>Ga0213831_1000133_pt1 | contig 107427 bp, 103 predicted proteins | sample SWATP12_FD_163421 | JGI IMG/M metagenome (GOLD analysis project Ga0213831, IMG submission 163421) | Coastal seawater microbial communities from Marineland, Florida, United States - SWA TP1 #2 | ecosystem: Environmental > Aquatic > Marine > Coastal | place: USA: Florida | collected 2016-08-06 | reverse complement strand
GTTAGAGGGTAAGTTGTATCACGAAATTGGTCGATTTGAGAAGTCCACAGGGATCTGCTCAGAGTGCGGCCAAAACCATGTTTTAACATTGAACGATAGGTATTTCACTTGTGTAGCTTGCGGAACGCATCAAAACCGTGATCTATCGTCGGCTAAGAGCATAGAAAAGACAGGTGAATTAGATTTAATTGCGGCTGGAATCGTCGCAAGGGTAGCACCCGTATCTCAGGAGAAACAATCCGTTAAAACGAAAGTCTTCGAATTATCGAAGTTGGATTTTGGATCTGAGAAAAAAGAAGCAGCCTAGCCGTTAAGCTAGACTGTAGAAGCCCAGTGATCAGAGCGAAGCGATGTCGCAGGGTAGTTCACTAAATTCACCCGTTCAACTCTTACACAAATTTAACTAGAAGAGTTTCAGTAGAACCCTTTTTAATACCAATAGGATCAATGCCTAAAGCCGAAGTCATCACCAGAAATAAGGGGAGGTGTAGGTTTAATTATCAAGACAGTGAATACACAGATTTATTTATAAGGCAGAATTCTAACCTTGACACTTTTTGATACAATAGTAACAAATTTAACTGATAATCTTATTTTTTGTTACTATAATAGCAATTTTATTCACCATCAGTGATGGCTTTTATATTGTCTCTTTATGAAACAATCTTCAACACCATTTCATATGTGTCACAATAGTAACAAATAATGTCATTGTATATGCTATAATTGATACTATAGTGACATATTTGGAGGTGTGTATGTTATCCCTTTATACTGCTTATGATTTGCAGATGGATCTCAAAGAGTTTATCAAGTCAGCTCGAAAAAAAGACAAACTCAGTGTTCAGAAGTTAGCCGATCTCTCTGGCGTGCCTTATGCGACAATCCGAAAGTTTGAATCATCTGGTAACATCTCATTACGCCAGTTTCTAATGCTTTATGAGACCGTCGGAGACTTGAAAAAAGTGAAAGAGCTAACAAAGTCATGTGAGCCTGAATTCAAATCAATAGAGGATGTGCTACGACATGCTTAAATCTGCCCTAACCGTAAGGCGTAAGCTTAGCACCGGTGAAAAGGTGCTTGTCGGCAAGCTTGTTGAAAATAGTCAACAAAGCTTCTTTCAATTTGACGAGACGTATTTAAACGCTCACTCTACTTCTTTGGCCCCGTTCAATTTAAAAGCAGACACAAGCCTTCAAGTTGCGCCTAGAAAACCGCATTATGGCATCCATGGAGTTTTTGCAGACAGCCTCCCTGATGGTTGGGGCCTTTATCTCATGGATCGTGTATTTAGGCAGAACAATCAGAACCCAAAAACAGTTACCGCTTTAGAGCGTTTGGCCTACCTAGGTGAGAGATGTATGGGGGCGTTGAGCTATGAGCCAGAGTTAGATTTACTTGATGAGTCCGAGGATTCAATTGATATTATTACCCTCGGTAGAGCTGCGATTGAAGAATTTGAAGGCACTGAGTCAGCTTTGCTTGAGCACTTGATGAAAACGGGTGGTTCGGGTGGTGCTAGGCCAAAAATGAACGTTACGCGTTTATCGAATGGTCAATATTCAACATTAGACGACGTACAAGGCACAAAGCTCATAGTAAAGCTTACATCAGGAAAGTTTGACTTGAAGCACTCTGAATCAATAGTTGAATATTGCTACATGCAAATTGCTCGTAATGTTGGCATCGAGGTTCCTGAGTTTGATTTAATTGATGCGGGTAATGGAAGATATTGGCTAGAGCAGGAGCGATTTGATTGCACAGAGCAAGGTGGTCGAATTCATATGATTTCTGCTTGTGGGTTATTAGATGCCCCTTTTCGAGAACCTTCTTTGGACTATGTGGATTTAGTAAAAGCTACACGCATCATGTGCAGTGTTACAGAGTCTCAGAAGCTCATTAAGCGTTGCATGTTTAATTATTTAACTGTTAACCAAGATGATCATAGTAAGAACTTCAGTTTTCTTGCCAGTGACTCCGATGTTTGGACGCTATCACCTTTCTACGACATTGTTTACAGCCCAAATCCTTACAAAGAGCATATGACGGCTTTTGGTGGTAATGGCCAAACACCAAAGAATGTACTAAATCAGCTAGCTGCTCAGTCGGGGTTGTCTTCAAAAAAAGCGATTATGACTATGGCTGAAGAAATATTTGAAGCAACGCGCTCGTTTAGGCATGAGGCCAATCATTTGGGTTTGTCATCTAATCTAATCAATGAGATTGATAATGATATGATAGAAAAGTTTAAGGCGCTTTAAATACAGGATAATTAAAATTGTCATGCCTTATTTTGCAAATGTCAGATAAGTTGAGAGATCTATAATATTTTTAGCCTAAAATAGGAGCCGCCTGTTAAGGCCCATACCAAAAGTATGAAAGCTGACTTATCTGACCTATATTGGAGAGCACCGAGACGCACAACCTGTGCACTTTGGTAGAGTGCCATCATCTAAAATAGCCGTTAAAAAACTAGTTCGTCACTTTGAATCTAAATACCCTGATGCAACTTTTCACTTTGTCTATAAGGCTGGCCCCTGCGGTTACTGGATTTATCGGTTAATCGATAGTCTTGGTCATTGCTGCTATGTGGTTGCCCCTCCTCTCATTCCTACAAAGCCAGGTGAACGTATTAAAACCGATAAGCGCGATGCCATGAAACTCGCAAAGCTGCTTAAAACAGAAGATCTTACACCTATTTATGTGCAAGAGCCGGAAGATGAAGCCGTTCGAGATTTATCTCGCGCCCGTGAAGTTGCAATGAAAGATTTAAAAGACGCCAAATATCAACTTAAAGCGCTATTACTGCGTAATAATGTAGATTATGCTGGCACTGCTAACTGGTCCCTCATACACCTTCGTGGGCTTACAGAACTTGTATTATCTCACCCAGCACAGCAACTTGTTTTACAATAGTTTATTGGTGGAAGAATGACACTCCTTGAGATACATGCTTCCCCAAGCATATTTTCAGACTTTGCTAATTCAAAAGATAGTGAGTCAGGAATAGAGGAATTTGGTGTATCTTCAGCCTTCTCCGATAATGATATACACCATTATCAAGTTGAATTTAGAATGAAGATAGTTTCTTCTGATGGCGCCTTAGTCAATTTTAAATATTTGGCTAACTTTTTAAGAGAAGAAAAGATCGATGATGATTTTAAAAAGTCGCCTTTTGTCTACGTAAATTCTCCCGCTATAGCTTATCCATACCTAAGAGCTTCTGTTAGCTCCGTTCTAATAAACTAGGGATTAGAGAACATTATTCTTACAACAATTAATTTTCAAGCAATGTATAACGAATAAATAAAAGCAGATTTGGAATGATACTAATTTAGCCGTTTTGAATTGTGTCTTCCCCCTTGAGACCGGCGGAAGGTTTAAGCGCGTTTCCGAAAAAATGTGTCTGTCAATCAATTCGTCCGTTTCAAGGAAGGAGCCAGCTTAATCGCTGGCTCTTCACAAGAGTTATAGTTTAGTATCAAGCGGTAATTCAGTGAAGCTCATGTCTTTTAAATGGTAATCGTATAAGTATTTACCTTTGTCTTTAGGGTTCTTGTGATACTTTTCGTTGTATTCGCTCTTGTCATCTTTTTTCCAATTTTCAATAAACAAATATCGCAGTTCACTAATATCCACACCATCATCAACCTGTTGGCCCGTAATAAATTTATGTATTTTCCTTTTGTGAATGACTATATGAGAACCTGCGTACATAGCCCAACTGTAATCCCAGTTACCTGTTCCTAATTTTCTTGGATGATACAAGTAAACATCATCCCCCATGTAATCGCTCATTAAATGCAGTGACACAGTTGTCCCTTTGGTTTCAAAAGTTACATATGCAGACTTATCTTTTTGATTATAAGAAGAAACTCGACCAAGCCCAAGGTATTGTCCGCAGGTACTCAGAACAAGAAGCAAATTTTCACATTGATTTTTGTTTTTATAGTTGATGATTCGCTGAATATTTGTTGTCCTTTCTGACTCTATTTCAAGCCCTTTCGTGGTAGCAATTTCATCAAGCTTTTTCGAAGCTCTAGCAATAATAACTTCAGGATTTGCAAGCACTGATTGGTCTACATTATCAACCTTAACAATAAATTGAGCGTTCTTAGCTAAAGGCTCGTTTTCAATGATGCTATCATTAATAGCTGTACTGGCTGCTCCAGTAAAATCTAACATTAACAGCTGACCTAGAGCCATTACACTCGAACCAGGTACTTTGCGAGTCTCTGACTTTCCGTCAGCACTATCCATAAACTTATTGCTGCCAGCTAAGCGCATTGTTGTTTTTGCAAATGAGTCATTCTCATTTGCTTGAAAGCTATCAAACACAATTGGCTCTTTTGTTGATGAACAAGCTGATAAAGTTAATGCCACGACTGAAGCTAAGGCTATTTTAGTTATATTTTTCATAGATTTTCTCGTTTGTCCCGAAAGTGACTCTATCGTACTTTATTATTTATATTGCGCAACTTGATAATCATTAATCATTAAGGAAGTAGCATGCCAATGGTCTCGGCACATATGAACAATCAATATCATCTGCATTTATGATACTTCTTGTTTCAATAGCTCTCTCAGCAAGCTCAGCGTCAACAGCTCTTTGTGTTGTTCTATCAACAGCGTTTTCTCGACCTTCATTATTAAGTAGTCGGCCAGAACCAGTCAGCTTATCAAGGTCTTGAGCAAAATCAGCAATACCAGACTCGATCATTATGTTAATCCATTCGCTTAAATCAATTTTATTCCAGTCTAGGTTAGACAGTTGTTCAGGGGTTAACCCCGGACAATTCCTTAATTTTGAACCATCAACTTCTTCTGTTGTATATTCTTCTAGGTCATGGCCAAGCATTGGGGATGCTTGTTCCATTATTATTCGAGATAGGATGGAGTCATAACAGCAATAATCTTGACGACGTAGATAGCAGACACCCAAAGCATCTTCAGCACAGTATTTCTTTCCTACGGGAATGCATTGTTTCGTAGCAAGCCTAATTCCCATATCCATTTCATACTCGTGGCAAGCAGTGAGCAAATTTAGAGCTAGTTTAATATATTGATACACCATGTATGCAGCATATACATAACCAATTACCGCTACAGCTTGACTTGCTCCTTCTGATAGCACCACTGTAGATACTCCTTTCTCAATGGTTTTTTCCATTAATGCCTGCGCTAATTCCTCTGGAATCGAATCATAAACGTAGTTCATAACCATTTGCTGTAGTTCTTCAATAGCTTGATCCGATAAAATATCCATTGCGGCCCCAGATGCATCAACCACCTCCCCTGCTGCATTACCTGCCGCAGTACTTGCCGCATCAGTAAATACTGTAGACACTGAAGACCAGGCGCTTGAAACAGCTTCACCAGCAGTTGTAGCTGCATTAGCAATAGGCTCTCTCAGACTCTGATAGCCGCCTACTACAGCATTGCTGGTTCCATCTAGTCCAGCTACAAATGCATCTGCTTGTAGCATGCCATAAGCAGCTTGTGCATATTCATAAATATCAACACCATCAGGAGCCTCACAACAGTCATTACCTAAACCACTTGGCTCCCAAGAGCAAAACTTTCCTTCACCTTCAAAAATAGTGCACGTTGATGGGTCTGTAGGATCTTCACAGTTCATCCCATCTTCCATATGCTGTATTACTGTAGCCATAGCAAGAACATCTGCGAATTGGTCATTAACTTCACTATTTGATGTTTCACAATTCCCTCCAACACAAGGCAATGTAGCCGCACAGGTATTCTGTGTTACGGAGCTTGTTACAGTCGAAACAATTTCTTCATCACATTGGTACTCAATAGTGTAAGCGAAGCAAATATCATCGGCGTCATCTCGCTCCCAAAGCCACCCTTCAGCACATGTTCTTTCAATTTCTTGGCATTGCGTATCAGTTTGGTAGGTAGCGCAGTGGTTTGGTTGAGATTCTATCTCATCCCAGGAATAACATTGGAATTCATCCTCTATTCCTGCTGCTTTTTCTTCCTCAGTGGCTCTTCGAGTTACAATACAGTAATCTTCACCTTTAGTAGGATCACAATTGTATCCATCAAGGTTAACTCTCCAAGTTTTATTTCCTGTATCACCATTATAAAAAGGAGGGACTGTTTCTAATATTTCTGGGGGTAATCCAACGCTACCAACTTCGATATTTGTATAGCTATCAAATTTACAAAAACCTTCGAACCGGCTTTCAGTATCACCACTGGTGGTGTCACTAAACCCTGCTAAGCCATTGCTTTCCTTTAGCTCACTTTCAATCGCATCATAGCAACCGGCTGGATACTGCTTGTTTTCCCCTACTTGACCAGTAAACCTGTATCTTACTTGAGCGTTCAAAATCCATTTCGTGTCACCACCATCATCAGTTTTATCTTCAACTTGGATAATACCTTTTAAACCATTTGCACATGTTGGCGCTTGCAACTCTCGAATCCAGGTACTTTCATCAATACTTCCATCTATAGTGGTGTTAGACCAAACGCCAAGGCTTACCCTATTAATATTAGTATTATTAACTGTGCAGAAGTCTTCAAAACTTGGACCTTCAAATTTCAGCTCTGTTGCAATTGAATCAGTTGGGGCTATTGTCTTAGCAGTTTGCTGCTTTAGATCAAATTCTACTGTTAAAAATTGCTTGCCCTTACCTGCCATTTGCACAATTACGTCATATGCAACTGGTGTAGCTCTTTCAACTTCGCAATATAAGCTATTGCTTGCAAGTGGTTGCATACATAAATGATTTGTTGATTGTGTTGATGTAAATTCACGTGTTATGTCAACTGACTCATCTGTGCATGACGATAACCATGATCCGGTACCGTCAAGGGCATCATTCACTTCATTAAATCCGTAATTGAAAATACTGCTTCTTGGGTTTATTTCTGGAGGTTTATTGTCATTCTGAATTGATTGAATTGTTTGGTATACAGTTGCATCACTGGCAGTGCCTGTTTTCAAACTGTTTATTTTAGTTGTTCCTGAAGCATAAAACTCTGTCTCATTACCATAGTGACTGTCTGCATCAAATGTTGTTTGAGAGTGATTTAGCTCTGAGCTAGTGTACTCGTTTTGATTAGAAACATGCTCAGTAACTTTTGATTCATCAATAGTGCCCACATAATTACCACTATCATCTTTTGTAAGCGAAACTCCCCCATTACTATAATTTGTAATTAAACCTCCACTAGCATTGGTCGATGGAACAACAGCTGACTTTGACATGTCTCTCGCAACATTTACGCTATCTTCAATCCGCTGCTGTGCATTGTCACCAAAATTACCATAAGCAGACAAATCAACTGTTCTAGATGTCTGTGGGGTTAGGTAGTATTTTTGAATTATTTCATTTTCTCGATTTGGATTTATGACTGTTTGATTTGGGTATTTTAATAACGTTTGATTTAAACGCTCATCATCGGAGCGGTTATTTGTTGGATCATCTGTTTTGTATTTTTGTTGAATTTGGTCAAACCGTTCCTGTGCAGCAATAGCCTTCTCAAATGGAGTGGCAATCGCGAGTAACCCTGCCCATACCCCAATTGCTGATACAGTAATGGTTGGACCAACCATGCTTGCAATGATTGTATATCCTGTTAATTTTTTCTTAAAACACTTCATTCAACATAGAGCCATGACAATTGATTTGAAGTTATTTTAAAATCTATATTTCAATCTAAATCCTAATTTTCATTAAATTTTTAATTAAAACTTGCTCAATTAAAGCCACCTGATAGAGTTAAAGGGCATCAGAGATGCCTTTGTTCCATTCTCATTTGAAATACATGCCATGATCTATAGTGAGGATGCTCCTACACTAGAAAAAGAACTGCATAGAAGATTTGAGAGAATATGTAAAAAAGTAAATCCCAGAAAAGAGTTTCTCTAAACCTCTTTAGCAGAGGTTAAACAAGTAGTTGAGCAGCAGAATTTACTTGATGTTCATTGGACACTAACAGCAGAAACTGCTAAATATAGGGAATCTTTAGCAATAGAAAATGCTCGACAAGAACATAATCTCACCTAATAGCAGTACCTCTGTTATGGAACATCAAACTGGCAAAGTATAGAAGCGAAAATAAGGAAATCCAGCGTCATTCTGGCTAAACTAGGATACAAAAGAAAAAAGCATACAAACTAAGAGATGAAAGTGAGTTTGTATGCTTGGGTATTGGTAATTAATTAGGAATTTGCTGGCTTAATAATTTATGAAATACACTTTAAAGATAGAAGCTGTGCTTGTTATTGTCAAACTTCCATACTTAAAAATTTATCGAAACTTTGTGAGCTTCCTTGTTCGACATTAAGGTGGAGCCCATCGCTAATCCATCATCATAAATTAACCCTTATTTAATAAACATAGTTCCCCTCTAAGAGCAAACAAGACTATACGTCAGGTTAATAGTTTTCTGACTGACTTATCTCTGTGTGTTGACAGCTTTAGCTCTAAGTATCTCTTTGCTTTTCCTTTACCCATGTGATCAAGGCACTCGCAAATAATTGAAACACTGTTACTTATTTCTTCTTCGTATTTTGGGCTCGTATACTTGTGGTATGTTGTTTTCTTAAATTTAAATATGTGCATTGCTTGCTGTTTACTTAGCTTATATTTATTCAAAAAACGTCTAAAATCTTCACTTGTCATTAAATTACTCACTATTTGGAAGGTGAATTAATACCAGAACTAATTACGCAACAGTCATTAAACCGCCACAGTAAATATAAGTAGTCTTCAAGACCTGGGATGGTTCTACCACCAGCCGCTGTAGACCATTTATGTTCAGACTCTCCCAATGGGTGACAGCACTTACCATTTGGAGAGTTTCTATCAGCTTCTGCTACAGGGTGAAGCATCGAAAGCTTATACTGGGATTTGGGGATCATTGGCCAAAACTCGGGTTTACACATTGCATCCTCTCCGATTGTTTTTTTAGCCAACCCCTTTCGGTGCAAACTCGCAAGTACACGCTGTGTCAAAAGAGAAGTTACACGCGGGCCAGACTCACCATCATAAACATTTCCAGTAAATGGATAGAGACTTCCGTCGCAGCCCGCACAACCATATGTAGATTCTTGAACATCTCCTGCAGTAATTGCGGCACAATCCCTAGTACACCACGCTTTTGCAATTGGATTTGCAAATATAAATGCTTCTGGGGATAGTAAAATTGAGAGCAAATCATTGTTCCAAGTTGGATCAATCTCGCTAAGGTACATCAAATCAAAATCTGTATATTCACCACCACATTTAGGCAAATACAAAATTTCCAACATCGCAAATAATGGGTATGAATAGTAATGGTATTGGTACGTTGCCAAATCTGCACCACCGGAACTTTTAACATCCACTCCAGTCGACAATGAAAATAGATCATCCTGAAGCCTAACTCCCCCTAATGCGGGTGCACACCATGGAACTCTCACATGCTCGACTAATCTAGAGGGCTGCCAAAACCCTAGTTGATAGCCAAACTCCGGGATTCCAAGAGCATCATTACAAGCACAAATCGATTGGTCAGGTGCAGCCCCATTTGGTTTTGGACCTACTCCCATCAATCGCACTGGCAAGAAGCACGACCAACAAACTTCATTTATTATATTGCTAAATACATTCGCGTTATTGCATGCGTTACCTTCAGCTTTTGTTTGCGTTGAAAATAAAGCGACTAAGAAAATAAGGGAAATCAATGTAAAGCGCATTACAATTGACCCACTTTTGACTCTAACCAATTAAATGCGATTAGAAAGTAATGCCAAGCGGTATCCCAGATTTGCTTTGCTACAGTGGGGTACTCGTAACTTAAATAGATCCCACCTAAAACGCCTAACCCAACTAAAATTAACTTCATTTTTCACTCCAATCGAATTGACGTACCAGTAAATAGCCATTGCTTTGTGTTTCGATTTTGCTTGGTGTAGCTTCCACTTTGAATTTCTCAATAACTTGTTTAGGCAAAATGAAAACTGGTGCCCCAAACTCATTTCGAAACTTACTAAGGTCATCCCACCCTTTGTCTTTATCCATATGGGTTAGATGAATCTGAAACTGTCCTGATATCGATTTTAATTCTTCCTTAACCCAATCAACCTGTGACTTCACATAGGGATCAATTACAAAAATGGTTAAATGCATAGGGTATTGTTTTAAAGGGTTTGTTATGTCGCCAGCTCGGGCCAATATTTCTCCACGGCCATTTTTGATATCTTGAGTTACGCGAACAGTCGTATCTATTAGCCATTGCTTAGATTCTTCTGACGTTGGGAGAGGGTAAGTTTTATATTTCTTCCAGAACCTTTCTTTTGCTAAACGTTGCTTCTCAGCCCAATCAATCTTGCCTGCTGCAGCTTTCATTTGCTCTATGATGTCAGGTTCGTCAATATTGAATAATTGGCCTAATGGCTCTAACTTGAAATCGCCTTGTTTTTGGTCAAATTGATCTTTTGCATATTGCGCATTCAATGTGCCCGGAGCAATAAGATGCTTATTACCATTTCTTATGACGATAGTTGGTACACCGGTTACATTAAACTCTTTAAATCTTAGTGGGTTTATTCCTACATTTGGCTCTACTTTTGATATGGCACTTAATTTCTGAATAAGCTTCATCGTCGATGATATGTGTGTAGCTCCTTTTTCTAGCCCTCTAAATAAAATTGTTAAGTTATGCTCTTTGGCCACTTGGAAGGCATCAATAAGTGCTCTTCTGGGCATTGAGAAACTTACGAAAATAGCGCCATCTGTACCTTCTAATAAATCAATTTTATTTTCTTGTTGTGGAAGCGCTCTCTTCATTGTTTCACTGGAAATAACAACAGCCTGATCTGCAATTGACTTGGCTAAAGCTATATCTTTTTCTTGAATTGTTGGCTTATCTATATCTTTTAACCACCCATTTTCTTTGGCTTTCTCGACAGCCTTATTCGCAGCGTCTTGAAAACTAGAAACATCATATTCGTTTTTTTGATTGGCACTTACCGAAACTGAAAACGCACAAAGCAAAACAATCGACTTAAAAAATTGCATATGCTTTCCCCAAAATATCCTCTTCATTTATTGGCCCCCAAAACCTGCTGTCATAGCTATAAATAGTCTCACCAACCATAAAGAATTCATTTTCATTCAAGGTGATTTGTCGCTCATACTCTTTTGGGTTTAACTGTAAGAAATTAATAGCATGCGTCATTCCAGCAATTTTGGATTCGACTCGATTTACAAACATCTCATTTGGCGAGTATTTGATTTCATCTCCTGGAACACCGGCTGCAATTTTTATGAAGCTCAACCCTTTATCAAAATTCTTATCTTCCTTGTTAAATTTGAATGCAACTAAATCACCCCTTTTAATATCCTTATCACGCTTGTCGACTATGAACATGCGAGCATACAAACACTGATCTTGAAAGGTAGGAAAAGAAAATGTGAAGCGAGCAAAAAACAATTCCGCTAACCCATATAAGCCTACTAGTGTAAGGCAGACTATGATTGTGCTTTTTAACTTTATGCTATTCATAGCTAACTGTTTTTGTGAGAACGTAAATAAATTCTACAGTGGGATTTTTGAGTAATTCTGAGATTTTCTTTCGTATTGAACTTTTTTTGGGGGTTAAGAGGATATTTGTGGTACATTAACAACATACTAAAGTCTCCTCCAAAGAACTCTAGTATAAAAAAAGGTAGCCTTTGGTTGAGGCTACCTTTTTTGTAACTTAAACACGTCCTGTCTTAAATGTGCTTGTTCAATTAAAATTTTAATACCTCATCAATTTCAGAAAAATCGATCACTACCCTCAAGTATTGGGTCCCGAGGTCGTGAAATGTAATTCCAAATATCTGAGTCCTAAAAGTCGAAAGCTCTGAACCTATTTCGCGAATTATTCTATTCCCGAAGAGTAGCTTCCAAGGTAACCGGCGATATTTCTCAACGCATTACCTTAAAGTTCGGCCTTTGTTTTTGAACCTTACTTTCTGCGTATTCCATCCTAATCAGCCCAGTTCCAATTGTATTTATCGAAAATTCACCGAGAAAACCCCGTGATCAGAGCGAAGTGATGTCGCGGGGATGAATCTGTGTCACCCCTGCCCTTGAATATATTTTCGTATTATCTCTGCACTAGCATTTCCTACAGAACACACAAAGTATCCATCAAACCAAAATGTTTTCTCTTTCCAAAATTGGTTTTTGAGGTAAGGAAATGATTTCCAGATTTTAGTAGTTGTCGCTTGTTTAATCCTCCTTGCGTACTGGCCTACAGAATATCGAGTGCCGATTGTAATCAGCATATGAATGTGATCTTTGTCTATTTCAACCTCTTCGATCCTGAAGTCAGAAGATAGAGAAACCTCGAAAACCGTTTTCTTAACAAACTCACCCAGATTTCCGTTTAGTAAAGGTTTTCTGGACTTAACTACCAGAATTAAATGAAGTGCAATTAAATATTTGCAGTGAGATTGAGTTTCATATTCCAACTTGACAACTCGACCTTATACAGTAGTCTATACAGTGTATGAAAAAGACACTCAGATACAACTACAGGCTAAATCCTACGCCAGAGCAAGAATCTAAGCTTATTGAGTTTGGTGCGACAGCGCGTGGCATTTGGAATCTGTTGTTGTCTGAAAATATGCGTCGATATGAGTACGATAAGACGTTCTTGTTTTACAAAGAAATGGCCTCGCTTCTTAAGGAATTAAAGCCTTTCGAAGAGTTTGCGTGGATTAAATCTTTTGATTCAGCAGCAGCTCAGCAGGTTGCTCGCGATTTAGAAACGGCTGTTAAGAATGCTTTTTCAAAGGTTCGTTTGCAGCGCTTTCCAAAGCATAAAGTCTCATACAAAAATAAAAAACTTCACAACGACTCGTTTCGAGCCGTTAATAATGCCAATTGCATTCGAATCGAAAATGGCGCTATCAGTATTCCGAAGGTCGGCAAAGTGCCAATCGTTCTGCATCGTGAGCTAGTGAGCAAAATTAAGACCGTCACTGTTCAATATCGTCACGGAAAATGGGAATGCAGTATCACTCAGGAAGTGGAATGCAAAACGGCTAAACAAGTTTTGGAAACGATCACTGGCTTTGACATCAACTCAAAGCAAACGGTGGTTGGTTCGAACGGTTTCGTGGCCGACAACCCGAAGTTTTTAAAGCAAGCAATAGAGAAGTTAAATCAATTGCAACGCCAGCTTGCACGTCGAACCAAAGGTTCAAATCGCTGGCAAAAAACAAAACAACGCATCAATAAATTACACGGAAAAATCTCAAGGCAAAGGCTGGACTTTGCGCACAAAACTTCACGACAGATAACCAATGAAAATGATATTTTAGTGTTCGAAGATTTAAACGTAAAAGCGATGCAAAAGTTCAATGGTAGTATGGTTGCAGATAACGTGATGGGTTTGATCACTCAGCTTTCAAAGTATAAAGCTGAGCTAGAAGGCAAGCTCTATCATGAAATAGGTCGTTTTGAAAAATCCACTGGAATTTGTTCGGAGTGCGGGCAACGCCATGTTTTAACATTGAATGATAGGCGTTTTACTTGTACGGCTTGCGGAGCGTATCAAAGCCGCGATCTAGCTGCAGCTAAAAGCATAGCTAGTACAGGTGAATTAGATATAATTGCGGCTGGAATCGTCGCAAGGGTAACACCCGCATCTCAGCAGAAACAATCTGTTAAAACGAAAGTCTTCGAATTATCGAAGTTGGATTTTGGATCTGAGAAAAAAGAAGCTGCCTAGCCGTTAAGCTAGACTGTAGAAGCCCAGTGATCAGAGAGAACCGATGTCGCTGGGTAGTTCACTCTTCAGCAGTATCCGAATCAACGCCAAAACTTAGGGCGCTACTGACTAATCCCCCCATAGCACCGCCTAATATTAGGTCTTGGCCATTAGCTTGATTGCTTGTTTGTGATTGCTTATCCGTGGAGTTAACTGGGGCTCTTTTTATACTAATAAAAGAAGGCTTAGAACTTATAACAGAGGCCACTACTTTGGAGTTCTCACCCAGCCTAGTTTTTCACTCGTGGTTTTCACGTTCTAAAAATTCCAAGTCCGATTTTAAGGAAGTGCATTCTGCTTCTTTAAGTGATAGCAGTCGCTCGAGTTTTGCTAATTTCTTTTTATTAAAAAAATCCATGATTAATAAACCGCCTAACAAACTGTTTCCATTTGAATAACAAAGTAATTACAGCCGCTTTTCCAACACCAGGTTATTTATTAAGGTTACTGTGAGAACCTATTAGGGTTACTGAGATAACCTATGAACATAAAGTCATTATCCGACCTTATCCAGGTAAAGGTTTGTCGCCATACTTCTTTAATGCCAATGATTGCAAAACAAAATAGAGCCCGAAAAAAAGCCGTAACTCAATACTCCTGTTACTCTGTACATCCAAATCTGGAAACAATCTGGAAAGGTATAAATCATCTAGTCTAGAAGACTTTTTCAGAAAAAGTGAAAAATCGCAAAGTAATTTGGACTTTTTTGAGGTCTGGAAAATTGTTTTCCAGACTCCTCCTTTATAGTATTTAGTGCCGTACTAAGCTGAAAATGATGATAGTGCAAGTTCTAGGTGCAGTCACCAGATGGTTACCGTTGAGTTTCAAATAACCCATGTCAATCGAGGTATAGAGAAAGATCAAACTTACTCCCATTAACGAAGATTGTTAAGATTTTATTGGAACTAAATATTTTATCTTTTCCTCTTCAAAGTCAATAAATTCATCGTTTCTTGAAATTATCTCTATGTCACATTGATAAATTTGGTTGCCGTTCACTTTTTCTGTAATTAAAAGAAGAGTATCTCTATTTAGTAAGGTAAGGGTCCCACAGTTTGGTAGTATCGGTTCAGGATGGATCAGGGCCCACTCGGTGAACCAAGCTCACAGTTACCCAGCTTAAATATGAGATTCCCTTCCTTTCGTATAGCTTCGACATATTCGTGTTGAGTGTCGAGTAAAGGCGCGTATATCCCTCGAGATTCTATATCTGAGTGCCAATGTCCGTATTGTAGTGAAGAGTTGAAAGGGATCAGGGGGATACTCGTAAATGAATCCCAGATAAAGGGGATGCTGGAAAGTGGGTGCGAAGATCTAGCTCTTAGCGTACCAATGGTAGCGAGGCTTTTTGGGATCAACGATGAGTTTACTTACGAGCTGGTCAATAGGGGTCTTTTGCTGAGTGACAAGGAAAAGCCCCTTACTATCCGTCAGTATCACCTTATTGATTTCCAGAAAAGGTTCGTGATCTTATCGAAGTTAGCTAAAGTCGTTGGCGTAAGTTCTAGAACATTAATTTTTTATGTAAAAGCTAGGGAAGTTTATGCTATTGATAGTAATATGGGGAAACTGAGGCAGCGATTGTATTGGCGCAGAGAGTTGATAGTCTTACCTTTTGTGAGAGATTTTTTATTGGATGGTTTGGATTGGGATCATTCTAGACTCTAAAGATGATGTCAATTGAATGTTGTTAGTGCAATAATTGGGCATAGACAAAGAATTTGGTTTATACTAAGCAGTGAATATTGATGTAATAATTTGTCACTCAAGGATTAGTAGTGATGGGGAAATAGGTTATGGCGAGCGGGAAATTATTAAGGCTACTGGTAGAATCTGGCACTTCGGGTGACCCAACTGCATTTAGAAGTGCAACTGAGCAGTTAATAAAAGAAGAGAGAGCCAAGCAACATAACCTATTAGCGAATGACCTTGAACGTATTCTTTATGGAGAAAGGTATGCTCCATCGATCGCTACACATAATATTCTCCCAGAAGCTCCGGTTGATAAAGATAGTGGCGTCCAATTAATTGATATTCGACAGGCCAATCGTTCCATCGATGAACTTGTCCTCAGACAGTCTACATTTGAAGTAGTTGAAAATGTATTGGAAGAGTATCGGAGAGAGGACATCTTAAGAAGCTATGGAATGATGCCGGCAGAGAAGGTCTTATTTTTTGGGCCTCCTGGGTGCGGAAAGACACTAACAGCTGAAGCTATGGCTTACGAATTGGATCGGCCTTTAGCTATTGTCCGATTGGATTCATTGGTGTCATCATTTCTAGGCGAAACCGCAGCTAATTTAAGAAAAGTGTTCGACTTTATCGCAAAACATAAAATGGTTGTTTTGTTTGATGAATTTGATGCTGTGGGCAAGGAGCGTGATGACGGTTCAGAGCATGGTGAGTTAAGGCGAGTTGTAAATGCGGTTTTACAAATGATGGACTCATATGATGGGAAAAGCATGATCGTTGCTGCTACAAATCATGATCAAATTCTAGATAGCGCAATTTGGCGTCGCTTTGATGAGTTGGTTGAATTTCCTATATTAAACACTGAGCAGCTTCAAAATTTACTGCAATTGAAATTAAGAGGGGTTCGCCGGGAGTTTGATTTAGACTCTATAGAGCTTATCGATATTTTTGATGGTAAATCACCAGCCATAATAGAACGGATCATACGCCGGGCTATTAAGAGAATGATATTAAAGCAGAAAGAGTTTTTAACTATTCGAATGCTTAAGCATGCATTTGAGTTGGAAAGCAGAGTTTAACAATAATAAAATACAAAGGAATGTAGTATGGCTGGAGCTTACCCCCACCTATTTTTCTCTAAAGAAACTCCTCTAAATCCGCGGAGAGCTCATGGTTTTGGTACTCAGGCTAAATGCGATAACCCAAGGGAACACGGGAAAAAGCTTCAGCAACAAGTTACTTCTTATCAAGAAACATTCTCAAAACAATTTGGTGGAGATCCATCAAGAAACTTAATGCAAATCAAATTGCTGGGTGACTTCAGTCTTGAAAACATAGGGGAACACGGCCTTTCTATTTTGGGGCAACAAGATGAAACTGTGTACCTAGCGTTCGCGAATGAACAACAATTAAATGAGTTCAATAGCAGGTTAGCAAAGTTGTCAGAAGGTGAGTATATTACTTATGCTAGTTTGTTGTATGCTATTGATCGAATCGATGTTTGGTCCGCTGATGATAGAAAAAGTTGGGCACTCGGACATTTCGGTTATCCAAATGACGGAATGTTTCGCCTTGATATCGAGCTATGGCCGATTGGAGAAACCTATGGGGCAGAGAGAGAAAAGCTGTTATCGGATTTCTTGACTTGGTTAGAATCAGAAAATATTTCTGCACTTGATAGAGTTAGTCGGGATAGTTTGGTGATGTTCCGTGTAGAAGTGACTTCCGACAAGGTAGATAAACTTTTAAATCACAAAGACGTCAGGCAAGTTGATTTACCTCCTAGGACTGGGGTGGAATTTTCGCAGTTAAATGTCGATGTAAATGAACTTCCTCCCAAATTAGACGATGTTTCCGATACTGCGAGTTTGATCTGTATATTGGATAGTGGCATTAACGCAAACCATATTTTATTGCAGGGGGCGATCGGTGATGCGCAGAGTTTTATCCAAGGAGAGGATGAATTTGATATTGTGGGGCATGGTACAGCCGTAGCAGGGATTGCCTTATATGGTGATTTGGAAGAGCGGATTGATGCTAATGAGTGGTCTCGGGAATTAAGAATCCTCAGTGGGAAAGTGTTGACAACAGATGATGGTGGCCAGCCTGTTTTTGATGAAAAAACCATAGAGTCAACATTGATCGAGGCCATCACCTATTTTTATGAACAATATGGTTGTCGGATTTATAATTTATCGCTTGGTAACTTGAATGCTCCTTATAACGATACCCATATTTCAGGTATAGCAGTTGTATTGGATGAGTTGGCACGTAATTTAGATATATTGATTACGGTTTCATCGGGTAACTATAACGGGTCAGAGATACTGAATAATTGGCGAGATGATTACCCCCATTATCTGTTATCTGAAGATGCCACTTTAATAGATCCGGCTCCTGCTGCGAATGTTTTGACCGTGGGCTCTTTTACAAGGCATACGTCAACTTATGCTGAGAGGCGTTATCAAGCTCAGGGAGAAATAAATGAGCTTCATGTTGCGAATGAAGGTCAGGTATCTCCGTTTTCCCGAAGTTCCCAGAAAGAAAAATTTCCGCTCAAGCCCGAGCTTTTGGCCCATGGTGGAAACTTTGCTATTTCAGCAACGCAAGAAGGCCGAGGCTGGTTACCGATTCAGAAACAACTTGGTGTTATTACGTTGAATCATGAGCCTCAGGGAAAGACATTGTTGAGTGAGTTTTGTGGTACTAGCTTTTCAGCCCCTTATATAGCCCATTTAGCGGGACGTTTGTTGAATAACTACCCTAATAGCTCAGCGAACTTGATGCGTGCTTTGTTGGCAAATCATGCTCGAGTATCACAAGAGATTGAGTCTACTTTTAGTGACCCTAAGCAAGTTAGACGTGTTGCTGGATATGGGGTGGTAGATGAAGATAGTTTGTTTAAATCTTCGGAAGAGCATGTTGTATTGATTAGTGAGGAGCAGATTGAAAATGATAAGCACCAATTTTTCGAGCTGCCGATCCCTGATGATTACTTTAGAAAGGGGAAAGCAATTCGAAGCGTAACGGTCAGCTTAGCATACAGCCCAGCTGTTAGAACGACAAGATTGGAGTATCGAGCTACGAGAATAAAATATCACTTGGTTAATGCTGATTCTTTAAAGGATGTTGCCGATGCTTTTAATAATGATAATAAAGGTAAAGTTGATTCAATTTCTGAGTGTGACTCTTCAAAACGAGATTTAACCCAAGATGACCGGAGTCGGGGTACACTCCAATCCAGTACTTGGACATTTAATCAATTCAATAAACCTCGAAAGCTATTTTTAGTTGTAACTAGACAGGATCAGCCTTGGGCCAAAGAGCTCGTTGATGAAAAAGAAAATTATGCTGTAGCTATATCGATAACGGATCGTGAAAATGAGGAGGCTCGTTTGTACCAACAAGTACGGCAACAATTGGAAGAGAGAGCAAGGGTACGACAAAGAGCCCGAGCTGGTTAGAGTTTACTATTTCTAATCAATCCATATTGATTCTGGTACTCGGAAAGGTTTGGTAGGTGAAAAGTGATTAAATTATTTCGTGATTTTAAGGCTCGGGTTTCAGAGCGTCGCCTGTTCCAACCTGTATTCGAAAGTTATTTACCTGAATATAAAGAAGTTAAATTTTCCCTGCAGCAAGTTGTCATCAGATTATTAGTTAGCTCTATCCTTATAAGCTGGCTAGCATTTTTCCCTATATATTTGTTTATTCTATATATGATGCGGGAGAAATTTTTCTCATATGATTTTTTCTCTGAAGGGGTTTTTGGCTAAACGCATTTGTTTTTACAGTGATGGTTATGTCGACCTTACTATCTGTGTGTACCTATGCCTTTATACCATTGACTAAATACGGGGCTTTAAAATATAAACGTGGCGAGAAGGTCGGGGGGTTTTACGCACAATTACTTGGTGTTCATTTTTGTATTCCATAGTTGTCCATGGCCTATTTTTCAGTTTTTGTGAAGAAAAAAGCAACTTTGGTTATTTATATTTCTTCGTTGGGTTCCCCTTACTTCTATGTTTGGCTATTAGCCTATCTATTAAACATTCTCTTTTACAAAGTTTGCAGGATTATAGAGGGATTGTACTACTCATGGTGGCAACGGTAGTAATGCCTGCATTGAATTCAGAAATGGTATCTATGCTAGTCAAGCCTACCCTTAGAGTTTTTAAAGTCGGAGGAGAAGTGCCTGTTACTATTTCTGATGAAAAAGGTGTTCCGAATAAGGGGATGCTCATTTTACTGACCCCAAAGAATGTACATTAGGCGTTCAGAGCTTGAAGGGCCCCCTAGTGGTTATGAAGTTATACCGGTTTCCCAAAAAACGAAGATATCTATTCTGTAAACTTATCTTAATACCAATATATTTTAAGCAACTATGTTAGCCATTGAATTGATCGAAAAACTGCTTCCCTATGATGATGTGCCTGGGTGTGAAGATATCTCCATAAATATAGTTTCGGGTAAATATGCCAAAGAAGAAGAGCTTGTGTCCTTTGCGGCTACACTAAGAAAAGCTTACTCGGAGTTAGAGGGGATGGATCTTATGTATAACGCTGGTATGCCTGAGCTTGCAGCTATACTGGAGCGTGAAGCTGAAAGAACTAGCAGAAAAGCTAGTCATAAAAAACAAATTTTGGGAATTTGATTCTATTTTCCTTGAGTTTTGCGCTAATGATGAGAATCTTGGGGGAAATTGTAAGGGTATATGAGAATACCTTGTTCAGATGAGACTCCCATAAACCCTGAAACACAATAAAGACGCTATACCTTTTATTTGCACGATTTATGAGAAGTCCAGTTGGCTTATTTGATTTGATGGTTGGAAAGTCTTTCCAAGAGAGTTTATAGCTTTCTAAAAACCGCCAATATCGGTTTATGGCACGTACATTTGAATTGATGTTCTTTGCGCGTTTAACGTTAATGAGATGGTTCATCCAAAGGTTAATTGGCGTGACGTATTCACCATTTTCATAAAAGGTTGGAAAGCCTTTTAGCTGAATGCTTGATTTTGTCTCGCAAAATGTTGTTTGGTTCTCAGTTTCAAAATCATCAGATTGAATAATTGGGAACATAAAAAAGCCGACCAATAGCTGTACGTTAATTGGTCAGCTTAGTTCGTTTTCCAGAGTTAGCAAATGTAAAGTTTCACTTTTCCAGAGAAAAATTTACATAGTACTCTGTTTTTCCAATATCAAAAAAATTTATCACCAAAACCCCATACTAGGGTGTTGATTGATATAAATGCAGCGCTTTGCAATTTGATTGATTCTGTAAATTTGAAAATCACATCAACTGCAATTCTGCCACCCCAATAACCTCCTGTTAATGCCTCAGTCTTGGCCTTGTCATTGAAGCGGAGTAGAAAAAAATCTACAAACAGAAGTACAGCAGTATTTAATGCACCGCTTCTAGGAAAGAAATTACCGTGGGATTCATTGTTAATATCCATGTAACCAAAAAGAATGAATACAAACGAATGAAGCACTAAAACCGCCCAAAAAAAATATATTGTGTATGAATCATACTTAACTTTGGCGCTATCAAAATCAGCCTCAATCTTTTTTTAAAATCTGCCATGCTCATTCCTTAAAAGATATCCAATACTTCGATTAACTGCTGCTGCCTTATTCTTCAATATCTTCAGATGATGGTTCGAACTGAATAAACGTATACGGTGGCTCATGGTAAACTTGTACGATACTCTGAGGCATCCAATCTTCACCAGTCACAACCTCAGAATCAAAAGGAACTGATTTTTCAATTTCTTGTAGCTGCTTTATTAGTTCGGATAATTTCATTATTCTTTCCCTTTCATAATTGAATCTTACTAACTTCAAATTGAGTGTACGTATAGCCAGTTAAATTAACAGCTTTAGCGGCTTCTCTAGCATCAGTTTTTTTCATAAATAATGGAAAGCCATGTTTTAGTAAAATTTTAATACTACGCTCATGATCAAGAACAGTTTTTGTAAAACCACCAAAACTAATTGATATTCCATTAATGCTTTCCAGTTCATCAGCATGGGCAAACTTTATATCACTAACAACCTCATACTGCTCTGTCTGAAAGTTATAAAACTTCAACGTTTCATCTACTTTTATAACCGCCCACATAATCAAATTACCTTATTAGTATTCAGTATTTCATCGCTGTTCGCATCAAGCAGCGCATAGTTTATGCCATTTTCTGAAAAATAATTTAGAAGGCTGATGACTGGTTTTGATTTTTTATAAGTTTTTGCATCTGATATATCAGTTGTTCCAGCGAAACTCTTATTACCTCTCTTAATGCTTGTCACATACCAAAACTTAATGCTATCACTGGGAGTAAAAACCTTAATTTTGAACATTATTATTCCAATTAAACTATTTGTTATTTTTATTCCATACGTTCAGAGCGTTTTTGAGGTACTGAATTGGCTCAGGCATAGGATGTGTTTTCCCTGGCTTAGTTTTGCGTTCATGTTTCGCATACTCACGTTCAATTTTGCTCCAATCCTTCGGGTAAAGCTCTTGAAACTTACAAATGAAGTCATCAAATGAATATCCTTCGTTTAACTCACCAACCACATTTTCGATTTTTTCATCTTTCTTCGTTATTACAGCCATTATTTTTCCCTTTAAGCCAGTTGAACATTTTACTTTTGTGAGTAGCGCTTAATGAAACGCCACTGGCAAAAGCCGATATTCCACTATTGCTTAACTTTCAATAAAATTTGTTGATTGGCATTTAGGTTTATTATCAAGTGCGTATGAAGCAGCTTTCTTATTTCTATCTGTTAAAAAAATATTTGAATACGTACCTGTAACATCACCGTCAGAGCTAATTAAAACATCATATTCTTCTGCGAGATCATTAAGTGTTTTGTAATGATATGGTTTGAATTTATCTTTGCTAGCCACACCATCATTAGCAATTAAAATTTGTAAACATTCAAACTCAACATAATTCAATGCAAGCAATATTTCTGTATCTGCTTTTTTAAGCTCATTAACTTTATATAATACAAATGCCAAAGCAGCTATTATTACAATCATAATCCCAAATATAATTTCCATCTTATTTTATCCTTATTCCAATACGTTATTTAACTATTGCAATTGGCTCTTCGCAGTGAGAACGCTCACCCAAAAAAATCAACTTATTTCCTGTAAATTTCCACTTTTCAGCGACTTTTAAGTCATCTTCAAAGTGGTTTTGTCTTCAAATTCGTAACCATCATCCAGTTTATCAGCATGAACACACAACTTAAGTTCTAGTTCACGGAGGATGCTAAATATCGAAGCTAAGTCTTTCACATTTGGATAATATAGATAGGCGCCATTACCCTCATTAGCTTGCATAATATTCAACAAGGCTTTTTTATTAATAACTTCTTGAAAAGTGTCACCATCCCAGGGCAAGAGCATGAAAAAAATCTATGATTTCAATATCTTTTCTAGGTAATCTGTACTGCGCATAGCTTTTTTCTGTTTTGCGGGCATGCCTTTATTAAAGCTTGTTTCTGCTTTTAGCTGATTAAATGCGATGTGTCTCAGCCCCGCAAATACAGGTGCTGCACCTTCACGCCTAATTCGGCAATCATCTTCTTTAAATCCGACATCTAAACGCCAATGTAATCCATTCTCTATTTGCCAATGTTGCCGTGCGGATCTTGCGAGTTCTTCCGCCGATAAATATGCTGAACTGATGTAGTATCTATAGCATAACTAATTGCTTACTTTGTTTTTTCTTTCCTATAAGAAACAATAACTCCCACTGTTTTAGCATCTTTCCAATTGCTCGTTTCTGATAAATCACTTACGTTATGACTAACAGCACAACACCTGAATTCTTCTCTGTTTTTATGATAATCGGCTTCATTAAACAAAACTCCTTCGGACGCTTGTCGTGTGACCTCAGGTAATAAAGCATTCTCTATTTGTGACAGTAGTCCTTTATGGTTCGCTTTTACTGCAAGTAGGTAATCGGCTTGTTTATCCACTCTTGTCTCTGCAATTGATTTTTGACACCCCATCGCGTCAATCGTGACTAAGCAGCCTTTTATCTCCAGTAATTCAAGAAGCTCTGGTAACGCTGTTATTTCATTCGACTTTTTATCAACAGGGCATTGCGCCAAAACAACACCATTCTCGCACGCAAATGCACTGACCATATAAAGTGCATCGCGCCTATCTGACTGATTAAATGAACCTTTCAATCGCTTACCATCAATCGCAACTACATCGCCATGAGTTAATTTAGAGCAGTCTTTCATCCAAGAAGAAAAAGAATCTTGAAACTGCGTCATATCATTGCGACTCATCACACGAGCGATTGTGTCATGGCGAGGGATACCTTGCTCAAGAGGAACGTACTTCCTGAGCCAATCTAATCTATCATGGCCAAAATCTTCAATATCTTCCCAGCCTTGGCACCCAGATATGACAGCGCTGACAGCTAAGAATATGATATTAAAGAGTTTATGGACAACTTTACCCTGCTGGCGAGGGTCGTCAATTGATTCGAAATATTTAAATAGTTGAATATCAGGCATGGGGGCTCCTTAAAAAGGAGTATAAGATCATACTTTTAAGTCAAGGTAAAGTTCGTGATCTTGCCCTGGTCACCATCCCAATTGGTTCTTTCTTCACCCAACTCAAAAATATTAACTTTTATTGCTTTAAAGTGATAATTTTTATCACTAAAATTAACCAAAGGTAGTATTTTTGGAGGAAGAAGTGGCTGCGTACATCAAATATTACAACTTAGGCGTCTACATTCAGCGAATAATGAGTTATCGCCTGTGAAGTTTGAAAATAACCAATTTAAAGTGTCCAGTTTGAGTTGACCAGAACAGTCGCCACAGCATCCGATATATAGCACTGAATAATTTGCTTAAGCACATAATGTTGTCATAATAACTTTGCATTTGCTTGTACTTACAAGCTAAAAACAATATAGAGTGCACTATCTAATTTATCATGTTTTGAGTACGCATTGACTATCAGTGAATAAACTTGAAGCCCGCAGATTTGCAGAAAGAATATTAAATACTAAAAATAATTTAAATAATTATTAGCTAGGTACTTAAAAATAGTTCGATCACACTAACGAAGGAACGTGTTATTAAAACTGAAAATAACCCCATGCTAGATAACAAAATATCTAGTCAGCTTAATTCAATGGCATTTTCTACCGCGATAGGAATGCTTTCTGTCATTGGCTTCAACCTCGTCGATACCTTATTTATTGCCCAGTTAGGGGTGGGTGAACTCGCTGCTATTTCTTTTACTCCAGCCATTATATTTAGCTTAAGTAGCTTAACAATTGGTTTAGGTATCGGGCTATCCGTGGTCATCTCAGCGGAAAGTGAGCATCAAAACAAGCAAAAAATATGTACGTATTCAATCTGGCTGTCGTTGATATTTTCAACGCTGTTTGGCTTGTTAGGCGCTGCGACGATTGACCCCGTATTTTCGTTACTAGGTGCATCAGGCAATGTGCTCGATCAAGTACACAAATACATGTTTATTTGGTATCTGAGTATGCCGCTGATGGTGTTGCCCATAGTAGGTAACAGCGCTATTAGGGGCCTTGGTAATGCCAAATTCCCTGCAACGTTAATGTTATTCTCCAGCATACTCAACTTAATCATTGATCCTATATTGATATTTGGGCTTGGTCCAATTGAAGGCATGGGTATAGCAGGCGCAGCTTGGGCCTCAATGATTGCAAGGCTGATATCCACACTCATTGCGATTCGCTATTTGCACTATAAACTAGATTTGCTTACGCTATCTTTCAATACGCTACAAGATGTACTTTCAATCTGGCAACGCGTTTTAAAAATAGCTATGCCTGCAGGCGCATCTCGAATTTTAACACCTTTGTCTATGGGCATTGTGACCATGATAGTCGCCAAGCATGGTTCTGAAGCGGTAGCAGCATTCGGTGTCGGCGCCAGAATTGAGTCATTAACGATGATTTTTATTACGGGTCTGTCGACCGTCATTGGCCCTTTCATAGGCAAGAACCTGAGTCATTCTGCGACGGTTCGAGTCAATGGCGCCATCAATTACGGTTTAAAATTCTGCCTAATTTGGGGAGGAGTCAATGCGGTTGTGTTGATGCTACTTGCAAAACCTTTGGGGCACTTGATCAGCGATGATGCCCAAGTAGTGGAATATAGCATTTGGTACTTATACATTATCCCTATTAGCTTAACTGGTTTAGCTACGCAAATCATCGTATCTTCATGCGGTTACCCATTAGGAAAACCCATGCTGGGACTACATCTTAGTATGCTCAGAATGTGGCTGTTTTGTATTCCTGCGGTCCTCATTGGCAACCACTTTGGTGGTGTAGTAGGCATTATGTGGGCAATCCTCATAGCTAACATCCTTTGTGGGCTTGTGTCATTCATCGTGATTAAAAAGATACAAACTCAAACACTGACAACTCATTTGGTTGCACCACAACGTGTTTCCTGATGTAAATAAACTATTGGCATTAAAGCGGCCCGACCGGGTCGCGATCGCGCCAAGCGGGAAAGTAATAGCCTATACCCAATTGGTATCAAACCTAGAAAAAAACCAGTTTGATCGATGTTGTTGGTGTTACAACACCGATACTTTAGAACAACAACAAATCGTTGACCATGGTGATATTCGTCAATTACACTTTCTAGATGACACAAGATTAGTTATTTTATGGGACGATGGTCGATTTGATGGCAGTTATCTGCTCTATCTTATTCATACTTCAGGGGCTGAAAGTAACCCTATATTGCTCAGCCATAAACACGTGTCCATGTTTACTCCCTTTCGCTCAGGTGTCCTTTATACATGTACTAACAATACACAGTTAGAATACAAGGTAGTTACAAAAAGCTACTTAGATAAACCCGACTATACCCTTAAAAGTCAGGCTCGAATAATCAATATTGTCTCAAGCAAACCCTCTGCACTGCATGCTGTTGTCACGCTAAAACAGGCATCCAACCCTTCACTTATCGCAAGGGTTGAACTCACAGAGCAACATGGCTTAACCCTTATACCAATTCACTCGCCGCCTGCACATCAGCTCATTGCAAAAGCTATCAGTGAGTGCGGGCAAAAAGTGTATGCTCAAGGCTGTAACAATAATGCTCGCTATGCTCAAAAAGATACCTGGGAAATCACGCATGATCAGGCGTCCTGTTTAAGTGAGCATATAGACAGAGACACTGAGATCATTGGCCACACGACAAATGGGTTGCTGATTCGTTTTGTCGATGGACTCACAGCAAAGTTAGGGTGGCTCGATAAACACCATATCACATTGCTCGATATCAATGGGCTCAGTAGCAGAATAGATGCAGAACTAACAGATAACGCGCTTGTTTTCATAGGTCAAAGTGCCAAACATTTCCCCGATGTCTTTTGCTTTAATCTCAATAAGCAAAAAGTGATCAATGTTTCGGGTAATCATACGCAACTCACAGGCCTTGATTTTGGCCTAGCTAAAGGATTCAATTGGTGCTCTGAAGACGGCTTATCGTTGCAAGGCGTACTGCGTTTCAGCAAAAACCAGTCAAATCTGGCGCAAGCTCCTGTAGCAGTGATTATTCATGGGGGCCCGAAAGACTTTTCTGAATTGCAATTATTCAGCGATCACCACTGGTATGCCCCCTATTTGCCTCTTTTAGCTGCTGGATATGTGATTTTTGAACCGAATTACCGTGGTTCTATTGGTCAAGGGCAAGCATTCGCACAGATAAATGTGGACCATCTAGGCCGCCTAGATATGCAAGATATTTGCTCTGGTATCAAAGCTTTGCATAAACAGTATGCTATCGACTTAAAACAGGTAATAGGTATAGGCTGGAGCCAAGGTGGATACATTTGTGCGTATACAGGGTGTCACAGCAACGCATTCACTAAAGTAATTATTGGAGCGGCAATCAGTGATTGGCATACTTACCAGGCAGTTACCGATATTCCTGACTTCGTCAGTGATTATTTACCGAGTAACACTGCCCGATTAGAAGCATCGGTTATCAATTCACCGCCCACTCATAAACCAGACATGCTCATTATCCATGGAACAAATGATTTTCGAGTCCCCATTCAATGTGCTCAACAACTCAGTGAATATGCATTTAAAAATAAGATTACCCATAGATCATTATTCATTGAAGGAATGAAACATCGTGTAAATAAACCATCTGAATTAAAGTCAATATGGACAAATAGCTTAGAGTGGATAATTAATTAACTATCTACTCTAAGCTCTATTATTTTTTAACTTTGAGACTTTAAATAGGGAGTGAATGCTTCAGAGTGATGTTCTGAGAAGGTGCCATCTAAGTTCTTTGTAATAAATAAAGCTGCTATATTATGTTCATTCGCTAAGTTCATTGCCTTATCCAACCCCATAATCATAAAGGCTGTCGATAAACCATCTGCAACCATGCAAGATGGTGAGATTACAGAAGTCGAAACCATTCTATGTGTTATAGGACGTCCTGTTTTAGGGTCAATCAGATGAGAGTAACGCACATTATTTTCTTCGTAGAAGTTTCGATAATCACCAGCTGTTGCAATCGCATTATCTTTGGGCGTAATAACACGCTGAATAGCACGCGTCTCAGACACGGGCTTTTCCACCGCAATGACCCAGTTTTTATTTTCTAAAGAGGTCCCTTTAGTGCGAATTTCGCCACCAATTTCCACCAAGTAGTCATGGATACCTTTACTATCAAGTAAGTCGGCAACAACATCCACCCCATATCCTTTGGCCAGCGTAGATAAATCGAGGTATATATCTGGATTTGCTTTGCTAACCGTTGTTCCCTCTATCGACAAAAAGCGGATGCCAAATTTATCTCTTGCTTGCGCTATCATTTCATCGGTGGGCGTTGTTTCTGGACGGTTAGCAGGGCCAAAGCCCCACAGGTTAACTAATGATCCAATCGTGACATCAAGATAGCCATTAGTGAAGCTTTCTAGGCGAATGGCTTCGGATAGCATTTCGCGAAACTCGTCGGAGGCTGCAATGGGAAGAGTTGATTTTTTAGCATTGAACAATGACAACTCGGAGTCTTCCATATAAGTCGAGGCAATTTCATTAACACCAAGCAGCGCTTTATCGACTTTTATCTGAATATGTTCTACCTCAACTGCATCTGACATTGCTTTAAAGGTGATATGATAAGAAGTCCCCATTGTTGTACCTGTCAATTGAAACTTCTTCTCTTGTGCAGGTGAACACGCCGAAAGCAAATTCACAAAAATTAGTGCGATAAAAATAGCGTATATATGCTTAAATTGACTCATTGCAACTCTCCTTAGATAAATGGCTCATTATTAAAGCCAAGCTTTTAAATGATATGACCCATCTTATCTCTTTTTACGGATAAATAATTACTATTATGTGTGCAAGCTGCAATTCTATGTGGCACTCGTTCCGACAAATTAATACCTAGCTCTTCAATCGCCTTGAGTTTAGCTGGATTATTTGTCATCAGCCTTAATTCAGAAATATTAAAATGGTCACACATAAATTTTAATATTGAATAATCTCTTTGATCAGCATCAAAACCTAACTTTAAGTTTGCTTCAACAGTATCAGCGCCATTATCCTGTAAATCATATGCCTTTATTTTATTTAGTAGCCCTATTCCACGTCCCTCTTGACGTAAATAGAATATAACCCCTCGTTTTTCCTGCGCAATTAGCTCTAATGCGGATTCTAGTTGAAGGCCACAATCACACCTCAAACTAAATAAAGCGTCTCCAGTCAGACACTCAGAGTGAATCCTTGCCAAAACAGGCCCCTCACTACTCAAATCTCCCATAGAAATCGATACATGTTCTTGACCATTATTGATATCTTTAAATCCATGCAGAGTAAATTCTCCCCAGCGAGTGGGTAACTTTGTTGACGCGACATAACAAAAAGACAAAACCAAAAGCTCCAAATTAAATCATGGATGGGTAAGTATTCCTTACAATAAACCACATAATGCGAATGCCGTATTATGGCTATATATTCATTTACATCCAAGTAAAAAAATGAGTCCAAGAAAAATTAAAAACCCTAACAACCCCTGAATAAAAATGCGAAATGTTAGACTAATAAATTTACTATTTACCACACTCATTGAGAAATGCACGACTAATAAAGTAGTTGTGTGAAAGCTCTAATTGAGAGCAGCCGCGACAATATATCTTTCATAATATTTAAAATCAATCAAAATGGAATACAATTTAAAAATGAGTAAAATATCGTAACAATACAACTTTTTACTATTTACAAACCATATCAAATATTTTAAATTCCATACCCGCAATGTTTTACAACCCCTTATTTTAAATAAGAAATATATGAACTGGCCTTAAAATGCCACATATATTATTGCGATTAACAAAATAACATAGGTTGTTAATTATTTTGTTTTTATAAATTTTTTAAACGAGCAAGCAAAGGAAATTAGTTTGCTTTGCAACGTTCAAACAAGGAGGGTTCACTAATGGCCTATGAAAAACCAGAACGGTTTCCCTGCCCATTTTGTGAATGTAATACAGGCCGGATACCCAGTGCTATTGTATTCGAGAGTGAACACGCTATTTCGTTTATGGCAGTAAATAGGCGCAGCACAGGAGCCGTCCTAGTTACACCTAAACGTCATGTGGAGCAAATATCAGATTTGACGCCCGCAGAATCCCTAGATGTCATGGAGATATTGCAAAAAACAGCAAAATCCGTGTACTCAGCATACGGTCCTGACGCGATACATTCTTTCTGTAATGCTGGGATTCGAGCTGGACAGTCCGTTTGTCACATGCACTTCCAAATCCAAACTCGCTTTAACAGCAAAGAATACTCTTTCGCACCAAGTATCGACATTCCCTGGATAGCGGTAGATGAACTTCGTCAAAACGCTGAACGAATTAAAAGTGCAGCACCTGATTTAGTTGAGTATCAACCGAAATTCACCACGCCTGACGCAAAAATGGAAGAATTCACATCACCGATGACCCGCTTAAAAGAAGATGGCGTTTTAATCAGTGAAAGTGAGCATTTCTATGCCGTTACGGCGGAATATAGTCGTGTGAAAGGGGCGATTGTAATCTTACCAAAACGTCAAGTATCCAATTACTTAGAACTATCTGTAGAAGAAAGTAATGACTTGATGTTGCACGTAAGAAAGCTCGCGCGCGCAACTGAAAAAGCATATGACCCTATTGGCCTGAGCGTTTGGTGGGAGACGGGTACTGAAGCAGATCAATTCTTTGACCATTTGGTTGTAGAGATCACGCCTTATTTCGAAGATATCGAATACAAGTATCAGCCTCGCTCTGAGCTGACTCAAACACCTTTAGAGCACAGACAATCTTGGACTCAACACATTATTAAGCACCTGGAGCCGTAACATGCATGGAAATTGGCTAGATAAAGATAGATTCTTACACTTATTAGACAACCCTTGGTATAAATTACTTGCCGAGCTACAAAGCTATATTTCGGTAGAAACTTACCGCTATTGGGACTCTCAATCTTTAAAAACGTTGCATTTACCCATAACAACAAATGCAGTTTCAAGCCCTATGGGACTGGGTAGTGACTCACTACCAGTAAAAATTGATCTATTTGGTATCGAAACGTATTTAGCAGACTCAATGCAATTTATGCTTGAGTATGGCTGTCGTTTCTTTGATTCAGGTAGCTACTACGTAATGCCATCATTCCGTGGTGAGAACGCAACTAAGCGTCATTTATGTCAGTTCTATCACAGTGAAATAGAAGTACCTCGCGATTTAAATGCAAGCATTGAGATGGCTGAGAACTATATCAAGCACTTAGCAAAAGGTATATTAGAGCAGTTTGGTGAGCAAATTAACGGTTATTCAGGTTCTAGCAGCCACCTAGAACAACTAGCAAACCATGAAGGTAACCTGCCTCGCGTCACTTTCGATGAAGCAGCAGAAATCCTGGAAAACAATCCAGAATACATCGAACACCATGAAGGTGGCTGGAGAACGATTTCTCATGCAGGTGAGCGAGAAATGATCAAGCACTTCGGCGGCTTTGTATGGATCACACATTATGACCACCTTTCTGTGCCATTCTATCAAGCCTATGCTGATGAAACTAAAAAATCGGCGGCATGTGCAGATTTACTCTTCGGTTTAGGCGAGATCGTTGGCTTGGGTGAGCGTCACCAGACCGCTGAAGAAACCATCGATGCACTAGAGCTACACGAAGTGCCAGCAGAAGATTACCGCTGGTATGTTGAAATGAAACGTAAGTCGCCATTAAAAACATCAGGTTTTGGCATGGGTGTAGAGCGTTTCTTAATGTGGGTACTTAGCCACGACGATATTCGTGACATGCAAATTTTGGCACGTTTCAATGATGCGCGTACTGAGCCATAAGTGATCGAAAGCTCACCTTAAGAGTAAAAAGGGAAAATTTATGAGTCTTATTTTTGCTGGTATGGATGGAGAAATGACCGGCTCGCGTGTTGAAGAGCATGAGTTGATCCAAATTGGCTTAGCCCTTTCTGAAACGGAAATCTTCTGTTCTCGCATCGGTTGGGAGTCATTTGCATATGATCCTGAATCACTTGAAGTGATTGGTGTGACTAAAGAACAAGTAAAAGAAGGGCCCTCCGCCGAAGAAGTTGATGATCAACTCGTCCAATGGCTTGAATCAAAAGGAGTTGCCAAGCATTCGATTGTCCCCGTTGGCTGGGAAGTCGCTGCTTTTGATAAACCTTTTATCAAAAAAACACTCCCAAAGTTTTTTGAGTACTTACACCACCACTCGATTGAGCTAAATAGCATCATGTATACCCTTGGCGATACAATGCCGTATCAAGGTGTTAGACCAAACGGTTATGTGTGGAAAAAAATGACAAAGTTTGCAGCAACATTCAACATTAAGTGTGAAGATGCTCGTTGGCCGAAGAGGCATGATGCAGGTGAAGACGCGATCATGGGTCTACAATCTTGGCGTTGGGTTAGGAATATTATTGCAGCAGGTAACCCTGGGTTGCTTGATGTGGAGCCTAAGCAAGCTGAACTATATGGTCGCATTACCAGCATAGATGCGACCCGTGGAAAATCTAAGTAATATGAAAACACATTCTAAAACAGTCTTACAGCAGTTATCTGATTATCCAGCGTTGAGCAAAACGTTCAAACATTGTCTCGAGTTTGACTATGAAGGACTACAGCTAGACTTTGCAGTGAAAGGAAGCTTGGTAACAGGCGAAGTTGATGCATTGTCAGATATTGATCTGTATATTAACGTACCGGATGCCAGCCTTTTGGGTCATGTACAAAACACATTTGTCGATTATATTGAAGGGTTCACTCAGGTACTGACATGGTTCAGAGCCGAACATATCAATATGCCCAACCTTTTAGTGTTTTATTTAGTTGTTGATGGTGAAATGATTAAACTTGACGTCGAAATCATTTGCCTACAACAACAACCCCAAGCTTTACCTGAAAAGTTTCTTGCCTTAAAAGAGCACACAAACATTTTTGAGTCTCAAGAAAAAGAAACACCTCAAAGCGCAGACTTCGAGTTTATTCACCGAAAGTTCTGTGCTTGGCAATGGTTTATCTATTGCAAAATTGCTAGAGGCGAATTGTTCCAAGCGGCGCGCTCGATTGATTTTAGCCGAGAAAATGCGTTACTCGTGATTATTCGAAAGCACTTTGATCTGGAGCCTTTTGATGGGCATAGACGAATCGAGCAATTGCTACCAAGCGACACCCTAACACAGCTGTTCAAAACCTACCCAAATAGCTTAACTAAAGAAGCTATGCTGGATAGTCTCACGCAGCTATCAAACATGTTTGAGTATTATTGGGGTCAGTTCATACAATCGACGCCCGTTGTTCATGATGCACAACTACTCGAATTAATTAATGAACAGATCAGCAATCATTTCGCTAAACACCTCAGGTAAATCTTGATTTTAATTTTTAATATATAAGTGGAAATGAACTTGCGTCACTCACTTTAATAGGGACATTAGTACGGGAAATAAGATGTTTACAGGCATTGTAGAGGCAACAGGTTACTTAATAGAAGTCACTAAAGTAACTGGTGATTTATCCGTAAAAATTAACAGCGGTATACTCGATCTATCAGATGTAAAGCTTGGAGATAGTATCGCAACCAATGGTGTTTGCCTTACCGTCACTGAACTATTTAATCATGGTTACAGTGCCGATATATCCCCAGAAACCCTCTCTTTAACTGGGTTTGACCGATATTCTATTGGACAAAAGCTGAATCTTGAAAAAGCTCTCACAATCAGCTCTAGGCTTGGAGGGCACTTAGTATCAGGACACGTAGATGGTATTGCACAAGTAACACGTATTGTCCCTAATGCCAGAACGACTGAGTACTGGCTAAGTGCACCTATTGAGTTAGCTAAATATATTCCTTTGAAAGGCTCTGTATGTATTGACGGCATTAGTCTCACTGTAAACGAGATCAATGCTCAACAATTCAAACTGACGATTGTGCCACACACGATTGCTCATACAACAATAGCTGACTTTCAAGTTGGCAGTTTGGTGAACCTAGAAGTTGATCAAATCGCCCGCTACTTAGAACGTTTACTGAGCCCTTCGACTGAACAAGCGCCAGCATCAGATCTATCAATGGCACTTTTAAAAAGTGCAGGATTTGTCCAATAGCACAACAGCTACCAAATAAGAGGCATTTTTCAAATGAAAATGAACACCACAGAAGAAATTATAAGTGATATTGCCGCTGGTAAAATGGTCATTATCATGGATGACGAGGACAGAGAAAATGAAGGCGATTTAATTGTTGCTTCAGAGTTTATTACACCCGAAATCATCAATTTCATGGCAACTTATGGCCGTGGGTTGATTTGTCAAACAATGACAGCAGAACGCTGCGAGCAGTTGAACCTGCCGATGATGGTACAGCAAAATGGTGCGCATTTTGCCACTAACTTCACGGTTTCAATTGAAGCCGCAGAGGGAGTGAGCACGGGTATTTCAGCTGCAGATCGTGCGCGTACAGTACAAGCGGCTGTCGCAAAAGACGCTAAGCCTACAGATATAGTACAACCGGGTCACATCTTTCCACTACGCGCACAAAATGGTGGTGTGATAGTACGTGCAGGCCATACCGAAGCAGGTTGCGATTTTGCACGCCTAGCTGGTTTAGAGCCAAGCGCCGTAATCGTTGAAATACTCAATGAAGATGGCACGATGGCAAGACGCCCAGATTTGGAAATATTCGCTAAAAAACACGACTTGAAGATTGGCACAATTGCGGACCTCATTGAATACCGCAACTTAAATGAATCTAGCATAAAACGTGTTGCACAATGTCATTTCCCAACTCAGTTTGGAGACTTCAATCTAGTTACTTATAAAGACACTATTGAAAATCACCTTCACTATGCCCTCATTAAAGGCGATTTAGACAGTAATACACCAACTTTAGTCAGGGTGCATTTACAAAACACACTGCAAGGCTTAATTGCACAAACAACTGAGAATAATGACAGTTGGTCAGTGCAAAACGCCATGAAAAAAATAGGTCAAGAAGGTGGGGTTTTAGTCTTGATCAATGGTGAAGACAGCACAGAGCAATTAGCTTCTCTTTTACAAGGTCATGATGTACTGAAAACTGAGCTCACAGTGCCTACGGCAAGTCGAGCAAAGCATACTGGACTTGGTTCACAGATCTTAGCCGACCTTGGCGTTGAAAAACTCAAACTCATGGGTCGCAAACGTAAGTATCCGGCATTGTCTGGCTATAAGCTTGAAGTGATCGAATACCTTGAGCCTAAAGCTTTAGTAAACGCTATGGCTGAAGCTGTCGCAATTTAATTAAACCACTTAACGCAATTTTATTTTTATAGAGATTACAGAATGAACATCATTGAAGGAAACAAATATACACCAGGTAAGAAGTACGCCATTATCATTTCAAGATTTAATGATTTTATTGGTAGTAAGTTACTTGAAGGTGCGATGGATGAATTAGTACGCACAGGTGGTGTTAGCGAAAGTGATATCACAGTCATCAAAGTACCAGGTGCCGTAGAGCTACCATTATGTGCTAAAAAAGTAGCGAGCACACAGAAGTTTGACGCAATCATTGCTCTTGGCGTCATCATCCGTGGTGGTACGCCTCACTTTGACCTTGTAGCTAATGAGTCAAACAAAGGCTTAGCGCAAGTATCTCTTGATCACCAAGTTCCTGTTGCATTTGGCGTACTAACGACCGAAAGCATTGAGCAAGCTATCGAGCGCGCCGGAACAAAGATGGGTAACAAAGGTGCAGAAGCTGCATTGGGTGCGCTTGAAATGGTTAGCGTAATGGACGCGCTAAATAGCCAGTTAGCATAACAAAAGCAGCGGTATCGAATACCTATGGAATTAGTTCAAGGTTTACATAATATAAGTACCGAACACCATGGTTGTGTTCTAACTATCGGCAATTTTGATGGTGTTCACTTGGGCCACAAAGAAGTACTGGCTCAAGTGAACTCGTTAAGCGAAAAATACGCTCTTCCAGCTGTGGTGATGGTATTTGAACCTCAGCCCAAAGAGCTGTTTATGAAGCATAAAGCACCTGCTCGGCTTTGCTCCATTAGAGAGAAATACACCCATTTGAAATTGCAAAAATTGGATCGAATGGTGTGTGTAAACTTCAATGAAAAGTTTGCCAACCTCAGTGCAGATGACTTTATTAACCTACTTCACGAAAAATTAGGCGTAAAACACCTGATAGTCGGTGACGACTTTCAATTTGGCCGCGATCGAGAAGGCGGTTATGCGTTACTTCAAAAAGCAGGTAAAGAGTTAGGATTTAGAGTCTCGAACACTCAGAGTTTTGTTCAAGAACAACTCAGGGTCAGTAGCACGGCCATTCGAGACGCGCTCAATCAAGGTGATTTAAAAGCCGCTCACACTATGCTAGGTAGGCCATTTAGTATTTTAGGGCGAGTCAGTCATGGCAACAAGCTAGGCAGAACAATCGGCTTCCCAACGGCCAATATTCCGTTGAAACGAGCATGCCCTCCGCTTAAAGGCGTTTTTGTCGTGCGTGTTAATGGTGCCAAAGATAACCCTGTTAATGGAATTGCTAACATTGGCAAACGGCCAACAATAGATGGTGATGTGCATGTCCTTGAAGTTCATTTATTAAACTTTCAGGCTGATATTTACGGGCTACATATTGAAGTTGAAGTGCTGGAGAAATTACGAGATGAGCATAAATTCGATGACTATGAGCAGCTAAAAAAGCAAATTGAGATAGACGCTCAACATGCAAGAGAGTGGTTTATTAATTCAGCATTGTGATACGTAGATACTATCTTTTCAAAGTACTCGTAAGCCAAATTTTATGCTAACTCAGATTGGTATTTTGTTTGGTTTTTTATTACATCAAAGCAGATTTGAATTAGCTTTATCATTGCAGCTCCTAAAAGTTTACATCTTTAGTTGGCGCAGCACCATTTAATCGTGATGTAGCATCCAAATCAATGCAATCAATAAGTGGGTATTTCTAAGAAAGAAATTATCATTGTCATTTTCATAATTTGATTTTGTATTTTTGTCTTTAATTTCTTCGTTCGCCATAAATTACTCCACATTCCAATCTAGTAAATTTTGAAACCTTCGTGCTCTGCATAATAGGGAAAGCCTTCTGTCTTAGTATCTTTCCGAGCAAGGAAGTTTGAAAGTCTAATGATAACGACATCAGGTGAGCTTGAACCTTTATCTACACTGCTTACACTCTTTCTAATTCTACTAATACCCAAATGTCCATACGCGCCATTGTCTCTAACAATTTCATCTGGAGCTGAGTCTGAAACTACAACTACAAAATCATGATCACTATCTGGTCTTGCATCACCTCTTGCTCTAGACCCAATTAAGTACAGTCTTTCAAAACCGTATTGTGAATAGTATGATTTACACTCTTCTAAGGCAGCATCAATCAACATGGGGTTTGCTTGCATTGGAAGAGAAGGGAACTTCTTGCGTATACTTTCTTTTAAAGCATTCTCTTCTTGTTCGCGCTTTTTTTGAGCATCTGCTATTGCCAATTGTTTTATTTGCTCTTTTTCTTGTTTGTTAAGAAATACGCAAGCTAACTGAGTGAATCCGCTTGTTTCAAAAGTAACATCTCCAAACGTACCATTAGCCGATAACCCAATACGAACTTCACCATTTCTCCAAGCTTTTTCTACATGTTTATAAAACATCCATTCCCCTTACTTTTGTTTTCCTATTAAGCTCGTTTTTCTGTTATGGCGGTTATTGCAGGGTTAAGCCTGTAATCTGACTTGTTACCACCAAAGTTTAACTTAGAAAGTTCTGATAATGATTGGGTTGCTGAATGCAGCTCTTTAGTCAAAGGTTCAAAATGAAATGGCTTTCCAGAATTAACAAAGAGCAAATGAGCTTCATCTATAATCATAATACGCTTTCTAGGCCGCTATTTATTTTGTTTTTTAGCCACTTTTCTCTTATGTGAAAGTCTCATTATCTATTTCCCTCTAATTTGACAACATCTAAGAATTCCTAAAGGAATCGGTATTCCAATCCCAAGAGCCTGTTAAGTCGCATTCTTCACCATGCGACCATCCCAAATACCACTCATCATGGCGCCAGTCATCCTCAGCATACGGGTTATTTTCTGGCAACACCTTATCATTAAATGCTTTGTTACCCTCATCGTAAGGTAGTGTTTTTTTTGCCATAACAGACTCCACTTATTACAAATCTCAAATTAGCACGTTAAAACTTCAGTCACTTTGCCCGAGTGTTCCTATGTTTTTTAAGTAAGCTAATAATTTTTCCTAAAAGCTCATTTTCCGAACCGGCTTCATCCCATGTTGTAGAATGACCACCAAATCTAACTGCTTCGTTTAAAGAGGCATACCAAAGATCGGATTCTTTGATAAACGCGAAGTAGACAAGTAAAGACCTTCTGAAGTCTTGTCTTCTGGCGTGTACTCCAGCCAAGCAACATCTGGGCTTTCCCAATCAGAGATATCATGTTTTGCTAATTTAACAATTTGGTCTGCAAATACGCTATAAACATTAATTGTTAAAGGGTATAGTTCGCTAAAATTAACCGTCATACTTCGTATTTCCCAATAATTAGTAGCCGCGATTATTAAACTCTAAAACTATCTCGCCTTGCTTATTTTTATAGGCTGTTTTCAAGAAACCATTGTCGCATCGAGTAGCCTTTTGATACGCCATATTCTTTGCATCAAATATGACAAATTCACTCTCATCACAATCGTTGTGCATTTCTATAATACCATCAATTAATAGATACAATTTTGAGTCGAAACCCCAACCGATAGACGCAAGCGTTCTTAACGTTAGTAGCTGATGAAAGTATTCGTCTTTTACCAGCTGAGGAATCAAGTCGATGATATGAGACTGTTTAATAGCCATGTTTGTTTTTCCAACTTCATCCAATGTACTCGAGCTTGTCCAAAATTAGTAAAATTGGCATCCCAACAATACCGAAAATTACCCCCCAGCTAATGCAGGCGTTGCATATTCTGTCCGATAGATTTCCCTGGGTACAGAGTTCATTCAATGGGTTTTCATTCATTTTATTTGCTGCCTTTATCCAATGTGGGTACGTTGATCAATATACTTCTATATGCTGGCAACTAACGGCACAGCTTTATCCGTGACAGAAAATAAATTCAAATCTGCATCTTCGCAGCGCCAATCGTCAGCCGCTAAAATCAAATCATTGCCCCCGTCTACATTAACAAACTCGAACCGCTCCTGGTTGTGCGAAGGCTTATTAAATTCGCCATAACTAAGATTATCTTCAACGACGAATTTTTTTACAGAGTTAGTCCTAGCTGACGTACATGTAACCTCACCATTCAATTTAAAAAAGTCATGAATCAGGTTCAGGTAATAATCCTTTTCATAAACCTTACCTCTTGGAACGCCCACCAAACTTCCAAATTCGCTGTTATACAAGCTAATAAATGCTGTGTATTCAGACGCAACGATTTTTTGATCTTCAATCATTGAGTATGCCAGTTGTCTTAATGGGCGCTCTTTCGGATTTTCAGTCAATACTTTGTACACATTGGCGTAGGTAACACCACCACTGTCCACAACATTGTTCATATACCAAGGTACAACTTTGTCGGCACTGTAAAACACAGCTAAACCGCAAGCAAATAAAAACAAATATCTTTTCATCTTGGATTCCAACGCCTAAATTTGATGCGGGATAGAGGTGAGCTTGTACGTCAAACCTTTAATGCACATACCCCGCGAAACTAATTCCAATCCTATTGTTTTTGGTCAAAATCTGAAAAACTTTGTGTTGCGTAAACAATTCTGTCTTCACCACACCTTGCTGCATCGGCAACTTTCATATTTAAAGTGCAACCAGAAGTAAATAAATTACCTATACGATCTTCAAGCTCTTTTGCTCGACGTCTCTGATCACTTGTGTAACTACTGTCTACTGAAACTGCTTTCAACCCAGCTAGTAAAAGCGACATATCATGCGAATTTAACTCCATTACTACTCTCCTTATTCCAACATATAAGATGAGGAAGGTGTTTTTACTCATCTTACGACATATAACAGCGGTCGCTATTACGTAAATGAACGCCCTCTAATTTATTCTAAAACTTCTTAAATCATGGATATAGTAGCACGTCTTTGACGTGCTTCAAGTTGTTTTTTAGCCATGTTTTATTTAACATCCCCCAATCAACAACATAATATGAACCACCTTTATTCTCAAGCTCTATAGACAGCTCTGGGATTGCAGCTAATGTATCTTGAGCCGTTCGCCTTGGCATCCCTGTAGCCTCCATAATTGCAGGTACAGTGTTTACTCCAGTGCTTATTAGCCATGCAACATATGCTCGCCTATAAAGACTTGTTTTTGTTTTGCTATGCATTATTTAATAACCAATATTAAAACGGTTTTAACTCCATCAAAGGAGTTACTAACTGGTTTTTGTATGTCCAATGTGCAGTATCTGAGCAACGATAGCTAATTAGTAAATCAATATTCTTGAAATCTAACGCTAGATCTCGCGCAATTATAGGCTCGTGATGTGCAATCCTATTTCTTAACCCTCTTACATTTTCAAGAAGAGCCCTTAATTTACTTCGCATTTCGGGTACTGATAAAGTTACTTCGTGATTAGGAAATACTGTATGTAAGAAAGGGGTCCACAAACGATCATCAAACCTTCTTGTAAGTAACTTCTCCCAAAATACAAGTTTCAATTCAGGGATTACTTTTCCAGTCGTACCCTGCCCATCTCTTGCATTCATTAGATCACGCCTTGGGCTGTAGCCTCTACTAGGGTTTGGTAGACTACGCTCAAATGTATTATTCCAAGGCCAATTTAGACCATATTTTCTTTCTAAAGCTTCAGATACAGCGTTTCTAAGAACCACCTCACAAAGATGAAGTGGCGCAAAAAATGCCGCAGACACTTGTGCATTCCAAGCATAAAGCTTTAAAGCCTGCTCTGTGCTCAATGCTGTCCCATTAAAAACAATTTGTTCATATGTACTCAACCTTGAGTCAGATAATGTTCTTTTGATATTACTTGACGACATCGTCAACTCCTTTTACAATTCACTTACTAGCTACGGGATATGCTGGCTTTATGCCTCCCCCTGTAGACATACGAAGAAAACAAAAAAACCTGCTTTTATGCAGGTTTTTTTGTGTCTAAATAAAACTATATACTAACTTCCTGCGGTATTATTTCTGTTTAAAAGTCTGATAATTTCAAATTAGTCCCTAATGACTACAGAGTTGCTTTTTATTTGGTATGGCCAAAATAACCCTCCAAAAATATCATATGTACAACCAAGTATTTCGTTGCGCTGTTCCATAGTGATCAACCCTAATTGATTTAAAAAATCGTAAATAAATACAAGACTTGTCACATATTTAAACTGAGTTTTTTGGTCAGTGATTAATTTATCTTTTATCAAGTTCGTGAATCCAAAGTCAGCAAGTGTATTGTAAATATCAACTAACACTCTGATTTCATATTTGAAATCGGCTCTCTCATCAGGCTGCAGAGGGTAATTTTTAACATAAGCCTTAACTTGGTTTAGGTAACAATCAAAAGAACTATATGTCTTACCTTCCCAACTCTTAAATTCTATTGGCCATTCAGGCTCATGAGCAACAACACCATCAACTGGTGAGTTGTGTGAATAAAGAGTTTTATATAATTGGCGGCTATCTAGCCCTAAACGAGGTGACTCACCATGCAGCCTTTCTAACCTATCAGAGATGTGATCAAGTTCGGTTTCAAATATCTTCACATGTTCGTAATACAGCTTTAAGTTTTCTCTCGCAAGATTTGTATTGTTCTGCACAGTTGCTAAATCGAACTGTTTATTTGCCAAATCAAATTGTTCACTCGAAAGCTCAAATTGTAATTCAGTCATTATTGTTTGTTTGCTTGCTCTTAGTTGCTGCAAATCAAGCTGCTTAGCCCTGTGATTAAAGCCTAGCATACCGGTTAGAGCTGCAAAGATACCAAATGACCCTATAGTAACTGAAAAAGTGTTTTTAATTGCGGCCCAAAGCTTAGGATCACTTTGGTCAATTATTAAAGAATCATATGTCGCAATAAATTGCCATATCAAAAGAGAAATTGGTACTCCAACAGTACAAAAAAAACTAAAGTTATACTTTCTTTTTGCTTTATCCACTTCAATGCTTTTAGTTAAAATTGAGTTTGAAACATCTTTAAGTTCAGACTTTAGGTTGCTTTTTAAATCTATCACTACCATTCCTTTTGTAACTTATTTAACAATACCCTAAAGGTGGAACTGATTTATATAAGTTATTTAAAGCATCAGATAATTTTTGAGGATCGGGAATGATATAAGTATCCGTCATATCATCGCAAACGTGCCCAATCGCCATTTGTATAATCGCATAATCAACACCATAGTCAGACAGTAAACTAGCTGTACTTTTACGTCCTGAGTGGCTTGAGCCTTGTTTAAAGCCGCAACTCTTAAACAGGTTTCTAACGTAGTTCTCCATGCTTGAGCAAACTAGCGTTTCTTTTTGCCCGTCTAGAGTTTGATACTTTTTGACGTTAAAAGACAAAGTTACCCAGCGCTTACCGCTCTTAGCTAAAAATAGAGGGCTATCACCATTTAACCCGCCATAACTACCGTCAAGGGACAGCATGGCTTTATCTTTAATGCGTCTGTCACGCCAAGCTAAAATGGCTTGCCTTTGTTGCTTTAAAACTAAAGCACAGTCACGGCTTTGATTGGTTTTGGTGTAATCAGCTTTCATTCTAAAAATAGATTTCAGCTCGCCTGATATAGTAAAAACATCTTTAACTAGCAACTGGCAAGTTTCACCAATGCGCGTTAATGAGCCGAACAAGAACCAAATTAAAGCCACGTTTCTCTCTGCGGTTTCACCACGATTAGCATTAGCAAGTATGTGCTTTAGCTGCGCTTTGCTTTCTATTTTCCCTGCGCCTTTTCTGCTTGCTTCAAGCCGCTTTACCGCGTCAGAAACAGGCCGTCTACGCACAGGCTTATGACCTTTCTCAAATGGCATACAACACCTAGTTTACACCTAATTCCAACATAGTATATAAAATAAACACCAAAAACCACAGGCGGTGTGTTTGTTGGTAGTATTGGAATAGTAGAAGCTGCACACTGAGGCTATCAAAGAGCTATGCAAAACAACTGCTCTTTAACTGAATTCGAAAACTTTTGAAATAGGAAGGCATTGTAATGCACAAAACTGAACTACAGATCAGCATTGCCAGAAAAGGCAAAAGTATTCTTCAATAATTTTCAACCTTTTAGGAACATTTGAGCCCAATCAAAGGTTGTTCATTTTTTATGAATATGGCAGTCAGAATTCCTGCCATATTCACATTTAATTTAATGAATTGTCTGAGTGATATCTATGTATTCAAAACTATCGTCATAACATCTACCTACAACATAATTTGTACCTTTTAGCTTATCCTTGCTGAATTGGATAATATTATGAGAATGCGTTAGTAACTCACCATTTAACTGCCATGTAGTCGCAGCAATTCGACCATCCGAGTCATTACAGTTGAGATGTAATTCAAACACTTGATCTGTTTCATGCATATTAATACTACCGGTTGGATTCTGATTTGGTATCACGCTCACTTCAAATGACTGCGAACCTGTCTGACCAAACTCAGTTTCAACATCAACGCGGATAGTATGATCACCAACTGATAAATCTCCAATACTTTCTCTATAACGCTTGCTTTCCATGACAAGCTCGCCATCCAAGTACCATTTATACACTGAAACTCTATCATCTGGATGTGAAAGCCATACACGAGATCTAAGTGATACATCTAATGGATATCTCAGGTATTCATTACTGAATGTACGCACGATCTCAATTTCTAATGGGATTGGAGGTAAAACTTCTACAATTTGGCTTACTTCTTTGCTTTGTCCCCTGCTGTTAGTAACCCTAAATGTGAGATTTTTCATTCCTTCTTGGGAAAACTGCAGAGTAAACTTGCCGTCATCTTGATTTAACACTTTAACTCCGGGTGTTTTTAGTAGCTCATATGTATACTCGACGCCAGGAGCAAAATGACGCTCTAAACCTACCCATGCAATGTGTTTAGAAGGCATGTAATTTACTGTAGCTGGCATGTTTAGTTCAATTTCAGGAAACTCGTATGTCCAGCTCTTAACTCGAACTCTAGTTTCTTTGATTGTCTCTTGTTTTGAACCTTCTACCCAAGCCTGATAAGTCAGAATAAAGTTTCTTTCTTCAAGAAGATTCTCACTAAATGTCAGGTCAAATTCACTATCATTTATCACTTTCCCATCCGGTAACACCCATTGGTTTTGAGTCCTACCATTAATAGACTCAGTTCTTGTGAAAGAGCTTCCTTTAATGTGGTGTGTAGAGCCGACTTCGACTAGATCAGGGACATCTAAATCAAAATAGAATCGTGGCGCTCTTAAGAAGTAGTATCGCGCCCTAGCTTCGACAAAAGCTTCATCACCCAAACTACTGTCACTTGCTATCCCGTTATATTTCATTCGGGCATTGATATCTCTTCCTGTAAAGTCATCTTTATAGAATGAGATTTCTGCTGGACCTGAGAACCAAGACTTACGATTATCAATTGACCACTCGATAACACCATCCCCATTTTGAACGAGGTTATCTCCATCATACAAAACGAACTTTGCAGCTTCATTAAATAGAACTTCATTAGTTTGTTGAATTAATAGTTCAGGTTTTTCATAAGCAACAACTTTTAGAGTACCGCTAGTTGACCATTCGCCTGTAAACTTATTTTCAACTTTAACTCTCAAGTATTCAATTTCTTCGTTTTCATATCGCTTACGCCAACGTAAAGTATCTTTATGTTCTGTAGACTCCCTCCAATCTGAACCGTTACTTGAAACTTCCCACACAACTCGGCCAAGTGATCCAACATCTGCTCTGTCTTCCGGTGAGTAAATTGCTGAAGCTCTCAATGGTATCCGGCCCTTAATTAAGCCATCCTTTAGCTCCCCTTCAATTTTAGTCCCTTTGTACACAATAAAGTATGCACGAGCAGACTGAATATAGTACTCATAATCAGGTATAGGTGTTTTTGCTTTTGCTACTGCAACATAAATTCCACTTTCTTCGCCAATAACTTCCATTGGCATTTTTATGAAGGCTTCACCTTTCGCATCTATTGTGACAGTTTCTGTTAATGGTTCAGGTATATTTCTTCTGTCATACTTACCTATATAAACTTCCCATTCACCCATTGAGCTTTTGTCATAAACCCATCCATCGATTCGATTGTAATTCCCAAGGTTGATTTTAGCCGTTACTTCATCGGTAGATAGGATCTGATCATCTTGAAAATCTAGATTAACGCCAAGTGTGCTATCAGGAACGACTAAAGCTTTAATGCTTTGGGATGCATTTATTTCGGGCATTCTATGGTACTTAACGTTGTAATCGATAGGGAATACTTCCCATAGATTGCGTTCAACTTCAAAAGGCATATCGAACCTACCAGATGTTCTAAATATTTCACCTGTTCTTGTAGAAGGGTTTTTCGGAAATGTTTGGCTAACCCCTTTGGTGTCGAATGTCATATCTAATGAACCAGGGCTCGATACAGTTCCCATTCTGACAATTTCACCACCCGAGTATTCAACTGGATAAAAACCGTTTATAAGTTCTCGCCTTGAGCTAGCTTCAACTGAAATCCCTGTTGGTTCCTGAGAAGAAATCAGTGTCTTTTCATTAGGTATGATCAGCGTTTCACCAAACTCATTAATTATTTCGATATCGCTTTCAATTTCTACAAGCGCTTTATCTAAATAACCAACAGCCGATGGTGTTCTACCTCGCAATGATATTTCAAAGCCTTCTGGTAAATTAACCCAATTGAATATGCAACTTTTAACACCTTTGCGCGCATATTTAACCGCGAGGTCTCTTTCACTATAGAACCGGCACTCTTCGCCGCTCACTTGTTCAGAATCTAAATAAACCAATTCAATTAGTCTGAACGGTAGATAGTCGTTTTCACGATGCTTTATATCAAACGACATAGGAGCAAAGACAACATTTAGATCATAATTAAATTTATCACCTGAAGAGTTTTTAACTACAACACTAATTTCTGCATTATCTTTTGGTGATAACTGCTGAGTTAAGCCATTAATAGTGACAATACCGTCACCAACAGAATTTAAACTTAATGGCACGCCGTTTGATTGTACACTCTCAATAGTGACACCATTTACGTAGCCATTAAACCCTGCTACTAACAGTTCACTATCAAAGTAGAACTCATCATTTTCCTCCATACTTTGGCTGTTTCTGAAAATAGAAATTGATGGCTGCTTACGAGATAAGAATGCAGCGTTTTTAAATTCTTTTTTATCTGATTTTGAATATAAGTACTTTGAAGTAACCGTAATATCGTAGTGTCCATCTGGTACACTCTGCACATCAGCTGTATAAATAAACTTGTTATTAATAACTTCAGGCCCGGTTAGATTTTTTACTATTACAGTTTCACCTTCAGTAATATTATCGTTTTTAAAAAGAGTAGTACCGTCAAATTCAAGCTCCTTAAGAACTTCGTGCGAACCACTAACCTTAAACTCAAGCTCAATCGATTTAGGAAGCCACCATGTACCTGATATAGCTGGAGACGGTTTATCAAATACAACTCTCGCTGTTTCGTTCTCAACATCTATAGAAGCGCCTAACAAGCCAAAGCTCAATGGCAAACCACTAGCTCTTGCATTAACTTTTACTTGCTCTACCCGAGAGTATGCATATTCCCAACTTACAATGGCCTGTGAGTTTATTTCTTTATCAGTAAAGTACTTATTAATTGAATTTACCTTAAACTGGTGAGAAACAATGCCATCCTCATAGCCAATGTAATTTTTATTTCCAAGGAAATAAGGAGTGATATTTATTGTGCAGGATGTACTTCCAGCATTTATTAAACAAATCCCCAAATTATCGACAATTACCTGTTGTGAATAATTAACTGGCTTTGTAGTGATTGAAATGGCTTTAACCTGAGCGTTTGGATCGTGATTGACATCGCTATTATTGTCGATCCATTTATTTCCTACATAAATAGAATATTTTGTTAGTTCAGGCGCGATTGGGGCCTCGACGTTAAAAGATGTATTTCCAGACTTGATTAGTGTTTTCTCTTTCTCCGCGCCAAAATAGGCAAACACTTTATACCCAACAGGCACAACTCCGCTCATTCTCAATCGACCTTTCAGAGAAAAGTCATCTCTATCAAGCTCATCCATACCAACCCATTCAAAATAACACTTTCCAGATACATTATTGTTGGTACCAATTGCAACCGCTTCATTAGTCACAATGTCACAGAAACCTGAAAACTTAGTTTGGACTGCTTCAAAACTAGACTCTTTTACGTGAGATACTAATCGACCACCTAAATTGTTAATCTTAAACTCGATTTCATCTTGAACTTTATTTAGTGTGATTGTTCTGGAATATAAATGTCCCAGAGTATCCTTGACCGTAACTTTTATTGTATTTAAGCCATTTTTGAAAATAACAGTGTCAGGTATTGTGGCCACACCAATTTTTGGCTTGTTAAAAGCAACGTTAGAAGAATTAACTTGAATCGATACCAGGTCAACGTCATCTGTAAATGAATTGAAAGTTGAAATTACCAGCTCTTGATTGTATGCAAAGTTACTGCTGTTATTTTGCTTAACACCTGATTTGAAAATATCAATTTTTGGGGCAGTTTTGTTAATTCTTAACCCATTAAAATTATGGTTAGAAGGGATGCCACTTGAATTTGTGAAAGCCACAGAAGCACTATAATAACCATCTTCAATTTGCGTCACATCGAACGTGTAAACATATGCACCATTTACACTTTCTCTCTTAGTGCTCGTAATAGTCTTATTTGCTGTAACTAGTGAGCCATCTTTTGTATATAGAACATTCCCGCTATAGGTGATGCCACTTGAAATGGTTGGCTGACTATTTCGGCTGAATTTTACATTTAACTCAGATGGGGCCCACCAATCGCCAACAATCTCGCTTGAAGGCTTATTTAAAACGAGTTTAGCTGTGTTATTCGAAACTTGAATTGATTTGCTATTAACGTTTATTGTCTTTGTAGTCGCATAACTAGCAGGCATTGAATTAACCTCAAAAAGGTCAATTTTTGTTGGTTGGTAATTCCAAGGCACAGTTAAAGCATGTTTGGTGTTACTAACTCCCCAATAACTATTACTCGAATCAACTGACACTTGATAACTTAAAGAGCCCACTTTATTTGAAATAGCATCACCAAGCTTTATTTCTGAAAATGAAATATCGCATGAAGTAGCGCCACTTACTACTGTACAGCTACCAAGCGATGGTATAGATACCTTCTGACTATAATCCCTTGCTTCAACATTAACTCTAACTGCAGAAAACTTGTTTGCGGGGTTGTAATTGGTATGGCTACCTACGCTTTTCCATGAGTTTCCAAGCTTAACTGAGTATCTTTGGACAGTGGGCTTAACTGGAGCTGCAAAATTGAAAATAAAGTTTTTTGTATGAACTAACTTTTTAGCTTTTGCTGACCCTGAATAATAATAAATTGAGTAGCCAATACTATTCGGACCTGAATTGGAGGCAACGCCTTCAACTTTAAATCCATCAATTGAATAACCGGCTGTGTAATTCCATTCAAATAAACAATATCCAGCGCTTAATGTTCCCCCTTGTAATGCTAAATTGTTATCTGTAGTGACAGTACAGTAATCGTCTATAACAGTTTGGCGAGCCTCAAGCTTGAAGTTTCTTACGTTTGAAATAAGTGTGCCTGATTTGTTCTCGATGACAAATTCTGGTTTGTAGACATTCATCGTTCCTTTGATAGTTGTGATAGCAATAGCGCTAAATGAAAACATCAAAGTAGTTAAAGCCGCTGCCTGTAAATAACTCATTATTAGACCTTTTTGGAATTACTCAGAGTTAACTTACCAACTTAGCCAATCAATAAAGCCTGAAAAAAAATTGAAATAGAAGAAAAATTCGTTTTTTGAATTTTAGGATTGATGGGTTTAAAAAAGAGTAATCAACCCAAGTAAATGGCACTATAATCCCAACATACCGAAAGCTTTGCCATTACTGGGTCAATAGTTCAATGAAAACAAAGTGAATATTATTAAATTAACCATAGCTTTTTTATTATCCTTCTGTCGCAAAAGAAGCTTGAACTTCACTAAGAAGACCACCAAAAAAATATAGGGTAAACCATTTAATATTGGCGGCCCTCAGAAGCTCCAAGTATAAATTACAAGTCACCAGCTAGTTAAAAACTAAGAATTTATTACAGAAAAACACAAAAGGTTATTTCGAAAATAACTCTAAAATTACCATTTTTATTCTAGAGAACCTTATGCACCTTTAATCGAGAATAATGGATAACGCATCAGCGACCTCTCTCTCTCCTCTATTATCAGACGGGATTCCTGTCAAACGGCCATTAACGACCATTGCTGTTGAACCACCACCATCCAAATTTATCGCATCAACCACACCTTTACTTTTCATGAAATCAGCTAGCTCTGTCAAACTCATTCCCTGACTTAAATATGGGTTTCTTCCGTAGACAGCAAAAATATACATATTTCCTTTTGCATCAACACCTACAGAAGTTCTAGGGTGCTCTCCATATACCCAACTTTCATAAAAGCTACTGCGATCCAGAGTTTCATCTGATTCAAAATCTGTTGTATCTTGCCCTTCGATTGCTGATTTATGACTAGAAATATGCCAACCTTGCTTATACCAATCCGCTAAGGGAATTTGCGAATTCAACAATAGAGTGGGACCACCTCCAATAATAAATAGACCTTCTCGTAAGCTAATTTCTTTTCCATCCGCATATACCTGATAACTAACAGATACAGCCTCACCTTTTTTACTATTTATAAAGGCATCAAGCTTCCCTTTAGTGCTACCTGTTGCCAGAATTAAAGTTTCGTCATCTTTGAGCATTTTTGGATAGCCACTAACTTTTGACAGACTGCTATTAGTGTCATTTAAAATATACAACTCAGCCTCAATCCCATCTAAAAGATTGAGCGGACCAAATTCTTTTGTAAAAGCGATAATTTCATTGTTGTTTGTACAAACAACATCATGCGTAGGAAATTGAAACTCGCCATTATGCAAATTACCACAATTAAGTATTTTATTAGGCAAGCGGTTTAAACCGTTAATGGCTAGCTCCTCGTTCCCCTTTCGTAAAACTATTTTTGTATTTGTACTATGTACAATATTAGCCTTAATTTTACCTTTATTATCTATAATCAAAGCGGGTCTATTATTAACAGCTTCACTCAATAACTTCCCATTCTCAACTGCAATTCCTGAAATATCTCCAGGTAAACCTAATTTAGAATGCATCACAAAAAAGTTACCATTCACACTTACTAAAGAATTATTTGATTCACTAATTTCACTAACCGTTGCTAACCCACTAATAGACTGAGTAGCTAAGCTAGAGATTACCTTTCCACGAAAAAGGTTAGGATCAATTTTCACTACACTGATCAATTGATTTTTGTCACTTTTACATTTAGAGCATTTCAGTATTTCCTTAACCTGAATACCCATTTCTAAGAGTTGCATTGAAAGTGATTTAGCATCATAAAGGCTGTAGATTGGCGCAATAGAGAACTTTTTAAAAGGTACTTGATTACCCAAATAATCAGGAAACTCTAATTCATGGGTGACCATTGATAAATGATGTTTTGCTGAAAAATCAGCGATAATCTTTTCTACTTTTTCACTCCTTGCCATATGATACGGCTGAGTTTCAATTAAAAAACTTACTTCATCAGATGTTCGAATAACTATCTGTTCAAAATACACACCTTTAGAGAGCTCAATCATTGAGTTAGCAATCGAAGGATGTAATGGTATTAACCCTAAAATGATGCAAAAAAATAATCTAAACAAAGTTAACTCCATTTCTCAAAATTCAATCAAAAAAGTAGACTGGCGGGCAGGCCAGCCTACTTACACTGATAATAGGGAAATCAATTATTATCAGTACTTCTAGAAGCTATATCGCACACCGAACAACACACGGCGATCAAGCTCGCTAACTCCATATGGCAAGTAGCGAGAAGTTGCTTGATTTATCATTTGTTCATTAGTTAGATTCAAAATTTGCATTTGAAATTGCAGATCATCATTTACTCGATAATTCGCGGACAAATCTAGCTGACCAAAATCGTCAATAAATCTTGGAACACCAAAATCATCTGAGAACTGAGCAAGATAGCGTTCACGCCAAGCGTAAGAAAGTCGCATATCTAGCGCACCATCATCATAATAAATAGATGCGTTATAACTTAACTTTGATAACCCAGGTAGGCCACTACTTCTCACATCGTCCTCAGTATTAAAGTCTGCTGCGCTATCAGTAACAGTTAAATTAACTAGACCACCGAAATTTTGCCAAATACCTTCAGGTAAGAAAGTAAATGGTTTTTGGAAGGCAAATTCAGCACCTTTAACACTTGCATCAACGCCGTTAGCGGGCTGGGTAAATATGATAGGTGCAGAGACAATTACACCATCAGACTGCCTAGGGAATGAACGCACTTCTGTAAATGAAGTAGTATCTATAAGACCTTCTATGTCTTTATAGAATATATTGGCAGCTAACAGTGCTTCTTCTTCAAAATACCATTCAATACCGAAATCAAAATTTGAAGATGTGAAAGGTTGTAGTTCAGGGTTACCCTTTGCTCCTGTACCACCCCCTTCGTCAATACCCCTAATAGTCTCAGATGGTGCAAGTGCAGGTAAATCCGGACGAGTCAACGTAACAGAATAAGCAGCTCTTAAAAGTAAATTCTCGTCAAGTTCATGTCTTAAGTTTGCGCTGGGTAAGTACTCAGTATAACTATTCGATACAGTAATTGGCGTAATACGCTCCGTAGGTTGGAATTGATTTTCAACTGTGTTACCAGAGGCAGTTTGATCTGTTTTAACTAACCTTAGCCCAACATTGAGTAGGGTGCTCTCAAAATCAAAGTTAGCTTGAACATAAGCATTGAAGGTATCTTCATTTACTTGCCAACTTTCTGATGCACCAAAACCAGGTAATGGCCTGATAAAAGCACCTGAAACAGCGTCACCTTGAGGATAAAAAACACTCCGTATTAAACGAGGGTCAGCAACTAGCTGTGAATTTGGTGCCGATGAACCATCAACTTCAAAAGGCATCGTCATCGCAACACTCGCTAAACTAGGCATATCTTCAATGCCTGTTTCAGGTAAACGTTGAAGTCGTTCCTGAGTTTGAACTCGTGTTTTTTCACGTTCTGAATATCTAAAGCCAAAATCAATGCTGGTTAATGCCCCATCATCAAAGTATCGGCTGAAATCAAGCTTACCCGTTATTTCTTCATCCTCATCAACCGATGGACGCAAGATAAAAACATTGAATAAAAAGTCTTCGGGGTTTGACGTAAAATCAGTGTGAGATGACTGAAAATCTACAAAGTCACCTCTAACATCATAAGAAACAGTACCAGGATCAAATTCACCATTTTCAGCTAATCGGAATGAATAAAGGTCAAATTGACGTTTAGCATCGCGTTTTGAATAACCAATAAATGGGCGGATTTGCCAATAGTCGTTTAAGTCCCATTTTGTATCAAATGTAACTTGCGTGAACTCTTCATCAGTAGTTAAGTAGTTTGTTCCAACACGCTGCTGGACACCCGTAAAAGATGCTGAATTTACGACACCGTTTTCAGAGCTATAATTAACAGTCTGACCTGGGTTTTCTACTGGCATATCATTTCTGTTTGCTAGCCTTTCACTGTCTGATGTTGCATAGAGCACTGAAAGCAACATTTCAAGACTATCTGTAGGGCGGTATTGTGCACTAAACGTCGAACCAAGTGTGTCTCTTTGTTCATCAAAAATATAATAGCGAGTGCCGTTAGCAATGAGATCATTCGAATCACCACGACCCACCACATTCATTGGTCGCCAGACACCACTTTCCACTGTATTAGACTGAAAATGAGTGTCGGAATATGCAACACTTGCAGAAAAGCCAAGTGTGTTGTCTATATTATGGCTAAAGAACAGGGATCCTCTAGGGTCAGCCTCTTCTAACACTTCACTATAGTTTCCTTGCGCCGATACAGTGAACTTAGTGCCTTCATAACTCAAAGGTTTAGGTGTTTCTAGCGTTACAACACCTGCCATACCACCCTCAGTTTGTTTTGCAGTAGGCGTTTTCTTAACAGTCACATTAGAAAACAGTTCTGCTGCTAATAGCTCAAAGTTAAACCCTCTACCCCCTGAGCTTGTAGAAAAGCGCCCCCCACTACCGTTTGACGTACCCGACATGCCGTTTACTTCAACACGTGTAAATTGTGGTCCCAACCCTCTTAAATTAATTGCTTGCCCTTCACCATTACTGTTCCTATTTAATGTTACTCCCGGTACACGCTGTAAAGATTCTGAAATATTTAAATCAGGAAACTTACCTAAATCTTCAGCAGAGATTGAGTCTGTAACTTCTACTGATTCTCTTTTTTGACCTAATGCTCTATTGAGACTCGCTCGTACACCCTGAACCTCTATCACCTCTAATTCAGAAACACGTTCATCACTACTAGTGGATTGAGCGTGCGCATAATGCCCTACTAGCAAGCCAATTGAAGCAAGTGCAGTAGTGCATAAATTAAGATGAAACTTGTTTATTTTTTTCATTTTATCTCCTGTTGAATCATTAATTATGAGCCATCTATTAAATCACATTATGTTATTTAATCTTATTTTGGAAGAAAATTTTTAAATAATTTGCAACAAATGTGATCTAAAGATAGTTAAAAAACGTCAATTCAAGGACTTATCCATGAAGCCAATTAAACATCGAATTTATTAATTAACATTTGGTTATTTAATGTGTAGTATTACTGCCATATTTGCTGTTATGTTAAAAGGTTACGTCTATGGGTCTGATTACTTTAAATAAAAATGAAAAATTTATTCTTAGTTACTTGAGACGCAAACATAAAGCCAGTCGAGTTGAACTTGCCAAAGTTATGGGAGTGTCAAACCAATCGCTAACAAGGTTAACGAAGTCGCTATTAGAGGCGGAACTAATTGAGCAACAATCAAAAACATTAGGCTCAAGAGGTCAGCCAGCTATCAATATAACCATCAAGCCAAATAAACTTTTTTCAGTTGGAGTTGTTTTTGCGAACAGTAAACTCATAATTAGATTAGATGATTTATGTGGCGATCATATTGCTGAAGTTTCAAAAAAAATTGATTTATCACGACCTAAGGAATGTTTAGAAACAGCTGAAATTACGCTAAAGAGCATACTAGACAGTATGTCTATAACCGATCAAATTATAGGTATTGGCGTCGCAATCTCTGGTTTTTTTGTCTCATCTAAAACTGTTTGCAATAAATACAACGTTGATGAGTGGACAAAATTAGACTTAGTCTCTTTTTTTGAGGTCGCATTCAAAGTTCCCTGCTACGTTGAAAATGATGGGAACGCGAACGCAGTTGGTTATTCGCTATCAAATCGAGGCAGTGATTTGAAAAGTGCTTTTGTACTTACTTTAAGTGAAAACATTGGTGGTGGATTCATTACAGAACAACAACTATTAAAAGGACATTCAGGTAATGCCGGAGAAGTCGCGGCACTATTTAGCCCAGGTCCAGAAGAAGTTCGTCCTTGCTTAAGCTCGCTGAGTTCTTACTTAAAAAAAAGCAATATAGAAAGTTGGCAAGATTCGCTAGACCCAAGTTCTGCCGATCACCAACATTATTTAGATTGGCTTGATAGTGCCACTTGTGCACTTGAACAACCTCTTCATTTTATCCAAGTCCTTTTTGACCCAAGCGCTATCGTTATTTCAGGAGACCTTCCTTATCAAGTTAGAAAGACAATTGCTGATACGGTGAAATTTAAACCATTAAATTATAAGCATACAGAAGCTAAAAAAGCTGAGTTAATTATTGATAATGAGCCATCACCATTGAGCAAAGGAGCAAGCACTTTAGCAATTTACCACTTTTTAGGCACGATAAATTAATAATGCAATATAAATGAAATGAATTATATTTATTATTTTATCTAAAATAATCAGGGCTCATTGTGCAGTTGTGGCTTTTCTTAATTAGCTCTCTATTAGTTGTATTGTGGTTATGGCTAAAGAGCAATAAACAATCTTCAGACTCATTAATAACCGCCAACAAAAATGTACCATGGTACCTAGCGGGCTCATCAATGAGTGCTACAACACTTTCTAGTGATACGCCTATTATCGTAGCTGGAATAGTATATAGCTTTGGAGTAAGCGGTAACTGGATATGGTGGATAAGTATTTTAAGTTTGCTTTCTACTGCTTTTTTCTTCAGTAAATATTGGTATCGAAGTGGTATAAAAACGGAAGTTGAGCTTTACGAACTTCGCTATGGAGACTCCTCACACACACGTTTTTTAAGAAAAATTAAAGCTATTTTTGAAGGGGGTATTCTTAATGTAGTTGTATTAGCAAGTCTGACGTACGCGTTTTCAATAACCTTGTCTGAAGTACTCTCTCTGCATCCCGCTTTGTACTTTACAGAACTTCAAATTCAGCTCTGCATCTTTGTTGTATTCCTTATTGTTGTAATGTACACAGCACTGTCTGGATTAAAAGGAGTAATAATTACCGATTTTTTCCAGCTTGTCTTTGCTATCGGTATTTCATGGATCGCCTTATATTTTATTCTTGAAAATCAGTCTCTAGCTACAATAATTTCCGAAGTACCTGAAGATAAGAAAACTCTCTTTTTAAATAATAGTGCGTCTAACGACGAATATATTTATTTTTGGGTTTTCATAATATTTTCATGGATATACAAAGCACCAGGCTCCGGACCTTTGATACAAAGAGTGATATCTTGCAAAAGTGAAACGGACGCAAAAAAAGCGATTCTTATGCATTGTGTTATTCACTTTTTTGTCAGGAGTATTCCATGGATATTAATTGGAATCGTCGCGATAACTATAACAAACACTCCCTTAAACGCAGATGAAGTTTATGCTCACGTGATTATGAAGGTGCTGCCGCCTGAGCTAATAAACCTTTTTATTATCTGCTTAATAGCTGCATACATATCAACCGTTGACTCTCACCTAAATTGGGGTGCCTCCCTTATTACGAATGATTTTTACATTGACGAAAAACCAGCAATCAGCAAGAAAAATGCCTATTTTTTATCAGTACTTTCTTTAAGCTTAATTAGCTATTTAATCTACTTACAAGGCTTAATAGACAGCTTATTATTTATTTATCAACTTCATATAGTAATATTTGCAGGGCTTGCACCATTTGCAATTGGTCGTTGGTTTTGGTGGAAAGTCACTTTAAAATCAGAGATACTCGGTTACTTCTCTTCCATCACTCTTGGTATAACTTACTTTATTGCCACCCCTAAAGAAGCTGCTTACTGGTTTTCAATGCCTATGCTTTTAAATCTATCAAGTTCTCTATTGATATTATTATTGCTAAAAAGCAAAGCCCAACAGCCAGATAAAATACATTTCGATTTTTTCAACAAAATTGGTTTGCCTTTACATAAAAATCGCAATCACCAGTTTTATTTAGATAAAAAAGATATTCTTACCGAAGCAAAAACCTGGATAATTGCAGTTCTTATTTTTTCGACCTTCACCATAGGAGTCACAATTTTACTCTTTAGTTAAATCATCTATAACTAAAAACAAAGCTCTTTAATAACTTTTAGGTTTGCAAAAAATACCTAAACTAGTGCGGATGAAGTGCAAAATTTCTTTGGCGTCATCAATCCTATGCTCCTTCCATTCCTTCAAAAACTGAGCTTAAATTTGCTTCACAAATTTTAAAGTGCTGTTCGTAATGTGATATGGCGATGTTCCCTTCATCAAGGTCGAGTACATTCGCATTTCTGGTTGCAAACCATTCTATTTCTGACGTAATAAGACGTGACTTACCTACACAAACTGCAATATCATTAGATTTAAAGTTTTTTATCCTGCGAATTACATTCCATAAAAGCAACATCTCGGCTCTGCGTTCCCGATAAGTTTTAATAAATGTAAGAAAACTAATTTTCTTTTCAACTAAATCAATATTAACAGGAAACTGAACCACCAGGTGCTTGGCTCTGGTAAATTTCACTTAGCAAAAATTTGTTGAACAAATAATTAGTCTTTTATAGTTTTTATAGACTGAGAGCTGTTCACACCTAAACGTTCAAGGTCGCGGATAGGCGGATAATCGCCAACGTAAAGTAAGCTGTGCTTGCGCCCGTGCGAGGAATTCGTTTTGCGAAATCATTTTTATCCCTCTATGTCAACTGAGAGTCTTATTTGTTGAAAAACAGAGAGGTAAGAATAAGTTCTATTCATCACCACTCGAAAAAGCCTAGGCTCTATAGGATCTTAGCTTAAAATTGAGGTGATTAAGTCTCATTTCCAAATCACCGTAAATATCCACATCAGCATTATATGAATCTAGATTAGCACCTAAAAAGTCAACGGCAGCTACACAGCTTTTGAGTAAATCTGAATCATTAATAGCTGACTCATCTAGTTTTTGGTTCAACAATGTTATAAAGCTGTCTGCAATTTCAGACTTAAAGAAGTCATCATGTTCAATAAACATAATAAACTCTATAAAGAAATGAAAATAATAGTTGAACAACATAGGAGGCATAAATCTAAGCTCATCAGTACGCTCTATTACATTTAAAGAAAACGCTTTATGAATTTCTGTATTCTCTTTATTAAAAAATACCCTTTTAGCTGAAAGCAAATCTCCGCAATCATCTGAACTATCGAGATATTGTTTCCAAATATCTTCCATCTTAACTTCCTTTTAAATACAAGTTGTTCGATATTATTTTATGGCTCACTTAAAAGTAAGCAGCCTACGGTCTGGATAGATTTTGCAAGGCCACTTAACTTTGATTTACAAAATTCTGGTTTGCCATTCTGGTGAGCACTTGAAACTTCTCGATGTCGCTTTAGGTTATTATATGCTTTTTCATCTTTAATGATTCACCATCTGATAAGAGTTTGTGGCAGCCAGTCAATTCCCTCAGGGAAGAGTGTGAATATTAGTGTTAATGAGCTAATTCAAGAAGTGTACATCTTGCCATTTGCTTCGTAAGGTTTCATAGGTGAAATAAGACAATTGCTTAACAAATATGGTTATTCAAAAATCTTAATTAAAGAATTTGAAACACTTGATATGTAAAATTGGTTTTAATCCACTGCACTGTTCGACTTTAACAGTGCAGCCTCCATGACCAAAGGGTGCAGCCCCTTATTGCTCGATCAACAAAGTTTCAACAACTTCTTCTGTCGTATTGCTTTTGATTCTAATTTTTTTAGCGTGTTTATTGAGCGACACAATTTCATCACAGAACCCTTCTGTTGGGTATAACGTGTACTTGTAATCGGTAACCTTACCTTCATCGTCTTTTACAGCAGCTATATCATACTTCTCTAAAATACCGGCATTAATGAGGTCTTTCATTGTTGAAGTCATATTTCTGCGAATAGCGATTAAGCGGTTTTCAGTGATATCTTCTGACTCAATTGAACCAAATTTAATCATTATTCTTACAAGCATGAAGTGATACGTTTTTTCGGGGCTGGCGTATCTAAATAATGTATAAAGTCTGGTTGTAAGCCAGCTAGATAAGGTTCTCTTAAATTGTTGCGCCTGGTTAAAGTAATATCCTTTATAAGATACGGTTTCAATTTGCTGAGCCATATACTCATTAAGAAATACAATGCATCTTTGAGTGCTTGGCCCTTTTTTACCAGAAAAATGAATTGACCCCAAATAAGGCATTTTTGCTTCATTTGTTTCTACTTCACCATTTGAGTTAGTGCTGTAGTTAAAGGACAGTTGACTACCAGACAGGATTAGTAGCGCTTCCTTTAAATCTGGATAAGATAATGATTGATTAACTGACTTAAGCTCTGCATTTAGTTCATTCATTTTAAAATGAATTGCGTAACGAGTGCCGCTTGCGTTATTAATCTTAGAAATATTGCCTTTTGTTGCAAGTGAAATAAGCGCCCTTTCTACCTTTTCTTCGCGGTCAGATGGCCAAGCAACATAGTCAGTTTCTTTACCTTTGATTACAGCTGGTGAGATTTGCAATTCACCGGTGTATTCAACACCATCCAACTTATCAGAAATAGAGCGAGAATTGACGAGCCTTTCTGGTGCTTGTCTAATTGGGTATATGGTAGTTTTAACTCTTACAAAACGAGACCATAAATCGTATAAAGGAAAGGTATTTGATAATGAATTAGATTTCAAACCTTCAAAATGCACATCAGTAAAGAGTTTAAGCTGCTCAACCTCAGCGGCTTCCTGAACTACTAGCCCTTTGGTGCTGATAGTCTCTGGCAAATTATTTATTGTAAGTTTGTTTTTGCTCATACCGAAATTCCCGCATACTTGAATTTCAAATATATCAAATCGCTATATAAATAACACAGTAAAATGCACCATTATTAAAAATTTCTTTATAATCAAAAAGATAATAGAGTGTAACTGTGATCTGACTACCTATTAAACCTATTAAAAATAACGTGTAATTGCGATCTGGTAGTTTGAGTAACAGTATGAGTAACGTGTAACTGCGATCTGAGTTCAAAACCTATCTATTTGATTAACGTGTAATTGCGATCTGGGATGAAATTTGAGGCCATAAAATAACGTGTAAATGCGATCTGAGATGAAATTTGAGGTCATAAAATAACGTGTAATTACGATCTGGGATGAAAATTGAGGCCGAAAAATAACGTGTAAATGCGATCTGGGATGAAGCTTGGGGTCATAAAATAACGTGCAAATGCGATCTGAGATGAAATTTGAGGCCATAAAATAACGTGTAAATGCGATCTGACACGAAAATTTAGCTCATAAAATAAAGTGTAAATGCGATCTGAGAGGCTACATTACTACTGAATAACGTGTAATTAGGGTCTGAGGTTTATTTTCAGTTTATTATTTCATCAACTTACTTCTGTGTACCCGATGTGAACTTAAAACTATTGGTCAAAAATAAATCGGAAGAATTTGCTCTCAAAAGGACAGAGAAATTACAAAATAAAGTGTAAAACCGATCTGAAAAATAAAAAGCATATATTTCAGCAGCTTATAGAATTGTATCACGCTCAATTAAAGGAAACGGGCGAAAAAAAACTATTTTCAAATGAAAATTCACTAAACTTCTATAGTATGGATTCAGCAGGGCTGTGAATAACTCAGTAAAAAAAGATGTAATTGCGATCTGAGAAGCGTGCAATTGCGATCTGGCACAGTAATTTGGCCTATTTTCAATCATTTCGAATAAAAAACAAACTGGCACTGTGAATAAAATAAAGTGTAAATGCGATCTTGAGCAATATCGTTGTGGATATTTTACAGACAACCCTTTATAACCTGTTGATAATAATATCAATATAAGTGCTAGTAACGTGTAGTTGCGATCTAAGTAAGGTGTAATTGCGATCTAAATAACGTGTAATTGCGATCTCATTTATTTTTTATTATTTAGGTAAATCAACAAGTTAAATGGACAATCCACAGCGCTAACCTAAAGATCTAACCTATATATTTAACCATCATTATCCTTAATATTTATTCTTAGCTCTCAACAAATCAAATTAAAAATGATATTTGGTATTTAAAAAGAACTAAGATCAATACCATTAAGCTAATAAGTTCTTTGCAAAATGCACGATGTTATTTAGCTGTCATTCTGTTGTTAAATAAACAATTGAAGGCATATTCATGAATTTTTTAATCTCACTCTCTACCGCAAAACATCTGTTTGTAGATGCTTGCGGTATAGCAAATGGCTCAAAGTGCAATATATCTGCTTTGGACTATATTCACTTCTCATTAATTGGCGGCATAGCAGAAGTGCTAAGAACGGACACTCAATCGATTGTTGGCAATCTTCACCAATTGATGCGTTTGAAGATTATGAGATTTGTATTGAAGCCAAAAAACTTAATACTGTTATAAGTAGCTTTACCGATGAAAGTAAGCCACTAAAATTTCAATTCGATGAAGATAAAGTAATTGTTATACATGGTCGTTCTAAAGCTTCAATAGCTACAATGCCATGCGATAGCTACCCTATTCCCAAAATTGTAATTCCTAATGGCTTTCAATTTTCTTGTGATGCTGAGTCATTTAAGTCTGCTATTTCTGGTATTTTTTATGCCAAGACGAGTAACGATGTAAGGCCGTTCCTAAATCATATTAACTTTTCTATAAATTCTCATAAGGTGAAGTTATACACTAGTGATGGTCATAGATTGGCTAAGGATATTATTCAGTTAGAAAATTCTGTAGATGATTTGAATGGTATTTTGCCATTTAAGCTTGCTGAAATGCTTCTACAAGCACAGCCTGATGGTACTTTGGGCTTTTTCTTTGATGTGAGCCACTTCTATTGGTCAGCGGAATGAACAGTATATGGCACAAACTTTCTCATAAAGGTATTTTTTGGTATATAAATTATAACGCCAAGACGAACTTTTCAATTATCTACCCTGCCCTTCTTTTTTGTTTGGAAAAAGATAAACAAGGAGAACCAAATGGGTTAATTGTGTTTGCTTTGCCAAGTAATCAACGACCTAATGAAAATACGCATTTGTATCATGCGCCACTGATGAATATTTATTCGAATGGAGTTGTTTGCCAAGGAAATGCAACTTTACCCAAAAAGATCACATCAATTACTGAATGGATGAATGAAGGCATGAATGATGTTGAGAAAACTGTACTGGCTTCAAACTTCACTCACATAAACCACGAAAAGACCCTTAAAGCAAAGGAAGTTGTAACAACGCAAAATTTCCTCCCATTTTGGATCGCTAAAGCCAACACAAAGAGCCTAAGTAATGCAAAAGTAAGAATGCGAGAGTTAAATCAGTTTATGCGTTTGGGAGAGTTCTTAAGCTCGGCCTTGTGAATATTTCACATTCAAATTGATAGTGAATAATTCACACTGTATGTCCGGTCATATTAAAGGGTTGAAAAATAAACATGCTTTTAATTCCATCAGAGTGGATTTCTAAACCATTAAATGTATCAGTAATTGGTGTGGGTGGTACAGGATATGCGTTTTTATCGAAAATTCACCGAGAAAACCCTGTGATCAGAGCGAAGTGATGTCGCGGGGATGAATCTGTGTCACCCCTGCTCTTGAATATACTTTCGTATTATCTCTGCACTAGCATTTCCTACAGAACACACAAAGTATCCATCAGACCAAAATGTTTTCTCTTTCCAAAATTGGTTTTTGAGGTAAGGAAATGATTTCCAGATTTTAGTAGTTGTCGCTTGTTTAATCCTCCTTGCGTACTGGCCTACAGAATATCGAGTGCCGATTGTAATCAGCATATGAATGTGATCTTTGTCTATTTCAACCTCTTCGATCCTGAAGTCAGAAGATAGAGAAACCTCGAAAACCGTTTTCTTAACAAACTCACCCAGATTTCCGTTTAGTAAAGGTTTTCTGGACTTAACTACCAGAATTAAATGAAGTGCAATTAAATATTTGCAGTGAGATTGAGTTTCATATTCCAACTTGACAACTCGACCTTATACAGTAGTCTATACAGTGTATGAAAAAGACACTCAGATACAACTACAGGCTAAATCCTACGCCAGAGCAAGAATCTAAGCTTATTGAGTTTGGTGCGACAGCGCGTGGCATTTGGAATCTGTTGTTGTCTGAAAATATGCGTCGATATGAGTACGATAAGACGTTCTTGTTTTACAAAGAAATGGCCTCGCTTCTTAAGGAATTAAAGCCTTTCGAAGAGTTTGCGTGGATTAAATCTTTTGATTCAGCAGCAGCTCAGCAGGTTGCTCGCGATTTAGAAACGGCTGTTAAGAATGCTTTTTCAAAGGTTCGTTTGCAGCGCTTTCCAAAGCATAAAGTCTCATACAAAAATAAAAAACTTCACAACGACTCGTTTCGAGCCGTTAATAATGCCAATTGCATTCGAATCGAAAATGGCGCTATCAGTATTCCGAAGGTCGGCAAAGTGCCAATCGTTCTGCATCGTGAGCTAGTGAGCAAAATTAAGACCGTCACTGTTCAATATCGTCACGGAAAATGGGAATGCAGTATCACTCAGGAAGTGGAATGCAAAACGGCTAAACAAGTTTTGGAAACGATCACTGGCTTTGACATCAACTCAAAGCAAACGGTGGTTGGTTCGAACGGTTTCGTGGCCGACAACCCGAAGTTTTTAAAGCAAGCAATAGAGAAGTTAAATCAATTGCAACGCCAGCTTGCACGTCGAACCAAAGGTTCAAATCGCTGGCAAAAAACAAAACAACGCATCAATAAATTACACGGAAAAATCTCAAGGCAAAGGCTGGACTTTGCGCACAAAACTTCACGACAGATAACCAATGAAAATGATATTTTAGTGTTCGAAGATTTAAACGTAAAAGCGATGCAAAAGTTCAATGGTAGTATGGTTGCAGATAACGTGATGGGTTTGATCACTCAGCTTTCAAAGTACAAAGCTGAGCTAGAAGGCAAGCTCTATCATGAAATAGGTCGTTTTGAAAAATCCACTGGAATTTGTTCGGAGTGCGGGCAACGCCATGTTTTAACATTGAATGATAGGAGCTTTACTTGTACGGCTTGCGGAGCGTATCAAAGCCGCGATCTAGCTGCTGCTAAAAGCATAGCTAGTACAGGTGAATTAGATATAATTGCGGCTGGAATCGTCGCAAGGGTAACACCCGCATCTCAGCAGAAACAATCTGTTAAAACGAAAGTCTTCGAATTATCAAAGTTGGATTTTGGATCTGAGAAAAAAGAAGCAGCCTAGCTGTTAAGCTAGACTGTAGAAGCCCAGTGATCAGAGTGAACCGATGTCGCTGGGTAGTTCACCCTGTTGATGTTGGTATGAATAAAGCTGAAGCGCTGGTTTCAAGATTTAATTTACATGGCAACTTAAGTTGGAAATATAAAAATGAGCGTTTACTGCTAGAGGTATTTGATTATAGAAACTATGATTTGGTGGTTACTTGTGTAGATAAAGCAAAGGTTCGTGCTGATATGGGACATTTTTTTGCTAATTATAATCGTGGTTCTCGTTATAATAAATCACTAATGTGGTTAGATTTGGGTAACGGACGCGCATCAGGCCAGATTATTTTGGGTCAAACAAATTAATAAGCTACCCAATGTGTTTGATTTATACCCTCAATTAGAGAGTATTGTTGATGTTGACGAGGACTCTTGTAGCCACATAGAAGCTCTACGTAAGCAAGAGTATGGAATTAACAAAAAGGTTGTACTGGAAGCAACAAGGCTTTTGTGGGAGTTATTAAGAAAGGGATCTATTTCGCATCATGGTTCTTATGTCGATTTAGAGAGTGCGACAGTAAAACCTTTAAAAATAGACCCTGTTTGCTGGCAAGTGCTAGGTTACAACTCTTAAGGTTAGCTATTTTCACCAGTTCGCATTGCCGCTAATTCCTTTGACGCTTCAAGCTTGGCGGCTTTCCCACCTCTCAATACATCAATAATGCACTTTGCAATGTATCCGCAGATTAAAGCTGGAACGACAAGTCTAAATAAAATAATTAATGTTGCTGCATTAGCTATTAAATATAGGCTTGCACCAAAACAAATGAATAGCACGAACAAGATAAATTGATATCCTACGTTCACCTGTTCATCAACAGTTCGTTTTGAATTACCGCTGCTAATTTTCACGATCAATTTGCTCAAAGTAGAACTCATACAATATGCTCCTTAGTTAATATCCCCATCAAATTAGCACCTACTTATAATTGGGCATGTCGAAAAAACTGCAAAATTAAACAATTTTTCATTGTTTAACCTTTGTTTAGTAATTTATTACCTGAATTTATCTTTTTTTTAAGTATTAGGTTGGGTTTGTTGATATAGAGTTAGTGTATTAATGCGAGGGGTTACTATGCTAGCTGACAATCGAGAAATTATTATTGAATCAGATGTGAGTGCGATACATCAGGCGGAATTTGATTTTAAAGGTTTCACATTTCATTTTCAGCCAATTTTCTGCCTTAAAACTAATAAGGTCGTTATGTATGAAGCTCTGTTAAGGTCGCGACAGTTTGCTGGTATTTCAATTGAAGAGCTTGTTATAGATGTAATCTCTTCAGGTAAATCAGATCAGCTAACCTTGCTAACCCTTGAGGCTATAAGGCCATATGTAAGCGATCCGAAGTTTAATGACGTAAAGTTTACAGTGAACTTAGAACCTGCCCAAGTTGCTTCTGAGGGCTTTAAGCGATTGGTTAATTATTACTTTCGAAAATTTAAAATTGATATGACAAGAGTGATATTTGAAATTACTGAGCGCCCCTGTTCGCACAAGATGTTCAATGATGTTTTGGTGAACACCAATTCAATGACAGCAAATGGGTATCTATTTGCGATTGATGATTTTGGTACCGGCGTCTCTAATTTTGAAATGCTATGCGAGCTTGATGTGTACATGATAAAGCTTGATGGAAACTTTGGTATTAAGTCTCTGCATGATATTAACTGCCAGAAGGTTTTTAAATTCGTATCGACTTTCAACGAGTCTTTCGGATGTAAAGTCTGTGCTGAGGGCTTGGAGACTGAAGAACACGTAGAATTAGCAAGAGGCCTTGGCTTTTGTTTTGGCCAAGGCTATGGGTTGGGAATGCCAAAAGTATTAACGGGTATTGTGGAATAATTAAATTATAAGTTTCGTAAAGTTTATCGCTGATTCACATTGTTGTTCGGTAAATTTACCAATATGACAATCATTAGGTTTAACTTCTAGGTAGTTAGCCAACTGTCTGTACACATCAACTCTTGCAAAACCATACTCTTTCCAAAGTACATCTAATATTTTGTGTGCCTTTTGTCTTGCGCTTCTAGTGCCGGCATTAGCCAGGGTTCCTTGAGGTAAGTTATCTCCTTTGTGCACTGCAACGTATGAATCACATCCTGATTTATAGTTTTCACAAAGATAAACTAAACCGTGATCTTTACCTTTGAATATGTGCTTTGATTCTGAAAGTGATGCTAACCCGGAACAGTATTCACATCGAACTTTGATGTCCACTGCAGCTCTTGAGTTTCTTCCCATCACAATATCTTCCAGAAAGTGGATGAAATACATTCGCATCGATTTTTCAGCTAAGTCAGTTAAGTAATTAGCTTTATGCTTCAGCTCCCCTATAAGTGCCAGAGATAGAGCTTCATGCCGGTGATCAGAGAGTAACTTGCTTAGTTCATTTACATAGCTATACGTAGAAGCATCAACTATTCCAGACTTAGATAGTTGCTCTTGGACCAGTTTTTTTAGATCGACTTGGTTTAAATAAATCACAGCTTTGCCTTGTTTTAGTGTTTGTATGTCTTCCATTAAACCCTGGTTAAACAATTGCGCTGGAATTCAAAAAAAAACTCAATTTTCTCTATTTTAATCTCTGCCTCAATTTTTTAGCGTGAAATAATGAGTGACATAAGGAGGTGTAAATGAACCCAAAAAAATCAATACCAGTCTCCCAATTAGCCCTTTATTACTCAGATAGAGAATTATTTAGGAAAGCTAAAGGTGGTGCATTCGATAAAAAACTGGCTAAAAGAGGCACGCGAGAGCACGCCCGGGCAGGTAAAAGTTCAAATCTAATACGCGCTGTGTTTTTAACTATTATAGGTTTCGTATGTTACTTATTATTCAAATTTTCCTAGTTTTCTCTATTGTAGTGATCGTACTTATTGCAAAAGGGTATAGCGTCAAGAGAAAGCTTCAAGTGCCTCTTTATTATCTATTTCTTGGTGGTGATGTTGGGGGACGAAATCCAATAAAGGTAGAAAATAAGAATCTAGTCGGTATGCCAGATGCCCTATTCTTCAATCTATTAAAGCTTAGGTTTGTTGTATGTGAGTTTAAGTCTCGAAACTATACTGGAGTAAATTTATATGAAAGAGCTCAAATTACATTGTATATGGGAATGCTGAACAAATGGTATCTACCTGCACCGCAAGGTATTGTTGCATATGGTAATGGTTTTGCTGTTCGAGTTAGGTTTAATAAATCATTGTTCAATGAAATTTGCGGTCTTCGAAAGCAGTGCTTAGTTGAATTGGGCAAGTTTTAACAACTCGCTTCATCTGCAATTTATCTGTGCGTACACATACATATACGTGTACGCACAGAGGTGATTACCCCCTTCCCTTCTCTTTATTTGCAAGTTCTAGAGCTTCTTTAATTGAATAACCTTGAGACTTAAACTTGTCTACTAACTCCCTGTCATCTGGATCTGTTGAGTAAACTAGTTGGGTTTCTTTATCTACAAAAAGCTTAACTATTTCCCTCGATTGCCCATATCTCACTAAGATTTCTGAGTAATGGCCCTTATCAGTATGAACGCTTTTCATTAAATCATAGTCCTGATCTGTACCATCATACGCTTTTAACTCTTTGAGTTTATCAACGGCTTCCGGTTCCTGGGCCAACATAAACTTCCATGGACTATTGTTAACAATGGCCATCCCTGCTTGGCTTTGGTAAGCATCAAGTAAGCTCTGTGTGATACAAATGCCAGCTGCACGTGTTTTCCTGAATCGACGCCAACCAGTTTCAAGGAACTCGGCTAGATAATTGATTTTACCCGGCTTGTCTTTAAGGTATTCCCAAGCTTCATCGAGAATGAAAAGTTTTCTTTGTTTGTTGCCTGATAAAAACATTGCATGTTGAGCTGCGTTGATAAGGCTCATCAGAACACATTGTGATAAGTGAGGTTGCGAGGATAGTTCATCCATCTCACAAACGATTAATCGTGATTTGAAGTTTATTGGTGGGTATTTCTTACCAAAAAAGTCTCCAAAAATTCCGCCTTCACACCATGGTTTTAGTTGGCGCCCTATCCTCTTTATTTCAACATCTTGGTGCTTTTCACACAGCTCAGAAAAGTCTGTGATTGATGAATCTTTCCCTTTAAGGTTCCAAAGATCAGTGAGTACTGTAAGCATTTCTGTAGATTGGTAGTCACTTAAATCACCTGATTCTGACGCCATTGCTTTCAGCAAGGAATGAACCATGGCTGCTTGACCTTCTTTGCCATAAAAGTCATCAATATTTGCAAATGGATCAAGTGAAAACTTCATGTTCTCATTGAAGTCAATAAATTGAGCATTCTTATACTGGCTTGCTAAGTTTTCATATGAGCGACCTTTGTCAATAACAAACACTTGAGCGCCGTCAGTATCGCTGCCCACATCAAGCCGGCTTTTAACACCGGAGCCTAGATATGAAGTGATTAGCTTATTATTGAAAAATGACTTACCAGCTCCAGAGCGAGCGCAAATAAGTGCATTAAAGGAACCATCTGTTTCAAATATGTCTAAACCGAATATTTGCCCAAAGCGCGTGACAAACTCTAGAATTGGCCGTGAAGTGTTTCCTTTCCAACTCGCGCTATGTGGTAATAAAAATACAGCCCCTTTTGCCGTCCATTCATCAAACCGGTCTGATAATTTTATATATTCATCATCAAGTCCAAGAGGTAAAGCGTTTAAGAAAGTGCTAGGCGCCAAAATTGTTTCTATGTTGAACTTGTACTCTTTACGTTTGAAGAATGCCTGCAGCTTCCTAGTCGCAGTGAATGTTTCTTTCTTGTTCTCACCAAGGACTATCATGCTTAGGCTAATTTTACATAATCTTGAGTTTTTCAGTTCATCTTCGATTGCAAAATAATCTTGTGCCTGGTCTTTCAAGGTTGAAACCCACTCCAGCATTTTTCCTTTTGCTTGTTTTTTTAGCCATTTGTTACGGCGATCAAATTCTTCATTTGCCGAATGAATACTTGGTAACTGTACGTTAAGCGTCATTAAATATGGGTTCCAAGCAACCGTTCGCTTGCCAAAACGCCAATCACCTAGCAGGTTTATAATATCACCGTAGTTCAAGTAATCGGGTGTTTGCTTGAGGGTCATGACTGAAGCAAATCCATTTGACTTTTCATCTAAAGATGAAAATTCTAGACCATATTCATCACGGTTAATTATTCCTCCCTGCTCTAATATTTGCGCACCAAGTGGGACAAGCTTGTTGATTTTTACTTTATCTCGCCAAAGCGCATTAGATGAGTGATTGAAGAAAGTCTGCATTCTTGAAAGCCATTCTTCATCATTTAAAATCAATGGGGCTAAGCCTAACCCTTCGAATATTGAATATGTTCTATCTTTTATCTCTAGGAACTCTTTGAGCTCTTTATCGGAAGGGATAAAGTTTATAACTGGGATTTTTACTGTGATCCAATGTTCAAAATCTCTTGGCCGGATACCTGATTTTTTATCAAGAGACTCTTTTCTTGCTTTAGAGTAATAATTAATTACTGATTCGCTCATTGCATCAGCAAGCTCACCGTCTTCACCACCAATCCGCTTCCCTCGTAGTTGCCTGTAACCATTTAGAAAGCCATCTATTCGTGGTAAAGCAGCTAGGCTTAGTTGAATTAATGTGTTGTGAGGAAACTCATCAGATAGAAAGCCTTCGTAGGCTGTTCTTATTTCGTTGTTTACCCCGTTAGTTGGTTGGCAGGCGATAACAAATCCAATGTAACCGCCTTCCATTAAGAACATTTGATATTCTTTAATGTATTCCATTACACAGTTTAATTCTGCGGCTTTATTACCTCCGAGAAGCTTTTGTTGATCTTCAATGGTGCTTCGCCAAAGGGGGCCAGCAAAATTCTGCTGGGTTTCTTCGATATCTGGATTCAATATCTTTTCGATAGCTTCTTGGATTTTATTCAGCATGCTATACACCTATTTTACTTATTAGCCTCAGGCTGAGGTCTAGAAATGCTCAACGGATCGATACCTTTGGCCATAGTTTCTTTTCTTTGGCTTGTTACTTTGCTTTTCTTTATTGTTTGAAATGGTAATACTCGACTTGGGCGCATTTGAGCTTGATGACCTGTTACCCAGCGTCTTGGTTGTAATTCAACATAAACGAAGCCTGGAATATTCAAATCTCCAGACTTATCTTCCCAAGCAGCAACATAAATACGCATTGCTTTAGCTTCTTCTAGAACCGCGAGAGGCTCTGGCGCGATATCATTTGGAACGTAATTGAAAGTTCTTAAGTCATCTAACTCATCGTGTGATTGTTTCGAATATGACATTGTGTCATTGCTAGCGATACCAACAATGTTGGCTTTGTCATAATCCTGTGCGTTTTGTCTTCGCAAACTTCTTGGTTCATATACGTATGTGATGTCTTCCCCTTCACTATTAACGTAAATGACTTTTGGGTTTCCTTCTGAATTTGACTTTTTTTCACCTTCGTTTTTTGCATATTCTGCAGTCATCATGTGCTCAAGGTGGTCTTGATTATTGGTTAACTCATAAACCTCCATCGGCCCTTTACAGAGACCAAGTTCCGGTTTACCTGCACATGAAAATTCCTCTTCACCAATCGTAAATGCTGAACACCCAGAAAATAATGAGGCTATGGCTAGAATTGAGCTGATTTTAAAGATTTCTTTCATTGCTAGTTACTCCATCTCAAGCCACGCATCAAAATCGCTTGGTAGTCCATTAAAGGTTAAACCATCTTCACGAACTAGGAATGGGGTCCCTCTAGCCTCAAGCAATCCCATAACGATAGGTGCTTTTTGAACAGCCTTGGCATCGCAGTTTTCTCTCATTTCTGTTGCTAGTTTTGTCTTGTTCATAAGGTCGATGACAGCTTTAGATTTATCAACAGCGCAATTTAGGCGTTTAGACTCAAGTAAAGATTGGCTGCCCTGAATCGCTGTTAGTACAAAGTCGACATTGTACTTTTCTGGAGATTGCTGAATTTTATTGAACAGGGCGTGGCAGTATCCGCAATTAGGGTCAACGAATATTGTTGCTTGCTTAGGTATGTCTTGGTTACCAAATGATAGTGTTGCAAGCTCATCTAGTTTTACGCCCATTTTTTCAAGAGGAACACGGTGAGCATTTCTTGCTTCGCTCAACTCATCAATAGTTCGTCTAAACCATGTATCAATTAACTGCCCTTGAAAGACAAAGCGACCATTCTTAGATACAAAATATGTTTGTCCTGATTTAGTTTTAACTAGCATTAAGTTTTTAACAGGGAGTTCTTGAATACCTTCTATATCACCTTTTTGAGAAAGAGTTTGTTTTAATTCTTTCGGATTAATTGATTTCGCCATTGAAGATACGCTTAAAAGACTTGCAGTTGCTAATAGACCAATAGCCGTAATTTTTTTCTTTAGTGACATTGTGACTTACTCTTTAAATTGACAGACATGTCATTGTAATCTTGGCTATAGAATGAAAAGGGGAGATTAATTACTGATTTTTGCTTTTTTTCATGGATTTGGATAAAGCAGAGTTTTACTAACTCGATGGTTGATATGCTTGTTTAATAAACTAATTATGGTGTATTTCTGATGTTTACAGCTCTAAATGTTTAGGATTAGGCATGTGAAAGCCCTCAGTTGGTAAAATATTGATCTTTGATAGGTTAATATCAATATTTCACAATGACATGGTGTTGTTGAAATGAAACATCTTCGTAATTGTCCTCATCTAATGCATCACCCCATGAGTTAATGCGCTCATTTGTAATGAACCACTTTCCAGAACTAACGGTAAGCTTCTGTCGGCTATAGTTGCTTTATGAAGCGTTCAATTGGTTGAACGATGGTAATAATAGTGAGCTTTCATTTTCACTATTAAGGAAATCATTAAGTGTTTTTTAAGTTGGAGTGACGCGACAAGTAATCGAAGAGCCTGGATGTCAACTTTACGTAACTATACGTGATAGTCGGCAATCAGTTGTCAAATAATTTGTATGGCTTTTGGAGTAAGTCGACTTACTGTTTGCGTTACTATTAATTTAAAACTAACAGTATGATCTTCAAGTTCTGCATTGCTTCCAACAGATAATAACCAAACAATGAATGTTTGCTGGCCTTGTTGGTCAGCTATAAATCTATCTGCTTTTTTTAAGAACGCTCGAATTATCAGCTTATTGCCAATAGTTAATGAGTTTTAAAAAAGGGAATTAGCAAAAAGCGTTATCTTTTTGAATACAGTCCATTTGGATAAATGACTACGAAGAACTGGCGAATTCACCCTGAATATTTTGAAGTAAACTAAAGTAACCATCAGATAATAAAGAGTTTTTTGTGCTTTTCAGGTCTGGCGAATATTTAAGGATTACTTGAGTTGATTAAATTGGATTTATATTTTTGTAGTGAATATTCTGGCGAATTCACCCTGAATAATTAAGCATAAATATATTTTAGTTGTTGTTCTATATGGTTTTTTTAGTAAAAAAATCGTGGAGAAAATTTAATGATTATTTCATTCAATGCCGTTCTATATTTTATGTGGTAAGAGTGGAATTAGTAGCAAAATTTAAGTTGAAGTGAGTGTTTTTAATAATTTGGCCTTTAGAAACAAAGTTACAGCTAGGTCATAGTATTCTAGTTTGGTTCATTGAGGTAATGAGTTTAGATAAATAAACTATTTGGAGAATCGTATGTTATCAGCAAATGACGAGGCTGAGTTTATGCTCAAAATGATGTTAAGTATCATACAGTAAAGTGGGGTAGGTCTGTTAAGTTAGTTGGTATTGGTTCTCGAACAATTTGTATATCTCAACTTCAGAAAAATGCACTATTGTTTAAGAGGCTAAGAGTTTTACTTAAAGAAAAAGTTTTTTAGCGGATAAAAGTACTAATTTTTTGGTTATGTTAAATTGGTCTTTTTATAATAATTTAGCGTATAACTGCTAAAGCAACTATTAGAGCGAAAGTAGTGAATATCATTGTTTTTAGCAATTCAATGCTTATGAATTTTACAGAGTGAGCTAAGCCTCTATTTCAGGTTATCACTTTTCTACACTTAAATAATATGTTGTCCGTCAGGCCAATTAATCCTTAATTGTGAAGGTTTGAGTCAATTTAATATAGGGAACTACACTAATGTGGTTTACGAATAAGAAACTGTTATCTGAAATGGCTTTTTTAAGAGATCAAGTTGCTGAGTATGAAAATATTAAGCAGGAACTGAAAGAAGAAATGCTGTATGTACTGGTTGGTAAAAATGGAGAAATTCTTAGAGCTAATCAACACTTTGCAAAAGCTATGGAAAGCACTGTTGAGGACTTAAATGGAAATGAAATAAGTAGCTTACTTATAAAAAAAGCATTAGATAAGCCTCACACGCAGAAGTTTTTGTTAGCTTTAAAAAAAATGAACCACTGGCACGGAGCTTTGCAATTAAAAACTAAATCGGACCGTGAACTATGGCTTAGAAGTATTGTTCAGCCAACAAAAGAAGGGCTTGCTATTTTTTCCTCTGAACTTACTCGAACTATTACACTTTCAAGAGAGAAAGAAGATATGATTGCTGCTTTGAGTCGTTCTTCGGCAGTAATTGAGTTTACTTTGGACGGCATAATTTTGAACGCTAACGATAATTTTCTAAGTTCTATGGGGTACTCTAAAAACCAGATACTAGGGAAGCATCACAGTATTTTTTGCGACTCTGAAGAAGTAAGCTCTAATGCTTATATTCAATTTTGGTCCAAGTTGAAAAGTGGTCAATATATCACCGGGAGGTTCAAAAGATTCGACAGTTATGGTAACGAAGTATGGCTTGAAGCTTCATATAACCCAATACACGACGATAATGGTGACTTGTATAAAGTTACTAAGTTTGCGACCGTCATAACAGATCAAATGAGAAGGGAGCAAGCTATCTCAGAGACAGCTGGGATTGCATATGATATTTCAAAACAAACAGACTCAGATGCGGAAAGTGGATTAGGTGTGGTTAAACAAACAATTTTAACTATGAATGCTCTTTCAAAGAAACTTGAAACTGCGAGCGAAGGGATAAATAAACTCGATATACAGTCAGAAAAGGTATCCCAGCTTGTTGATAGTATAAAAGGCATAGCAGACCAAACAAATCTATTAGCACTAAATGCTGCTATCGAAGCTGCGAGGGCTGGTGAGCAAGGACGTGGCTTTTCAGTGGTTGCAGATGAAGTAAGACAATTAGCATCAAGGACTAGTTTAGCTACTGAACAGATAATTAGCGTAGTTTCTGAAAACAAAGTGCTAACCAAAGACGCTGTTACCCAAATTGAAGATAGTTTAGTAGAAGCTAAGGATGCCTTGGATTTATCAAATAGTGCAGGGCAAGTAATTGATGATATACAAAAAGGCGCTAAAGAAGTAGTTCAGGCTGTGGGACAATTTAAAACGAACCTTTGATTAGATTAGAACTTGTGACTTCTCACCGCCTTATCAGGCGATGTTTCTTATTTCGTTAGCCGTTGCTCGATAGTATCGAGGCTTATGCAGTTTCCATAAGCAGATACGACCGTCCAGCCGCCTTTAATTCCAGGATACCTTTATCTCGGATATTTAGGGCGGCGTTAAAGTCGCGATCAATATCTGTGGTACCGCAAGACGGGCAATCCTATTTACAAACCGATAAGGGCATTTCTTCCATTTTATGGCCGCAACAGTGGCATGTCTTAGAGCTGGCTTACCACTTGTCTAGCTTTACTAGGTTCTTACCTTGTTCTTTTAGTTTGTATTCCCGTTTCGCAACAAAGTTATGCCATGAGGTTGCAAGTTTGCGGTTTTTCATAATATGCTGATTTCAACGCCTTAACTATCACCGCTTGGTTTTCGTCAACGAGAGTTGGAGAGAGTTTGTGTTGAAAATCAGCGCGAGCATTCGCTACCTTTTCTTGGCATTTAGTAACACGGTATTCGAGCTTTTCATAATTAGCACTGTCTTTGGCTTTTTTGACCATCTTTGATTCGTTTTTGCTTTCAATATAGCTATGCTGGTTCTAAGTGTACTTATACATGTTGAGAGGTTTCTTTACAGGTAATAGCTTTTAATAAACATTGTTTACTTACTAATACAAAAGCATGTCGTAATTTTTATATTTTAGAGTTATTGTAAGTAGGTACAAAATATTGAAGGAACAAAAGTGGATAACTGCAGTGTTTTCATTATAGATGATGAGGGTATTACTACCTTACAGTTAGAGCATGCATTAGAGGGAGTAGGGGATATTACGACCTCTACTAACAGTTATGAAGCAATTGCTCTATTAGAGAAAGTAAAACCAGACATCTTAATTCTAGACCTAGAAATGCCGAAAGTCAGCGGTTTTGATATTCTAGAGGCGATTCAAAAAAACCCAAGCCTTGCCAATATAAGAACAATAGTGATCACATCCCACAGTGCTCCTGCAATAGAAGAAAGAGCGCTATCCCTAGGGGCGATAGACTTTATTTCAAAGCCTTTAAATTTAATTCTGTGCCGTATTCGTATTGAAAACCATATTAAAATTATAATTCAAAAAAAAGCGTTACTACAGGCTCAGACAGAGCTTTTCACCGAAAAGGAACATCTTAGAATTACTTTAGATTCGATAGCTGACGCTGTTATCTCCACGGACATAAATGCAAATATTGAGTATATGAACCCTGTGGCACAAAGGCTTACAGGATGGTCCGAAACTGCTGCAAAAGGTCGTCATATTACAGAAGTGATGCAGCTAGCTGATGCTACAACTAAAGTTTCGTCAATAAACCCATTGGTTGTTGCATTAAATGAAAATAGACCTGTTGCGATGGCTTTAAATACCCAATTAACTAGCAAGCAGGGTATTATTCATCGAGTCGAAGACAGTGCCGCGCCTATTCTCGATAAAAATAAAAATCAATGCGGAGCTGTCATGGTTTTTCAAGATGTTAGCGAAACTTTTGCTATGTCTTTGCAAATGACCTATCTATCTCATCATGATCAATTAACAGCATTACCAAATCGAGTCTTGCTTCATGACAGGATAACTCAAAGTATAGCAAGAGCTTCTTATAAAAAAACAAAAGTAACTTTAATGTTACTTGATTTAGATAAGTTTAAATTTATCAACGACGCCTTAGGTCATCACATTGGTGATGAAATAATTGCACATATAGGCCACAGTTTAGATAGGTTCGCTTGTAATGATGTAACAGTTGCTCGTGTAGGAGGAGATGAGTTTGCACTCGTTATACCTCATTCAGCTAATTCATTGAGTTTAGAGCCTCTTGTTAACGAAGTTCTCAATGTTATTAGCAAACCTTTTAGGTCTGGTGGTGAACAACATATCCTTACTGCGAGTTTAGGTATAAGTGTTTACCCTGATGATGCTTCAAGTGTTGAAGAGATGCTTCGCCACGCAGACTCTGCGATGTATAAAGCAAAGAATGAACCTGCAAATAGTTACTTTTACTTTAGTGATGATTTGCAGATTGCAATGAATAGACGTCTTGAGGTCGGAAATATATTAAGAAAGGCACTAGAAGAAAATGATCTCGAACTTCATTATCAACCTAAATATGATTTGAATAATGATTCACTTATCGGTGTAGAGAGCTTAGTTCGTTTAAAAGATGGTCAAGGTGGGTTTATTTCCCCAGTTCACTTTATTGAATATGCAGAAGAAGCGGGGCTTATTTTTCGTTTAGGGGAGCAAGTTCTTGAAAAAAGCTGTATCGCTGCAAAAAAATGGCTTGATAAAGGGTTGCCTATTAAAGTTGCAGTAAATGTATCGGCTAAACAATTCACAGATACTAAACTTGTAGGTACAGTGGCAGAGATCCTTGAAAGAACCCAATTACCTAGTCGTTATTTAGAGTTAGAAGTAACGGAATCGGCTTTGATTGAAAGCTTTGAATACACTGTAAGTCAATTAAAGCTTATTTCTGAAATGGGGGTGAGTATTGCTCTTGATGACTTTGGAACTGGTTATTCTAGCCTTTCATATTTAAGGTTGTTCCCATTGGATATACTAAAAATAGACCAATCTTTTGTTCGTGATATGAATGACGATGCTCAAGCGCTCAATATTGTTACGACTATAATAGATTTAGCTTGCACTCTTAATTTACAAATTGTAGCTGAAGGTATCGAGACAAAAGGACAACAAGATAGACTTCGAGCGCTAGGTTGTCAGATGGGGCAAGGCTACTTACTTAGTAAGCCTTTAAATTGCGGCAAGTTTGAAGAGCTAATTATGAGCAGTAAAGTTGAACAGGTAACTTGTTCTTGAGCTTAATCATTTATTAAAATAGTAGGCCTTAGTATTGTTATCCAACAAAGGACTAGTCTTATAAGTGTATTTTCGTCTATGAAGCGCCTTGATAGTACAACTGTATCATGACGTGTGAAAATATACTCCATTGGGGCATTACTAAACTTTTCTCTTTTGAAACTAAGGGAATTCGAATTTCTTTGTGATTAGCAAACATCTTTAATATCTGATAGTTTTCACTCACCTAATGCTTTGAAAGGTTTCAGTATAAATGGAAAAAATTAAAAGAGCTTATGCTTTAAAACACAATAATAAAGATGTAATGTGAAGTTAGCTTTCATTTACATAGATGAATGGGGGAGTTTAGACAATCGAGCAGCTCTTTTAATTTTATACTCTTATCGATACATTAAGTGAAAAAGCTAATAAAAACAGTTGGTTTATACATTGTTGGTGGGTCTGTGGTGGCCCACTTTCGCATTAGAAAATATCGTGCAAGTAAACTAAAGGAAAGTAAGCCCGATCACCAAGTTTAATTATCTATAGTTTATAGATGCTTTCTTGTTGAGTGATTCAGCCTTTTTTTTGATGAAATCACTTTCGCTTATATCACCTTTTATCTTGTTACCAAGAAGCCATTGATCAAGCTCTAACCTATCGAAGAAGATCTTTTTACCATTAGGTTTTGCATGAGGAATAATGCCTTCATGGGTTAGTTTATAGATGTAGCTTTTTGCCATACCTGTATAAAGTGCGCATTCGTCAACAGTTAATGCGGCTTTGTTGCATAAGTGACTTTTCAAGATCATCTCTTCAATTGTATTGCGGATATCTGGTAATTCGTCATTCTTACGTAGTGCATCACTTATATTATTTTTCATGATCTACTCTCTTAAATCTCTTGGGAAAACGGGAATTTTGGGAAAATCAAATTAATTCATAACGTTAAGTTGGGAAAAAACTTGGGAAAGTGCTTCATCTAAAGCTAAATCAGCCACAATTTGTTGTGGTAGCACTTTAAAGTAGCGACCACCAGGCGGCCCACCTGCGATTACTTTCTTGAATGTTCCTCGACCTTCACGGCTTTCCAACCAATGATTTTTACACATTAGTTTAATCGTATGAGAAATATCATTTCTATAACTAACCTTTAAGCCTTCCATAAATGCATCACGAGTTACGAACCAAGCAAGCTGGCCGTCTTTTTCTATTGCGTAGCCGTAGTTATCACCTAAAAACTTACCTTCAGGTAATAATTTTCGACGCCAAAGTTTTAATGCATAGGGTAATTGTTTTATTAACTTGTCATCTTCTGAATCACTAGAAGAGCCACGTATTTCGAGCCAAGCATCAAATGCTTCTTTTGCGCTTTTTTCAGCAAGGCCTTTAGGCCAAGGCATAAGCCCAGCTAAAGTTGCTAATTCACCGCTCACTCCATGTAACGCAAATCTTTTTGCTGCTTCAATAACCTGATTGCCATTATTTTCTTTTGTTATTTCCCAATGGGCTAACATCGTTTTGATATTTCGATTTAAAAGAGTAGGGAGATCATCAATAGTACTTAAGTGTTCAACCCATTGTGGCATAACAGTGCCATGATTTTCGTTAACAGCTTTCCAAATAGATTCAGAAAAGTCATTCATGTTGTTATGACCATAAAGATCGTCATAAGCACCTTGTTGCCTTTGTATTGGAACTTCTAAAAAGCGGATTTCTTGTCCTGCTTTTACGCCTTTATGTATTGATGAAAGCTTTTCTTCTAGCCCCATTTCACCGGTACTTAAGAAGATAAGTCGCCACTTTTTTCGCTGGCTTTGAGAGCCATCTTTATTACTGCGCGATTTCGACATACCATTAGCTATTGTATAAATGGACTGATCGACGACCTCAGGGTCTACCTGATGCAGTTCATCTAAGCAAAGTAGTAAGTTATTATGTTCCACTGCTATTGCTTCTAATCCATTAGCCGTGCTTCTCCATGCATAATAGAAGTCAGTACCTGAGTACAAGCTTGCAGCCATTATTAAGGTCGTTGTTTTAGACGCTTTGGACTTGCCAAATAAGTGAACACCACAGCTGGGCCAGTTTAACCAGTGGAGTAGAGGGGCACATAACCCTGTACAGACAGTAAATGCAAGTAATGGGTTGTTTATACAAAGACTACCAACCTCTTTCTGCCAACTAGATAAGGTACCTGCGGAACTTAAAAAATCAGCTTCTTTTGTGCCTGAGTAGATAACTTGCTCATCCCCATTACTAATACACCAGCTGGGTGTAACAAAGCTATTATTAAGCCATCCTGTTTGAGTTGCGCTTTTATATCGCTTTTCTGGCCTTGCTTGAATAAGGTAGGAAATTATTGGGTCCCAAATACCTTTACGGCTTGATAGTTCAAGCCCTGTATCTACAAGTAATTCTTTTAACACCTTACCTTGATCATTAATTATGTGGCGTCGTGGTATCAGCTTGCGTATGCAAATACCGTCTAAGTTTTTCCACTCAACAAGCAAGCCATAGTCTCGAGTACTATTACCTCCTCTTGCAATACCAAGCACCTGAATTGGACCACACAAGAACCTCGGTTCTGAGTCAGTTGTCGGACTGTAAAATAAACCCGAATCTCTAAGCTCAAACATAACTAAACTCCTTTACTTTGATTTCTTTTAGTTTCGCTTGGAGTTATTTGAGCAAATATCAAAAATGAATGCTGGAGAAAGCTACCCGAACTTTTTGGGGGTTTTCTTAGCCCCCTTTAAATCTAGGGTTTACCTGATATGGGGTCTGTATTTTTGCATTAAAAAGTGGGGGAAATGATGTTTTTGTGTTTAAAAAGTTAGGCATGCCTAATTTATTGGCTCAAAAATTAGACATCAGTCGAGTTTGTTGAGGTTTTTCCGATTTAAATGGAATAGAACAGCAAAAAATATCACTATTGCTAGAACTAAAGCGCAGCCTGTTAGTAAAGGAGCCATTGCTATATTTTCCCCTCTTTAATTGCTTTGAATATATCATGTTTCAGTTTGTCGTAGTGCCGAGTTGCGCGAATAGCCAGCACCATTAACACCCACATCTGAAACCATTCATAGTCAGTCATAAGTACACCTTAATGTCTTGTATTACCTATATATATATTACCTTCCCAATTGCAAAGCTCTAAAATCCAGTTACTAATTTTCAACCGTTTAGTTGGGTTAAGGCCTTTGAAAGGAAAGAAAATTTGAGCGCTACGATTTTTGAACGTTGAAAAGGGTTCCAATCGAATATCCCAAATATCGTCATGTTCATTCATAACATCAAATGCAAACGCTTTTTGTGTGGTTAAAGTAATGAACATCTCTTCTTCCGTTTCATTGCAAAGATTAACCTCGAAACCTAACGGTTCACATTCGGCCTCGATACCAGCTAAGCGAATCTTCAGCTCATCATATACAGGCTTAAAAGGCCAAAGCTCTTTATTTGTCATCATTTCCCCTTTCAAATTAGGCATGCCTAATTTACAGATAAGTATCGTAGAGCTCACCACGAGCTTTTACGTCTTCAGCTTCTGTGCGAGTCATCTCTTCACCATCAGCAATAATGTTACCCATGCCATCATCCAATTCATCTAGCTGGTCATTTTCTTCAGAAACTGATAGCAAAACATCAACAACACCTAGTGCCACCAACCCTGTTACTTTTAACGCTTTTTTCCACATAGGAGACTCCTAAAATTAGGCATGCCTAATTTGGTCGATAATTGAGCTTGTTTTTAGTTAAACCAATAAATCCTTTTAAATCAATATGGAAGATGTCTCACACGTTAAAATTTGAAACACTAAAAACAATAGCTTTCATGTGGTTATAGTAAATTGTTCAAAATATATACTTTTACTTTTTCAAAAAATAAGAATAAATAACTAGCTTTTTGCTCAATAATTGCCATCCTATTAATGCTTAACTTATAAGCGTTAATTTTTAAATCAATCTGATGGAGTAGAATTATGGCTGTTAAACATGTGCCAACTGGGATTGTTCACAAAGGAAGTAAAGGTGGAACAACAGGATGTGGTTTTGATACTAAAAAGGAAGCTACCCATTGGGTAGACTCTCACTCTAAAATCAATTGCGATAAAAACGGATGTAAAAACTGAGGGTTAGTAGATCAATAAACTAGGGCGATGTTAGTGTATTCGCCCATTCAAAATTAGGCATGCCTAATTTTAACTTCCCAAGTAAGCATAGGTTATCTTCAAACGTTCATGACCTAGCTCTTGGCTAATTTGCTCACGGACTTTGGTATCATGCTCATAAGCAGTGGGCGACAGCTCTCTTCTATGAGGGCCACCGTCGGCAGGGCATTTCCAACCTGTAAGCTCTAAATAACGCTCCCTTGCGTAATGGTGACGTAATCCGTGATTTTTATTTAATCCTACACGAACAGTTTCTCTGTCATACTCGCGCATTTGATCCACATACATTCGCTCAGGTTCAATTAGTGCGCCTTTGGTAACGACAGCAATATCACGAATGAGCTGTCGTTGAGATTCTTTTAAGATCGGAATTTTTCGGTATTTGCCACCCTTAGCCCATGAGCCTTTTATTTGCAGAGTGTTAGCATCTATCAAAGCATAAGATAAGCTAAATTTCATACACTCCTCTTTTCTAAGCCCAAACTCTTGCTGCAAACGCAGGGAAAGCTTGATTAAGTCACTTTTGATCTTGGCATGCTTATCCATGTCTAACGTTTTTGACTTGCCAATAGGGTTGTTGCGAACTCTTGGAATGCCGTAATCATCATTGCTGCGTGAACAGATATTAGGTTTACCTATTTTTTCGGCAATCCAACGTAAGGCGGCCATTCTGTTTTTAATCGTTTTTGGAGCTAAACCTTCATCTTGCCAACGCGTTACAAGGTGATTGATATGTTTGGTTTTAAGACCTGATGGATCTCTTAATCTATAACCATGGCTAAGTAGCTGTGCTGCTGCAAGGTTTAATACTTTGCTACGGGTAGCTCTAGTGCTAAAGCTACTTTCGCGGTGTGTGTCGTTTACCATTTGGTGAAGTCGATATCCTAATTGGCTCATTTCATGTTCCTCATAAATTTAAAAAGTAATTTTGAAAGTATTGAGAAAAACACCAAACCGAAGACCTGGGGGCGAAATGCCAAAATAGGTAAGTTTTAAAGCCATATGAACGGTGCGTAACCGAGCATATTGTCGAAAGACATAAAGGCTAACTGGTCTAAAGCAACAAAGCTGAGCCGTGTGATTTCTGTTGAAATACAGCGCGAACTACCGTGGTTTATATTTGTGTTGTTTATAGTGGGGTGGTCGTGTGACCCATAATGCTGCGAATGCAGCTCCTCAGGAACGTGTTGCGGGCAGTGAGAACGCCCTTTTTCTTGATGCTCATTTCGAGCTAGTTCATGAATAAAATTATCATAGTGATCAGAGATTGCAACACCTTTTTGACACGCTCAAATCTCCATCCCTCTTCTGGCCCTGTAATTTTTCAAGGCAGATTGGGTATCGAGGCATCATGAGCAGTGGCCTCGATGGGCGACTCTGTGAGTCGTCCCTACCTCTTACGAGTAGGGACGACTCGTTGATAAAATTAAAAGTTGAATAAGTATTTACTAATACATTTATAGGTTGAATATTTATAGGAGATAATTTTTGAAATATCGTAAATTTATTATTAATTCAAAATTTTTTTAGAAAAATAGTGGCCCCCGCTGGTGTGTGTGCGAGTTTGAGATTCGTGTACCAAAGCCGTGAAGCTCGAATACCACAGAACTACCTGCTGACCTTCTCTCCGTCCTCATCACCTCAGTGATAAGCATCTAGACGTATCTAAATGGCCGACAAAATTACCTAAGTAAATCTTGTTCAGGAAAGATGGCGTGACCTTAGTCAACGTTGATGGCCTTGATCGAAACCATCTTTCCGCGAGGGGCTAATGAGACATTACCATGATAAGATTAAACATGGTAGCTTGCCTGTGATTCTTTTCTTCTAAGTAACTTTTCGATATTTAGCTTTCCAGACCAGTTTGTAAATAAACTTTTTTTCTGAAGGTGATTTATAGATTCTCGGAGATTCGCTGCGCTGATGCTTGAACCGTATGTCTTCTCATAAAAAATTTTCATTGCAGTTTCTAAATGAGGAATGTTTGGGTGAGGAAATGAAGCTAGATCACACAATAAATAAACTAGTTCAGCTTCAGCTATAGGTTTTTTTGAATTCAAAATTCTATTTTCTAACTCCTTGTATATAGAATCTTTTATTTCAATATTACAGCCATCAATGCATAGTAAGTAAAGTATACTTGTTAATTCAAAGTAATCTAAATGCTGAAACGAGCCGCCCTTAATTTCAAAAAAGTCAATTAGGTCATCGAGTATTAAAATTTCTGAATCGAACTGGCTTTTTAAGCAAATAATAAGATTAATAACTTCTATTTTTGGTCTTTTTGATAATGTCATCTCTTTTATGATTATTGCAGTTTCGTCTTTAACTTTTTTTACTATTTCAGATTGTTCGGATTTTGGTAGTTTTAGCGAGATGTCATTTACAATTACTAAAATTTGTGCAAAAAGATAACTAGTTCTAACTTTTGGTGTCATGCAATACAAAAAGCTTATAAAATCAATAGTTAACAATATTAAATTTCTATAAGTACTACTGTGTTTTATAATCTCATCGATATGTTCTAGTTCTTCATATATTTTGACAAGTCTTGATCTAAATATTGTCATAACCAAGCCGCTGAAAGATGAATAGCTTGCCTCGTTACTCTTTACTATAGCTTTAAATCTATTTATTAGGTTTTTTGAACGAGTATATGGTCTATATATGTTTGTGATACTCGGCGTTTTAACTTTTTCTTTTAATGATTCTATGTTGCTTTTATCTCTTTTAATAGATTTAAAAAAAGAATCAAGACACTCTGAAACTTCTAACTTGGCTATAGAAAGGTTGGTAATAAAAGGCCTGGTCGACATTACATCTTTTGATTCATTTACAAACAGCTTATATTTTTGAAGTTCCTCTTTAAAGGTAGAGTAGATTAAATCTGTATGCTCTCTATCTCTTGCGAAGACAAAATAGTCATCAACATATCTTTTGACGGAGTAATTTACTCCCCTTATATAACCTAGTGAAAAAAGCTTTTTTTCAACATTTTTGTCTACGGCCTGCAATATCATTTCAGCAAATATACGAGAAAACTCAGGTCCTATTATTATTCCATTTGTTTCGTTGTGGTTCATGGCCCTGATACATGAGTCAAAAATCTCTTCGAATGTTTTCTTCCCAATATTTTCTTTAGAAAATTCTTTTCCCTTATTTGCCCAGCTAAGGCTATGTGTATATATACTGTCAAAGCACTTAGCTATGTCAAAGCGAAAAAAGTATGAATATTTTTTTTCTAAAGATTGAAACTCCATTGAATCAAAAAACTTATAGAGCAAAGTATAACCACTGTATGAGAAAAATGATGAACCATAACCAGTCATATCATCATCTTTTTTTTCATCATTGTAATCATCTTGAACTACATCATCATCATTAAACCTTTCAGTATTATTCTCTTTTTTTGTAAGTGAACCTTCATAATAGTAGGATGCAATACCTGTAGGTTTTCTAATACTAAAATTTGATCTAGAGCAGAGATAAGTTATTAAGTCAGAGTAGTCAAAAATTATATCTCTTAGCTTTAATTGGTGTGATGGGTGAGGTACCGAAATTAACCTACTACTGGAATCCCCTTTACTTATTTCAAATTGATAAGGAACGGTAGGGTTTTTTGATACGCTGAAGAATATATCTTTAATAAGCCTGGTTGACTTATCAAGAGTTTTTAAGTTCTTGTAAAAACCGAGGTTAGAAAAAAATAAAGGTGTTTCATATGGTAAAACCTCAGTAAGTAGAACTCTATCCTTATCATGTTTTCGTACGGTTATTTTATCCATTATTCCACCCCGATTTTATCTTATTTATTTGACTTGCTTTAAACTTGAAAGTGTATTTATTTTCAAAGCCTTTTATAAAAGATAAAGAGTTAAGTTTAGATTTTTGTAAATCAGTCAGAATTATTTTTCTAGAGTAATTTCTATAAATTAGTTTTTTTAAAAGTATATCAAGCAACTTATACTTATCTGGTTCGTCAATATGAATATAGCTATAATAAACGCCTGATTTTATTCTGTTTACTTTGCTTTTTCTGGCGTCGACGTAGTAATTGCTTGTTAAAAAAGAAATTCTATCCTCAAGTTTTTTGAAGTTACCTTTTTTATGGTATTCCTTAAAACTTAAGTAGAGTCTATTCTTAATTTTTTTATATTTCGATTCAGCGATGTCAACAGAAAGACTATTTTTTGTATCCTTCGATAATTCCGAAAAAGTGAAGGAGTATCCTAAAAAATCAAATGAAAGCTTTTTTACTTTACAAGAGTCAGGTGCTAAACATTTATTAAAACACCCACAAGGTCGACATTTACACTTATCCCAACATCTACAAGGCTTTTTATTGCATTTGCAGCCTTTTACTGCGCAAAAGCATTTGATAACGCGGGATACCCTAGTTTTTTTCAAATTTAGTGTTAGAGGGAATGGAAGTAAGGGGACAATCTCTTGCTGTATATCTAGTCTTTTAGTAGACATTATGAGTATATCGTCTACATATCTAGTGTAATAATACACTCCCTCTAAGTCTTGAATTGCTTTATCAAAAGGTCGTGCAGCTAACTCTGCGAGAGAGGCACTTAAACCAATACCCCTTGGTACGCCGTTAATATTATCCATGGCAAGGGCATTCTTGAAAAGGTTAAAAACATTTAAGGATTCAGAGCTTAATATCCCATCATCTTCAAATTTACGTTTTATATTTTCTAAATTAATATTGGAGTAGAAGTCTTCAATATCTAATTTATAAATAAATTTAGGAATATCTTCAGAAAGTAGCAGCTTTAGCTGTTTAACAGCAGTGTGTCGGTCTTTTTGTTTTACTCTATAGATTTTTCTTATGTTTTCATCAAGCTTAGATAAAACTGCTTCATCTTCTTGTGAGTTAGTACAATAAACCGTTTTTTTTGCGAGAGCGTATGAATGGAAGCGATCTAAATTATAAGTACCTGTAATTAATTTTTCGGAGGTAGTAGCTAAATCCTCTGTTGCTCTTTTTTTTGAAACAGAAATAGATTTATACTTTCGAGACTTTAATGCTCTAGTAAGATTTTCTTGGGTAAATGATTGCTTGCTCATAAATATCCTTATCAGTTAGAGAGATAATACAGGCTGAGTAGAAAAAATAAACCACTCCTTTCAAATCCTGTAAAGCCATAAATCGGAACCCCGCAAGCGGGGCCCCCTTGCTTAGCAACCCTGCGGGCGATTTCTAGCTTGACTGGCTTTTCTCTGCGTAGTGAAGGTTATCCAAGAGGTATGCGGCGCTCTGAGTGGCAAGCACTCGACGCTTTCACACCTCCTGGATACAACTGGCATTTCAAATAAAGCGGGAAAGAGGGAAGGTAAATAAATTTATATTTATCTGTTTTTATTATATTTTCCCAGTTTCCCATATTTCCCAACCTAATATCCTTTATTGAAATAAACTAGGTAGGGTGGTCATCGCCTCTTTTCGCTTACGCTCAACTATATCAGAGTAAATTTGTGTTGTTTTCAACTCTGAGTGGCCTAGTAGCTTTGATACCGTGTAGATATCGATATCATTAGTTAACATACGGACTGCGAATGAGTGCCTTCCACAGTGAAAGGTTATGTGCTTTGTAATCCCTGCTCTGAGCATCCATTGGGTTAGGACTACGTTTGTATAGCTTGAGTATCTTAAGCCTTTAAAAACACGTTCATGGGCTTCTCCTTGCGAACCTAATAAGCTGATCGCATCATCGGGCAAATCAAGGTACTGAAGGTTTTTTGTTTTCTTATGTTTGAACGTCGTGCGTTGCTCTTTTAAAGCTATTTGATTCCACGTTAGCTTGTGAATATCGCACCAGCGCATACCTGTGAGGCAACTGAATAAGAATGCTCTTTTGAGTACATCATATCGGCATTCTGTTCTGTAGAGAGCTGTCAATTCTTCCTCTTCTAAGTAATTACGAGGATTTTGTTCGATCTTGATGCTTTTTACTTCGTTTACAGGATTTCGACGAATAATACCTTCATGAAATGCTTTGTTTAAAGCTGCTCTCACTTTGTTGAAATAGCATGATGTAGTATTTGAAGAAAGTATCTTATCTGATTTTGTTCGTGCATGTTTTATTAAGTATGTTCTGAACCCTAATAACACATCAGCATCGAAGTCAGCAAAGGATAAAGGGTTACCCTCACAGTACTTTTGCAAATGGATTAATGCTGATTCCCATAGCGATACATTTGATTTGCTGTCTGTGTGCTCTTTGTCATTTATTATTTGCTGCATGTAGCTATAAAAGCTTTCTTGCTGTTTTTCTGAGTCTTCAAAATGATGCTTGTTGTTAGCTAAATCGACAACTGCTTGTGCCCTTATCTTTTCAGAAATATCTAGGGTCTTTTTATTGTGATCTCGTTCAAACTTGTCTTTAGGAGTGGCATAAATAAACAAGTCTAATGATTGTCTTTTACGGCGTTTTACTCGTTTGCCATTTTCATTTAGGTAAGAACCATAATTTCTGGTTAACAGTAGTTGTTGGCGGCCTGTGCTATCAGCTGATTTTTTCTCGATGGTTAGTTTCATAATAACTTCCTCTTTGGTGGACCAATAGTGGCCCACAACAAAGAAGTAGGTGGGCCATTCGAGGCCCATATTATGAAACTAAAGGAAGCTAGAGAAAGATAAAAAAGTTATTAAATGTATGAATAGATTAGGTATTTTAACCTTATTCGGATGTTTGTTTCCTTTGGTTTACCTTGTTATTTACCGATACATTAAATGGACTACTTACTTCATAGTAAGCAATCCATATTAACTTTTATCCCATTTCGCTCAAGACGTTTGTAATGGCTGTATCAAGTTTCACTTGAATGTCTTTCGGGATTCGTCCAAACTCATAAGAAAAGTTTCTCCCTTTCACCTTTTTGCGAGCAAACTGATCTTTATTTTCAAATTTGAATAACGTCGTTACAACTGGTTTATCTGTAGTAGGTTTGAAGGACTTAGACTCATCAGCTATTAGTTTGCTGAGTTTATCTTTAAGGTCTTCTTTGATTAAGCCACCGTCAACTTTTAGCTCATTCACTTTACTTTTTAACTCTTCAATGAAATCACTTAGTTGATCACCTAATAAAGCCTGTGTTGCTATTAGCGCTTTATAGTCACTATGGTTGAGTAATGAAATATCTGGAAAAACAGAAATTAAATCACTATCGATTGTTGCGGCCTGGAGTGCTTTGCTTACCTTTGATTGACTTAAGCCATGGCGTTCAGCTAACTCAGCTTGGTTCAACTTTTTGCCATGCTCAGCTAAGTATGCCTCTTTGTCTCGTTCTAGGCGTAATCCAATTTCACGTAAGCTGTGCTCTTTAACTGACTGTAGTGATGTAGCGAGAGCCTTTGCATCGCTTAGGCTGATTTCGTCATCTGTAACTAACATTGAGAAAGCTCCTATAGCACCGCTTTTCTCAAGTACATAAGCGCGACGGCGTGAACCATCAAGAACGTCAATCTTATTATCAGGCAGGCGTCGACCAATTGCTGGGTAGAACTGTTGGTTATCTAATGTTGATAAGTCTTGTAGCGACTCTTCTGTTAATAGTGATTGTTCTCGCCCATTGATTTCAAAAGTGACGACTGTATTTGATTTAAGCTGCTCATATGACAACGTAACAGGGGTGAACGTAGCTTTTTGGCCCGATTTTAAAGTCCAAACTTTACTTTGCCCAACGCTAACCACCCCAAGGTGTTGAGATAACACATCTTCAAGTGGCGTTTGGCTCTTTTCCGCCTCAAGCTTCAGGCGCTTGGCTAGGCTTTCTATGTGATTTTTATTACTGTCAGCAATCGCTTCTTGTGAACCTGGCGCATTACCTAGTGGAGAAACTGAACCTCTTTTTTTAGCCATTCTTACTGCTCCTTCTCTTGCTCACGCCATACTTTTTGAATATCACGATGTATTTGGCTTGTAACTTCATATCCATTTTGTTGTGCGTTCTGGAACGTCATTTTGGTTTTAGGATATTCACTTTTCGACATGTCAAATACGGTAGATAGTAATGATGACGCTTGTCTCACTGCCTCGCTATTGTTGAACTCAGTTGAGTAAAGGTAGGATGAAAAACTATCATATAAGTTGTTTTGCAAATCGGTTGTTGTTGAGCTTTCTTTATGGTTAGTTAGTAATATTTTCATAAAATCATAGCCAGGGTGTTTCGCATTCTTAAGTAGTGTCCATACTTGCGGGATATAACTAAAATATGAGCACGTAGCATCAATATCATTTTCAGTAACAGATAATGGGAAAATAACACTCGTACCAGCGTAGTAAGCGTTGTATGTCGCGTAGCCTAACGATGGAGGCGTATCTATGATAATGATATCGAATTCATCTTTAACTTGTTCAATGATGTCGTGCAGTATTGAGTAAGGAGAACTTAGTTGTTGATTGAATACCGCTTCATGGAACCAGCCCTCAATTGCTCGATCTGATTGTGAAGCTGGTAAAATACGCAAGTTAGGAATAGTGGTCGGCAAGAACGCTTCACTGATAGCTTCTTTTAGCGTTTCGTTTTCATCAAGCTCATAGTTCCCCATGATTAAGTCACCAACAGATAAGCAGCCTTCTTGTGCTGATTCAGGGGCATAATACATTGATAAAGTGCCTTGGCCATCCATATCAATTAAGCCAACACGATAGTTTTGATGAAACTCAGTTGCTAAACCAGATGCAGCTGTCGCTGCAGTAACAGTCTTACCAACACCGCCTTTTTGGTTTTGAACAACTATAACTTGTAGGTCTTGGTTTTCGCTGCGAACAAATGGTAATTGTTTTTTAAGCTCCTCAGGAAGTGAATCTCGAACTTTGTATACTTCCTCAATATCCAATAGCCACTGGCTCTCTTCATGTCTTCTAGGGTTGATTTTTAGAGATTTGCAATATTTGTCTAAAGTTCGTGCATCAATATCTAAGTATGCCACTGCTTCAGCTTTAGTAAACACTCGAAGCTCTTTCCTGTGGTTATTTAGAAGGCGTCTATTACGGCGCTGAATATATAACTCTGAGCCGTCCTTTAGCTCGTCAAATGCAATATCTGTGGCTTCTACTTTAGAGATAGTCATCATGAACCTTATTGTATGTGTTTTTTTATAGTGTATGCTTTAATTTTTGGCGGGTAAAGCGAAAATTGAGGTATGGTTTGATTTTTGGTGTTTTTGTTTGAGGGGGAGTATTTCTAGGCGACTCTGGGTTTATATAAGGGACTCAAAGTCTGTTTACTATGCAGTGAGAAGTATAGAACCTTATAGTCAACTCCTTCGGGTGCATCGCTCCTCTAAAACTGATATCCGTTAGCGTGGTGGTACAATTTCTATGCAATAATGTGATAATTACCACTCTATAGTATTTTGAATTTAATAGTGATATCACTGGCGATAATGTATAATTTTTCGTCTGTTCATTTGAACTTGATTAGTGCTAGAAGCTAGAAGTACAAGATCTATTGATTTCAATGTAATCATCCTTACTTACATTTCATTGATTTTTGTATCAGGTTAGGCTTAAATTTTTATTGAAATAGGCTTTATGAGGGGCTTTCTTGGATTACTTTGATACGATATTAGCAAATTCTAATTTAATTAGGCGACATGCATCACTTAAAGTGGACTTAGCTGTTCCAGCTCAAGAGTTTATGTGGCAAGTTTTACAAGATGCACTTGAGACTTTAGAGGTTAGCCGTGTTTCTGTCTGGTTATTGAGTTCAAACTCTGACAGTGAAATTTTGGAATGTGTAGCAAATACTGATTGGGGTAAAAATGGTACGCCGAATGAATTACCTTATTTAGTGAAAGATGAAAACCCTCAGTATTTTGAGGCAATCGACTTCGGGGCGCCAATCATTGTTGAGAATGCGGTTTTAGATAGTCGAACTTGTGGTTTCTCAGACACCTATTTAATTAAAGAGAATATCAAGTCAATGCTTGATACTATCATCTTTAGTGAAGGTTACCCAATAGGAGTAGTGTGCTGCGAACAAAAGGGGGATTATCGCAAATGGAATCGTGATGAAGTTCATTTTGCAGAGTTAGTTGCAGATTGCTGTACATATCGGTTTATGGTTCAAAAACAGGCAAAGCTGGAAGAAAGGCTCATTAGTTTGGCATTCTGCGACGAGTTAACCGGTGTTTATAATAGGCGGTACTTTTTCGAATCCATAAACAAAATAATAAGTCTTCATATGCGAAAAAGAATGCCATTGACAGTCGCATTTATTGATTTTGATAATTTTAAGTCGATTAATGATACTTATGGACATCAAGTTGGTGATGAGACCCTTATTGGTTTTACTGCAATAGCTCAGGAGCACTTGAGGAGTGAAGATTTAATTTATCGATTTGGCGGCGAAGAGTTTCTTATTGTATTTCAAGGTATAGATGTGAATGACGCTAAAAAAGCCTTAATCAGGTTACAAAGTGCAGTACAAACTATTCTAGTTAATCAAGCAAGTACAAAGCTACATTTTACCTTTAGTGCTGGAGCAATCGAGCTTATAGACAATTCGTTATCTATTGAAGAAGTTATAAGCAAGGCTGATAGGCTTTTATATAAAGCTAAAAAGGATGGCAAAAACCGTATTGAAATTTAATGCATGTTAAAAGTTCATCACGGAATTTGAATATATCCGCAAGTAATCGCGACAGGTGTTATTTTGCTTCTCTTGGTTGGACATTCGATTTAAGGATTTTTAAAGCAGAAAGGACGCTTTTGATTATTGAGGTTGGCACTTTCTTGTCGCATAAGTTGCTTCGAATAAATTACTTTTTGAATTAATTAAAGTCATGTGTTTTGTGGATTAGTCTACTCTTATAACTAAAGCATTATCTCTATAGTCAGTCAATGAAGTGCCTTTATTGGGGTGTAAATATCATGGAAGAAGAAAAGGCTTCACATAAGTTCAAGCTATATATGTCAGTTTTTAATACTGTGCTTATTTTAATTGGTATAGTTTGTTTAATATATTCAGGGGTACTAATTGTTGAAAACTATTTTTAGTTTGATTAAGCCTCTGCTATCGGTCACTATCATTTAAGTTGCTTAACTAAAGGCGGCTCTCTCATCTTGATACCTAAATCTTTGATAGCTTGATTCCATGCTAGTACATCGCCCTCATTAGAGCTAAAACACTAATAGGGGGCAAAGTCGCTTTGAAGTTAGAAATGCTGGCAAAACGGAACATAAGTAGCATTGATGTCGCATAGAACACAAATCTTTAAAATATATTAATTAAACCAGTGGCAACTCTCAAGATTACATGCGTATTTTAGTTGTTGTTTTCATCGTTGTTTTTAATAGTTAATTTTTTAGTTCTTTATTTGTAGTTCTTATACAACAAATTCGTTGTCTAATGTAGCTAATACAATTCGCCCAGCTTTGATTGTTACTTACCTACAACTATTTTCGAACCGTCAGTAATGTATGGGGGCATGCTATTGCCTGACACCCTGAATAGGAATGTGCTGCTAGGGCGCTTAATTTGGATCTCTCCTAAACTGATTGAGTAGGCTAGACGATCTTCGCATGGGTTGGGGGACCTGCAGCAACTGAAAAGTCTGCAATAGGTAGCTTTGTGGGTGAGGGGGTAAGTTTGCTAAACATAGTCATAAGGCGGTGTGTGAATAAACAGTGGTTTTAGGTGTGAATATTCCATATTACAACTAAGAAGTTTCTTTTCGGCTCGCGGTCTATGTGATTTCATCAATTATTAGTTAAATTTAAGCCTTTTTCCCAGAATCGGGCGCGATTTAACGCATATGATAGCTTTGGCAAAAATATATGAGCTGGAGTAACTATGGATTTATGTTCAATTTCTTCGGAAGACGGTGATAAAGCTGTTTTCTTCAATGGGGTTTTGATTGCATACTATAATGCAGCAACTGATGAGCCAAACGTGTTATCTTTTGTTGAAAGTGTTGCTGATAATTTGAGTAGCGCTTCTGGTGCAAATATTAAAAAGGCGAAAATAGACAAAGCTCCTGACTTTGTTCATTGGGAGCAGAGCAAACAAGTAGAGAATATACTTTGGCCTAATAAAACAGCTAAACCTCCTATTTCTGATCTTTTCTCTCCAATCGAGCTAAATTCTCAACCATAAACATTCATAACAGTTTATCGCTTGACCGCTAAATTTTGCCTTCGCAGGTGCGGTCAAGCACCCTTTTTATCTAAAACACACCTGCTTTATCTCGCGTAAAGCAGGTGTGTTTTACTTCTGAATAAAGTATGTTATAATGTAACAATAAATGAATTAAAATATGGAGGATATACAAAGTAACTGCTGAACTACAGTGCAATCTAGTTCGTTCTCAACTGCCCACATTAAAAAGCGTCAAAGTTTACATCTAAGAACTTTACCTTTAAGCATTTCAAGGGCGTAAATAATAAACCTTCTCGCATTCAATCTTACTAGGTCATCAGGCCTCGGTGGGTTTTTGTGTGTGCAAAAAATAACAAAGAGGAAAATAATAATGTTAAAAAATCACAACGCTCAATTCTGGATCAGTTTATTCGTGGCTATATTCTGGCCTTTAATAACACCATACCTGCATCCGTATCTAGCTACCTTACCTGAAGTGCTGGGAGCTTTATTAGTCGTTAGCTTTGATATTAGTATCGGATACCTGTCCTTTTGGATTGAAGTACTAGAATTTCTTCGCCAATTAATCATCTAACACTTAAACCAATTTAAATTCTGAAGCGATTTCTTAAGCCAAGCCCAATTAAGAATATAAAAACAAATGAAGCGCTGGCATGAGCATAGCTCCATAGGTAATAATTCGTAGGTATATCAGTTTTAAATAACTGTCCCATCCCAAATTGTCTAGCATCTTTGGAAACGGAAATAAAAGGTGTCATTGTGGCTAGTGAAGTCGTAGCCGCGGGTGAAAGTGCTTCTCTCATCTATAGTTCAGATTTACCAACCAGGTATGAACTAAACAACATGAATGATAAGGACAACCACAGCAAAGGTCGCATAATGCTTTGGCCATAATTACTTGTTGTTGAGTAGAGTAAATCCAATATTGATTGCGCTGTATTTAGCTTTGTCCATCTTTTCGCTCTCATTTCATTAGCGTGCAACATTAAAGCTTTATCGTGGTTCTTGTTTTGCTCAGCGAGCTCTTTAAGCCTGCAGAGCTTTTCAGCGTCAAGTTTATCAACAACTTTAAGAATAGGGGTGAATGGAATTGCCTTTTCTCTTCTTAGATTGCACTTTAAATCACTCAGTTCAGTGTGGTGGTTTAGTTTTGTGCCTCTTAAATCAGGTATACAGTTAAAGTTACCATCAATGATAAAGTCTTTGTCGAACGTACTTCCTTTGAATGAAAGCTTTTGTATTTGGTCTGTTATTGCACCTTCGAAACTAAATGTAGATGTTGACTTAATTTCCTGAAAATCAACAAAAATACAGTCAAATGTTGTCCCCAAAAAGTGTGTACCACCTTTAAATTCAGCATCAGAAAAGTTTGTTGTTATATTAAATGCTGTCTCAGTGAAATAAGCCATGCATTCAAATGTGGCTGAGTTAAAAATGGTATTGGTAAAACTTGCTTCACCACCAAATTTGCCCCAGTAAATTTGGCTTCACCTTCGAATCCTGCTCTACTTCAATAATTTCTGTGCATCCATGACCTATTATTAAGTGCCTTCCATTGCTATTTGAAGATGCCACAATGTATTCTGCAAGGGAGTCAACATCTATTTCAAGCAATGAAATACAATCACTGGAATGGTCAATATTTATTAAAATATCTCCACTTTTAAGCTGCTCTAGCGTTTCCATTTTTTTTCCAACATCTAAATTTTATTCCAATACGCTTCAAGACTTTGTCTTACTCCATAGGCTTGCCAGTACTTGAAACAATGAACGTACTTTCAACTTTGTCCGAACAGAATAGATCTTCTGAAGTTTGGGTTACTACAGCATGGCCTTGTTCAACCAGTTCATCTATCTTTTTATTTGGAGCATCGGTTATAAAGTCAGCTTTTTTCTGTGTGGTTATAATATTCGCTTTTTTCATCGTTTTTCCCTTATTCCAACTACTGTGTTTTAACAGCTTCAACTGCCATTGTTAACTGATCATCTGCAAAAGATGGTTCAAAGCGAAAACCAATTTTGTACAAACAAGTCATTAGCTTATCAATGCTGAATTTATCAATTCGGCCATTAACCAGATCACTTACACGAGGCTGTGTAAGCCCTAATTGAGTAGCAGCATCGGCCTGTGACCAATTTTTAGCATTGATAATGTCACGAATGACAATCATCAAATCTGAGCGCGTCTGTAATTCAGAGGCTTCTGCTTTATCTTCGGTGATTGCATCAAAGATATTTGAGTATTCAAGAGTCATCTTAAAAACCTTATTGATTAACTTATAAGCACCATATATCAGCAAATTTAGCAACGTAAATCGTTCTGTATGCTGGTCCGCCGTTCTCTATCAACTCAACCGCGCCAATACCTACACTGTCCTTTAAGTGCTTAAATTTGCTAAATGGCTCCTTGTTTTGGCAAATAGCGTTTAAATCATTGGCAAACCGTTTTTGTATCTTGTCAGGTAAGGATAGAAACTCTTTTTTTGATTGATTATTTATGAACTTAAACTTTTTCAACTGGCTAATGTCCTGTTACTTTAATTCTTGAATAGACGCCATTGATAGCTGCAACAAATTGCCGTTATATTTATCTGTCACAACTTGCCGTGAGCTATACCCAAATAAATCAGCGACCACACCATGATCAACATTTTTTGCTAAGTGAATGATTAGCGAGTCCTCAAATGTTTTTGCAGTCGCCCAATCTAAACTAGCTTTTTTGAGCAGCGTATTAACCTTGGTTCGCAGGTTGCTAGGCTGAATGTTAATGCCATTTTTTACGGTTCGTTCGCTCATAGCAAAGCCGCTCAATCTGTCATTAAGTAAAGCAGGGGCGTTTTTACTAAACCCTCTAAAAGTATTCAGGTTGTGCTTGTATTCTGGCGGCAGTTCTTGTCGTTCGTACCAATCAAGATATTGTTCAAGCGCCTGACAAAACACTTCTGGCACTTCGATTACTCGATCTTTTTTATTGCGACTAAAAGCCGCTGGTAAAACCCACTTTCTGTAGACCTCGTCCTTTTCGCTAATTAACTGGTGCAAGCGCAAATGTCTGGTTAAAACGATATGGCAAATTGCGAGCACTATGAAGAATTATCTGCGCATATGATAGAGCCTATTTTAAGAATCGAGAAAACATCTAGGTTACTCCGGTCAATTCAAATTGACTCTTCAGTTTAGTTTGTTGGACAAACAAGGTTTCCTGATGCGTCAGCCCAAATTGCAAGAAAATGCACATGAGTAAAATGACCAAAATCAAAATTTGCCGAATTATTACGATAGTAAGGGCTATATCCAATGACATTTTGTGCCTGTAAAGGTAGGCAAGTGGCTATTAATGCAGCTAGCAAGAAGTATTTCTGTAATAATTTCATATTTCTTTCCTGTTGTTGTTTTTTTCACCTCCAATGTCGCGATAAGTCAGTTAGAATAATATAGGGCATTCCTGATTGCTCAGGTAGTCACCCCCCTAATTTGGGATTGCTCATTATTGAACCTATGCCGAAAATTACAATTAAATACAATAGCTAAGTATTGCCTACTAGCACGCTCAACCACCACCGATACTAACGGACTTAGGGCAGCGTTTCTAAGAGAGTAGATTCAATTGTAAGGACTTTACTTACAATTGCATGACACTCAACCGATATTGTATTTCTTAACGTTGTTTAAAATAGGCTCCATTGAATCAAACGGAGTACATCATGAACACAACATACAAACTAGCATTACCTTTAACGGTAGCATTTATCCTATCAGCTTGTGGTGGCAGTGGTAGCAGCACCACGCCTGCACCGACGGCAACGGTAAACCCACCAACGACTACAACACCGACGACACCAACAACGCCAGAAGCAGTGCATCACATAGACCCAAGTGATGTTGCAGAATATGTAGAGAATTTTAAACTTCAATATGACGCCCTAGACCTACAGATTGATGGTGTCAGTTATGATTTATCATTTCTTGAAGAAAAAAGAAAAGACAATCATATATATGCTACCTATGAAAAAGGCTTTGTTATTATTGGGTTCAACTTTAAAGAGGGAGAGCCTATTAGCGAACTATTGGTGTTAGAAACTGAATTAGACAATGTCGATGAAGCTTTTGCAGATACAAATGCTTACCTTGTTGGTAATGACATCACTATTGAATTCGATGACGATAATGCTATTTACTCAGGCACACTTAGTCACTTGACCAAAGGCTCATTTCCAATACGCATGGTTCTTAATGAATCCCTTACTCAAGCCGGTAGCACACAGGTAAACGTAGATGGAACAACAGCTACTATCACTGGCGAAGCTGGAACATTAACATATGTTCAAATCAGTGATGTTATTAGCAACCGCCCTGAGGTCGATACTTTATTACTACAGCATGTACCTGGCTCTGTTAATGACGATATTAACATGCACACAGGCCGACTTATTCGCAATGCGCAATTAACTACAAAAGTTGCAGAGAATTCAGTAATTTCCTCAGGTGGTGTAGACCTTTTTGCAGCTGGTTTTAACCGTATATACACAGATGGGGCCTTTGTGGGAGTGCACTCTTGGGCTACTAGTGATGGGGTAGAGGCCAGTAAGCTCGATAAAAATGACGCATTACACGGTGCACAGTTAACATACTTTCGTGAAATGTTAGGAGAGAGCCTAGGGCCAGAGTTTTACTTTTTTACACTTAACGCAGCACCTTTTGAGTCAATACATCAAATGACCCTGGCAGAGTTAGAAAAGTACTTATTGATAATGTAATAGATCGTTAGATATAGGTTTAAAATTGTAAAGAGGCAATGTTATTCAATGCCTCTTTTTTTATTGTCTGTTATATTTAAGGTAAGGTCACCAAAATAATAACTCAAACCATATGATAGCAGCTCAAAGCATTTTGTTAGTGGAAGATGATGAAAAACTCGCCTCTTTGCTACAAAATTACTTTTCAAATTTTGGTTTTGATGTGCAATCCCTTACCTCAGGTGAGCATGCTGTCAAACATATTACCACGCATGCTCCCTCGTTAGTGATATTGGACTTAATGCTACCTCATCAAGATGGACTTAGTATTTGTCGGAAAGTGAGAGACCAATATAGTGGCATTATTTTAATGCTAACTGCCAGTGGTGATGATATGGATCAAGTCGCCGCCTTAGAAATTGGCGCCGATGATTTTGTCCAAAAACCCATCCAACCTAGAGTATTGTTAGCTAGAGTGAAAAACTTACTACGCCGACAAGAATCTACTCAGCAGAATCCCACAGATACAGCGACCTCATGTAAAGAAAAAACTTTTGGCTGCCTATGGCTTAATAATTCATTACAGCGTTGTAAGCTCAACGATGAGCTTGTTCCTTTAACACCCGCTGAATTTTCCTTGTTATGGCATTTAGTGGAACACAGTGAACAACCCAGAAGTCGTGATCAATTATTAAAATCGTTACGAAATATTGAGTATGATGGTTTTGATCGCTCCATTGACAATAAAATTTCACAAATTCGTAAAAAGCTCAACGATGACAGCAGCCGCCCACAAGGCATCATTACGGTACGAGGCAAAGGGTATATGTTTGTTCCTGATTTTTGGTAAGGGGTATTCTTACAAACCCATACAAAGTTTGGCAGAAATAAGCGTAAACTATCAATTATACACTAACATATACTTAATACTGGTTGGGCTGTAATTATAATGACTAGATTGTTCTTTTCTTTATTCTTTGGACTGCTGTTCACACTTTATGGTTTTATCACACTTGCTCACCTTATCAATACTTATTTAATTATTGATGTGGATAATATCATTGAAGCTAATAACATTTCAGCAGAAGTAACACTGCTGGAAGCCTTAGACCCACATATTAGCGAAGCAGAGAGAAAATCGTTTATTAATATGATTGCCGAACGTAATCAATTGATTATTGAACCGATAGCCAAAGTTGCGGTCCCCCCACAAATCCTGCATCAGCTACAGCAATTTAACGTGTGGGTTGATGATGAGGAGTTTGATTATTTCACCGCTTTTGACCAGCACAACTACTATAGAATATCGACAAATAACGACCATGAGTTGATCAAAATATCCGATAAAATTGAAGGTTATATTTTAGCAATTTTAGTCATGTCTATTGCACTATGCTGCTTCATTTGGTTTTTTGTGCTGCACCATAAATTATCATCTATAGAGAAAACACTTACCGAAATTAGTGAAGGTAATTTAGCAGCAAGAGCTAGTACAAAAAAATCGATGAAAGTTGGCCGTTTAAATGTTTGTGTCAATATTATGGCCGACAGAATAGAACAATTACTCAGTAGCCATAAGCGATTAACATGTACCATTGCGCATGAGTTACGCTCACCATTGTTTCGCATGCAAATGCATCTAGAATTACTTACCTTAAATCAGAAAATAGCAAACAATGAACATACCGAAGGACTTGAGCAAGAAATATTTTGTTTACAAGATATGGTTGACGAACTTCTTAGTTATGCTCAAATGGAGCGAGCAGAGCTAAAGCCTTCTTTAGAGCGCATAGCACTCGATGTTCTGCTACAAAACTTATGTAACAAATTTGCCAACGAATGCAAAGCTACTATCTATTTTAGTTCAACAGTTACCGCCTGCTGCATGGACATTGACGTGACTATGATAACTCGAGCGGTAAGCAACTTAATCACAAACGCCGAAAAGTACGGTAACTCAAAGATTATTGTCAGTTTAATCGAACAAAAAGACGGCGTATTAATTAATATCGAAGATGATGGGCAAGGCATTAAAGAACACGAGAAACATCAAATATTTGAACCTTTCCACCGAACAAATAAAACCAATAACAAAACTGGTTTTGGTCTTGGCTTGTCTATCGTAAAAGAAATTGCGCAACTACACAAAGGAGATATTCGAATATCAGATAGTGATTACACCGGCGCTAAGTTTAGTTTATATTTGCCTAGATAAACTTACACGCCAGTCTTGTTATTAACTGGTTTGCGCTATATAAGCGTTCTGAGATCCTTTATAACGCCTATATTCTCCTAATACAGCGTGTAATTTCATTTATAGAATTCATGCTCCCGGCAAATTTTGTTAACATCTATTACTGATAATGTTTCATCAGTTAATGTACACCGAAATTCTTCACTACTGGTTTTTTGATTAAATTTGCATGACAGGCATTGCCCAAACCCTTTGTGCTTACTAGCATTTTGCCATTTTTGAAGTAGCGCTTTGATAGTTTCAACTTCATTGATATTACCGTTTAGGTTTGGCATTAACTGGTTCGACATACTGTGTAAACTGTCTTTACCTGTTTGGGTCAAATAGAGACCTACAACGCGTTTATCTTTATCACTAGGTTGTCGCTTAATATGACCATTGTTTTCCAACAGCTTAATGCTTTGAGAAATAGTTCCCTTTGTTTGCCCTAAATATTCGCTTAAAGCTTGTGCTGTATTTGAATACTTATTAGCAATAGATAAATATTGCAAAATCTCTAAGTGCACTACTTGCATCCCTTCTGAATTAGCAGCGTGATGCATTTGGCTCTTATAAAGTGCAGTCAGGCGTTCAAGCCATATTTCTATATCATTTACCATTAATATAGTTTCGATTTTAAACCAAACGAATGGTAAAGAGGAAATTTAAATGAAAATTGATGTCTATGACTCATATGCAACCACATCTAAAGGGCAGATGCATTTTGACGTATTTGTTGAATCAGGAACGTCGAAAGATCAGGCATTTAATTATGGTCAGGCGTGGCTAAAAAGTATCGGTGAAAGTGAAAACAGTTTAGCACAGTCTTGCTGCAACTTTTGTCACTCTGAAATGACTATCAAGATGCTCAGCAAAACATCGACATTGAGAAGTAATTAATGCCATCGATGTTGAATAACACGCTACCTCCCCAGCCAACACAATGCGCTAAACAAGCCGTTATATATTTGCTAAGTTATTGAAAATGTTATGCAAATACCACTATGCTTTTTTCTAGAGCAAGTCAGCCAGACAAGTAGGTGGCTTCATAATCAGCCCCTTTAGCTGAATATTTGTTCAAAAGTGTGGTTAAATATTCAATGCGTCTTTGTTGCCATACTTCATCAAGATCTTGCCAAATCACATGACGGTAAAAATGCGAATTTGGCTCCTCTATCTGTTGCTCCCAGCGCTCAATTTTTCTTCTGTTGTACCTGTTGATCGCGATGACTGAAGCAAAACTAAGTCATCTTTTAAATCGACAACCATAGTAAAGGCCGAGGCACAATTTTATTAGATTTTTTAGTCGTATTGCATCTGCTTAAAATGGCAGAAAAGGCCAAAGTCAACATAAAGCGAACTAAGGGGTTAGATACAGGCACATTTTCTCAAAGTATAAAGATTGTTTATGCAAAAGCATAACGTACTTTAAAAAAGAAATAGTTAATAATTCTGGCAAAACTATCATTATTTTTAGTTAACATTTACTTTTTCCATGTAATACGGTTGAGAGTTTTTCTATCGACATTGTGATCTCGTGTTCACTAATGGCACCAAAACCAAAACGCAAATGAGTTGCTGCGATCTGCTCATCAGTATAAAAGGTGTTTAGGGTAGAGTCTTTATTATTTAGTGACGCAATCTCTTTACCGTTAGTGAGTTTTGAAATATCCACCCAAAGTGCCATCCCACCACTGGGAATATCAAAGGAAATACTATCACCAAACACACGCTTAAATTCTTTTGCCGTGTAGTTTCTTCTCATTTCATAATGCTTTCTGGTTTTACGAATATGGCGTTTAACTTCTCCTGACTCCATTAACTCAGATAGCACATGCTCAGAAATGGTATTGCCTTGTCGATCAATTAAAACAATTTCTTGCGCGGCCCTTTCAATAAACTGTTTTGTTGCCGCGATATAACCCAGCCGAATGCCAGGGGCAAATGTTTTTGACATAGAGCCAATATGAATTACATTTTCTGAGTGGGGCAAGCTGGAAAGGGGAGGAATGGGATTCGCTTCATAATGAAATTCATGATCATAATCGTCTTCAATTATGGCAAAGTTATGTTGCTTCGACAAAGACAATAAACTCAGGCGTCGATCCATGGTTAAGTTTACTGTAGTTGGGTATTGATGGTGTGGCGTGACATAAACAGCAGCCACCTTGTTATGCGCAAGGATCTCTTCTAAGTGCTCAATATTAAGTCCCTTTTGATCGAGTTTACCTTTCATTATTTTAAAACCATTTGACTCAAAAGCCGCCTTAGCAGGGGGGTAGCATAAATCTTCTATGACAATACACCCCTGACTTGGATTCAGGATCCTTGATGCCAAATATATCGCCATTTGGCTACCCCTAACGATGCAAATTTGCTCCAACGTACAGGTCATAAATCGATCATGAATCAACATGTTTTTTACTGACTGACGCAACGTTAATGTGCCTCGAGGGTCACCGTAACCAAGGTTTGAATGGCGGCTTAAGTTAATACATACTTTGCGATATGTTCGCGCCAAAAGTTCATAGGGGATCAGTCGGGTATCGGGGATGCCATCATTGGTAATTGGTACATTTTCTACTGAACGCAATGCATTCTGATAGAGCGTTGCCAACAGCTTAGATGGAAGTTTAGTATCAAATGATTTATCCACTAATTGTTTATATTGCTCCGATAAGCCTTGCTCTGGCAAATCCCGAGAAATAAAGGTCCCTGAACGTGCTTTTGTCACTAGCCATCCCTGTGCTTCAAGCTCTTCGTATACTTGCTGTACCGTTTTACGGTTTATTCCAAGCTGGTTGGCTAAGGTACGACTGCCTGGCAACATTCCGCCTGCAACTAGTCGCCCTTCTTTGATATCGGCAGTAATCTGATTAAGTAATCTGGCATGTAATGTATCACCGATACTGTTGTTCAACCAAAATTGCACTTCCCACGGTTTTAACATACCGCCCCTCACCTGGACCATATAAATTAGTAAAACTGGATGTTATTTATGGTCCAGTTTAGCGTTATCTTCTTTTTGTCGTCAATAGAAAGATACGAGGAGGTTGCTTATGAAAACGGCAACTACAACGAAAGAACAACTAATGCAAAACGCACAACACAATATGCAAGCACTTATTGAAGACAGTGGCTTAACTGATCGTCAAAAGCTTGCTCTAACATGCCGCATACTGTTTGACAAAGGCCACGACTCAGGTTTAGCAGGACAAATAACGTGTCGCTCTGATAAATCAGACACCTTTTTTACTCAGCAGTTTGGCTTAGGCTTTGATGAAATTTCAGCCGACAACTTAATTGAGGTTGATCAGGATTTACGACCTCTGCATGGTCAAGGTATGGCTAATCCTGCCAATCGCTTTCATACCTGGATATATAAAGAACATCCTGAGGTTAATTGCATCGTACATTCGCACCCAACCTATATTGCTGCACTTTCCATGCTCAAAACACCTTTAATCATTTCTCAAATGGATACATGTGGCTTGTATAACGACTGCTCATTCGTCGCTGACTGGCCAGGCATACCAGTGGGTAACGAAGAAGGCATGCTAATTTCAGAGGCACTTGGTAACAACCGAGCCGTTTTTCTTGCCCACCATGGCCAGCTTGTCACAGGCCAAACAATAGAAGAAGCCTGTAATCTCGCCATATTAATTGAGCGTGCGGCCAAATTGCAGTTGCTTGCAATGGCAGCAGGTGAAGTAAAACCGTTACCGGTTGAATTAGCAAAAGAAGCACACGACTGGGTGTCCACAGATAAAAGAAACAAAGTAAATTTTGCCTATTACGTCAGGCAAGCACTTAAAAACCACACCGACTGTTTATAGGAGTACAACATGAAATTATCTGGAATTATTGCCTACCCCGTCACACCTTTTGGCGAAGAGGCCTTACAGGTCGATCTTGAAAAGCTCGGTACAGTAATAGATACATTGCTCGATGCAAAAGTTGATGCTATTGCCGCACTAGGCAGTGCTGGTGAAGCAGCTTATTTAAGCAAAACTGAATGGGAGCAAGTCGCTGATTACACGGTAAAGTATGTTGATAAAAAAGTTCCTGTTATCATTGGGATAGCTGAATTAACTACGGAACAAGCAATCAACCGTGCAAAATTCGCGCATCAGATTGGGGCAGATGTGATCATGGTATCGCCTTTTTCTTATTATAAATTAAGCGAAAATGAGCTTTTTAAGCACTTTGAAAATATCTCAAATGCTACTCCATTACCTATCTTGATATATAACAATCCTGCCACTTGTGGTGTTGATATGTCACCACAGTTTATGTTGAAGTTGGTTAACGATATTGAAAATGCCTGCATGATCAAAGAAAGCACGGGTGATATTCAACGCATGCATAAAATATATACGTTGTCTGGCGGTAAAGTACCGTTTTTTAACGGATGCAACCATTTGGCGTTAGAGGCGCTAAATGCGGGTGCCTCTGGCTGGTGTACCGCAGCGCCGTGTTTGATTGGTGAAAAACCTAAACAATTATTTGATTCAGTTAAAGCGGGGAAAAGTAAAGAAGCTAAAGCGCTATTTTACCAACAATATGAATTTCTTGAATTCATCGTCCAATCAGGGCTGGCTGCAGCAGTAAAAACAGGTTTAGCTATTCAAGGGGTAGATGTTGGTAGCCCTCGCAAACCATTATTACCACTCAATGACTGTGCAACAGCCGCGTTAAAAAATATGCTTACCAAATTAGAAAGCTAAGTTAACTCAAATATAGCATTTTCAGCAGCTGTGCATTTAAAACACAGCTGGTCTTTACTGAAGGGTAAAAAGCTATGAAAAAATATGAAAAGCTGCAGACAATCACACACTTATTTGAACAAGCTGGTGACTCAGGCCTTACCTATGAAGACTTAAAAAGTGAACTAAATATACCAATTAACGAACTTAAACAGCTATGTGAGCAATTGTGGCAACAAGGAACTTTGACAGGGCTTCGTACAGGCAAATGCTGTGGCAGAGGCTGCCGGTTTATGTGTGTTGCATATATGGATGTTTCAAAAAAATGGCGATTAAACTCAATGAAAACAGCGCCTCATTAACGTGAACTCGTGTTACTTAACAAATGAAAAGCATGTACAGGCACACAATAGAAAGTTTTAGTGAAGTAGTTGCTTATTATGATAAAACCTAGTTAACCTTTCTGTATTTACCGCTTTCGGCTTGTTGTTTGTTTTCACTTTGAACATATACAGTATCAGTAGTTGCCATATCTGCGCTAAAGGAAAATTATTTCCGGAATACAGTTGGTTCTTTTGCCCTCAGAAGCCTCAAGTATGGCCCAAGTTAATGCACAGTCACTTACAGCTGATGATAATTTGTCTATTAGGTTTATCGTTTCCTTTAGGTTATATCGAATCCAATTTGCAGCTTGCATCAATACTCCAAGTAAAATAATAGTTTACCGCTAGACCTTGCATGTTATGTACCGTGTATAACATGAAGTCAAGCTTAAAAAGTTTCACATATAAAAAACCTCGTTAATTCAGATAATAAATGAAATAAACTAGAACAAAAGGGAGTACTCTTTGAGCGATCACTCACCATCATTATAGATAGGCCAAAACCTCAGCAAGAAGATTTTATAGAGACAATTCTTTTATTTTCGGTCCTAAACCACCTACTTCAGTAGGTGGTTATCATCATTTAGGCTTTGCCTGAAAAAATACTCATGTTAATTCCTTACTTGATTTTTAGCGAAGTCATATAAGGAAAAAACATGAGTAGATACGAGAAAGCATCGCATGTGTATTGGCGATGTCAATATCATATAGTCTGGACACCAAAGTATAGGTTCAGAATATTGAAGAACAAAGTAGGCAGAGATGTTTACAGGTGCATACAAGTTTACTGTGAGCAGTTAGGGTGCAAAGTAGTCGAGTTAAATGTGCAGGTTGACCATGTTCATTTGGTAGTAAAGATACCGCCGAAGTTATCAGTCTCGAAACTAATGGGTGCTTTAAAAGGAAAAATAGCGTTAAAGCTATTTAGCAAATATCCATACTTAAGGAAAAACAAGTTATGGGAAAACCATTTTTGGCAGAGAGGGTACTTCGTAGATACAGTAGGGATAAATGAAGAAATAATAAGACGGTATGTCAGGCACCAAGAAAAGGAAGAGGTACAAGAGCAGGCACAGTTAACACTGCAGTAAACAACGCCCCCTTCTAGGGGGCTAATGCAAAGCCACCTTCTTTAGAAGGTGGATCTTTTACTAGATAATGTTTACCATGTCAGGGGAAGATCACAAAATGATAGTTTTGGCGAAGACTAACTATTTTTTCTTCAATAGGCTGGGAATTCTTAATTTATAGTTTTCAGGACAAGGCTTGCTATTAATTAGCACTTGATCACTATGTTCATTATAAATCCAGTTTCACTTATAAAAGGTTTCTATACAAATACCAAAGTAACGGCAAATCTTAGCAATATTTTTAATTTTCTGTGTGTGTTTGAGAACCTTTAATTTACGTGTAATATTCTGTTGATGTTTGATATTCATAAGCTCGACTCCAGATCTCTATATACAGTATGAACTGTCAATCGAAGTCAGGATTTTTATAGCGTTCATTGAAAGAGCATATGGCTTAATCTCAAATATGAGTCGTGCTAGTAACTGCTTAGAAAATGCCATTACTGAACGGTTTTTCCGTAGTTTGTAATCAGAGTGTATTAACTACCGTCTTTATCAAACGAGGCGTGAAGCAATGGGTGATAATATTGATTACATCGATCCATTTTATCTAAACTCACCGAGAAAACCCCGTGATCAGAACAAAGTGATGTCGCGGGGATGAATAGGTGTCACCCCTGCTCTTGGATATATTTTCGTATAGTCTCTGCGCTTGCATTCCCTACAGAACA
>Ga0213831_1000129_pt1 | contig 110158 bp, 87 predicted proteins | sample SWATP12_FD_163421 | JGI IMG/M metagenome (GOLD analysis project Ga0213831, IMG submission 163421) | Coastal seawater microbial communities from Marineland, Florida, United States - SWA TP1 #2 | ecosystem: Environmental > Aquatic > Marine > Coastal | place: USA: Florida | collected 2016-08-06 | reverse complement strand
CTTTGATTTGACTAAAATTCGGGAGTGCCATTTCTGTCTTTTTCGATACACTAATGGCGGGATTATAACAGTGATCAGACACGAAGAGCCAACTCATGACCCCGTGGTACGTATATTTACTTAAAACTGCCAGTAATACTTTGTATACCGGCATTACTACCGACCCTAAAAGGCGTATGCGGCAACACAGTGGTGCAATTAAAGGCGGGGCTAAGGCGCTGCGAGGCAAAACACCACTTTCCTTTTACTGCATCTTTAAGGTGAGTGATAAGTCTCAGGCGCTCAGACTGGAGGCCTGGATAAAACAGCGCAACCGGCAAGCTAAAGAGGCGCTTGCCAGAGCGGAAAGCGAATTGCCTGTTCCGGCAACCCGCCTGACCAACGAGGCTATCCGGCAGATGAACTCAACACACTGCTAATAATCATAGCCAGGCCGATACTGAGTGTGAGCTCCACAGCGGCAACGCCTACATTATGCTGCTCATCCACTTCTTTCTGATAATTAATACCATTTAAAATGGCACGCTTGCTGATAGCAACCAGGACCCACAATAACAAAGACAACAATACGCTGGTCACTAACCAACCGGTCACATTACTCACATAGCCTTCAGGGCTATAACTCAACAAGGCCCCGGCAGAAGACACCACAATCGCTGTGCCCAAAAGGTTGCCGGCATGCTGCACAGCCAGTGCTAACTGACCGGTATCCAGCGCACTCTGGAAGGAGTGATTCTGGTTTTGTATGGCATAACGCATTTCATAAATGCGGGTCATGATCAGCAGAATGGTCAGCACCACCAGAAATCCGGTAACGATAGCAATCATTGCATTAACATCGCTGCCGTCAACCCACACCATAATGCTGCGTAAAATAATCGCGCTGGAAACCAGACTGGAGGCATCTACCAGCGCAACACTAACATTCCGGTCGCTAACTTTATGCTGTGTATCTACGGCATCAAGCACAATTTTATCGTGGGCGAAGCGCCCCACTTTTACCAGCAAAATACCAATAACACCAAAAATAACCATGCCAATAGCGGCCTGCTCATACCCCTGCCCTACATGACGGCCAACCACTGAACTGAGCACCAGACAAAGTGATAACATACCGCCGGCAACGCTTATCCCAAACGCAAAGTTATCCTTAACGCCTAGCTCGTCACTCACCGAGACCTTGGCCCGGGAGCGGGATAACCACTTCATAACGAGCAATAACAGCAACGCCAGCCCCACATCAATTGCTACATACACCCATAAATCCCGGGCCAGTGGCACCAGCTTGACTAATGTCTCCATTTACACCTCTAGTTTGTGTTCATAATTGGTGTGATACCTCACGGGTAATCAGCGCAGAGTTTCCACTCATAACACTGGAGGCAAGGCCACCTTTGTGCCAGACTCACACTCACAACACACTATCCTAAGTTAATATGTCTACGGAAAAAACAATAAACGGGATTATTCAACAACATGCTGACGAAAACTGGCAAAAATTGCAGGATATTGATTATCCGGCAGAATGGTTAAACCAGCATCAGGACATCATCACGGAGATTTTGGGGCTCAGCCCTTTCGTCGCTGAGGTTGCGCTGACCAAACCCAATGTGTTTACCCGAATTGTTAAGTTTCAATGGCATAAACAGGTTGATATTGGCCAGGTTTGCAGCGAGTTTGAAACCCGCCTCGCCGAGACAGATAGTGAAGAAAAACTGCTGGTCGCCCTGCGCCTGTTCAGAGCGGAGCAAATGGCAGCGCTCGCCTGGCGGGATCTTACAAACCAGCAAACTATTCAGACTTCCCTTGCCCAAACCAGCAAGCTGGCTGACACATTAATTATGGCCGCCTACAACTGGCTTTATCAGGCTCACTCAGCGCGCTATGGGGTGCCGCAGGGGCCTGATGGCCCCCAACCTATGTTGATCCTGGGGATGGGTAAGCTGGGCGGCAAGGAGCTCAATTTTTCCAGCGATATCGATCTTATCTTTTCGTATCCCTACAAGGGCGAAACCGATCACCCCCGCAAGCCCATCGAGAATCAGCAGTTTTTTACCAAGCTTGCGCAACGACTCATTGCCGCCCTGAATAAAACCACACCTTTAGGCCAGGTTTTCAGAGTAGACATGCGTTTGCGTCCCTTCGGCGACAGTGGTCCGCTAGTAGCGCATTTCGGTGCACTGGAAGATTACTATCAGGATCAGGGCCGTCAGTGGGAACGCTACGCCATGATTAAGGCACGTATACTCAACCCTGAATCCCACTATGCCAGCCAGTTGGAAGCCATACTGGCGCCCTTTATCTACCGGCGTTACCTGGATTTCACTACCATTGACGCCATCCGCGATATGAAACGACTGATCAGCAAGGAGCTGCGCCGGCGCCGCTTAACCGGCAATATCAAGTTGGGTGCCGGTGGTATTCGCGAGGTGGAATTTTTCGCCCAGAGCTTTCAGCTTATCCACGGCGGACGCGAGACAACGCTACAATCGAGGGAATTACACCCGGTATTAACCCGCCTCGCAGAATTACAGATTATCGAACCCCAGGCTATCAGTCAGTTGCTGGAAGATTATTATTTTCTGCGCAAAGCAGAACATACCCTGCAGCAATTTAATGACGAGCAAACCCAGTTGTTACCCGACAATACCTGGACGCAAGCGGTCATAGCCCAGGTTATGTCGTTCTCTGAATATCAGGCTTTCTTAACCACTTTGACGGACGTGATGGATAGGGTTCACGAACAGTTTAACCAGTTGGTGTCTGAACCCGGTGATGAGCAGCAGGAGCAGGATTCACTGTTTAGCCGATGCAAAGATGCCTGGCTGCTGAATGTGTCCGACAGCGAGTTTTGTGACCTACTAAGCGATTCTCTTGACGAGGGATCTGCACAGGCGCTGTTTGAGCAACTGAGAGACTTCAAAGGGCAACTAAGCCGGCATCGCATTGGTCAGCGCGGAGAAGATACGCTGGGTAAGCTTATGCCGGAGATGATTTACTCTATGCTCCGCCAATGCCCTACCAACATCACCCAGCTACTGCCGCGCCTGATCAGTGTTATTAGCGCCATTACCGGCCGTACCACTTATTTGGATTTATTACACGAAAACCCGGATGTGCTCAAACAACTTATTAAGCTGTGCGCCAGAAGTGCATGGATCACTGAGCAGATCCGCAGTTTCCCACTCCTGCTGGATGAATTGCTCACGCCACTTTATCTGCAGCAGCAACAAACAAGCTTGCCGGTAGTGTACGAAGAGTACAGTGATGAACTACGCCAGAGCCTGTTGCGGGTTGAGCCGGATGACACCGAACAGCTAATGGAGCAGTGGCGCCAGTTTAAGCTTTGCCAGCAATTACGCATAGCGGCCAGCGATATCTCGGGCTCGCTGCCGATTGCAAAAGTCAGCGATAAATTAACCGTCCTTGCCGAAGTGTTACTCCAGGCGGTATTTAAGTCCGCCTGGCAACAATTAACCGATAAGTTCGGTGCGCCCTCACACCTGCAGCAGGATGAAACCGGCTTTTTAATCGTCGGTTACGGTAAGTTAGGGGGCTATGAGCTGGGTTATGGCTCAGATTTAGATTTAGTATTTATCCATAACGCCCCTCAGGACAGCGAAACCACCGGCGCCAAAAAGGTTTCTGCACAACAGTTTTATATCAAACTGGCCCAGCGCATTATGCACCTGCTAAATACACGCACCTTGTCTGGTCAGCTCTACGAAGCCGACTTGCGTTTGCGTCCATCCGGCAACTCCGGCCTGTTATGTTGTCATTTAAGCGGCTTTGAGCACTATCAGGAAGAGGAAGCCTGGACATGGGAGCATCAGGCGCTGGTCAGGGCCCGCAGCATTCTGGGAGATGAACCACTGCTGGAGGCATTCAAGCAGGTCAGAAACAGGGTCTTGCAGCGTCAGCGTGAGCTGTCCTCTCTGGCAAATGAAGTGGTTAAAATGCGCCTTAAAATGCGCGACCACCTGCTCGATAACCAGGCCAGCGGGTTAGACCTCAAGCAGTGTGAAGGCGGGATCACAGATATTGAGTTTATGGTGCAATTCTGGGTGCTCGGTTATTCACATCAGTTCCCGGCACTCACACAATGGCCAGATAACCTGCGTATTATAGAACAGGTTCAGCAAGCCGGACTCATCTCAAAAAACGCTGCTGAAAACCTGCAAAGTGCTTATTTAACGCTGCGTGATCATTACCATCAGTTAACCCTGGCGGGTGAGAAATTTGCCCATAGTAATGAGGAGCTGGAAGCAGTAAGAAAGTTAGTTACCACAAAATGGCAACAAACATTTAATCAAGCCTGAGGGCGGCTTTATACCGATTGGTTTTAGCTGCCCACCCGGCTGCACTGTGTGTTGAGGTATTCGGTCACTTTTTCAGTGACCACCAGAGATCGTTGTTTGGGGCAAACGAAGGTTGCCACCTTGCCTTCAAAATTACTGTCAATTGCACTGGCAATTTTTGCCAGTGAACCGGCAACTGTGTTATCCATCTGGAACTGGTGTTTGATCACAAAGTCCTGATTCAGATCCCAGATGACCTGCATCCCCTCCTGCTCTGCATAGGATGAGATTGCTTCTCGAAGCGTATTACCAGCCCGGAAGGTCCGGTATTTGTACTCGCCTTCCCAGCGGCTATCCACTGGCTTCAGCGCACTGGACATAGACTGCAGACGGTCATCCAGGCTTTGTTCTGACGGTGTGAGATCCAGCACCATATCAGCCCCTTCAGAACGCTCCGGCTCATTGGCCGTCATTCTGAATTCGCGGTAAAAGTCTGATAAGCCTTTGGCTACGGAACGCTCTTCCGGGGCATCTACTGGGGTTGGCGCTGATGTCATATTCATTTGCAGGTGAATAACAATACCCGCCACAATAATCACCGCCAGGGCCAGGCCAAGGTGTTTGGCCCAAAAAAGGGTAGAGGTAGGCTTTTTGTTCATTCAGGCTCTCTGCTTCTCGTCGATAAAACCAGCTGCCGCTGGTTTACAGCTATCTCGTTAAGTGTACCGCTTCTTTTCATGACCACTTTGATCGGTTATCAAACAACCCTACTTGTATAAAGACGGCGCCTGCGGATCCGGACGGGTCTTAAACCGCTTGTGCATCCACAGGTAACTTTCAGGTTGCTCATTTATAATATCGGCAATGTTTTGATTAAGTAAAGTCAGGGCCGGCAAATCCTCAAGTTCTTTTAACTGTGGCATGGGTGGATAAAACTTTACTTTGTAGCCTTTATCAGTGTACTGGGATGTCACAATCAGCGGTTCACTGTTTGTACGTCTGATAAACATCATCGTAGCCGTGGTCGTTGCCGTTTCCTCTACACCGGCAAAGGGCACAAAAATACTTTGATTGCGGCCGTAATCCTGATCCGGTAAATAAAGGCACAACTCACCTTCGTCGAGGGCTGCAATCAACGCCCGGGCATTACGCTTGTGGATCATATATTTATTCGAGCGGGCCCGGCCGTGATACTGCAAATAGTCCATCAGCGGGTTATTGTGTTTTCGGTAAAAAGCGATGCTCGGATATTTTAAACCTAAAATCCGGCAGGCAAATTCAAGGTTCATGTTGTGCAGCGCCATGCCAAACACGCCTTTATTAGCCGCAATAATAGCTTCAACATGTTCAAAGCCTTCAACTGTTCCGTGTTTTCTGACCCGCCAATCAGGCCACCACCAGCCCATGGCCGTTTCATACACAGCCATCCCTGCTCGCCGGAGATTGTGTTTTACCAGCTTATCCTGCGCTTCCGCGGACATCTGCGGATAGCAAAGCTGGATATTACGCCGGGCAACTTTTACCCGAGACTTTGCTAATTTACCCAACAACCAGCCGGTTCCACGGCCTAATCCGCGAATTGCCGGGAAAGGCAACCAGGTAACAACGTAAAGCAGGATAACGCCAAGCCAGACTAACCAGTAGCGGGGTCCGAGAAACGCCAATGAAAATTTGGGCGGCTTAATTGCTACAGCCAAGATGATGGTCCTCTGTCACTTTAACGAGCGAGCAGAGCAGGTGCCTCTGCCGCCAGAATTTGACGGCATTGTAGCTTAAGTCAGTCTTTTTGAATACTTACCGTGCATGCATTACGCACAATGAAGCTTGCAGCAGCTGACTTAATAAGATTTATCGATATAACGAAGCTTCTTTTCGAAGGCGTCAAAATCGTCGGATTTTTGATAATCAAAGTGGTACTGGTTGTGGAAACCAAATTGCATGGCCACTTTGGCGTCATTAATGTAAAGCGTATAACCGTCAAAGTCGGTATACGCTACTACCCCTTCGAGCCGGTATTTCCCTTCCTGTTCTTCGCCTTCCTGACGGATTTTATCAAACACCCGCAGGACAAATTTTGAATCTATTTCGTTTTTCATAAAAAAGACACCTCCTGGTTTTTATACCACTGAAGATGCCTTTTAGATTACAAGAGTTTAGTTCTGGTTAAAGTCCGGCGACAAACGCTAATTAAAGTTATAGCGCACACCCAGCGAAATAAAACTGGTATCAAAACCATCCTTTCCGCGTAAATATTCAGCTTCCAGACGGATAAACGTTTTGGTGGCCACATAGTAATCGAAGCCTAAACCAATGATTCCTGCAGCAACGCTTTCGTCATAAGCACAAATGGTTTGCATACCAGCCGTAGCCACCGCTGCACCCACTTCACAATTGCCACTTCCACTGAGTTCTGCGCTCTGCACGCTGACGTTAGCAACGCCAAGCCGGTAAAACAACTCACCAACCGGATGTGATGCCTTTCCTAACACGCCAAGGTAAAGAGCGTCAGACTGCAAGCCGAAATCAGAACCATCGGCTTGAGCATCCACATCGGCCAATTGATAATAGCCGCCTTCCACATACCACTGCCGGTGGAACTGGTGACCTAACACAAGCTTATAACTGAAAGCTTCATCCTGCGCCTGTCGGTATTCCAAATCGGAGTATCCGGCGCCAATTACTCCGTACATTCGTTCGATAGCGTGGGCCGACTGTGCACTAACCAGTACCAGCAATCCCCCTAAAAGTGATTTCAACTTCATAAATCTTCTCCCTGCTATCATTTAAAAGAAAAACTCAACGTTTATTTCGATGTGATCGTCGCGGCGCACAAAATAGTACGGATCGGTGGGTGAATCAGCAGAGAAAAAATAGCCATTGATGGTAAATTTCCAGTTATCCGTCATACGGCTCGACGCTTCAACGAAACCGCTGTAAGTGTTGGTATCATCGAGATCCTGCACATAACCGAACAGCACCTGGGTACCGTCCGGATCATTCCAAACCCAGCGTAAGCCCACCATTAAATCGTTTTGGGCCGGTGCAAAAAAGCTGTTGTCACGTTCATCGTACTGGTACTCCATTAACCAGCCAATGTCATACACAGAATCGAAAATCCCCACCGTGGTGTATTCAAATCCACCCACTGCAGCATAAAAAGACTGCAGGTCGGTTTTCCGGTGAATGGCTTCAAGTTTGTACAACATGGCCCCATTGACCCACAGTAAATCTGCGCCCACTTGCTGCATTTGCTGATAATAGGGCCGTAGCAGTAAATCGTTAGTTTCGATGGCGCCATCAACCAACAATAACGGCTCACGGTTAGTCCCATCAAAATACGAAAGGCCGACTTCCCAGTCGCCCAGAGTCTGTTGCCAGCGAATGGCGTAATCAATATTCTGCTGCTCGTCTTCCGACTCATAAATGGCATTGTCATTGTTGATCGGCACCAGCGGACGCAAACGTCCTTCCTCACCAGCAAAGGTACGCTCACGGAAATAAGGCATTACAAATACGCTTATCGCGCCGCTTTCCATCAGATAAGAAGCACTGACCATAGGCTGGCCGAGTTTCTCCTCACCATCCACCCGCTCAACAGCATCGGTTTGGTTAATTACGTCAACTAAATGCAGCGACTCGGTCTGGCCCCAGAAAACTTTACCAATACCAGCTTTAAATTCGTAGGAGTCAGCCGCGTGCAACCAAATAAACTCACGGATGTCGGCATGAGTTCTTTCATCGTCGTACTGATCGATTCGCATGAAAGGTTTGAAGGTTATCCTGTCATAACCATCATTCCAATCGTAAAACACCTCTGGTGTAACCGTTAACGAGGTTTGTGCACGGGCTTGTTCAGGAAAAGCGGCGTCCTGCAGAAAAAAGCGCTGTTCAACGGTGAACACGCCGGAATATTCTACTTCAGCGTTAACAGAATAGCTTTGCGACAGCAGTCCGGAGGCCAGCAACAGCCCCATAGCATTGGTTAGTTTCATATTATCTGGCTCGTTTCAGACTGTCTTTGTCGAGATCGCTGTCTTTCAGACCGGTTTTAAATTCAATATCGTTAATGTACATGGCGGTACTTTTACCGGTTTGTTCATTAAACATCTCTGAGGTATGCGGTCGCCAGTAAGCATCGAGATACAATTCGTAGTCATCCAGGATAAGAGTTTTAAGCAAGTCGCCTTTTTTGTCGAAGAAATCCATCTTTAACAAGCGGTAATGCTCTTTATCAATATAGGCAATTTGTTTCGAATAACCGGAGTATTTATCCACCGGCGTTTGTTCCACAACAAAAACGTCCTGATCATCAAACTCATCATCGCCGGTGTAGTCGAATTTAAACTTCTCCAGTTCAAAAGAGGTCATATCTTCGTAAGCAAATTCACTGCTCATAAACGGGCCGGATTTGTTCTGGGTGGCAATGCGTTTGACCCGCTTAACCTTGGGTAAATACATCCATTGATCATCCGGCGTCAGCGTATTTGAAAAACTTAAAAAAGCAGCCCCTTTTACATCGGCTGGCGATTCAAATACAGTCAGTGACTTATCCCCCTCTTCAGCTCTTTCGAGGGTATAAACCCGTAATTCACGCTCACTTTCTTTCCCCCGGGCATCGCGCAGTACCATAGTGGTTGATGCCACGGTGTCTTCCCATCCTGAATTACGCGATTTTCTCTCAGTTGCAATGCGCAATCCTTCTGCTTCATCGGCATGTACTGCCGCAGGCCATAGTAGTGGTAAAGATAACCCGACAAGTAACGAGCCAAATACAAGCTTACGTTCCAACATATTGAAATCCTTTATGCTTCTAAAGAGTTATTGGCAGATACTATACTGGTATCGACAACAAATTACAGTAAGCCTGCACGTTTAAAGCGATGGCAGGCCAGTACTCGCCTCTTTGTTCAATGCCATTACTGGTTCTGTTACCTAACTATAGCCTCCTTAACGGCAAGCACCAGCCCCTTAAACTGAACATAAAACAATCAACCGCAACTCCCGCCAATATACTTTTTTTCTCCTCATTTGTTTCCCAACGCATCAAAAATACAGAAATAAACCATAAATACATACAGTTAACAATATATTTGCAATTGAAAATTTTTTCTGTATCATTTGCAAAACCAACTGGTCAGATGAGCGGATGAGTTATGAGTATCAGAACAAGTTTGAAGAAAGTTTTACCTCCAATTTCAATTACAGAACAAGAAGCCCTGGATGCGGGTGATATTTGGTTAGAGTCTTCCATTTACCGTGGAGCCCCTGACATGGAGGCATTGCGAGCAGTTCCTCAAGCCAAGCTGAGCGCCGATGAGCAAGCGTTTATGGACGGACCGGTGAAAGAACTGTTAGGCATGGTGGATGATTTTGAATTAGGTAATTCAAAACATATCCCACAACATATTCTTGATTTTTTGGGTGAGAATCGTTTTTTCTCGATGATCATTCCCAAGAAATTTGGTGGTCTGGAGTTTAGCCCGTATGCCAACTCGACCATCGTATCAACCATTGCCGCCAAAAGTGGCGCACTGGCAGTAACCGTAATGGTGCCTAATTCATTAGGCCCGGGCGAGCTGCTAATGCACTACGGCACTAAAGAGCAGCAGGATTACTGGCTGCCACGTCTGGCTGTAGGTAAAGACATTCCATGCTTTGCCTTAACCAGCCCTGAGGCAGGTTCCGACGCCGGCGGCATTCCGGATGCAGCCATTGTTACCAAAGGCCAGTTTAATGGCGAAGAAGTGATTGGTCTGCGCGTAAGCTGGGACAAGCGTTATATTACGCTGGCGCCTATTGCCACTGTACTGGGTCTGGCCTTTAAGGTATTCGATCCGGATCAGTTACTGGGCGACAAACTGGAACTGGGCATTACCTGTGCGCTGCTACCTAAGGCACACCCTGGCGTTGAGTTAGGCAATCGTCACGATCCAATGGGCGTCAGATTCTACAACGGTACTACCCGTGGCCAGGACGTATTCATCCCAATGGACTTTATCATTGGTGGTCAGAAGAACATCGGTCGTGGCTGGCAAATGCTGGTGAGCTGCTTAGGTGCGGGTCGTGGTATTTCACTGCCGGCAATGGGCACAGCTACTGCTCAAAGCGCGTTAAAGTCTACCGCTGAATATGCATTTGTTCGCGAACAATTCGGCTTACCGATTGGCCGTTTTGAAGGTATTCAGGAAAAGCTGGCAGAAATTGCCGGTAAAACCTTCCTGTGTGAGTCCATGCGTGTACTTACCACTGAAGGTTTGGGCGAAGGCCTTAAGCCATCAGTGGTTACGGCTATCGCTAAATATCACATGACTGAAATTGGTCGTCAGGTGATGAACGCAGCGATGGACGTACAGGCAGGTAAAGCAATCCAGCGTGGTCCACAAAACACGCTGGCAGCCGGCTACTCAGCATTACCTATCGCCATTACGGTAGAGGGCGCTAATATCCTGACCCGCAACCTGATGATTTTTGGCCAGGGAGCAATGCGTTGTCACCCGCACCTAAAAGAGATGGTTGACCTCATCTACAGCGAAGAAAAGTCGGCTGACGCGCAGTTTAATAAAGTGCTGCGTAAAACCGTTGGTTTCAGCGTGAAAAATGCTTTCCGCAGCTTGTTTAGCAGCTACCTACCATTTGTACGCGGTGCACAGTCAAGCCTGCCGGAAGTTCGCGGTTACGAAAAACGCCTGAATGCGTTATCTGCTAAACTGGCACCAATGGCTGATTTATCGCTGGCGGTACTGGGCGGCGACCTGAAGAAAGCTGAGCTTCTGTCTGCCCGTTTAGGAGACATCATGAGCTATCTGTACGGTGCCATGGCAGCGATTCGTTTTTACGAGCAGCGCATTGAAGATCGTCAGCAGGCTAAGCCTTATTTCGATTATGCCATGCAGTGGTCACTGCAGCAGGCCGAACAGGCTCTGGTGAACTTTGTGCGTAACTTCCCGAACACACCTACCCGCGGTCTGATGCGTTTACTTACCGCAACATACAGCGGCAGTGTTAGCACTATCAGTGATGATCTGATCCGTGAGTTGTCTATGGCAGCTCTGCAGGACAACAGCGTGAAAGCGCAGTTAACTCACCTGGTGCAGCCAGTTGCTGGCGACGGTAACGACATCAATGAGCAGGCCTTTAAAGCTAAGCACAAAGTGCTGCCGTTACTGGGTAAAGTGCAAAAAGCACTGCGCAAAGAGCCTGTGGTGCCATTCCTGTCTTTTGAGAATGCGCTGAATAAACTACAGGAACGCGGTGTGGTTACGGCTGAAGAAGCCCGCGATCTGCACGACTACAACGAGAAACGTAAACTGGCAGTTCGGGTCGATGAGTTTACCTTTGATCTGGAGCTGATTTCAGCCGAAGCGCCCAGTCAGGAAACCAAAGACGCTGCCTGAGTAACGTCGTCCATCTAATCCAAAGCCGGGCTCTGTGCCCGGCTTTGTTGTTTTTATCACCGTAATTTGCCGCATATTCATCAATTCAGCTTGCATTACATTTGCTTAAACTCAACACTATTAACCAAACGGCATTTGTAAACTGCGGGGAACGCCTGTGAACGTTCCTGGGTAACGCCCGGAGTAACCCGCAAACTGAGTATTAAAACGCAGCATGATCAAGTCACCGCCTTCATCAGCGAGTATCACAACTACCAGAGAAGTTGTCGAATTATTATACGCCAACGTATTTACCGGGCTGGTGATGACCATCCTGAGTATCAGTGCCATTACCTTTGGTTTTGCCAACCCCGAAATAGCCTCATACAAGTTTTCGCTATGGGCTGGCATGATGTTCCTGTCATTGTTGCGCACCTTCGACGGTGCCTACTGGTATCTACGCCTGCGCAACAGCAGCTACCCGCCGCGCTGGCCACTGATACGATTTATTCTCGGCTCTTCATTATCGGCGCTGGTATGGGCATTTTTCTGCGTCAGCCTGTACGAAAGCATGTCATTAATCGAACTGTCCACCACCATGGTTATTGTTGCCGCCATGGCTGGTGGTGCAGCAACCACCCTGGCCTCCCATTTACCGCTGGTGTTACTTTACACAACCTTATTGCTACTACCCTTATCGGTACGCGCCCTGTTCGACAGTGATGAGCAATTTACCCTACTGGGCGGGCTGGGTACCCTGTTTTGGGTAGCTATGTGCAGTGCCGCAGTAAAAGCTAATGATTTCACTAAACAGGCCATAGCCATCAAGCATGAAAATGAAGAGTTAGTTACGCTAATGCGTCAGGAGCGGAATGAAGTCAGAAGGGTCAATCAGGCGCTCCTCGACTCCAACCAGAAACTCGACCATGCCAATAGCAACCTCGAATCAGAAGTAAACCGGCGCACCAAAGAGCTGCAGGATATTTCTAACCGCGATCCGCTGACTAACCTGATGAACCGCATTGGCTTTATGCAAAATTTCAACGCTATTCTGGAGCGCGCTACCCAGGGTAAGTCCTCCATGGCCGTGTTATTTATCGATCTCGACGGCTTTAAACAAATTAACGATAGTCTGGGACACCAGGCTGGCGACGTGGTGCTATCCAAAGTCGCCGCCAAGCTGAGCGAATACTGTGAAGCCAACTGTATCGGCCGCTGGGGTGGCGATGAATTTATCATTATTTTGCCCCATGCCGATGGTGATACCGCCGTCGCGATTGCCCTGGCGATCAAAAGCAGCCTGACCACACTGAATCCTATTGCCAACAGTCCGCTCTCCCTTGACGCCACCATAGGTATTGCCTTGTACCCATTACATGGCGATTCGGCTTCGACGCTGGTGCAGTTAGCCGACCTGACTATGTACCACTACAAACGCACTTCGCCGGGTCTGGTAGGTATTTACACAGAAGCACTGTACGACAAAATGCACCACGAGCAGCAACTTCGTGAAGGCTTACGCCAGGCCATAGAGAAAAAACAACTACTGGTGGTCTATCAACCTATTATCGACGCATCATCAAATCGCTTATGGGCAATTGAGGCACTATTACGCTGGCAGTTTAATGATACCTGGGTAAGCCCTGACGAGTTTATCCCGTTGGCAGAAAAAAGCGGCACTATCCACGACATCGGCGCCTGGGTATTACACCGGGCTTGTATTGATGCCGCCCAATGGGATGATGAATCCTTCGGCGTCTCGGTTAACGTCTCTGTACTACAACTGGTCAGTGAAGATTTTGTTGCCTGCGTCGACCGGGCACTTGCCAGTTCAGGGCTCGCACCACAACGCCTGCATCTGGAAGTCACAGAGTCAATCTTTGCCGACGATATGGCAGTACTCACCGCCAATATCAGTGCACTTAAAGCACGGCGAGTAAAAGTGGCTATCGATGATTTTGGTACCGGCTTTTCCTCGCTCAATTTACTCCAGTCACTCGACTTTGATTTGCTCAAAATAGACCGGGCTTTTGTGCAGCAGATGGCCGTCAGCAGTGATGCTATCGTGAAAGCAACAGTATTAATGGCCAAAGCGCTTGGCTGTAAAACCGTTGCTGAAGGCGTAGAAACAGAAGAGCAGGCCAGCCTGCTCAGACTGCTCGGCGTCGACTGCCTGCAGGGTTATTTATTTGCCCGCCCACTAGAGAAAAAAGCCCTCCAGGAGTGGTACACTAACTGGCAGGATAATAAGTAGAACACATTATGGCGCAACTCTATTTTTACTACTCGGCGATGAATGCCGGGAAATCAACTTCATTGCTGCAATCGGCATACAATTATCGCGAACGGGGTATGAACCCGCTAATTTTTACCTTTGCGCTGGATAATCGTTTCGGCAGCGGCAAAGTGGCCTCCCGCATTGGTCTGGAAGCCGACGCCCGGCTGTACAGCGAAGACGATGACCTGCTCAGCGTCATTGCTAAACTACACAGCGAACACTATGTGGATTGTGTTTTTATTGATGAGGCTCAGTTCTTAACCAAAGCCCAGGTATCGCAACTCATTGAGGTGGTGGATGAGCTGGATATTCCGGTTCTCGCTTATGGCCTGCGCACCGACTTTTTAGGCGAAACCTTCACCGGTAGTCACTACCTGCTGGCCTGGGCCGATAAGCTATTCGAACTCAAAACCGTATGTCACTGCGGCCGCAAAGCTAACTTTGTAGTGCGTATCGACGAAAATGGTGTGGCAGTCACCAGTGGTGCCCAGGTGGAAATCGGTGGTAATGACCGCTACGAATCCATGTGCCGTAAACACTTTAAAGCGCTGGTGTGGGACCCGACCAAAATCAGCGAACAATAAGATAGCATTGACAATCGCCGCGCGAGCCTGCAAATTGAATAAATTATTCCAAATTATTCAATTTGCAGGGAATCAATATGTCTGCCATTCGCGCTACCCAACTTTTCGCCGGCCTGGTGTTATTTACCACTACCGCCTGCTCTGCTACGCCTGATAAATCAACGGCACCGCCTCAGAACACCACTGCGGTAATAGAACAGGCATTGACGGAGTTTTACACCCCGGGTATGGGGGTTGGAATCATTCATCAGGGCGAAACCGTCTATCTTAACGGTGTAGGGCAGCGAAACCTGGCCGATAATTTACCGGTAACTGAAAGTACCTACTTCCGTTTAGCTTCAACGTCCAAAGCCTTCACGGCTGCCGCCCTGGCTATGGCAATTGATGAGTTCTCACTAAGCTGGCAAACCAAAGTCATCGACATCCTGCCAGAGTTTCAAATGCAGGATCCCTGGGTAACCCGGGAATTCACTTTGCTGGACCTGTTAACTCACCGTTCCGGGCTCGCCAGTGGCGCCGGTGACAGCATGCTGTGGCCGGAGCCCAGTGGCTTCAGCCGTGAGCAGATTATTCATAACCTGCGCTACCTGACCCCAGTCAGTAGCTTTCGCAGCGAATATGCATACAGCAACCTGATGTTTATCACCGCCGGTGAAATTGTTGCGCAACTTTACGGCAAACCTTATGCCTCGGTAATAGAAGAAAAAATCTTTGCGCCGCTTGATATGCAATGTTTTGCCGGCGATCTGAATGACGCCGCCCTGCAAAATGCCGCCATGAGTTACGGTCACAACGATGAGCGCGGTTTGTACGCTATCCCTCGTAATGCCATTAACGGCACTGAGCTGGTGTCAGCCGCAGCAGGAGGCATTGTGTGTAACGCAGAGGAAATGCTCAAATGGGTAGCAATGTGGTTGAATGATGGCCAGACAGCTGACGGCGAGACTCTGCTTACCCCTGGTCAGATTGCCTTTATGCAAAAAGCCCATAGGGTGCTGTCGGTTTCCAGCACGGATGAAGAGTGGGACAACACCAGCCTCAAGTCTTACGGGCTTGGCTGGCGGTTATCCAATGTGTATGGTCATAAAGTAGTATCACATACGGGTACTTTGTCAGGCTATCAGGCCTACGTAGCCCTGGTGCCTGATTTGGAGCTGGGCGTCGTACTGCTTAACAACGGCTCAAACTATGGTGCCCGCAGTGCCGTAATGCAGCATATTCTCAAGGCCTACATTGCGCCACAGGAAAAAACCGACTGGGTCCAAACTTTAAAAGACTATCAGGCTGAGCGCGAAGCCATTTATCTGGATAACTATTCTGTGCCTGAAGGAACAGGAGAAGTAATTCTGGATCCGCTTGCCTATGCCGGGCAATTCTCTGACCAGTGGTTTGGGCAACTAACCATTACCATGATAAACAACCAGTTGCGGATCCAATCTGAAAAAATGACTACCTTAACCGGCAGCCTGGAAGCGTTTGCTGATCACACGTTTGTGATCCGCTGGGATAACCAGAATGCCGCCAGTGATGCGTTTATTCACTTCGATGTGAACACCAGGCGGGAAGTGACCGGTTTCAGCTTGTACCCTTTCACAGACAAGGAAAAAGCGTCTCACGAATACACAGACATGTACTTCAACAAAAATGATTCAGAAAAACTATCAGATTAATCACTATTAATAGATATATTAGACTTAACTTTACTCATATAGTGTCTGTAACCAATCAGGAGACAGACACATGAGTAAACTTATCAATCAAATTAAACAACGTATCGCAGCTGAAAAACGTGAGGCTGAAACAAACTGTAACTATGCCAATAATTATTATGGCGATCAGCTTTGTAAAGACTCAGTCAACAAGCGCAGGTAGTAAAACCGTGATACGACTTTTGATGCAGCGCCCTTCGGAGGGCGCTCTTTTATTGCGGAAATGTTAATTTAACCACCTTAGGTTTTCGGGTCTTTTTGTCCCGCCCTACCAGATAAAAATTACCCGCAGCATCCTTAGCCTCTGTGCCGAAAAACAAAAAATCTTTCAGTTCCGGCATCGCATAATTCACCGTTGCCCCGGATATTTTCTCGTAAATTAACCACTCAGGATCCGCGCCTGAGCGACGACTGACGCCCATCACAAACTGTTCACCATCAACCGTAAACAAACTGGGAATATTGGCCTCACCGGCCGGGTTAAACAAACCGTGATTTAGCAGCTTTTCAGCACCTGATTCATCAGCCTGTACCTGCAGCAGGTATCCCTGTCCCAGCGTGAAATACACATCGCCGTTGCGCATATTGGTGTAACCAATAATGCCCCGATAACGGGTCATATCCTGGCTTTGATAATCGGGTAACGGATATTCAGTCACCGGATTGAGGTTTTGATCAAATTCAACAAGCATCGCCGATGGTTCCTCGTTAATGCCACTTTGCGATACTTTGGGCACGTAGACATGGCCTTTACCGTCAACCAGAAACTGGCGTGACACATGACCCGGAACAGAACCCACTTCGGTCTTATTGACCTTTGCCGATTGCGTGTCGTACTGATACAGCACATGCCCCCAGTAACCCAGCGCATAAACATAGCGGCCATCGGTGTTAACCGCAATTAACGCTTCCGGTGTAGCAAGCAGATGCTCCCATTGTCCGGATTGGTTATTTACCCGCCACAGATGACCACCATAATCAGGTAATCGCACATCGGTTTCACCGGCTTCATCAAAACTGGAAAAGTAAAGATAACCATCATTAGCAGCGACAATCTGACTGTGAATTTTGCCCTGACTCTGGCTCGCAGAACCAATTCCCTCGCGCTTGAGCTCACTGACCACATCCCCCATCACTGCTGACTGACCAGCGGCATTGACCTTCACCAGATGGGCACTTCTGGGATCACCGTAAGACTCCGCCAGACCCACATAAATATTACCCGCCGGATCGTTACCCACCGAACCCCAGGACACATCGGTACGGCCTACGTCCGGCAACAAGACAGGTTCGACTTGTGGTTTTTTAAAGTGACGCTCTGACACAGGCTCGTAATGCCGCTTAACGGGCTTAACAAGTTCAGCATTTAAGGAGGTTTCTGGTATTTCCCCCACCGAGGCATCTGAGCCCGGTCCACTACTGAGCCAGCCAAATACAACAATCGCGATAACGATAACGAAAAATAACCCACCGAATAATTTCACTGTTCAAACTCCCTGGCCGTTGATGCCTGACTGGTTGTCGCCTGCAACAAATTATTAAACTACCAAACCCCGTTCGGATTGCCCAGTTAATTCAACGCTTTCAATGCTGGTTAGCCGCTTTTTTGCTGCGCCTTGCAACACGGTCACTTCAGTTTACGGGGGCGAGAAAAAATTCGGCGCGTAAATTTATACTTTTGTGACTTTTGTTCTATCTTTACTAAGTGCCATTAGTTAGGCATCAGTGTTATTTATGCATAATTATAAATGTAAAAAATATTCGCTATTCACTTATTTTTAATAATCATACTTAATCGAAAAAAGCCAACCGGATAAACCACCTACGTAAAATGCCACTAAGCCACAGTAAATAAAGTTAAATTAATTTACTTAATTGATTAAGAAAATCACTTGACGCCTGACAACACTTTAACTATTGTTAACATCGATGTAACAAGATTGCACCGTTCAAACTTTAGTTAGGGCACTAAACATGAAGACTAAACACATTTTTAAACCAGCGTTGTTGTCACTGGCTGTGACCTCAGCAATGTATTCAGGCCACGCGTTATCACAAGAAAATAATGGCGCCAGTGAGCCTGATGTAGAAGTAATTGCAGTAAAAGGTATTCGCGGCTCACTGATGCGTGCTCAGGCCATCAAGATGGACAACACGTCGATAGTTGAAGCCATTTCTGCTGAAGACATCGGTAAACTGCCGGATTCATCAATCGCAGAATCACTGGCACGTTTGCCTGGTCTTGCCGGTGAGCGTGTTGGCGGCAGGACTTCGGGTATCTCTGTTCGTGGTTTTAAAGAAGATTTCACCGGTACATCCTTAAATGGCCGTGAGCTAATCGGTATTGGTGATAACCGCGGGGTTGAATATGACCTGTACCCTTCTGAAATCATGACCGGTGCAACCATTTATAAAACCACTGAAGCCGACCTGATGGTTCAGGGGATTGGTGGTACGGTTGACCTGCAAACTGTGCGTCCTCTTGCTGCTCAGGAAACCCTGACATTAACCGGCGTATACGAAATGGGCGGCAACGATTCCGATAACCCGGAATTCGACAACACCGGTAAGCGTCTGGCGTTATCATTTGTTGAAAAATTTGCTGACGACACCGTGGGTATTGCTGTAGCGCTTGCCACTACGGAATCGCCACGTAACGAACGTAAATACGGTGTTTGGGGATACAGTGCCAATGACGCTGGTCAGATTACACCGTCTGGTCTGGATACACAGGCCATCAGCCGTGAGCTGGACCGTGACACAATTTCAGCCGTTTTCCAATGGCGTCCTACTGATAACCTCGACATCGTAGTGGATGCGTTGGATATCGATTACTCGGATTCAGGCGTTATTCGTGGTTTCATCGAACCCTTCAATGCCGATCCGGCTTCACTAAGCGGTAGCGGCACCAATGTTTCTGGTACTCAGGTGGGTGTTAACCCGGTTCTGCGTACTGACCCGGCGCAAAAAGATGGCGAACTGCAAACCCTTGGCCTGAACGTCAAATACAACATTGATGACAACTGGTCGATAATGGTTGATGCGGCCAACAGTCAGTCAGAAAAGCGCGACCTGCGTGGTGAATCATATGCTGGTTTAGCTCGTAACGGTGCCATCGATACTTTCGGCACCCGCCAATTCCAAATGAGCCCTGACGGTGTATTCTTCACTGGCAGCACTGGCCTGGAAGCATTCTCTGATCCCGCTCTGTTACAACTTACCGGCCCACAGCAATGGGGTGGCGGTATGGCTAACATTGCCGACCAGTTTGCTACAGATGTAAACACTGTATTTACCGACGCTGATGGCAACCCAATCCCATTCAGCTATTTAAATGCCCAGGATGGTTTCTTAAACTACGCAGACTTCGAAGAAGAACTGACCACAGTTCGGGTTGAAGCAGAAGGCTATGTAGAGTGGGGAATTATTAACAAGATCCAGTACGGTGTTAACTATAGCGATCGTTATAAGATGAAGGACAACAAAGGTTTCTTTGCAACCGCTTCATCATATCCTTATTCAGAAGCCATTCCTTCAGAGTACCTGTATAACGGACTGGCCGATCTGAGCTGGGCTGGCTTTGGCCAGGTAGTTGCTTACGACGGTTTCGCCCCTTACAACGACGGCGAATATACCCTGAATGATGCAGGCCTGCTTGAGCCGGACCGTTTAGGTGACAGCTACACCGTTGACGAAGAAGTCGTGACCATCTATGCCAAGTTTGATTTTGAAACTGAAATCAATGGCTTCCCGGTTATTGGTAACTTTGGTGCGCAGTATGTGGATACCACTCAGTCGTCTACCGGTTATCTGGGTATTGTCGGCTCAAACTTTGCCGTATGTGATGACAACAACGATGGCCAGGTTGATTCAGACTGTATATTAAGTGACGGCGATGAGTACAGCCACTTCCTGCCAAGTCTTAACGTGAGCATTGAAGTTGACGACAACCAGTACATTCGTGTCGCGGCCAACAAAACCATCAGCCGTGCCCGTATCGATCAGATGAAGGCATCAGGTTTTGTTAAGTTCGACCAGAACGTTGACTTAATTACCATTCCAAACAGCCAGGCAGACGTAGAGCAATATGGTTCTCCATGGAGCAAGTTCCAGGGTAACCCGTCATTACGTCCGCTTGAAGCTAATAACTTCGACCTGTCTTTCGAGAAGTACTTCGACAACGAAGGCTATGTTGCCTTAACGTTCTTCTACAAAGACCTGGTTAACTGGACAGATGACGCTCGTGAGTTAATCAACTTTACCAACGATTCAACCAACAATGGCGCCAACTACTTTATCCCTGGCTTCCATGACCGTATTATCCAGACCACTGGTCTGTATGGTCCGGCCAACGTGGCTTACGATGCTGGTGATTTAGCGACGCCGCCGGACTTTGGTTACTTTGAGTACTTCCAGGATGGTCTGGAAGGTGAAGTAAAAGGTACCGAGCTGACCGCCAATATTCCACTGGGTAACTTTATCAGTGCATTGGAAGGCTTTGGTTTTGCCGGCTCTGCAACCATTATCGATGCAGAACTGGAAAATGGCTCACCGATTCCGGGCCAGTCTGACCAGGTTCTGTCGTTGACAGCTTACTACGAAATGAACGGTTTTGAAGTTCGTGTGGCCGCTACCGACCGCTCTGAATTTGCCACCTACCAGCGTGGCGGTTCTAACAAGATTGAAACAGCAACCCGTGACAAGATCACTCAGGTTGATGCGCAAATCAGTTACGACTTCGAAGGCAGCGGTATTGAGTATCTGGAAGGCCTGCGTATTTCACTGCAGGGCACTAACCTGACAGATGAAAAAGAAGAAACCATCGGCGGCGACGGCATCGTGACCCTGCGTCGTGAGTTTGGTCCTTCTTACATGCTGAACTTCAACTACTCGTTCTACTAAGCTTAAGTTGTTAAAAAGCCCCGCATTTGTGGGGCTTTTTTGTTCCAGCCGGTTTGCTTTTCCCTTTAAATTCACTAGAGTCAAAAGCAAACCGATGAAAACATGCCCTGAGGATGATTGATGCCTGATGCAATTAAAAAAGTAGTTATTGCCGGTGGCGGCACCGCCGGCTGGATGACCGCAGCGCTGCTCAACAAAGTACTCGGTAAAAGTGTCGCTATAGAACTTGTCGAGTCAGAGCAAATTGGTATTGTGGGCGTTGGCGAAGCGACCATCCCGCCGATTCAAACCTTCAATCGTTTTTTAGGGATCGACGAAAAGGCCTTTCTGAGGGAAACCCAGGGCACCATTAAACTGGCCATTAAGTTTGAAAACTGGCGTAAACCTGGCGAAAGCTATTACCACACTTTTGGTGCACCCGGCACTACCATGGGCTTTTGTAGTTTCCATCACTACTGGCTGAAAGCTAAAGAGGCCGGAATAGATAAATCATTCTGGGATTTCGACCTGAATTATCTTGCCTGCCAGCAAGGCAAGTTTAATAAAATCAATACACAGAATCCGCTCTATGACATGCCCTATGCCTATCACTTCGACTCCGCGCTGTACGGGCAGTTTTTACGCCGCTTTGCAGAGCAAGGCGGCGTAAAACGCACAGAGGGCATCATTGAGCATGTTCAGCAACATCCCCAAAGCGGTTTTATCATTGGCTTGCAGCTAACTGATGGACGGCAAATCGAAGGTGATTTGTTTATCGACTGCACCGGTTTAAACGGCTTGTTGATTCGTAAAACCCTGGGCGTCAATTATGAAGACTGGAGTCATTGGTTGCCTGCCGACTCGGCGCAGGCTGTGCCCAGTGAGCGCTTTGACAAAACCCTGCCCTATACACGCAGTATTGCTCACAGATGTGGCTGGCAGTGGCGAATTCCACTAACACACCGAAACGGCAATGGCATTGTTTACAGCTCACAATTTACCACAGATGAACAGGCCAACGAGACCCTGCTCGGTAATCTCGACACAAAAGCGCTGGGCGAACCTCGTACTATCCGCTTTAATACCGGCCGCACCGACCAGCAATGGTGCAAAAATGTTGTGGCTATAGGCTTATCCAGCGGTTTCCTTGAGCCGCTGGAATCCACCAGTATTCACCTGATCCAGTCAGGCATTATCCGGCTGATGAAAATGTTTCCTAATCAGGGTATCTCACCCACCATGGTGGATATGTATAACGCCGAGTCAAAGGATGAGTTTGAAACCATCCGCGACTTCATTATTTTGCATTATCACGTCAATGAGCGTGATGACAGCGAGTTCTGGCGAGCCATGCGCGAAATGACTATTCCGGAGCGGCTGGCGCAAAAGATTGAGGCATTCAAGGAAACCGCCGCGATTTTCAACGAACAGAACGACATCTTCCGTGATGCCTCCTGGGTTCAGGTGATGATGGGACAAGGTCTGTCGCCCCAGGATTATCACGCTGCCGTAAACGCCATGGATAATCAAACCCTGCTCAGCGCGATGCAGCAAATTCAACAGGCCAAAATGCAGCCGGTTGCCAAGCTGCTGGGCCATGACGAATTTATTGAGCGGTATACCAGCGCATGAGTACCAAGCCGTTACATGTTGTTATTGCCGGCGGTGGCACGGCGGGCTGGATGACCGCCAACCTGCTGGCTAAGCGCTGGTTAAATCAGCCGGTAACCATCACTCTGGTAGAATCGCCGGATATTGGCATTATTGGCGTTGGTGAAGGTTCTACGCCCACCTTAAAACGCTTCTTCAGTGATATGGGTATTGCCGAGCAGGACTGGATGCCCGCCTGCAATGCCACCTATAAAGTCAGTATTCGTTTTGAAGGCTGGAGTCCGGGCGCGAATATCCCGGCTTACTCACACCCGTTTATCAGCCAGCTCGACACTTTTAGCGAACGTGCCTTTTATGTGAACTGCTTTCACCGGCGTATGGGACAGGATGTAATCACCCGCCCTGATGACTTTTTGTTTAACGGCTGGCTGGCCAGACACCAGCGCAGTCCGCTAACACCGTCGAACTTTCCTTTTCGCATTGAGTATGGCTACCATTTCGACTCAGGCCTGGTTGGCGATTTTCTGAAACGCCATGCCCAGGGGCTGGGCGTGGTGCATAAAGCGCTCAACATTACCGACGTAGAATGTCATCCCAACGGCGAGATTGCCGCGCTGCACAGCAAAGAAGGCGAGCGTATTGAAGGCGACTTTTTTATCGATTGCACCGGTTTCCAATCATTGCTACTGCAAAAAACCTTAGGGGTTAACTTTAACTCGTTTAAAGATAACCTGTTTAACGACTCAGCAGTGGTCTGCCCTACTCCGGCGCAAACTACACTCCCCGTTGAAACCCGTGCTACGGCGTTATCTGCCGGCTGGGCGTGGCAGATCCCGCTGACTAACCGCACTGGCAATGGCTATGTCTACAGCAGCGACTTTATCAGTGACGAACAGGCCGCCAGTGAACTGTGTCGCCACTTAGGCGTGGATGAAGAGTCTGCAGCCTTACGTAAACTCACCATGAACGTTGGGCAGGTAGAACGCCACTGGGCTAATAATTGCCTCGCCGTTGGCTTGTCACAGGGTTTTATTGAGCCACTTGAAGCCACAGCGTTGCATCTGGTGCAAACCAGCGTAGAGATTTTTCTCGATCACGTTGATGAGGGCGGCTTTTCTGAGACGCAGCGCAGTGCGTATAACCAGCTCATCAGCGAACGATTCGAACGGGTGCGGGACTATATCGTGGCGCACTACCGCCTGAATACCCGCTCAGACAGCGAATACTGGCTGGCCAATCAACATAACGAGAGCCTGTCTGACTCGTTACTGCATTTGTTCAATGTCTGGTATCGCCGGGGCGACCTGGGCCAGGAAATTCAGCGTCAGCAGCTCGACTCTCATTTTGGCAATACGTCATGGCATTGCTTACTCGCGGGTTACGGCGCATTCCCGCCGCTGGAAGAAGGTGCTAACGCCACAGATTTATATAAACACAATCAGCTGTCAGCGTTTTTCGAAGGCTGTTTACTTAACTTTAATTCACAATAAAGCCGATGCTTTAGAGGCATCGGCTTGCTCAAAAATAACCACGAATCGAAAGCGCTTTTTAATTCGCAAACGATTATTTACTTTTCCTGCGATAGTGAACCAGTCCAAGCGCCATCGCTAAAAGTCCCACCGTAGCAGGAGCATTGGCATTGGTTACAGTTGGCGGCTCTATTTGTACTGATGCCGATGTCCAGATATTCTCCCACAAGAGTTGATTTCGAGTATCATTCCAACCAATCTGGTCGCTCCAAAAATCAATATCTGTTGCGACAAACACATCGCTTGAACGTCCTGCACCCGCATCAAAAACCCCCATAATAGCCCGGTCCATGTCATCATAAGCCAGAACCTCAAAATCCTGTGGGATTACATTAATCGAACTGTGAGCAGAGCCGGTAAATCCTGTCACCAGGTTGGGCTGTGTTATCCAGTCGGATGTACCAACGGTATAATGTCCACTATCATTGCTATAGGTGCCGGCTGAATTACCGATCCCCCAATTAGCTAAAATTTGACTCGATGCCGTATGCCACGCACTACCATCATAGTCTTGCTGGATGAACAAAAATCCACCGTCCACATCGACAAAATTCTGCATAGCTGATATTTCAGCTGTGGAAACCGAACTTATCAATCCGGTATAAAAAGCATCAACCGAGCTAAGAAAACTCGCGTCCGCATTATCGGTAGAGACTAGAGTATGGCCGTTATCGGTTAACCACTGTGCAGCACCAGAAATATAACCGGTATCCATTCCATATAATTCGCGAGAGCTGTCAAAATGACCAATCACCAGAGCTGATGATTGCATTGAAGTCAGGGTGGCAACTGCTCCTAACATCACACTTTTTATTAGTTTGTTGTTCATAGTTAATCCTTAATGAGTAAAGTTAAACCCATACCGCAATGTCCTGACCGCTTAAGGCATAAGTGGGCAAAACTTACTAGCATTTAACAGACCAACCGTAAAAACTGGTTAAATTTCAAACAATATTATTTTTCAGTCGATGACTCCTCAACGTAAATGTAAAAATTCCTGACTATTTAAAACGCTTTATCAAGCTGAAAATGTGAAGAGAAATTTTGGGGAGCAAAATAATACAACCTCCTGATTAGCCTTCCTGTCAATTAGGTATTGTTATGAGACTTGTACAGGGAACATTCTCATTCAGTGAAGCCTTCAATTGCGGAAAATACCGCAACAATTGAATAATAATCGCTTTTAACTGCTTCATCGTACTAACCTGATAATTCAAATCTTTTTGTACGTTTAGTAAGGACCACCGATGTCAGGAGACACACATCAAGCTAGTGAACATGACGATTCGCCCTTAACCGAAGAAGAAGAACAGGATATTCGTGAACACCAGAGTTTAAATTCGATCTCACTCTATGCGGTGACCCACCGCGAAGGACTGGAAGAACTCAAGCGGCCTTTTATGTCACTTTGGTGGTCGGGTGTAGCGGCTGGCATCGGTATATCGACCTCGGTGCTTGCCGAAGGCATTCTACATACCGTATTTGCTGGCTCAGACAGCCAGTTTGCGCTGGAAAACCTCGGTTATACGGTGGGGTTTGTGTTGGTCATTATGGGCCGGTTACAACTTTTTACTGAAAATACGCTTACTGTCATTTTACCCTTACTCACCCATCGTACCTGGCATATGCTCGGTTGCCTGGGCCGGTTGTGGGGTATCGTATTTGTGGCCAACATGGTAGGTACGCTGCTGGCTGCCTACCTGATGTACGGCCTGCATGCGGTGCCAACCGAGTATATCGAAGGTATGAATGCGATATCCCGGCATTACGCCGAGTTAGCATTTTCTGAGGCGTTTTCTTATGGCATCATTTCTGGCTTTCTGATTGCCGCCATTGTGTGGATGAAGCCGTCAGTGCAGGACGCTGCATTTTTCGTGATTGTGATGTTTACTTATCTGATTGCCATCGGCAATTTTACCCATGTGATTGCCGGGTCTACGGAGCTTTTTCTGCTGGCTATGCAGGGAGACATTACCATTGGTCATGCCGCCAACATCATTTTTGCCACGTTATTAGGCAATATTACTGGCGGCACCTGCCTGTTTGCTTTGCTGGCCCATGGGCAGGTTGCTCACGAGATTGAACCGGACTGATGAGCCCGGTTTCTTCCGGGGATAAATCAGATGGTTTCGCCTAGTTTAATTTCGTAAGGTAGCGACATCGAGGTATTGTCGCCCGATAGCAGTAATTTTGCGGCTTCCATTCCCTTTTCCACACTCGACTGGCATACCGTTGCCATGTAAGGGCGGGTCCGGGCTGCTTCTTCGATACCGTCGAAGCCGGTGATCCGCAGTTCGCCAGGAATATCAATTCCCATGGTAAGCGCACACTGCAATAACTCAAGGGCAATAATATCACTCATGCACAGGATCACGTCGGGTCGGGGCGAACTTTGCAACACTTCCCTGGCCGCCTGAACAGCATACATACCGGCGTTTTCCGGCAAGTTCCAGATCCAGTCGGTGGCTACTTCGATACCCGTTTCTTTTAATGCGCGGCAATACCCGTCCAGACGACGATGGGTAATGGATGACTCAGCGTCGAGCAGCGGGCTGTCATAAATGCGGCAGGTGCTGGGCGAATCAATCAGGCGCAGTCCGAGAATCGCCGCACGATCGCCCGGTCGGAGAGCCGCTTTGGCAATTTCGTAGCTGGCTTTTTCATTATCGATGTTAATTGCCGGGCGGCCTTCAAGGTTAAAGTCTACCGTGACGACCGGTTTACTTTGCTGATTTAACTGAGTTGATAAGGCGCCATTTCGCGGCGCGCCGTAACAAATAAATCCATCAACAAAATCCACCACATCAGTGATGGTATCGGAGTCACCGGCATACAAAAGCAGGTGTTTCTGATTTTCTCGCAGTACGCGTGATACGCCCTGAATAAAGGTATTGGCAACCGGGTCGGTTACCATGTAGTCGAGGCTGTCGGCCAGTACCAGGGCTACTATGTTTGACTGTCCTTTACGCAGGATCTGAGCTGCACGATTTGGTCCGGTATAACCAATCTCTTTGCAGGCTTCGAGGATCTCGGTACGCTTATTCGCTGATAACTGATCCGGGCGATTAAACGCATTAGAAATAGTCGCTGTAGAAACACCGAGCTGCTTAGCAACATCTTTTAAAGTAAGCTTTTTCATAACGTTATCAACTATTCCCAACCGAGCACTTTGCTGCAATCTTCTTAATGTATCTTAAGACGCACTTAATTTCATTAAGTTTAAAAAAATGTTAAAAATAATTCTAGCATAAAACAAAAGGTTAAGCGTTCTAAATCGTTTAACCTTTTGTTTAAGGGCAAGCCAGTGTGGCTCGGGTGGGATACTAACTTAGCGGGTACCGAATATTTTGTCGCCGGCATCGCCCAGACCAGGCAGGATATAGCCTTTTTCATTGAGCCTGTCGTCTATGGATGCGGTGTAAATATCCACGTCGGGATGCGCAGCTTCTACCGCCGCAATACCTTCTGGCGCAGCTACCAGAAACAGCCCCATTATTTTTTGACAGCCTTTCTGTTTCAGCAGGTCGATAGTGGCAATCAGCGTTCCGCCGGTAGCCAGCATGGGGTCAACGATTAGCGCGGTGCGCTTATCGATGTTTTTTACCACCTTGTCAAAATACGCTACCGGTTGCAGGCTCTCTTCGTCACGGTATAACCCCACCACGCTGATTTTGGCGTTGGGGATTAGGTTCAGCACACCGTCGAGCATACCCAGGCCGGCCCGGAGTATAGGCACTACGGTAATTTTTTTGCCTTTGATGCTTTTAACTTTAAGGCTTTCACCGGTCCAGCCTTTAATGTCTACCAGCTCAACCGGCAAATGGCGTGTGGCTTCGTAGGTTAACAGGTTGCCTACTTCGCCTGCCAGCTCCCGAAAATCCTTACTGCTGATGGAAGCTTCTCGCATCAGGCCAATTTTATGTTGAATAAGTGGGTGGGTGATTTCATAAATAGCCATAATGAACATGCCTGTGTGAAAACAATAATTATGGCTATGGTACGACAAAACACTCACAAATTGTGAGTGTTTTGGGTGCTATGTAAAGGGTTTACCGGTAGTTTACTGGATGGATTCCACCACCTGACTGCTGTGACGGCTAAACATATCGCGCACTTTAGACACCGACTGACCATTTTTCAGATTCACCACTACGGCATAGTGTTTTGCCTTAACAGCTTTGCGGACTACCTCAATTATCTGCGTGCGATCAGGCCGCAGACTCAGCAGACCGGCCACAAACAGCCCGATAAAAATACCCGGCGAAATCACGGCTATATAGGTTGCCAGCGGATTCTGCTGCGTGAGCGCAGGCCCGATATTAACCAGCAAATAGGCAGTGATCAGCCCTACTACCAGCCCTGCTGCGCCGAGCAGCAAGTGCGAATACCACATCATTTTACCCAGCGCTTTGCTGTCTCCTTCCAGCTTACGATTAAAGTCGCTGTCATCAGGTTCAATCAGCGTAACCTGCTGAGATTCTACGTCAGTGCCACGCACCACTTGTTCAATGGCTTTATTAGCATTGAGCTTTGAATCGAAAACCGATGCAACCTGCACCTGCTCCGCATTCACCAATTTTGTACGATAGTTTTGGTCAGACTCAGACATACTGTACCCCGTCTTTTTTCTTACATTTACTAAACAAGATACAAACTTTGCGCCAGGTTATAAGCTGCTGTTTTTACTTAAATAAAATAACTGTATTATAAAAATCCGTATAGTGAGTGTGCAATTATGGCAGGTACCCTGAAATAATTTCAGCAAAAAAACAGGGCGAAAACGCCCTGTCAAAAAAGTGTTGATAATGTCCAAATTATCCGCACCTCGTGCTCTTTTTAGCGGCGTTAGCTACTCCCCGCTCTCGCCGGTTGCCAGCAGAAACGTTTCCGCTTTAACGCATTTGCGCTCAAACTGGCGCTGACATTTGCCAATCACCTTTAGCGTAAGATTCGATTCCGCAAAGACCTTACAGGCCAATACAATGCCCGATGCCTGTTCCTCTTCGGAAACGTGACACCGACTCATTTTGCGGGTGGAGTATTCACCGCTTTCGATTTTTATTTTGCAGATCCCACAACCACCGCCTCTGCACCCTACCGGAATGCCTTTTCTTCCCAGCCTGGCCATGCCGTCCAATAACGATTCTGTGCTTTTACACTGATAGCTTTCATCAGTGTTAAGGATCTCGATATTGTAAGTCATGGTGCTCTCCCCTTGTTATCTGGTTACGATGCTGCGTTTGCCCGCGCCTCTATTTCCGCTTTGCGGATCTCAGAAGCAAGGCTACCAGCGATACTCCAGTTTTCGGGCTCTACGGTGTAACAATTCCCGCGCACGTCGGCCTTATTTACCTTGAGTGTCGCTGCCAGCATGTCGGTAAACTGCTCAGCTATGGCCTGGCGTTGCTCAAGGGTGCGCCCTTTCATTACAATAAACTCAAAGAACGGGGCATTCCTGCCGCCTTTACTCACCAGTTTACCGCCGACTCCAATAAGATTCGGGGCATGCAGATCCACAAACACCCGAATGCGATCAACCGGACTGTCCAGTACCTCAGCATAAATTTGTGTGGCTTGTTCGATAACCGACTCAATTTGCGCATCGCTGATATCTTTATCAGCAAGGTGAAATTTAACGATTGGCATACTGTTTACTCCTCAGTAACACAAGGGCTGCCTATGGCAACCCTTTACGACGGCCCGAATCGAGCATGATGGTCGAGCCGGTCATGCCAATGGCACGGTCATCCAGCAGATTACACACTGCCCAGCCAACCTGCTCAGCGGTGGTAAACTGATGCACCGACGACTCATCAAGTAATTCATCCAGTACATCATCCACGCTGATCCCGCGCTGTTCTGCGCGAGCCGCGGCAACATTGCGCAAGCGCTCACTGTCGGCAGGGCCCGGCGCTATGGTGTGCGCACTGATACCCCGACGGCCATAGGCTAAGGATAGCTGACGCATTACATTCACCAGCGCAGCATTAGCCACACCAGCAGACGCAGCATATTCCGTAGGCTCAAGACCATAGTGACCACCAATGGCGACAATGCGCGCATTATCGGTAAAGTGTTCATCAGCGGCGCGACTTAAGCGTAAAATGCCGCCCACTTTAATGTTCACGGCATCTACCATTGCGGCGGTAGGCGCTTTTAAAATGCCCCCGGCAACGGCTACACCCGGCCCATGTACCACCATTTTCACCGGTCCGGTAATGGCAGACTTAATCGCTTCAATGGCGCTGTCCTGACTGATATCAGCCTGCACAACACTCACTTCACTGAACGTTTCGGTTAAACTGGCCAGCGAATCGGCACTGCGGCCCACGGCCAGCACGTGCAAGCCGTTTTCGATTAACTGACGTACAATTTCAACACCAAAGGTGCCGGTAGCACCTACGACGATGGCGAGATTTTTATCAGGCATAATGCACCTTTTTATACAGCTTCTTTTAACAGGCCTTTTTCTTTGGCCAGCGTCATGGCGGTATCCTGGATCATATCTTCCTGGCCACCGATCATTTTCTTGCGGCCCAGCTCAACCAATATATCGCGGGCTGAGATACCGTATTTTTCCGCCGCTTTTTTGGCATGCAGTAAGAAGGTAGAGTAAACCCCCGCATAGCCTAAAGTAAGCGAGTCGCGGTCGATGCGAACCATGTGGTCCATCATGGGCGTAATCACATCTTCAGCAATATCCATTAACTTAAACAGGTCAAGGCCGGTTGGAATGCCCATTCGCTCAAGCACTGCAGCCAGTACTTCCAGCGGCGTATTACCTGCGCCTGCGCCTAATCCGGCAACGGAAGCGTCAATGCGAGTCGCTCCGGCTTTAATGGCAGCCACCGAATTAGACACACCCAGAGCCATGTTGTGGTGGCCGTGGAAACCAATTTCGGTTTCAGGTTTTAATTCACCACGCAAACGGGTAATCACTTCAGTGACATCTTCCGGCAGCATAAAGCCCGCAGAATCAGTAATGTAAACCGTATTCGCACCGTAAGACTCCATCAGCAGCGCCTGCTCGGTCAGCCCTTGCGGCGTATTTAAGTGGGACATCATTAAGAAGCCCGAGGTATCCATGCCTAATTCACGCGCAAAAGCGATGTGCTGGGGTGAGGTGTCAGCTTCGGTACAGTGGGTAGCAACGTGTACGCTGCGCGCACCACTTTCATAAGCTGACTTCAGTTCTTTCATGGTGCCAAGGCCAGGAATAAGCAGTACAGAAATAATCGTTTGTTTTACTGCTTCGGCTACGGCACTGATGTACTCTTCGTTGCTGGCAAGGGCAAAGCCATGCTGCAGGGAATTTCCGCCAAGGCCAGCACCATGAGTGACCTGAATGTAGGGTACTCCGGCATCGTCCATCGCTTTTGCGACTTTAACCATTTGTTCTACGCTGATTTGCTCTTTCTTGGCGTGCATACCATCGCGCAGACACATGTCATGTAAAATAATATTGTTATCGCTCATTACGCGGCCTCCGTTGGGGTTAACGTGATGGTGCCGTTAGCAATTTCTTCGGCAAACATTTCTGCAGTGCGGGTTGCCGCAGCGGTCATAATGTCAAGGTTACCGGCATATTTCGGCAGGTAATCACCAAGCCCGGCCACTTCCATAAACACCGCAACTTTATTGCCGTCGAAGGTTGGCCCGTTTACCAGCTTGTAACCCGGCACGTATTTCTGTACTTCTTCTATCATCTTCAGTACCGAATCCCGGATAGCCACTTCATCGGGCTCGCCTTCGGTGAGGCAGTAAATCGTGTTACGCATAATGATCGGTGGATCAGCCGGGTTGATGATGGCCAGCGCCTTGCCTTTTTTCGCTCCGCCCACTTTTTCAATGGCATTAGAGGTGGTAAAGGTAAATTCATCCAGGTTAGCGCGGGTACCCGCACCAATAGATTTACTCGACAGACTGGCAATAATTTCGGCGTATTCCACGCCCTGAACCTGTGCTACCGCGTTAACAATAGGAATGGTTGCCTGACCGGCACAGGAAATCATATTCACATTCATTTCCTGCTTGTCGGCATGCTCTTTCAAATTAACCGGCGGTACACACAGCGGGCCAATTGCCGCCGGGGTGAGGTCAATCATCATTACGCCTTTGGCGTTTAATTTGCGGCTGTTTTCCGCGTGCACATAAGCACTGGTGGCATCAAAGGCGATTTGAATACCGTCTTCTTCCACATGAGGCAGCAATCCATCAACACCTTCAGCGGTGGTTTTCAGGCCCATTTTTGCAGCGCGGGCCAGACCTTCAGATTCAGGGTCGATACCCACCATCCAAACCGGCTCAAGCCATTCGCTGCGCATCACTTTATACATCAGATCGGTGCCGATATTGCCCGAACCAATTAACGCACATTTAATCTTCTTCATTACTATTTCCCCTCTGCATTCGCTGGTTGTTGGGCTGCTTGCAGCGCCTGACTGCGCTCTTTCATGGTCATTCCGGAAACGAAAAAGTCGTGTTCACCGTGTTCGGTAATCAGAATTCTCACTGATTCACGCTTTACGCCTAAGGATGACACCAGCGCATCGGTAACCGCTTTGGCGGCGTTACATTTTTGCTCTTCCGTTCGCCCTGTCATCAGGTGCATTTCAAGAATTGGCATGGTTGTTCTCCGTTCAGTAAGCGGTTTATTCGAAACGCAGACTAACGCTGCCCAGATCCTGATAACGGGCTATCACGTTATCGCCCGGCTTAACGGCAACTGCGGCTGTGATCCCGCCACTCATCACAAAGCTGCCGGCTGGCAGGGTTTCGCCCATGTCGTGCAGAATGTTAACCACCATGGCTACAGCATCAGCCGGATGACCCATTACCGCGGCAGATGAACCCATCTCAACGATTTCGCCGTTAAGCTCCATGGCTACGCCGATACCATCAACTTCAATGTCCTCTACGTAACGAGGACGACCGCCCGCCACAAAACGGGCAGACGAACTGTTGTCGGCAATCACACTGGGTAAATCGAACTTAAAGTTTTCATAGCGCGAATCGATGACCTCAACGGCTGGCATCACAAAATCGGTTGCTGCCAGTACATCGGCGCGCGTGCAGGCCGGGCCGCTCAGGTCTGCCTTGGTGACAAACGCCACTTCGCATTCCACCCGGGGATGCACCATATCGTGGGTACTGATGGCGGTATTTTCCGGCCGTGACATGGCGTCGGTTAAAAAACCAATCGACGGTTTATCCACGCCCATCTGCACCATTTTGGCCTTTGAGGTTAAACCTGCTTTCCAGCCAATCAGCTTTTCGCCTTGCTCAATGAACCGGGCACGCAGGGCATTTTGAACGGCATAGCCGTCTTCAACGGTCATTTCAGGATATTCGTTGGTGAGTTTTGCGATATCATTCGCGCGGCGCTGGGCACCTTCCACCCGCTCACAGAAGCGGATAATTTGTTCTTGGGTTAAGCTGGTTTTCATACTTTTGTGCTCCCGGCAAATTTCACTTTACAACCACCCACGCCGGCGATGTAACACTCGAGTTCGTCACCATCGGTAACGGGTACCAGGGCAGACTGTGAGCCGGACAGGATCACCTCGCCCGCTTTAAACGGAATGCCAAGTTCGCCCAGAGTATTGGCCAGCCAGGCCACCGCGTTAAACGGCGAGCCTTGTACTGCTGCGCCCACACCGGTAGAGAACAGCTCACCATTTTTGTACAGGGTCATACCTGCCATGGTGATATCTACCTTGCGGGGATCGGCTTTGATGTTACTGACCACATACACACCGCAGGAGGCGTTGTCGGCCACGGTATCCTGAATTTTGATTTTCCAGTCGGTGATCCGTGAGTCGACAATCTCGAAACACGGGCTCACATAATCGGTGGCACGGATCACGTCTACCGCAGTAATCCCCGGGCCAATCAGGTCTTCTTTAAGCACAATGGCCAGCTCAGCTTCTGCTTTGGGTTGGATCAGCTCGTTAAGGTCAATAGTTTCGCCTTCCTGGTACACCATTTTGTCGGTCAGCTGACCAAAGTCTGGCTGAAACACGCCGAGAAAATCCTGTACCGCTTTGCTGGTGACGCCAATTTTTTTGCCTACAATTTTCTCACCAGCGTCCAGGCGACGCTGGATATATTGCAACTGAATCTCGTAAGCCTGCTCTAAAGAAATATCCGGGTATTGCTCGGTAAACGGCACCAGCGTGTTGCGTGAAACCATGGCCTCATACAACGCATTACCCAGTTTTTTAATTTGTGAATTATCCATGTCTGGCCGCTCCTATAGCTTCACGCAAACGTTACGCAGCTCGGTGTAGAACTCCAGGGAATGCACGCCGCCTTCACGGCCAATACCGGACTGCTTGGTGCCACCAAATGCGGTGCGCAGATCGCGCAGGAACCAGCTGTTTACCCAGCAAATGCCCACATCGATTTTGGCCGCCATACGGTGTGCCCGCGGCAGGTCTTTGGTCCAGATGGTAGTTGCCAGGCCGTAATCGGTACTGTTTGCCAGCCCTACCACTTCTTCTTCGCTGTCGAAGGGGCGGATGTGGCAGCAAGGGCCAAAGATCTCTTCTTTTACTACGGCGGCGTCATCGGCTAAGTCAGTCCAGATAGTCGGCTGGATCCAGTTACCGTTTTTAAGCGCTTCTGGTACCTCAGGTACACCACCACCGGTGACCACCGTGGCGCCTTCCTCTACCGCTTTTTTATAGTAAGACAATACTTTGTCCTGATGCTCTTTACTGATTAACGGGCCGTAATTAACGCCTTCATCGGTAGGTTTGCCATAGTTCACCGCTTCGGCTTTTTCTTTCAGCGCTGCCACAAATTTATCGAAGATAGGACGCTCTACGTAAACCCGCTCAGTGCCTAAACACACCTGCCCCGAGTTTAAGAATGACGAGCGGGAGATCCCTTCAATGGCTTTGTCAAAGTCGCAGTCGGCGAACACGATCCCGGCATTCTTACCGCCCATTTCAAACGAAACATCACGGGTGCCTTCAGCAGCGGCCTTCATTATCGCCGTACCAGTGCGGGTTTCACCGGTAAAGGTAATGGCGTCAACGTCTTTATGCTCAGTCAGGAAAGCGCCTGCTGAATCCGGGCCAAAACCATTCACAACGTTGTAAACGCCTTTTGGCACGCCCACTTTATTCATCACTTCGCCCAGTAACACTGAAGTCAGCGGGGTTTCTTCAGACGGCTTAACCACTACGGTATTACCGCAAGCCAGTGCCGGGCCAACCTTCCAGGTCATCAGCATGAACGGTGCATTCCACGGGCTAATAACCCCAATAACGCCTTTCGGGGTACGCACGCCATAGTTAAGTGCACCAGCGCCATCCGGTGTATCCAGCATAAAGCTCTCGGTAGGCACATTTTTAATGGTGTCGGCAAAGATTTTGAAGTTAGCCGCGCCGCGCGGAATAAAAACATGGCGCATGACGTGAGAAGGCTGGCCGGTATCGGCCATTTCAGCTTCCACAAAATCTTCAAAGCGACGGGTTATCTCATCAGCCACTTCATAAAGCATTTCCACACGCTGGTTGGTGGTAAAGGTAGACCACTCTCCCTGAAGAGCCGCTTTGGCGGCTAAAACAGCTTCATTAACGTCGCTACGTCCTGCTTCGGCAATGCTGGCGATAACCTCGCCGGTAACCGGAGATACTTTGTCAAAACGCTTGCCATCTCTGGCTGCCACAAACTCTCCGCGGATAAAATTTTCTACTTGGCGCATATCGGACTCTCGCTTAAGGCTTATGCAAGCCCTTAAATTAATATTTACAACTCAATAACACTTAAAGTCAGTGTAATTTCCTAACTCCATACCGTCTAATACCATTTAAAAAACAAATTAATACTTAATAGGTATGATGAAGAATAGTTTGAATGAATGCTTTTCCAGTCTGCCGAATAGACTGAACAAAAAGCCGCAAGGGCCGGAAACAGAGTGTTCCTGGCGCGCATTGCGGCAGTTGATGTATGACAAAGTAACGTCATCATTCTTATGCTTTGCCCTATCACGTCCCTGTGGCAGGCATTAAATGTTTTTAAATAACGGGCTGCGTACCTGCTGGGCATCCGCTGCTGAGATAAATTTCTCGGTATAGATATCCCGTTCAAACAGGCGGCCTTGCATTAACGTATTAATACAAGCGTCTATCATCAGTGGCGGACCACATAAATACGCCTTGTTACCACTGAAGTCGCCATTAAAGGCACGCTGTGCGGCTTCATGAACGAAGCCCACCTCACCCTGCCACTCGCCATCGTCACCGGCATCTGACAGTGCCGGGATATAGGTAAAGTTGGGATACTTTTCAGCCAGGGCTAAAAACTCGTCGTGATAATAAAGTTCTTCCCGGGTGCGCTGACCGTAGACCAGCGTGATCGGATGCTCACAACCTTCTTCCAGCAGTTCCACTATCATCGAACGCGGGCTGGATAACCCTGAACCACCCGCCATAAACACCATCGGCATGTCGGCAGATTTTTTCACAAAGAAGCGTCCATACGGCCCGCTAAAGGAAATTTTATCGCCTTCTTTGAGCTCATCGTGAATGTAGGCGGTACCCACACCACCAGGCACCTTACGAATGTTCAGCTCAATTTCACCCGACTCGGCCGGTGTACTGGCAATCGAGAACGCCCGGCTGCCAATATCGTCAGGCAGATTAAGATTGATATACTGACCGGCCTGGAAATCGATGCCATCCGCATCGTCGATTTTTAGCCAGATGCCCTTAATGGTTGGCGTGAGATCTTCTATACGACTCACCGTACACTCATAATCCTGCACCGGCAGATTGCGTGAATCCGGATCTTCTTCGATTTCGGCTTCAATCACCAAATCGCTTTCCGGAATGGCACAACAGGCCAGACACTTGTTTTCATCACGCTCAAAATCCATCAGCGCAAAGCTTGACGCTTCGCCGTGATCAACTTCGCCGTCCAGCACATCAATTTTACAGGTCGCACACAAACCGTGACAGCAGGCATGTGGCAGGTAAATACCTGCCCGCAATGCCGCATCCAGAATGGTTTGTTCTTCCTCAACCTCAATGGTTTGTCCCAATGGCTCTATGGTTACTTCAAAGCTCATGGCTATTCTCCCTGAGGCGGAACCAGGGTTGATAAGCCCGGGGTTTTAAAACGGAACTGTTCTTTATGTACCAGTCCGTTCTCTTTTACCGTTTTGTTAAAGTCCGGCGTCCACGGTTCACCGCTTTTGGTCCATTCAATGGCATCCCAGTCAATGTTGTCGAAATCCGGATCCGGCTGCATCAGCGGCTTTAATTGCTGTTCAATAATGTCACCCAGCTTTTGATCCGGCGCACCAAATAACATAAAAGGTGCCGCCATCAGCATGTGATGATCCCAGCATGCGAATAACAACTGATGGCCATAATAGTTTTCTACTCTGTCCCGTGAAGGGAATTTGTATTCACCATTTGCTACAACTGCCATAATAATTCTCCTGTTTACACCTGACTATGCAGGCTTATATCGCCCGGCATTCCCGGGCGATGCTTAAATGTTGATTAGTCGGTTGAAACCTGCTTACGCCATTTCTCGAAGTTCGCTTTGTCTTCAGAGTTGGCATATTCGCCAGCGGCTGTTGGCTCCAGGCTTACCCACTCCATCCACGCGGCCAGGTCGCCTTTTAACGGTTCCTGCATCAGAGCTGGCATAGGTAACCAGGCCTGAACATATTTCTCAGGTTCCTGCTCAAACACATGCTGACAGCCATCCGAACAGAAGTGATATTTCTCGCCTTCGTATTCTGTTTCGCGGTGCGCCAGTTGCGTTGGATCATCCGGCTCAGTAAACAGACAAGGTAACTGACAGGTCTGACACAGCTTGGGTAAACCAAAGTTATTGTATTCACCGCCCGCTTCTTTCTGCGCGATGGCATATTCCCAGCGCGGCAGGTAGTATTTTTCAAACGTAGTCGGGTACTTCTCTTTTAACCACTCAATGTCGCTGGCAGTCGGTGTCCAGGAATGGAACGCCGTACCGAACTTCCACTGATACAGGCCCAGCATGATTTGGTGAGAAGTGTGATCGATTGATTTTTCAACGTCGTCCCAGTGCATCGGTGGTTTAATGCCGTAGCGAGCCAGGTCGCGGAACAGTGCGTTACCATTCTCCACGCCATAGATATTCCACGCTTCACGCCATGACATCACGCGTTTAGGCAGCATGTAATCCATCATGGCCGCAACCAGGGTTAACAGGCGGCAACCACGCCAGAACCATTTGTCGATCCATTTCTGCACAATCGGAATATTGTCCGGATCCTGCTCGAGCATAAACTTGATACATTCAAGGCCAAGGGTCATATGGCGGGCTTCGTCTGACTGTGCCGAGAAACCAAAGGTACAGGTGGCCATATCACCGTTGTAGGCAGCGCCTGACATAAACGGCACGAACAACAGGTTGGTCAGTACGTACTCGAATGAGAAACCAATGGCGATCAGGAACTCAAATGGCCCTGCCGACATGGCATCATCAAAGAATGAGCGCGGCACTGAGGTGTACCAGATCCGGTCACGCTGATTGGCAAAATCTTTAAAGCCGTTGTAGAACTTGTTGTAGTTCGACATGGCGTGCACCTGGGTTTGCGCATGGCGGATTTCGTCAATCGACTGCATCTGACAAGCCACCTGCGGACCGACGCCAGCAAACTCACGACCTACCCGGGCAAAACCACGGTGAGCGGCATACTCACCCGGGCTGATGCCCTGCAGGAACAGCTTGATTGCGGTTAAGTACCGCGCATCCGTCACATTCAGGTGGCCGTTGTTTTGCGCGTGGGCATCGATGATTGCATAGTACTTGCGCTCTTTTTCGGCCTGGTATTTCCAGTAGGCATCCATGGTTAAGCGGAACGGATCTTCCCACTTCGACCAGTCGTGAACCTTAATGCCTTCGTAATCAACATAAGGGTAGATTTCTTTTTCGTCGCGATAGCTCGGCTCCCAGGCCAGATCGCGGGTCATTAAGCGATACTTCTCTTTTACGTTAAGTTTCTTTGGGGTCTTTTTAATATCCACGATAGTCTCCTAGCTGTTCCAGGTGAGTGTCAGAGCGTCTTCGTCTTCATCGACGTTGCCGCTGAGCGTGATTAAGTTAATGTTGAGTTCCTGCATATCGAACTCACGGCCAATTTCTTCTTCAATGGTTTCGCGACGCACTACCAGGTGGCCTTCGGCCTGTACCTTCACCATAGCCGGTTCGTGCACCACTTCGGCATCCGGGTTATCCTGCTCAATGGCTTCCACAATCGAGCGGGTCTCTTCATTGGCCTGTAAAATAATAAAAACTTTAGACATCTTGATTCCTACTTAAACAAACCGGCTTTTTTAGCGCGCTGTAATAATTCGTCGTGAGCTTCGCTAACCAGTTCGTCGGCCTGATTACCAGCAACGGCTAACCCTGCCACTGGAAGCAATACCGAGGTAAAGTGATTGGCAGCGCTGTCGATCCACTCTTCCAGAACCGCTTTGTTCTCTGCAGATTCAGACGCCATAGTTTTGATCACCGAGTCCACCCAGCGTTTAGACTCCAGATACCAGTTGGTCATGAACTGGGTAAGGATTGAAATGCCTGACCCCCCCTGCTCAACCAGGTTCTGGTCCACAAGGCGCTGATACACCAGCGGATAAAGCAGGCCATCCAGCACAAAGTTTTGTTTAATGAATACTTCCACCGGATCGCGCACACACATCAGATCTTCCAGAGAGCGGCGCAGCGGTTGCCAGGCATCGCTGTCCATCCAGTCCTGCTTGGCCGCTTCGAGGGATTCCACATCACCAATCATCAGGCCAAGACGAGACAGGTACTGCGCAATGCCCAAATTATCCATCGCGTGGTATACACAAGGCTGAGTAAATACGGTGCCGTAACCGTAGCCACACACCAGCGTATTGTTCATATTCGCCGCATAATTAACGTGACGTAGCGGGATCAGTAAATCTTGGGCAACCTTTAGCACCGGATCCGGCATGCCTTCGATCAGGCTCAGCGACTCAACGGTTTTGAAGTTAGACTCCATGGTTTCCTGTTGCTTGGCCCGGTTCAGCGTGTAGGTGCTGTAATAGAACTGACGGGGGTCTTTTAAGTCATACCAGTCGTTCATGCGAATTTTGCTTAAATTCGGATCGTACAGCTCCTGCTCAGGCGCCCAGGTCGGGCGATAGTGCAGGTTTTCAACCGCCTGAAGGTCGTAACTCGCCTCCTGATAGCGTGATGGGATTTTTTTATCACCAAAACGGTTTTTTAAATGGGTAAAGGTCTGATTTTTTTGTTCAATATTGACCGTTTGTACATCTATTTGCATAACTCTTTCCTCTTAACTTTGCCTGTCTACTTGTCACGAAAGTGGTGGGTGGCGTCGTGCAGGCTCCACTGGAAGGCATTCTTTTCTTCATCGTCAGACGCTACGTCTTCGTCATCGAGAAAAATCACCTTCTGCTCGTCACAAAACTTTTCAAAGTCCTGCTGTTTAAGCACCATCTCCAGTGCCACCTCGGGCTGGCCCACACTGAAATCGAACTCAACAAATCCGTCGTCTCGTTTGCCTGTCACCCGCACATAATGTAGTGAGGTGTCGAATTGCTCTTTTGGCGCTGCAATGCTGTCGCTCATGATTTGTCCTCCGAAGATTGTCTCTAGCTCACGATTGTCAGGAAGCTTTCGTGTAATTTACGCTGCGGATAATCGAGCCCCTGAGCGAAGTTGTCCCAGGTCCAGGTAATCGTTTCGTAGTCAGGGTAAGGGTGATAACCGCCCATGAAGGTCTCGAAGCGGTTGCCGGAAGGATCCCACGCATAAATGGTACAACCACGGGTTATGCCGTGACGTGTTGGGCCAATGTCTACAGCCACTTCGTTCATCGACATAATGTCGCCAGCGCGCAGCACACGTTCCCAGCTTTCCATCAAAAATGAGGTGTGATGGAGTTTGCCTGGTTCCGGATATTCAACAAACGCGATGTCATGCACTTTGTGTGAGCAGGATAACCAGATACCTGCTTCGGTTTCGTTATCTTCCGCGAGTACCCGCTCTACCAGGTAGAAGCCCAGTACATCTTCGAAAATAGCTTTTACTTTGGCAATGTCTGGTCCGTATAACAGCATGTGGTCCAGACGCACCGGCGCGATGCCGTGCTCACTCTGGGTATACCAGGGCGCAGGGTTAGTCAGCCCCATGCCATTACCAACTTTGGTTTTCTCGGCATAGAGTTCAAATTCGTGGCCGGATGGCAAGGTGAAGCGAACGCGTTCACCGGTTTCAAGCAAGTCACCGGCTTCCAGACGGCGGGTTTCAACGCCGTAAGCATTTAAGTCTTTTTCAAGCTTATCAAGAGTGTCAGTGTCGAGCACTTTAAAGCCGACGAAATCAACACCGGCCTGGTCGGCTTCGCGGATGATGTAGCTGCTGTGATCCTGTTCATCCCAGCACTTAAAATAAACCCGTCCCATGTCATCACGACCGGTTTCCACCAGTCCCATCACATCACCGTAAAACTTAACCGCTTCGTCTAAATCTAATACCCGTACCGCCACATGTCCTGGACGTAATACACCTGTCATCGCCATAATTTGTTCTCCACTATGAGCTTCAAAGCGCCCGCGAGCGCAACAATTTATTAACGTATTACAGGTATCGTGCCATGTTTTTATATCATTGATTTTATTGATTATTATTTAATTTATGTAAATTTAAGGCGATTTTATTTAACGTTTGCATAACGCATTTGTTAGTTTGATGTTGTAGCATTACAATTTTGTAAGTCTGGTATGGAGTGAGAAAAAAGTATTCCAGTTTGACAAACCGATAGTAGGTATAAAACCGGTGAATAAATCTTCAGACCTTGACTGTTTTAAGCATTTAATGAAATCAGGAAGGAGATCACCGAAACGAGCTGATCAAATGATCAAACCCGCTCGGTGGGGTTGGGACTGTTGTAAATCGGTTTTCAGCGCGGCTTTTCGTTTACCCGGTATGCCAGTTGCCGGCGGGTCACACCAAGATATTGCGCCGCATGGGTAAGATTCCCTTTGGCTTTGCGCACGGCTGCCTCAAACAGTTGCTGTTCGTGGCTGGCCAAATCAAACTCGCCTTGCTCAAGCAGTTTATCGTAGAACTGGGTATCCATTTCCGGTATCGCACTGAGCGGCTTAACCAGCCCTTGCTCATCAACTTCGCTAATACGTTCCTGGGTATCCGCTAAATCCGGCGGGCTGACAAACAGATGCTCTAACTCAATTAAGCCGCCATCCGTTGCCAGCAGCACACCCCGTTCAATCACGTTTTCCAGCTCACGCACATTGCCCGGCCATTCGTAACGGGTTAGTACCTGCATTGCCTGACCCGACAATCCTGTCAGGCGCTTTTGGTAGCTAACAGAAAAGCGCTCTATCATGGCGTTGCACAGGATAAGAATGTCTCCCCGGCGTTCTCTTAATGGCGGAATATTGACCGGATAGGTGGCAATTCGGTAGTACAAATCGGCCCGAAACTGACTGTCTTTAATGGCTTGCTGAAGGTCCACATTGGTAGCCGCCACCAGGCGCACATTCACTTTGCGCACCTCATCATCACCCAATCGCTCTACTTCGCCGGTTTGTAACACTCGTAGCAGTTTCACCTGCGCCGACAACGGTAAATCGCCCAGCTCGTCCAAAAACAAGGTACCACCATCGGCCCGTTCAAACCGGCCGGGCCGGGATTCCTGAGCGCCGGTATAGGCGCCCTTTTTTACGCCGAACAGTTCCGCTTCAATTAATTCATGGGGGATTGCGCCGCAGTTAACCGCAATAAACGGCTTTTCACTGCGACTGCTGTGCTCATGTAACCAGCGGGCAAAGACTTCTTTACCCACGCCGGTTTCACCTAAAAGCAATACGTTAATGGGCGAATCCGCCGCGCGCTTGAGCAGATTCAGGGCACCGGTGAATTCGGGCGAAGCGCCCACCAGGCCATCGGTGTCGTATTTAACCTGGCGCTTACCGCGCAGCTGGCTAAGTTCTTTTTCGATTTCCCGTAATGACGGGCTGAGCGGATCGTCACGAAATAATTCAATATAGCTCTCATCATCCCAGCAGTCTGCGGGTTTGCCTACAATCTTGCAGTGATGATCGCCCTTACACATGCATTCAATTTCTTTAAACACAATAAAACGGCGGAAAAAGCGGCTGGTATAGCCTGAAGCATATCCCACTATAGTCCAGCAGGCAGCTTCTTCAGATAAGCCCAGCGACTGCAAATGCGCTTCGGCTTCCCAGGAGTTCTCAACGATGACTTCGCCAAAGAAGCGCCCGGTTTCCCAGTCGATTTCAGCTTCGGTGATGTGCGAGCGCACGTGCCCTTCAAAGGCATGCAGCTCAGGCCCAATGCGAAACACATCGTAGTTATTTTTGTTATCTGCCAGCTTGTGGGCCAGGTCGGCATCCTGCTCGCCAGCAACAAAACCAATACGGATGAGCATCCGTTTGGCGGACTCAGCGTCCAGATAGTCGAATAATTTAGTGCGCATCTCCATAAGCGCTTTGGCATGTAATAACAACAAACGGCTTTCGCCCAGCCAGATCTTCCCTGTTTCCTGGTTAAAACGGAGTTTAGAGCGAAGGTCGAAACGATCGACTACCTCTTTTTCTTCCTGCGCTATTTGTTGATCTGCAATCATACTACTTTCCAACAACAGGGGGTATGGCGGCTTATATCGCCATCATACCCCTTTAACATTAAAAGTGTTAACACTTTACTTACAACGTAGTTTCAATTAAGCAAAATACTTACCATTACTGCAATTTATGTTTCAGCATTTTTCTGTACGTTAGTTCCTGGCATTAAAAACCTGGCCAGCGCCGGCAACAAAATTAATGCACCCAACATGTTCCAGATAAACATGAAGGCCAGCAAAATACCCATATCGGCCTGGAATTTAATTGGCGAGAACACCCAGGTTGCTACGGCAATGCCCAGTGTAATCCCGGTTAGTACCACCACTTTGCCGGTAAACAATAATGCGTCGTAGTAGGCGTCTGACAGAGACTTACCATCCTGTAAGCGGGACTTCATGACGGTGAGAATATACAACGCGTAATCCACACCGATACCAACACCAAGCGCGATAACCGGCAATGTAGCCACTTTCACACCGATGTTGAGCCATACCATGAGTGCCTGACACAAAATTGAAGTCAGCATCAGTGGCAAAATGGCGCACACCACGGCCCGCCATGAGCGGAAGGTAATAAACGCCAGGATAATGACAGCACTGTACACATACAGCAGCATCTGGGTATTGGCTTTTTCCACCACGATATTGGTGGCGGCCTCAATGCCCGAATTACCTGCAGCGTTTAAGAACTGGAATTTCTCGGTATTGTTTTGCTCGGCAAAGGCTTCTACAGTCTGCACCACTTCATTGAGGGTGTCAGACTTGTGATCCTCCAGATAAGCAAAAATGGTCAACAGGTCACAGTTCTGGTTAAACATTTCTCGCGGTGCACGGGTAATGATGGCGTTGAGCATGCCTTGTGAACGGGGTATGCCATACCATTTGAGGTTACCCTCGTTCATGCCCGCGTTGGCCACTTTGGCTAAACCGGCCAGCGACGAGGTGGTTACCACACCCGATAACTGCCGTAATTCCTGCTCTAAAGCATCCACCGCCATCAGGGTATCGTAGTGAGCACAGGCGTACTGCTCTGTCTTAACCATAACCACATACACGTCCGAACTGGTAGCATAGTTTGCAGTCATAAACGCGTTATCGAGGTTATACCGGGAGTCCGGACGTAACTCCGGTGCGCCCTGATCGGTATCACCAATTTTTACGTTGGCACTTATCACACTGCCGCCCACACCGAGGATCACCGCGACAAGAACGGTAACCGTGGCGTACTTTTTACGGGTAAACAGATCTAAAAATGCCCATAGTGGATGCTTGGTATGGGCCACATCAGCCTCGTCGCGCAACTCTGCTTTAATACTGCGTTTTGCGGCAGACTCAGCAACCCCGGTATAAGACAGTAGCACCGGTAGCAAAATCAGATTACTGAAAATCAGTACCGCCACGCCAATACTGGCCGTTACCGCTAAGTCCTGGATCACCGGAATATCGATAACCATCAGTACCGCAAAACCCACCGCATCAGAAATCAGTGCAGTAATGCCCGCCAGAAACAAACGACGGAAGGTATACCGTGCCGCCAGTAATTTATGAATGCCGCGACCGATATCCTGCATAATACCGTTCATCTTTTGCGCGCCATGACTCATGCCAATGGCGAACACCAAAAACGGTACCAAGATAGAGTACGGATCAAGCTCGTAACCAAGCGTAGGCAATAAGCCCAGTAACCACACTACGGCAATCAGTGAACAGCTCACTACCAGCAGCGTACTGCGGATACATCGGGTGTAGATAAACAGCACCACGGTGGCAATACCAATGGTGATCGCAAAAAATACCAGTACCTGCTTAAGGCCGTCTATCAGGTCGCCTACCACCTTGGCAAAGCCGGTAATATGGATCTCAATACCGTCTTTTTGATATTTCGCTCTGAGCTCTTCAAGCTTTGCGGAAAAGGCGTGGTAATCGAGTTGATTCCCTTCGTGGTCCATTTCCCGTAGGGGCACCAGAATCACACTGGAAGCGTAGTTCCCGGAAACCAACTGCCCCACCTCACCGGACCGCTCAACGTTTAAACGCACCTGATCAAGCGATGCCTGAGAACCGTCGTAGTCATCCGGGATCACCGGGCCGCCGTCGAGGCCTTCTTCGGTTACACCGGTCCAGCGTACCGAGGGCGTCCACAGCGACTTCATAAACGGCCGCTCTACGCCGGGCATAAGAAACAGCTCGTCGTTTAGCTCGCGAAGTGTTTCCAGATAATCGGCATCGAAAATTGAACCTTCGGTGTTATGCACAGCAATACGCAGTGCATTACTGGTATCGGAAAGCTGCTTACGGTTGTCCAGAAAGTTAAGAATATACGGGTGATTGCTGGGGATCATCTTCTGAAACGCAGCACTCAAGGTAAGTTGTGTCGACTGATACCCCAAAATCCCGGTCACAACCAGGCATAACAGAATGATCAGCGGCCGGAAATTAAAAATAGCCCGCTCCAGCACCCGTCCGGAGCTGGTATCGAAGTTTTCGAGATGACGAATTAAGGTCTCGCCTTGTGTCTTAGACGTAGTATGTGTTGTCATTAGCGCGATCCCCCACTCACCAGATTATCTTCACTGACCACATGCGAGCCACGAGCGGTAGACACCGCATAGCCGTTTTTCGCCTGAATTATGTCGGTGATACCACCAAAGGGAGCCTGACCCATCAGGCTGAATTGTTTTGCCGAATCGGCACTGCTAAACAGTTGGCCGCTCTGATCAGCCAGCAGGATCTGACCGTCTGAATCCACAAAACCACTGGTGAGTGTCACTTCGGAGCCTAACTTCACTCGTTTCCAGCGGCCTTTACCTTTGGTCTGACGCCACACATTGCCGCGCAGGCCATACAGTAAGCGGGTACCATCTTCGAGTAGCAGACCATCAAAGAAGCTACCGTAATAGGGCGTGTCCAGCTTGGTGAAGGTGTTGCCATCATCCGCAGAGGTAAAAACTGCCGCTTGCTCACCTAAAATAATCAGCTCATTACTGGAGCGAACCACTTTATAAAGGTGCTTGCCCGCAGGATTTGGCAGGCGGGCAATGATCGAGTACCAGTTCTCGCCGCCGTCGTTCGTGGCGTAAGCCAGGCCATAAGCACCGATCGCCCAGCCATCAAACTGGTTAGCAAAGAACACATCCAGAATCGGTTTATCTGCGCCCTCTTTTACCAGATAGCCAGCATTACGTTTGGCTCGTTCACCGCGCTCATCGCCCGCGGCAAGCAGCGATTCGGCTTCGGCCATGGCAAGTTCTGCGGCCTGATACCCGTCCAGTTGTACCTGCCAGGTATTGCCACCATCGGTGGTCGCTAAAATTACGCCGCTATGACCGGCTGCCCAGCCATTTAACGGGTCGCTGAAGGATACTGCAGTAAGGGTTACCGACACTGGCACAGATTTGGCCTGAGTCCAGCTATTCCCCTCATCTTCGGACAATAGAATAACACCGCGCTCACCCACAGAAACCAGCTTACTACCAGCCCGTGCAAGGCCTAGCTGTAAGGTATTCACACTGGTTTTGTTTTGTTTGGCGGGGGCATCCAGCACATCCACAAGTGTAGATTCGGCTTCGTTCTCAGCTGCGGCGTGAAGCGGTGCGCACAGCAGCAGAAAAGTGAAGAAAAACGAAGGCAATGCAAAGCCGAACAAGCCATCTACGTTCATTCGTTTCATGATAACTATCTCTGTAACATCACGGGAATGGCCCGCTTACGCGGGCCCGTGCTCTAAAGCAAAGTGGTTAGCGTACGGCGTCGGCCGCCACGGCATCACCGGTAAAGAACGTCTCTGGTTTGGTATCCACCACGTAGAAAGCTTCGCCGTTGAGTGACTGAATCACACTCATGGTTTTGGCCTGGAGGTTAAATACTGTCGCGGTTTTAATCAGTACCGCAGGCACTGAGGGCACAACAAACGGCGTTACCTGAGTGGTTCTCCACAGATTGCCTTCGGCGTCATAACCGTCCATCAGCAGGATCACCCACGAATCTTCATCGATGTAGTACGTACGGGTTGGTACTGCATGTCGCTTGCCTTCGGCAACCTGGGCTTCCACTTCCCAAACACGGTGTTTTTCCCAACGTACATGTTCTGGGTTTAAGTGAAACTCAGCAATAGCCTCGTCTGCATCCGGTGCAATAAAACCGTTGTTGTTATACGGCACCAGCATTTCTTTTTTACCTTTTAAGGTCCAGCTGTAACGATCGATGTGACCCAGTAACCCTTGTACTTCATCGAAGTAGTTAGCGCCTGACGCAACAAAGTCCGGGGTATCATAAGCTACGGTCGGTGCACGACGAACGCGGCGCTGACCTAACAGGTATTGCCAGGCTTTACGCGGACTATCGGCATCAATACTGTCGCGAATTACCAGTGATTCCCCGGCTTTAAACGGCGGCTCCATGGTATTGAATCGAAACATGGAGTATTCACCGTTCCAGTCATCAGCTTCGGCATCCTCATAGTACGGCGGATACTGGAATGAAATCTCATTTCGGGTAGCCAGCGTGTGTGAGCCATCGGCATTACCGACAATATTTTTAAAGGTATATTCGATAGACGGCGCTTCCACACGTAGCAGGAAGTTCCACATTACCTCATTACCGTTTTCCGGCATGGGGAACGGGATGCCACCAATACACCCTTCCAGGCTGTACCCTTGTTCGGCCAGCGTACAATTTTTCACATTGGCCTTAACGGCATCGTATACATGCTCTGGGGCTGCTGCTGTGCGGTGGGTAGGATAGACATCGATATAAAACGTCTCCGGGTATTTTTTCAGCAGTTCGATGGTACCGTCAGTGAGTTGCTCGGCATATTGCTGATAATTGCTGGCATCAACCCGGTACAAAGGCTTCTCGTCTTTAAACAGTTCCAGCGGAATGTCACCGGCATAATCGCCTGCCACTTTTTCAGTCAGTCCGCCAGTCCAAGCCGGAATAGAACCATCGGCATTGCCTGCCATGGTGCCACCCAGTGGGGTAAGTTCTGTGCCGAGCTTACTGACATCGGTGCCTGCCGCAAAGGTGGTTGGAACAACAGCCAGAGTGACGGCTAATGTGATTGCGTTACGAATTTGATTAAACATAATAATTCTCCTGTCCTCGATCGTTAGAAGGTGCGTTGTACTGACAACGAGATGAAGTCACGATCGCCGTGGAAATTCTCATAAGAAAGCGTGGGTACCGGTGCGTCATACTGGATCACCGATCCGGCATCGCCCAGATACTTGTTGTAAGTCATGGAAAAGCGCCACATACGGTTGTAGTCGCCTTTTAAGCCTACACTCACGTTACCGCCGTGCTCTGAAGGAAATAACACGCCATTAACCGATGAACGGCCAGCAATGCCAAATCCAAAGCCAATTGGCACCTGCATATCCAGACCCGGCATTACCTGGAAGTAATCCGGCGTGAAGATAAACTGAATGGCACTGGCGTCTTTGGTAGCCAGCGGATCAAGCTGATCGGCATTTTCTGAAATATTTAACCGGCGGTTAAACGCAAACTCACCGATAAAGGTGGCCGCATCCCACAGGCTGTTTTCATTCAAAATAGTGATCATGGAGGCGTTAAAGTGGAACGTGTCACCGCGAGGGAACGCAGAATTATCGCCGCCATCTGCTGTTGTATTGCCCGGCAGAATCACGGTGTTACCCGTCGCTACCAGTGACATGTCCTGACGTACCGACATTTCTGCCGCCACGTTGGTTTCGCCAACCAGGGTACTCACACTCAGGCCATACACTTTGATGTCTTCGGCAAATACCTGGGCGTAATCCCCTATGCCGCCTTCCTGCACATTAATGCCGGGGCGCACGTAAAACTGGGGCATTTTGTCGTGGAACTGGGCCGCGTAGAAGCCTACCTCGTAATCGTTAATTTTATAACGGGCCTGGAAACCAAACTGACCAGAGTCGTCGGCAACAATGTCTTCACTGCGGTGGACAATCTGGCCGGGGCCAAGAATCACGGTTTCACCGCCTTTATCGACAAAATCGGCAAAAGAAAAGTAACTGCCCGCTGCAGGTAAACGCGATTTACGCCATTCAAACTGATAGTACGCGGCAAGGGTCAACTTAGAGTTAACCTGCAACTGGGCAGCAAACTGACCGGTGGGGCGTGCCACTTCTTTAAACTCAGACTGTGGTACCGACAATGCACGTGCCAGGTCGAGACTGGTCATGGCACCGGCCACTGCGTTTGAGCCAAAGAACAGACTCTCACCGTAAAGCTGGGCAAAACGGCCGGCTTTGAGGTTAATCGACTTTTTGCCGACGTTAAATCCACCGTACACAAAAGCATCCAGGATTTCGCCATACTGACCATGCAAATCCTGAGTCTCTTCGGCAAACTCACCAGCAGGGACCGATTGCGTGTTAACCAGCGCGCCGCCCAGATAACCCGGGTTATCATTACTTTCGTGATAGACCGAGTCATACCAGGTGGCAGCACTGATACGCATACCGTAACGGCGCTTGTAGCGCAGATCGAACTCTGAAAACAAATCCAGACGACTGGAGACCAACCCTTTATCGAAGTTGAGATCACCATCGTTGGTGTTAGCCTGTGGCCCCAAAGAGCCATTTGCCACGTCGTTTTCAGCAGGTGCTACGCGGAACATCGCACTGTACTTAACGGTATTATCCCAACGAACACGCAGGTCGCGATTGCCCGTATCGATGGTTGCAGCCTGGGATTGCGCTGAGGCTAAAAGGCCCAGGGCAACAGCTGCGGCGAGTGCGTTGCGAGGCAACTTATTGTTGTTTTGTTTCACCCACACTTCATTCATAGCGTTCCTCCTCGAATGTTTCACTATGCTGAGTTGCGCGACCCGCATACCTCACCTCACAGCCTGGTGTAACAGCGAACCTCTGTCGCACCAAATAGGTTGGATATTGATAAATCACGCGTTGTGAACGAAATGTATATTTGCTGTTAATTACCTTCCAATACTATTGACGGCCCTGATTGATACCTTTAAGGTATTATCAAGTTTACTCACCCGGAATGTCTGCCATGGATATTCGTCAAATCCGTTACTTTGTTGCCGTTGCTGAAGAGCGTAATATTGGTCGCGCTGCGAAACGATTATTTATCTCGCAGCCACCGCTTACCAGGCAGATCCAACAGCTCGAGGATGAACTCCAGGTTAAACTGTTTGAGCGCACTGCCAAAGGCGTAGAGCTGACTTCGGCCGGCCAGTTATTCCTCAATGAGTCACGCAATATCTTAAGTCTTATTGAGCAGGCGCAGGAGCGAACCCAGCGGGCAGGAAAAGGTCAGTTAGGCCGGCTCGATGTGGCCATTTTTGGCTCCGGGATCCTCAACACTATCCCGGATATTCTGAAGCGTTTTAAAACCGCCTACCCAGGCGTAAATATTGTTCTGCATCAAATGAGTAAGGCGGAACAAATCGAAGCGCTGCGGCAAAAACGCATTTCGGTGGGCTTTAATCGCCTGCTTGCGCCCCTGCCGGACATCGATTCCACCATGATTTTGCAGGATAAGCTGATGGTGGCCGTGCGCGATGATCACCCGCTGGCCGCTAAACCCCTCATCAACCTTAAAGAGCTGGATAATGAGCCCATTGTGGTATTCCCTAAAGGTGCACGGCCCAACTTTGTCGACCTGGTTTCCAGGGTCTTTCAGGAGGCCGGTGTGACCATGAATATCACCCAAACGGTCATTGACGCCGTCACCGGTATCGCGTTGGTCTCCGGAGGGTTTGGCTTTTGTTTAATCCCTAGCTCGGCCAGTGTTTTACAATTGCCCGGGGTTAAATACATTCCCCTCGGCGGTTTACCGGATAACGCCACCGTAGATCTAAGTTGTATTTACCTCAAAGACGATCACTCACCGCTACTCAGCGCCTTTCTGGCAGTCGTTCACGAATACAAAAGTCAGTTGAACCATCACGCGTAATTCTCTGCCGCCAGAACATTACACTCAGCTCATCGGATGAGCTGTTAAAGTCGTTATGCTTTCCTGTTGCCAGCCACTGTTTAAGTCATTTTATATTATGTATTAATAAGTTGTGCCGTAATTAAGACACTCTCAGCCCGTTGCGTTTTTGGGTAATCTGACAAATTTGTTGATTGACGAGAATTAAAACAAGTGTTTAAATTTGCAAAATTCAAACACCCGTTTAATTCATTTGTTTAAATCGGGATTTGCCTCATCAAATAAACTCAGGGGATACATTATGCTCTTTTGGATTATTGTCGCGGCGCTGATTTTCGTCCTGTTTCAGGTTAAATCATTACGCCAACAGTGGGTCACCGGCCCCGCATTCAAACTTTTCAAGAAGGTATTACCACCGCTAAGTCAAACCGAACGCGAAGCCATGGAAGCAGGCTCGGTATGGGTAGAAGGCGATTTATTTTCCGGTAAGCCTGACTGGGAGCGCCTGTACTCCATGTCATTGCCGCAGTTAACCGACGAAGAAAAGTCGTTTTTAGATAACGAAGTCAATGAACTGATGGGGATGATTGACGACTTCGACGTGATCCACAAAGACAAAGACTTCAGCGAGGATGCCTGGCGTTATATGCGCGAAAAAGGCTTTTTCGCTATGATCATACCTAAAGAGTATGGCGGTAAGGCATTCTCTGCTCTGGCTAATTCGACCATCGTCTCGAAAATTGCCAGCCGTTCGGTGAGTGCCGGCGTTACGGTTATGGTGCCTAACTCACTGGGTCCTGGTGAATTGCTAAGCCATTATGGCACGCAGCAACAAAAAGATTACTGGCTACCCCGTCTGGCCGACGGAACGGATATCCCCTGCTTTGCGTTAACCGGCCCGGAAGCAGGTTCTGATGCCGGCGGCATTCCAGACACCGGCGTAGTCACTATGGGCGAGTACGACGGTAAAGAAACCCTCGGGATCCGCCTTAATTGGGATAAGCGCTATATTACCCTTGCCCCGGTAGCCACCGTTTTAGGACTGGCGTTTAAACTCTACGATCCGGATAAACTGTTGGGTGAAAAGGAAAGCATTGGCATTACCTGTGCGCTTATTCCCACCAGCCATCCGGGTGTAGAAGTGGGCAACCGTCATTTACCGCTTGAACAGGCGTTTATGAATGGTACAACCCGCGGTAAGGATGTGTTTATTCCTATCGACTGGATAATTGGCGGCGCAGATTATGCTGGCAAGGGCTGGCGCATGCTGATGGAATGCCTGTCGGCGGGCCGTGGTATTTCACTGCCTGCTCTGTCTACCGGTAACGCCCAGCTAAGTGCGCAAACCACCGCAATTTATGCCAGTATTCGCCAGCAATTTGGCTGTTCACTGTATGAGTTTGAAGGTGTGCAGGAAGGGTTGGCACAACTGACTGCCAATGCTTATCAAGCCGAAGCGGTACGTCATTTAACCGCTGGTGCCATTGATCTTGGCCAAAAGCCAGCCGTGGTTACCGCTATCGCCAAATACCATATGACAGAAGCAGCTCGTCAGAGTATTAACATCGCTATGGACATTAGTGGTGGTAAAGGTATTCAGATGGGTCCCAATAACTACCTGGCTTCTTTATACATGGCCATGCCGGTTTCTATCACGGTCGAAGGGGCTAATATCCTGACCCGAAACCTGATGATATTTGGCCAGGGTGCGACTCGCTGTCATCCCTATGTATTCGACGAGATGGTGGCTGCCGCCGAGCCTGACTTTAAAACCGGACTGGCGCAGTTTGAGCCGTTACTGTACAAACATATTAAGTTTGCACTGGGCAATGCTTTTACGGCCTTTGGCTATGGTTTAACCGGCGCACGCTTTGCCTCTGCCCCCAAAGACGATGCCAACAAGCGCCACACCCAGCAAATTCAGCGCATGAGTAAAGCTCTTGCGATCTGTTCTGATATCGCCATGCTGATGCTAGGTGGTGAACTCAAACGCCGTGAGATGTTATCAGCCCGGTTAGGTGATGTACTAAGTGAACTGTATCTGTCTTCAGCGGTACTCAAACACTTCTACAGTCGTGGCGCGAACCCTAAAGAGCAACCGATTGTTGATTACCTTATTCAGCAGTCTCTGTATAACTGTGAGATTGCGCTCAAAGGTTACTGCCGCCATATCTCTAACCCTGTTGTTGGTGCGCTGATACAACGCCTGATTTTCCCGTGGGGCAGTGCTTACAATCCACCCAGGGATAAGCTGAAAACGCAATTGGCGCTTAACCTGTGTCAGGATAAATCACTGCGCGATGCTATTACTCCCATGTGTTATGTGGGTAAGAACGAAGATGATGCCGTTGCCGTGCTGAACCAGGCTATGGATGCCATTGACGCACTCGCGCCGTTGGCAGCAAAAGTCAAAGCAGCGCAGCAGGCTAAAACCCTGCCGCGCAAAGGCAGTATCTTCCAGTTACGCGAGAAAGCGCTGGCTGAGCAGGTAATTACCCAGGCCGAGGCCGAACAAATCGCGGCAGCAGACGAGTTGCGTAAACAGGTCGTTAACGTTGACGAATTCGACTTTGACCTTGGCCTTGCCCAGGGCAAAGAGGATGACGTGAAAGTGAGCGATGCTGCCTGAGGCATTGAAATATTAATGTATTAAAGTCAAACGGCGCCGGCAGGCGCCGTTTTTAGTTAAACAACGTAACCGCTTCACTGGCCGGCACCGGCCGGGCAAATAAATAACCCTGCAGGAAATCACAGCCATACTGATGCAGGAGCTCACGCTGCACATCGGTTTCCACGCCCTCGGCAATGACTTTAAGGCCGAGGTTATGTGCCAGCTGACAAATAGTTAACACTATCGCCTGCTGTTTGGGAGCATCCACCATCTGACTGACGAAAGAGCGGTCGATTTTCACTTTGTCCACCGGAAAAGCACTCAGGTAAGCGAGCGACGAATAACCGGTACCAAAATCATCTATCGACAGACTCACCCCAAGAGCTCGCAACTCAACCAGCACCGCACTGGCCAGCTGGTGATTGTCCATAATGGAGGTCTCGGTGAGCTCCAGTTCAATTAACGAAGCCGGAATATCGTATTCTCGTAAACGACGCTCTATCGACTCAGCAAAACCCGGTTGTAAAAACTGGCGGGCAGAAATATTGATCGCAATTTGTACCTGCCGGCCTTCCTCATACCATTGTCTCGCCTGATTAAACGCACTGTCGAGAACCCATTCCCCCAGCACCAGAATTAAGCCGCTGCGTTCAGCAATGGGGATAAACTCGCCGGGCGAGATAAATTCACCGTTATCAATCCAGCGCAATAGACATTCGCAACTTTGCACTCTGCCATCACTGAGCTGTTGCTTTGGTTGATAGTAAAGGGTCAGTTCGTCATGCTCTAAAGCCTGCTCAAGGCGGCGGGTAATGGTGAGCCTGCGCTGATGGTAAGCACCGTCATCAGCATTAAAATAGTGCACTGCCTGATTATTTTTCAGTGCGATTTCCACTGCGATATTGGTATGTAGCAGCAGCGTGTTGTAGTCCACGCTGTGCACCGGATAATCACTGACACCAAAAGTCACATGAAAGCGCATTGCCCCCATAGGGGTATCGATAGTGTCGGCAAGCTTGGTGCGTAACATATTCAGTAAAGAGGCCAGGCGGTGAGCCGGACCCTGTGTTTTTACCAGCACCATAAAACAAGCATCGGCCACATGAAATAAACACACATCATCCGACTCGCTGTTTACGCTGGCATACTGCTGCACACTGCTTTGTAAAAAATAACCTACCGAATAGATGCACGCCAACGCATCGGCCAGACCGAAATTTTCACTCAGTAACTTAAAGTCCGTGACATCAATCATCACCGCATTAAATGTTTGCTGTTGCGCTATCCACTGATTGGCGGTTTTTTCAAGATAACTGCGATTACCTATGCCGGTGACCGGATGATGATATGCCTGATGCTCCAAAGCCTGCTCAGCACGGTGACGCTGAGTAATATCACGCACATGCAAATCGTAGGTTTGATGTTCTGCTATCCAGTGGCTCTGAATGGCATAAAAGCGATCTGAGAGTTTGAGCACCGTCTGGGCGCACAGCTCACCACCACTACTGGCCAGCCTAAGTGCTTCTGACAATGGGGCCGGAAAACTGGCCATGGACCCCTGATCATTGGGATACAACTGCTCAATAAGGTCATCGGCAGCCGGGTTTGCGTACAAAAGTTTGCCTTTCGCATCAATTCTGATCACCGGGTTGGGGTTTCTTTTCGGAAACAATGCCAGCGTTTCATTTTCGGTACTTAGGCTGATATACCGGGCTGCATAACGGCCCAGATAAAAGCTAATAGCCGCGATCCCTAACGAAAATACTGCCACCACCCAAACGGTAATTTCCAGCAGATGAATGATAGACAGATAGCCATTGTTCACCGACCGGTTGGTGGCCATTTCTATTTCTTTGAGCAAGGGTAACACGGCCCGGCGATGCTGGCTGATTTGCTCCAGCTGAGTACGTGACAGATTCCATTGGGTTTGCGATGACATCAGGTTTTCATGCAGTGCCCCGGCCACCTCTGAAGCCGCCAACAGGTGAGCAGAAACAGCGGTGATCGTTCCGGTAAAGCGGTCTGCACCGGCCATTTCGTTAAGAATATTATTGAGTTGATTGAAGTTTTGTAAGTACCCCACTTCGTACAGAGAGGATTCCTCAGTGGCATAATACTCATACAATATGCGTTCCTGTTCACTCAGTAACATGCCTATTTGCTGAACCTGGCTAAAAATAGCCAGATCGGTTTCCATGTATTGTCGCGCTTTACTCTGCACGCTGGCAGCCAGTCCATATACGCCAACAGCCAGCAGTACACCGAGCAACACAATCGCCAGGTAAACCTGTCGTGTTCGCGAAACGAGTTTGTTATTGTGCATAGCAGCAGTTCCCTTTCAGTCCTTTGCTTTATAGACCTTTGATTAATGTTTAATCTTTCATCGCCGGTGGAGTAAACTATCCTTAGCAGAGGAGCGTAATAACTAATTGATTTAGCAAGGCAGGAGCATGTGTGGAAAAGATAAATGAAATTACCGAAGTAGTAGAAAATTTTCTTAAGCGTGAGTCCTCAGCCGGTATTCTGCTGATGATCGCCACCGCGCTGGCATTAGTGGTAGCCAATACCCCACTCGACCTCTACTACGACAAACTGGTTTCCATGCCGGTAATCATTGCCGCCGGTGATTTCAGAATCGATAAACCTTTATTACTGTGGATTAACGATGGTCTGATGGCCGTGTTTTTCTTCCATGTCGGGCTGGAACTCAAGCGTGAAGTGTGTGAGGGCGAACTGGCCAATCCGAAAAATATTATTCTACCTGCCAGCGGTGCGATAGGTGGCATGATCATTCCGGCGCTGATTTATGTTGGTATCAACTGGGGTAATCCTGCGGCCATGTCAGGCTGGGCTATTCCCGCGGCTACCGATATTGCTTTTGCGCTGGGGGTAATGGCCTTACTGGGCAAGCGGGTGCCCGCCAGTCTTAAGGTCTTCCTGGTAACGTTGGCAATTATTGATGACATTGGTGCAATTGTTATCATCGCCTTGTTTTACACCGAGAATATTACCGAAGTGGCGCTAATGATTGCCGCGGTGTGTTTTCTGATTTTATGGATCATGAACAAACGTAACGTTGTGGACTTACCCGGTTATATTATCGTTGGCGTGGTGTTATGGGTGGCGCTGTTAAAATCCGGTGTGCATGCCACACTGGCAGGGGTATTACTGGCCGCCTTTATTCCTATGCGGGAAAAACGTAACCCGGATAATTCACCGGTGGTGCGGTTGGAGCACGAGCTGAATTCTGCGGTGAGTTTTGCGATTATTCCTATATTTGCCTTCGCGAACGCAGGCATTAATTTTAGCAACATCGCGCCGGAAGGTATATTTCACCCGGTGACCTGGGGGATATTCTTAGGTCTGGTGGTAGGTAAACAAGTAGGTGTTTTTGCCTTCTGCTGGTTGATTGTCAAGCTCAGGCTGGCATCACTGCCGTCTGATCTTAACTTTAAGCATATTTACGGCTGTTCACTGCTATGCGGCGTTGGCTTTACCATGAGTTTGTTTATAGGCGGACTGGCGTTTCAGGAAACTGGCATCAATCAGATCTTTGATGAGCGGGTCGGCATACTCGCCGGTTCAGCGGTATCTGCCGTGCTGGGATTTATAGTGCTTTACATCGTTGGCAAGCCTGTGCACCGCACCGAAGAGGAATTACCCACGGTAGAGCAAAGCCCGGATCAGGCTAATTAATTAAAAGTGCTGCTGAACATACTGGTAAATGTAGTCTCTTAAACATTTCGCCCGTTGACTCAGCAGCTTGCCACCTGGCCAGAGTAAAAACATATCTCTGACCTCTCCGCCCCATTCAGGGAGTATTCTGATGAGTTGACCACCGGCCAGTTCTTCTTTTACCTCAGTAATCGGCGCCAGGGCAATTCCCTGGGAATCACGAACAAAATATTTTACCATCAGAGGGTCGTTTACCTGCGCCCGACAGCGAGGATACAGGGTAAAGGTCTGGCCGTTAGTCTCATTATGCAAATGCCACTTTGGGCGCATACTCAGGCCAATTAAGTCATGTTCAGATAAGTCGGCGGGAGTTTGGGGCATCCCGTGACGGGCAATGTATCCCTCACTGGCCACCAGCACATTCTCAATCTGCCCAAGACGACGTTGATACAAAGAGGAATCATCCAGCCTGCCGATGCGAATAGCCAGGTCCGCCCGCATCTCTATCATATCCATCGGGTGATTGCTCAAATGCAGTTCAAGTTCGATTTTGGGGTACTCCCGGGTAAAAGCGGTCCACATTGGCCCAAGTATCCCATGGGAAATATTCACCGGAGCCAGCACTTTCAATTTACCTTCAAGCTTTTGCGACTCCTCACTAAATTGCTGACGAGCAGCCTCAAAACGTTCGACAAGTTCCGCATAGGCATCAAAGTAGGCGTGTCCATCCTGTGTAAGAACACATTTTCGGGCAGAGCGGTGAAGTAACTTTACGCCCAGGGCATGCTCAAGTTTTTGTAGTCTGCGTGTGACCGTAGCCGCAGGTAACCCGGCATGGCGTGCAGCATTGGCCAGATTGCCGTGCTTTACCACCTGAACAAACAGAGCGATATCGTCTAGAGATGATTTCATTTATGTAATTTAAGATTAATAAATTAAGCATTTATACCATAATTGTAACGCATTACACTTTTAAGGTAGTTAATTTGTTTGTCCCCTATTAACAGGAATTCTCATATTATGATCCATCCTCGCTTTGCACCTATCGTGTTTGCCCTGTTTATGGCGTTCTTTATGTCGGGGATCATGTCGCTGGTGGTTACTACCATCAATATTGGCCTGGTCGATGACTTATTGTTGCGCTGGCTTGTTTCATGGCCAATGACCTTTGCCATCGCCTTCCCTACCATCATGGTTGTCGCGCCTATGGTCAAACGCATTGTAGGCCGTTTAATTATGCAGGAACTACCCGCGGAAGAATAAAACCTTTGACCTTAATAAAAAACATCGCCTTACGCGATGTTTTTTTGAGCCCCAAAAAAAAGCCTCCGAATGGAGGCTTTTTGGTCGCTGACGATGCGTTTACAGACCGTTCAGGAACGCATCAAATTTGCTTTGATAGGTTTCTTTCAGGCGCAGGCACTGATTAGACTCATCCATCATAATATCGTAGCTACGTGCCATCCCTTCGTGCTGGTCTTTGATTGGACCGTAGAATTCAATGGCCAGTGCCAGGTTATCGGCATCACAGGTGGTGGCGATAAATTCCGGCATGCGTGATACATGATAATCGGGCATTTTCTCAAGGACTGCCTCAGCATTATCCGACAACCAGGCATAAAAAGGCGTTTGGTCGTCCAGGTTACGTCTCACACTACCCAGCATACTAATGGTATTGGCCGGCGTTACATTGTCTGTTAATGCCAGATCAAGGAGCTTGTTGATCATTGCCGGATCTTCATAGCCCATGGAGTAAAGCAGCGTGTTTTTCACGTTGGGTAATTTACTGTCGGCAAATACTTTCATAATCCGCTCAAACCAGACAGGGTCGGCATCCGGCCCCATGGTCGTTACGTTCAGCGCGGTTCTGGCTATACCATTTGGCATACTGCCGGTATCGGCCAGGTACTGCTCAGCCAGCGCTTTACTTTTCTTAATCAGCTCTTCATTGTCACTATGACGACCCAGTAAGCTATAAAGCTGGGTACGCAGTCTGATAACACTTTCATCATCATCATCCGACTGTGTCAGCGTGAGCTTCTCCAGCAGCGGCATATATTTTTCATTGAGCAGTTCGGCAAATTGCGCTTCGTTGTCGTCATTGACCAGATACAAAAAGCCAGCCAACGTGCCCACTGACGCACGAATAACCACCGGATCTTCATCCGCGGCCATCGCGTTCAGTACTTTCATTACGCTGTCGATACCTGCTTCACCACCGTTTAACAGTGCCTGCATGTTATACAGTACGTTTTTCTTTTCCCGGTTGTTCAGCACATCCAAATCAGCCAGCAGATTATCCATCTGCGCAGCCGGGATATTCCAGCGGAAATAGCCGGTAGCATTATCGTTAGGGAAAACCCACTCCGCTTCAGCAAGCTGTGGTAAACGGGTAGACTGCTTATCGACAAAAACAATCTCACGGTGGATCTTGCCGTCTTTTTTGTAACTGATGTTCAGCGGTACCGCCCAGGTTTGCTCTTTCACGTCGGCACCAGCCAGGTGGAAACGTTTTTGTGCAATAGTACCGTCGCTGTCGATGTCCAGTAACGGGTAGCCCGGTTGTTCAAGGTAGGCTTTCATCATTTTGCTCAGGTTGAAGTCTGATACTTCATCCAGTGCCGCCCATAAATCATCGGCCTGTGTATTGCCCCAGGCATGCTTTTTCATATAAGCCTGAACGCCTTGCTGGAAGTTTTCTGTACCAATCAGTGACTCAATCATTTGCAGGATTGATTCACCTTTAGAGTAGTTAAGACCCAGACCGTCCATTACATCAGGCTGGCTGCGAACAATCTTTTTAACCGGCTTAACCGTAGGGCTGGCATCGGCACCAAACGCGCCTTCCTGAATGATGCGATCCTTAAAGTTCAGTTCCGGATAAAGTTCCATCATCACATAGCTGGCCATCCACGAGGCAAAAGCTTCGTTCAGCCATAAGTCATCCCACCAGGCCATAGTTACCAGATTGCCGTACCATTGGTGAGCGAGCTCGTGGGCTACCACATTTAACGGTGCTGAACGCTCGGCCAGTCCCGGCTCGTCTTCCAGCAATAACAGGCTGTCGCGATAAGTGATCAGACCGGCATTTTCCATGGCACCGTGGGTAAAGTTAGGTACCGCCACAAAATCCAGCTTACGGTACGGGTAATCAATCCCGAAGAACTTCTCCAGTGATTCAAGAATTTCTGGTGTATGCTTTACAATAAACTTGGTTTTATCGGCGTAACCTTTAGGCACATATAGCTTGCCAGGCACTGACAGGCCTTCCATTTCAACACTGTCGAACGGACCTACCGTATAAGCGATAAGGTAAGTTGGCATAGGCTTGGTTTTCATAAAGGTAACGGTCTGCATACCGTCTTCTACCGTGCGCTTCTCAACCGGTGTATTTGACGCCACAACCTGTTTTTCCGGCGTAGTGATGGTCATTTGGTAAGGAATTTTAAATGCCGGCTCATCAAAGCTCGGGAATGCCTTACGGGCATGCATGTCTTCAAACTGCGTAAAGATGTAATTACGGCCTTCGAAGCTCGACAGGTACATACCGTCTGAAGAAGTATTTACCTTGCCTTCAAAACTGATTGCCAGCTCATAAGTACCTACCGGCACGGTAGCAGAGCTGTGGCCCCAGTTGATGTTGTAATCGCCTTCGGTAATACGCAGCGGATAAATACGGTTACCCTGGCGAAGTTCAGCATTAGTCACCTGAATATCCATTTGATAAAAGCCGACTTTGGTTACCGGCTCAGTAATATTAAGCTCAATAACCGTTTCGCCGGTGTAGTCAGGCTGATCGGGGTCGATATTCAGATGAATTTGTTGAAAAGTTGGCTTAACGGCGCCAGGTAGCCGATAGTCCACATCTTCTGCCGAGGCAACATTTGCCACCAGCATGAACATGCAGGAGACCCAGGATAAGAGTCTTTTCATGAACGAGTCCTCACTGTCGTTAGGGATTGGAATTTTTTATTATTTGGAGCTGAAATAACCGGGAAATAGTAACATTTATTGTTACTAAGATTTAGTCGATAAAGTGTAACCAACTGTTGTTCACTGTAAACTGAACCTTATAACTGGTTAGTTCACCGTTTTGCGGAATTTTTAACCACACCGCCTGCACTGCCGAGTGCACTGCCTGTGAAGCCACTTTGGCAGTACTGTGATGCTCTGTTAATGCCTCCCAGGCCCGCTATCCGCCCTGCCTGTACAGCTTTTATACGCTTATTAGCGCCAACATCATAAACAAAGCATTATCCATCTAAAATAAAATTTTATTGCTTTCTATGATCCTCTGATGTGCACAAAACGTTAAAGGTTTGTAAATTTATCTGTAGCAACGGAGATCATGATGAAGTACAGAGGGCTCGCAATCATTGCTTGTACCGCACTGCTAACCGCGTGTTTGGACGATGACGACAAAACAGAAGAAACACCGCCTCCCCCACCCACCTTCAGCGCCAGCACTACCATTGAAATTGACTTAACCGGTAAACAACAGGTACCGGCGAACATGTCTGAACAAATGGCTTCTGCCACCATTGAGCTTGACGAAACGCTTGGCTTAATGCGCGCTTCGGTGGACGTGAGTAATGTGGAAGGTGTGCAGGCCATTCATATTCACGATGGTGACATCGGGCGTAACGGGGAAGTGGCCTTCGAATTTTCTGAAGGGTCAACGGCCGGTACCTATACCCTGGATGAAACCAGTGTCAGCAGTGAGTTGATCACTGATTTACTGGAAGGTGAATGGTACATCAACGTACATACCAACACTTTTGAAGACGGTGAACTGCGCGGCCAGATTGTGACCGACGATATGGCAGTGGTTACTTTTATGCTCGGCGGTAAGCAGGAAGTTCCTGCGGTGACCACCCTGGCCGATGGGTATGGTTATGCGCTGGTATCAACGGCGACCTACGATTTAGATCTGGTCGTTTACACAGAAGACGTCGAGGCAACCGCAGCGCACATCCACACCGGTCGGGTTGGCAATAACGGTGATGTGCTGGTAGCCCTCGAGCAGTCGATGGAAGATGCCAGCATGTGGATGACGCCGGAAGACACAATGATCAACGAGGATATTTTTGCTGTTCTGGCATCAGGTGGTCACTACGTTAATGTCCATTCCGATGCTTTCCCGAATGGTGAAATCCGCGGCCAGATACTGACCGATAACTTTGCCCTCGCCACGTTTGACCTGAGTGGTGAACAGGAAGTACCGGTAGTCGATACCACCGCCTATGGCAGTGGCTATGCGTTGATTGATACATCTTCTTACGCCCTGGAGCTAACTGTTGTTACCGAAGGTGTGGACAATGCCAGCGCGGCACACATTCACACCGGTCGGGTTGGCATGAACGGGGATGTACTGGTAGCGCTTGAGCAATCCGCAGACGACATGGGTAAATGGGTCACACCAGACGACCTGGTTATTGATGCTGCAACGTTTGACGTGTTGGCGTCAGGTGGACACTACGTTAACGTGCATACTCCGGCTAACGGCAGTGGCGAGTTAAGAGGCCAGATATTAACCAGCAACTTCGCCCTGGCAACATTCGGCCTGAGTGGCGATCAACAGGTACCAGTGGCGTCTACCAATGCTATGGGCAATGGCTATGCATTGATTAATACTTCAACCTACGACCTTGAACTGGTCATCGACACGACCGGCGTTGACAATGCCACAGCCGCTCATATCCACACCGGTGGCATTGGTACAAATGGCGACGTGTTAGTTGCACTGGAACAGTCCATGAGCGACCCGGGTATGTGGATGACTCCCGCCGATACCGCCATTAATGCTGATATTCTGGCCGTACTTGCTGGCGGTGGCCATTACGTTAATGTTCACACCCCGGCCTTCCCTGACGGGGAAATTCGTGGCCAGATTGTTACGCCTCAATACGTTATTGCGACCTTCGGCTTAAGCGGTACTCAGGAAGTCCCGGCGGTCACTACAATGGCCTCAGGTAACGGTTATGCGTTGGTCAATTCGCTCACCTATGCCCTGGACTTAGTGGTTCACACCAATGGTGTGGATGATGCCACCGCAGCGCATATTCATACAGGTCGGGTTGGCATGAATGGCGACGTCCTGGTGGCCCTTGAGCAGTCTGCTGATAATACCGGCATATGGATGACAGCCGATGACACCATGCTTACGCCGGCGATCTTCGAGGTGCTGGCTTCCGGCGGTCACTATGTAAATGTCCATACACCTGCTAACCCAAGTGGTGAACTTCGTGGTCAAATCCTTACCGACAACTTTGTGATGGTCGCTTTTGGATTAAGCGGTGACCAGGAAACCCACGCGGTTACCACCACGGCTACAGGCAGCGGTTATGCGCTGGTCAATACCGATGATTTCAGCCTGGAATTGCAGGTGGTTACCAGTGGCGTAGCCGACGCAACCGCAGCGCACATTCATACCGGTGCAGCTGGCATTGATGGCCCGGTGCTGTTAGGACTTGAGCAGGACAGTGATGATGTAAATCGCTGGATGGCACCCGCAAACGCGATGCTTGATGCTACTATCTTTGGCGTGCTGGCGGCAGGCGGACATTATGTGAATGTGCACACGCCAGCTTACCCTAATGGTGAGCTACGGGGGCAGATTCAGTAATCTTACCTGCCAGCATATATCACCTCACAGGGGCGCTACAAGCGCCCCTTTTTTATAAACGCTTTATTGGGCTTTAACCCAATCAAGCACACCGGCAAACCAATCCACCTTATGCCGCATGCCAAAGCCATGTCCCCCCTCTTCAAGCAACAACATACGCACGGCCACGTTCTTTTCCCGCAAGGCTGCGTAATACTCCAGAGCATTTTCAACTACCACTACACTGTCGTCGTTTGCGTGAACGATGTAGGCTGGCGGCGTTTGCTCAGTAGCCTGTAATTCGTTGGAATAAGCGGTTACCAATGCCGCTTTGGGCTGTTCACCCAGCAACAGATTACGTGAGCCCTCATGGGTAATGTTTGCCTGCATACTGATCACCGGATAGATCAGAATTTGAAAAGCAGGTCTGAGCACTTTAGCGTCATAACTGTCGATCACCGGTTGCGCAAAATGCGTCGCGCCGGTTGCTGCCAGATGACCGCCGGCAGAAAAGCCCATCACGCCAAACTGGCTCTGGCTAAGCTGCCACTGTTCGCCACCCTGTTGAAGCCGGTAAAAGGCCTGTTGCAAATCCTGCAGTGGCCCTTCATGAGGAATTTCCATGGTGGCAGGATTGGGCATCCGATACCATAAAACCGCCGCGGCAACGCCGTTTTCAGCAAACCGCTCAGCCACTTCCTGGCCTTCCTTAATGGATGACACGCCAAAATAGCCGCCGCCGGGACAGATAATAACCGTTTTTTCAATAGCCTTACTTTCAGGAAGGTAAAGAGTAAGTGAAGGCTTACTTATTGCGGTGATAAAACGGTCATTAAAGCGTTCATCAAAAAGCTTCCCCTGATTGCTGGTGTCGATAGCGCCAGGTATACCTTGTGGGTAGAGTTCAAGGTCCAGTTTGCGAATAGCTGATTGCGCAGAAAAACTCACTACCAGCAACAAGCTGGTAACCAGTGTAGATAGTTTCACGGTTTATTCCCCTGTTATTTTGTATGACAAATTAACATAAAATAAACAATAAAACAGTGCCGGCGACCGGTTGAAGGCAAAATTGCGCGAGGCAGCGGAGGCCTCGCGCTAGCAGATACAAAGGTTAATTTACAAAGCCTTCGTTGGCTTTAATGGTGAGTGGATGATAGCCCGGCTTAGCCTCGGCAAAGGCTTTCTGAGCAAAAGCTTTACCCTGCGGGGTTTTCGACAATTCACGGTACAAGGGTTTAACCAGCTTGTTGCGACCGATAGAGACCAGGTAGTCATACAGTCTGTCATAGGCCGGCTGGTATTCATTGTGCACGGCAATCATCAGCCAGCTGTGAGCTATCTCGTTGTTGCTACTGGCTGTCAGGCCAAAGGCATCATCGAGTTCTGCGAGTTGCTCATCAGACAATTTCTCTGGCATGTTATTTAAGAAATACAGCCACTGGTGAACGGTCCACTTCGCAGTATCAATGCTGGTGGCGGTTTTCTCGCCCGACAACCAGTCCTGACGCGCCTGATCAACAATCGAGAAAGCATCTGAGGTTGGCATTGGCGCATCGGCCGGAATGCCCGGTTTGAAGATCCACTGTTCAATACGTTCGCTGTCGAGTTTATCCGGGTACTCGGCTAACAGTGTATCGCTCAGGTAAGCGATAAACTCATCGGTAGTGATGCTCTTAAAGGCAAAGTGCTGAAAGTAATTCAACAGGAACTGGTCGAAGTTTTCACGCCCGACTTTTTGTTCCAGTTCGCGTAGAAACAGCGCACCTTTTTCATAGGGAATATCGGAGAACACGTCGTCCGGATTACGACCGCGTAAATCAATCGCCAGGATCTGATCATTCGCTGGCAACGCAGCAATATCCTCCTGCAAATCCTGATAGCCCAGCACTGCTTCCATGCGGTAACGGTCGTGACCATAAATCATTTCCATTATGCGGTAGGTAAGATAGGTGGTGAACCCTTCGTTCAGCCACAGGTCGCGCCAGGTGGCATTGGTAACAGTATTCCCCGACCAGCTGTGCGCCAGTTCATGGGCAATCAGTGATACCAGACTTTTATCACCGGCAATGACGGTTGGCGTGATAAACGACAGACGAGGATTTTCCATCCCGCCGAAAGGAAATGAGGGCGGCAGGATCAACAGATCGTAGCGGTCCCAGCCATAAGGGCCGTAGGTTTCTTCGGTAGCTTCCAGCATGCTTTCGGTATCGGCAAATTCTTCTGCTGCGGCGTCCAGTAATGCCGGTTCAGCGTATACCCCGGTGCGCTCACCCATAGGTTTAAACTGTAAATCACCAATGGCCAGTGCAATCAGATAAGACGGTACCGGCTGCGGCATGGTGAAATCGTACTCGCCGTCACGCTCGGTATCGGGATCGTTGGCCGCGCTCATTACGGCCAGCAGCGCCTCGGGCGTGTGAATGGTGGCATTGTAAGTCACCCGTACCTGTGGCGAGTCCTGTAAGGGAATAAAGCTACGGGCATGAACCGCCTGGGCCTGAGTAAACAAAAACGGGTGCTGTTTGCCGGCTGTCTGTGACGGCGTAAGCCACTGTACCCCGGAGGCCTGTGGCGAGGTAGCGTATTCGATAGTTACCTTATTGCCCTGCTCCGGCAGGTCAATTTCCAGCGCCGCACCCAGTTCCGGATCGGCAGGTTGTAACTGGTAATCCAGCGTTTCACCGTTGGCGGTGACACTCTGAATGCTAAGATCACGGGTATCCACAATCAGCGTATCGGCCTGTGCAGTCTGTTTCTGATACGTTAGTGTGGCACTGCCGCTTAATACGCTGGCAGCAAAGTCAGCAGTGAGATCCAAATCCAGGTGAGTTACGGTGACTTCAGCCGGATTAGAAAAGGAGTGATAATCCACCCCGGCCTGAATACCGCTGTTATCAGCAGCATTTGACTCGGCCGCCGGCACTGAACTAACGGTTTCAGGCGCCGGTGAACAAGCGGTGAATAAAGGAATGGTGGTAAGTAACCATGCGAGATTCTTCATTGTCGTCCTGTTGTTATTATGATGATTTGCGTCTGCGTCATAGTAGCGAAATCACGGCCAGCTTGCATCAGCAAACTGGCCAAACACAGCAACAGGCATTTAGCACAATCCGTCAGAGCCTGAACTGACCCACCAGTTTCTCAAGCCGATCAGTTTTATCATTGAGAATTTTACAGCCCTGCTTATTATCAGACGAGGCCTGAGCCAGCTGGCCGGTATGCTCATTCACCTCGTTCACCCGTACGCTGATATCAGCCGATACTTCGCTTTGCTCATGGGCGGCAGCGGCAATTTCGGCATTCATCTGGTTAATCGTCTGGGTAGCTGTAATTATCGCCAGCAGCGCCACTCGGGTAGCTTCTACCCTTTGCTCGGTCTCCTGACTCTTCTCCAGGCTGCTTTGCATGGTTTCCAGGGCCGATTGTGAGCCACTCTGTAGCCGCTGGATCATATCCTGAATTTGCTCAGTACTGTCCTGAGTCTTGCTGGCCAGGCTGCGCACTTCATCGGCAACCACTGCGAAACCCCGTCCCTGCTCGCCGGCACGAGCTGCCTCAATGGCGGCGTTAAGGGCCAGCAGATTGGTCTGCGCCGCAATGTTTTCAATCACATGCAGCAAATTAACGATGCCATCTACATCGCCCCCAACACGCTGTACTACGCTGCTGGCACGGCTTATTTCTTCGGCCAGCTGATTCATACTGCTAACGGTTTCAGCCACCGTTTTATCGGCCAGCTCACTTTGCTGCTCAGCCTGCTGCGCCGCCTCTGCCGCAGCCGAGGCATGCTGGGTTACATTTTGCGAGGAATGAGAGAGTTCGGTAACCGCTGTGGCGATCTGATCGGTATTACTCTGCTGCTCTTCGGCAATTACATTGAGGTCAGACGCGCGCCCGTCCAGATGCGTGGTTTCCTGTTCTATGTCTTTGGTCACGTCTCTTATCATGCACATCATCTGATGCAAATTGGCCAGCAACTGATTAACGTTATTAGCCAGCGTGCCCATTTCAAACTGATCATCAACCACTACTTTACGAGTGAGGTCACCATTGCCCTGAGCCAGTTTTTTAATCGACGAATTTACTTCATCCAGCGGCCGGGTAATACTACGACGAACCAATAAGCCAATCACAAAGGAGACTGCGCCGAGCACAATACAGCTAACAATAAGTAGCGTTACCAGATAATTACGACTTTGATAAACGGCATCTTCAATTACCGCCAGTTCACGGTCCACTTCATCAATATAAAAACCGGTGCCAATCATTAATTGCCAATCAGAAAAGTAGGCGGAATAAGATAATTTAGGATGAGGGTCACGCTCGCCAGGTTTAGGGAAGTGATAAGTGACATAGTGATTGCCCTTAGCCAGGCCGTTCTTTTTGCCTGCCGCCACCAGCTCTCGCACGAGATATACGCCGTTACTGTCCTGCAAATCCCAGAAGCTGTCGCCAATCCGGTCCGGGCTCTGACCATTCAATACCCGCACACCTTTATCGGTATAGCCGAATATGTACCCCGACTCACCAAACTGGAACTGTCTGAGCAGAGCAGCGGCCTCCTCCATACTGCCGCCATTTTCGTAAATGGGCTTTACCAGACTGACGGCCATTTCGAGCAACGCTTTTACTTCTTTTTCGCGATCGTTAACCATCACCTCACGGCTACTTGATAAACGTTCTTCAGCCTGCTGATTAACCTGAAAAATAGAAAAGAAGGTCATCACACCTCCCAGGATCAGCACAGGCACAATGGATATGAGCAACAACTTTTGCTTAATAGACAGGTTCACGGGCGACTCCAGATACATAAACTTAATCGCATATACTCAACTAAAGTATGAGCTATCCGTGCCCAATAGCAACTATATTCACCATTCGAAGTAATTATAGTGTAAATTTTATGCAATATTGATGTTGCTGGAAGGATGGATTTGAAAAGCTAAAATGCAAACTGCATCGGAAAATACTATCGGTTAGGCAAACAAACAAGGCATTACACTCTGCGTAATGCCTTGAAATTATGAAAAAAATTTAAACTAAACGCGTTAGTGGCTGATCACGCCGCTATAGCGCAGTTTGGGGATCACTAACTCAGGAGCCACCGGCGCAGGAAAATCAGCGCTGGAGTCAAGGATCAGTGAACTGCCATCACCGAACTCGTACTGAGTTAAATTCTTCGATAAAGACTTACAACTTTTACAGGTTCTGAAGCAGTGAAGCCAAAGATGCCCTTTTTCTACCATCAGAGCCTCATCGGCCTTCGAGGCTAACTTCGATTTTATTGCATGCACTGTCATAGGTAACTCCGTCGCTATGTCTTTCGCAATACGACAACCGAAAGAATAAATGTAGGGTATGAGGTTAAAAATAAAACAGGCCAGCCTCCGTAAACCGGCAAAGCACAGCGACTTGCTTTATCTAAACTAAAGTATAGCAGGGACAACTGATTAAAATTTGATCCACATCTAATTTTTTGGCCACAGGGTTTATAACCGCGAAAAGCTTAAGATTATTCTTCGTCACTGGTGGGTGGTCGGGCTGACGAACCGGCCAGAATACCACCGTCTATGGTTAGCTCAGTACCGGTAACATATTTTGACTCTTCGCAGGCAAGATAAAGCGCAGCAAACGCGACATCTTGTGGCGTTCCCATATGTTGCAGAGGAATGTCTGCGGCAATGGCGGCAATAGCTTGTTCTCGAGCTTCTCCCTCGCCAAGCATTGCCTCCCAGATGGGCGTGAGGATCGCACCGGGATGAATAGAGTTACACCGAATTGGGTAGCCTTTCTCTGCGCAGTACAAAGCCACTGATTTGGTATGATTTCGTACTGCCGCCTTACTCGATGCGTAAGCCGCTGCCGCGGGGATCCCCACCATGCCGGAGCGGGAGGAGATATTAACGATACTGGCTGCCGGACTTTGCTTCATTAAGCCTATAGCGTATTTACAACCCAGCGCAACGCCATCCAGATTAACCCGGTGCACGGCATGCCAGCTGTCTAAGTTAAAATGCTCAGGATCAAACGGGCCCGGATGGCTCATAAAGCCGGTAATCCCTGCATTATTCACCAGGATATCGAGCCTGCCGAAATCGTCGCGCACGCGCTCAGAAATCGCCGCCCACGCAGCCTCAGAGCCCACATCCAGCGGCAAAAATTGCGCAGAGTCACCAATATCACTGGCAACCTGCTGGCCGGCCTGTTCGTCTACATCGGTAACAATGACCATTGCACCCTGTCGGGCAAACTCTACAGCGATTGCCTGACCAATACCCCTGGCGGCACCGGTCACCAGTGCTATTTTGTTAGCTAAACGCATCCTTGCCTCCTAAAAAATTAACGATTAACCCGCAAACGACTCGGACTGATAATGCTGCTTTACCTTTTCGATAAAGTGCTGCCAGGTGTCATTGGGCTGCCAGATCGCCAGCATATCTTCCCGCGCGACAGCTTCGTTTTCCTGCAGGCGGATAACACGATATAAATAGGTAAATACTGCGCCCCGCCAGTTTAACTTGCAGTGTGTTAACGTCACACCCTGCTGGGCACTGCTTTCCATAAACGCCACATAGTCGACAAAATTAGCCACCGTTGGGTTTTCCCATTCCACCTGAATGTTGTGATAATCCATGCCCAAATCGCTGACTAAAGTTTGTTCCTCATTCCTGTCTCCGGGGATAAGATCGACTACCCGGGTGACTCCGAGAGATTTAAAGGTTTCAAAATGGGCAGCATCAGGTAAGCCGGAGCTCATCATCTGTGGCGTATTGACCTGATAATTTTTAAGGCTGGTCAGTGGTTGTTCGACTGCGCCGGCGGCAAACGCCATAAGGCCGGCTAATCCTAACAGCCATGCGCGGATTATCCTGCCTGTCTTATTCCTTACTCTATTCATTGTCTGTTCCTTGTTACCGCAAACCTGCTGTTATTTACTGCCAGTATAAAGAACACCCGGTAAACTGCAATCAACCTGCCTGGCGCTTAACTGCCCACCACCGCAGCCTGACGGGCACGGCGGGCCAGCACTGTGGCCATAAGCGCGATCACGGCCGCCCCAATACCCAGCACAGCATACCCGCACCAAACGGTGAAAACAGAAAACCAGTTAGCCGCAATACTGGCGCCAAAAGCCGGTAACACAGCACCGGAATAAGAAATGATATACACGGTGGATAACAGACCCGCCCGATAATGTTGTGGTTCATCCTGCAGCAATAATTTAATACACGCAGTAGACGCGAGCCCCTGAGCAATACCAACTGACAAACTGGCCACAATAAACATCACCAGTCCGCACTGCTGCAACGCCAGGGTAATACTCATTACCGCCACGCAAAACAGCGCCATACCAGACTGCACTGCCCGACGCGGTGATAACCGACCGGATAAGTAGCTGCCAAACGGCGTGAGGCCCATAATCGATGAAAAGGCGATCGCTGCCACAATAGCGCTATCCATGGCCAGTTGCTCTGCCACTATCGACGGTCCGAATGCCTGATAAAAGCCCCCGGCCGACCAGGTGGAAATGACTACCCCGGCAGTGGCGACAAAAATAAACGTTTTACCGGTGGGTAGGTGCAGACCTGGCCGCAAAGACGCCAATGCCCCGGGCTGACGGTTTATGGTTTCCCGGCAATTAAACAGCAATGTCAGGCACACCAGCAGCAGCGTTAATACTAAAGCAAAAATAGTGATTTTAGGATACGGCGCCCAGGTCACCAATGCACCACTGCTAATTGCCCCGAGCGGGATCCCAACCATTGGCGAAGTACTGGCAACCGCTGCCACCAACCATTTAGGCTGGTGTTCCCCGGCATCCACCGCATAGGCGCCAATACTGCTGGTTGCCACACCACAGGCAAATCCTTGTAACAGGCGGGCGGCAAACAACAGGGTAACGTCGGTCATGAGCATCAGTAATACGCAGGACAGTGCGCAACAGCCGATGGCAATCAGTGCCATTGGCTTGCGGCCGATATAGTTAGATAAACGGCCAAACATCAGTAATGCCACAGCGGCAGAAATGAAATAGGCCAGTGAGACCACACCAAGATCGGCGTTGGTTAAGCCATTTTCCTCACGGTACAGGTTAAATAATGATATCGGCGTACCGGAAGTCATAAACACCAGTACAAAAGCGCACGACGCCACCCAGAAAGTGGCGTTGGATTGAAGTTTCAAAATAATCAGCTCCGCGGAAACGGTGGTTTACTTAACAGAAAAGATTGCACCTACACTAACGTAATGACTACCTCAGTCTGTGCTGACTGAAAAAGTACAGCGTAGTCACCGGTGAACCTGCCCAGATTAACCAACCCGTTGGCATAACCAAAGGATTTTTTAAACAACGCCAGATTTCCCCAGGGCGCATAGTAAGTAATGTCACCGGCACTGGCTTTATGGCCTGCGGGCGCATCACGGGTATCAAGAGGCTTATCCAGGTAAGCAATTTTTTCTATGCCGGCGTAATCCTTAAGGGTCAGGGTTAGCGGTAAACGGGCAGCGAATTCCTGTGCCGCAACTGAGTCATTCAGTTCAGCGCTACAGGTATTATTGCCGGTGGTAAAAGTAATCTGCATAAAACTCCCTTACTGACAGTGATCCTGTCAGGTTAAAACTTACTATTAGCTACACATGCTATTTTTTCTGACTCATCGTCAAAAAAACAGGCAATTAATGCAAATTTATTGCACATTCATCCGAATGAATGGATTTATTCAAACTATCCGGTACAACATAGGGTAAACTTGACTCGTGCAATACCTGGCACCGGACAAAGGAGAACTACATGATCACTGATACGCAACTTGCAGAGGTATCCAGAGCACGCCTGGCAGCTCAAATCGATAAACGCACTGCCGGTAAAGCAATGCTCGATACGGCGATTGAAGGGCTGTCTTTCTACCGTCAGAACGAGGCTGCATCCTCTTGTTCGTTGTGTGTTGTGGAGCCAAGTATTGCAATGGTTGTGCAGGGCATGAAAAGCATGACTCTGGGTGACGACACTTTTCAATACGATAAAAACCGCTTTCTGATCACCTCTTTGGACTTACCGGCCCGGATGCAGGTGCTGGAAGCAAACGAGGAAACCCCTTATCTGGGTTTGGTGATCAAGTTCGATCTGGCGGTGATGAGTGAACTCATCCTGCAGGCGCCTTATGTTAAACCCACCGAAAGCTTATCGGATAAAGGCATGGTGCTGGGACACACTACGCCAGAACTGTATAACGCCTGCGAGCGTCTGGTAAACCTGCTCGATGAGCCAGACTCTATCCCGGTATTAGCGCCGCTGATTAAGCGGGAAATCTTCTGGCGCGTGCTCACCAGCGAACAAGGCGCCAGACTCCGTCAGGTGGTATCGGCTGGCAGCCAGGGTCTGCGCGTAGCAAAAGCCATCGAGTGGCTTAAAGCCAATTACGATAAAGCCCACAGTGTTGAGTCGCTGGCCGACATGGCGCAGATGAGTAAATCGACCTTTCATCACCATTTCCGTCAGTTGACTTCCATGAGCCCGCTGCAATATCAAAAGCGGCTGCGTCTGTTAGAAGCCCGTCGTCTGATGCTCGGTGAAGACATGGATGCCTCAACCGCCGCTTACCAGGTGGGTTATGAAAGCCCTTCACAATTCTCCCGTGAATACTCCCGGTTATTTGGTGCATCACCAAAACGTGACATCGAAAATCAGTGGCAGAAAATGGGTGGTAAAGAGTCGGGTACGCTGCTGATGGGGTTAGAGCACTAACCGACCGTTTTTTTCTTACACAAAAAAGGCGCTATCCGCATCACGGTCAGCGCCTTTTTGTTGTGACTTAAATAGTAGATGAGTCAATCACGTAGCGATATCGAGCGGTTTTATTGACCACACTGTCCCACGCTTTATTGACATCGCTGGCCGGGATCACCTGGATCTCAGGGCGAATATTATGTTCAACGCAGTAGTCCACTATGTCCTGGGTTTCCTGCATATCGCCAATCAGTGACGCATTATAATTAACCTGCGATGCCGCCAACGCCAGGGCATTAACCGATACGCTAAACTTATTCGGCATCCCCACCTGGGTATAGGTCCCAAAGGGCTTAACCACTGATGCGTAAGCGCCCACATCATGGGCAACCGGCAACGTATTGATCATATAGTCCAACTGGCCGCGGTACGCATTGAGCTTGTCGTCAGAGTCCAGCACGATCACTTCAGTAGCGCCGAAGCGTTTGATGTCTTCCAGTTTGTCAGGCGATGTAGTAAACGCATAAACCTCAGCCCCTTTGGCTGCCGCGATTTTAACCGCGAGATGACCGAGTCCGCCGATGCCTGCTACCCCAACCTTATCGCCTTTTTTCAAATCAAACTTAAGAATGGGCGAATAGGTAGTTACGCCAGCACACAACAGTGGAGCTGCCTCTTCAAAGCTAATGGCTTCAGGGATATGTACGGCGAAATGATCCTGTACCACAATATTGGTCGCATAGCCGCCCTGGGTAATACCTGTTGGCGAGCGTTCATCCGGATGACCATAAGTAAACTTGGTTTTCGGGCTATACTGTTCGCCGCGAGTTTTGCTGGTATCACAGTCTGAGCAGCCATCAACCATACAGCCAACACCGGCCCGATCGCCCACTTTAAATTTAGTGACGTTTTTACCCACTGCAGCCACCACACCAACAATCTCATGACCAGGCACCTGTGGATACTGCTGAGGTGCCCAGTGCCCTTTCATCTGATGAATGTCTGAATGACAGATACTGGCAAATTTAATATCAATCAGAATATCGTCATCGCCAACCGGACGACGCTCAAACTCCCAGGGTTTGAGCACCCCGGATTCATCAAAGGCCGCATAGCCTTTGGATTTAATGTTCTCCCCCGGCCTTAAGGAAACCGGCGCAGCAGACGACATCGACGGCACTAAACCGGATAGCATGATCCCAGCGCCAACCGCTGAAGAAGACTGAATAAACTTACGTCGGGAAGCGCCTTCTGATGATATTTTTCCGGCGTTTTCCACGTCGTGTTTATGATTTTTGCACATAGGAACTCCTCAGGCACAGGCCCGATATAAACAATGAGAAAGGTTCAGACTCCGGGCGGAGCCTGAATGCAGAGAATCAGTTAGTCTTTGACGATCTCTTGAGACAGATAGATGTCATCGGTCACCGGCTCCTGCCAGTCAACCGCTTTACCGTCCAGCGCTTCCTGTACGGCCACATGTTGCATGGATTCGGTAGCCGTTGCGCCATGCCAGTGGCGACGGCCACAGTTGCACCAAATGATGTCTCCAGGGCGAATTTCGGTCTTCTTGCCGCCCTCACACTGGGTCCAGCCTACGCCTTTAGTGACAACCAGCGTTTGCCCCAGCGGATGGGTATGCCAGTTGGTTCTGGCACCGGGTTCGAAATTGACAATGGCAGCCCCTACTCTGGCCGGCTCAGGCGCATTAAACAGATTGCTGATATACACGTCACCGACAAAGCATTCGGCCGGGCCTTTAATCAGCTCCTGCTGGTCGGCGCGTTGAATCTTCATATCTTCATTGGTGTTGACATCGTCGCTCATACAAAACTCCTTGGGTTATTGTCTGACTGTGTCGGGCAGTGCTCAACCAATCTACTTATGAGCACCAGCTCTGGATACTAAAAGATTAATTCGATTCAGCCACAACATTAATACATAAAGCTGCCGGTTACTTGCCTAAACGTATGCCCATGAACCCTAAGTAAATTCTGTAGCAAAATTGCAACATTTACCTGCCAGACAAATTTTATTACTTACAATAATTAAAACTAAAGCATTGATAAACATACGTCTTACCGTCCTGGCATAACGCTTGATAGAGCATAATGGCACTATACTCATGTAGATAATGAAAAAAGATGTTCAATGCCAGGCATTGATGTAGGAGTCGAAAAATGAAAAAGCCGTTAAACTTCGTTTCAGACGCTTTAAAAAAGCAAACCACGAGAACACTTTCTGTTGTTGCCCTGTCGTCCGCTATGGTTGCCTGTGGCGGTGGTGGTGGCAGTGATAATCCCACCCCCGAACCAGACACTGCCTCTTTTAGCCTCGCTATATCAGATGCTCCGGTAGATCAGGCTAACGCTGTTGTGGTGTATTTTAATACCGTGGAGCTTATTGGTCCTGACGGTCCGATTACCTTTGATGTACGCGATGAAAACAACGATCCGCAGGCTATCGACCTGCTTAATTACCAGGGTGAAGCCTTTATTACCATCGTGGATGCCACCGAAATTCCCACCGGGACCTACACCCAGTTGCGCCTTGAAGTTACTGAAGACTCTTACATTGAAATGGACAGTGGCACCTTTGAGCTCAAAGTACCCAGCAACGAGCTGAAGCTCGACGGCATTGAAGCACTGCCAGGCGTTGAAGCCGCCTATACCGTAGAATTTGATTTGCGTAAGAGCCTGGTCGACCCGGTGGGTCAGCCCAACACTATCTTCTTAAAACCCCGTGGCGTGCGGTTAGTCGCAAACGACTCAGTGGGCACGTTACTCGGCACGGTTTCACCGGCGTTAATTGAAAGCGCGGCTTGTGCCGAAAAGATAGATATGAACAGCGGTAATGCCGTTTACGTTTATGAGGGCGACACGCTGGATGAAACGCTGCTGGGCGATGATGCCGACGAACCGGCCAATGCCGATGAAATCTCTCCCTACACTGTGGCTAACGTCAATTACAATGAAGAGAGTGAGAGCTATGAATTTGTTGCTGGCTACCTGCCCGCCGGCCCTTATACGGTAGGCTTCAGCTGCCTGGCGTTGAACGACGAGCCGGAAACTGATGAGAATGCAGAGGTATTCAGCTTCCAGGCCGTGGTCGAAACATCGGTAACCGCAACCGAACAAACGACTATCGACATTCAATAATCCTCAGACGGGCAACGGACTGCCCGATTCACTCGGCCTGTGCAGTAAGATACTGAGCCAGTACAGCATTAAGCTGCCCCACTTCTACAGGCTTCGATAAATAATCATCAAAACCCTCTTCACGGTAAAGCGCCACATCGGCAGCCATGGCATTGGCGGTTACCGCTACCACCGGCAGTTCAGGATGCAGACGTTTAATTTGTTTACAGGCTTCCACACCATCCATTACCGGCATCTGAATATCCATCAACACCAGGTCCGGACATTTCTTACCTACAAACTCAACCGCTTCCAGACCGTTTTCGGCAAAAAACAGGGTTGCGTTGGTTTCTGCCAGCATAGCCTCTATCACCGCTCGATTAATTTCGTTGTCTTCGGCCACCAGGATCATTGCGTTGCTTAAATCGGGTTGTTTCTCATCATTATCCGGTGCCGCGTCAAGCACATCACCGGCCGCCTTAACTAATGGTAAGGTTACAATAAACCGGGTGCCCTCGCCGGGCGTACTGACCACCCGGATCTTGCCGTGCATCAGATGCACCAGTGATTGAGTGATAGCCATGCCCAGCCCGGTGCCACCATATTTTCGGGTGGTTGAAGAATCGGCTTGCTCGAAGCGATCAAAAAGCCGGTCCAGGGCATCTTTGCTCATGCCCTGACCAGTATCAGTAATACTGAACAGCAATTCATCACTGGCAGTGTTACGGGCAGTGATGGTCACCTTTCCCTGCTCGGTGAATTTTATCGCGTTGGCGCCGATATTCAGTAACACCTGACGCATTCTTACCGCATCACCAATCCAGACGTCATGATTCGCCTGATTTTCAAAGATCAGCGCAACGGGTTTATTGCCTGCCAGCATCGACATATCCGATTGCAGACCGTCAAGCATGGTCGACAAACTAAAACGATGAGGGTCGATACTTATCTTACCTGCTTCGATTTTAGAGAAATCGAGGATATCGTTAATAATCCTGCTCAGATTGCGAGTGGAGTAAATTGCCTTATCCAGCAAACCACTGTGTTGCTCACCCGTATCGGAGCGACGAATCAACTGCAGTGCACCGTAAATACCGTTTAGTGGTGTGCGGATCTCATGGCTCATATTGGCCAGAAAGCTCGACTTGGCCTCATTAGCTTGCTCTGCCTGTTGTCGTGCCTCTTTTAATTCCTGTTCTCGTTTTAGCTGCGGGCTGAGGTCGTAGGCAATGCCCAGAAAACCAAATAATTTGCCGTCTTCATCAAATAAACTGGTCGCACTGAGTCGTACCGGCACAGTGGAACCGTCTTTACGCACATAGGTCCAGTTGTTGATGTCAGTATTACCGTTTATCACTTTTTCCACGAATACGTCGAAGCCGGGTTCAATCCGCCGTCCGAGCTCTTCGGTGAGCTCCGCTGCCCGGGCTTCCATCTCTTCATATAAATGAAAAACAGCGGGCGTTTGCTTGCCAACCATTTCGTCAGCACGATAACCAATCAACTTTTCTGCTGCCGGGTTAAAAGCTGTAATCACCCCCTCATTGTCGGTAGCAATCAGCGCATAACCGGCGCTTTCCAGGATCCGCCGCTGCAAAATATTCGCCTGGGCTATCTCATAGGTACGGGCGGCCACCTCGCCTTCGAGCTTCTCATTGTTTAACTCCAAAGCGCGCTGATTAGCCTCGGCCAACTCCCGTTCGTATCGTTTTGCATCGGCACGGCGGCTTAACACTATGTGAAGGCTAAAAATCACCAATGCCAGACTGGTTACAATCGCCAGCGTATTATTGAACGCCTGTTGCCTGGAAGGTAAACGCAAACCATCAATAAAAGTCTGGTTTGGCGTTAGCGATAAACGCCAGTCACGACCAAACAGCTGTAAGGTTTGCTGAATTTTCAGGGCGTCGAGACTGCCATCCTGATGACGCCCGAAGAACGTCAGGGCATCGCCGGCAGAGATATCCTCGATGGTAAGCATCACGTCATTGCGTAAACCACTTACCGAAGATAACACTTCATCAATCAACAGCGGCGCATAACTCCAGCCCACAAGCGCTTGCATCCGTGCATCATCCCCCTCGGGCACCTTCAGCGTGTTATACACCGGCTGTAAAATTAAAAAGCCCTGCAACCTTTTTTGATCTGCCTGCACCAGGGTAATGGGCGCCGTTAACTGAGTAGAATTCGATATTGCGGCCTTCTCTGCTGAACGCCGACGCATGGTTTCAGAACCAATATCCAGCCCGATGGCCTGCAAGTTAGCATGCTCAGGCATAATGTACTGGATGATAAAATAACTGTTATCGTGAGGCGTTAACGTGCGAAGTTCGAATTGATTATCCGGCCTGTCCTGCCGAGCCATCGCTAAAAAACCAGCAAAATCGGCCACCTCGACTTTGCGGATAAAACCAAAGCCGCGGGCTCCGGGATACTGTTGGCTGTAGTTCTGACTTCTGGCATAGGTTTGCACGTAATCATAATGCAGGTTATCTATACCCACTGCCACAATCGATGCTCTTAAGCTCGACAGCCCGTACGCATAAAGCGATACGCGTTCATTAACTGCTTCGCTGATTTGCCCCAGGCGCTGTTCCAGGGCCTCGGTGATCAGTTGGCCTCGCTGCGCCTCATAACTTTTCCCCACTTCGGTGGCATAGAAGTAGCCGATGATAAAGACAATCAGTGGTAACCACACAGATTTACTGATACTGCTCTGGATGGATGCACGCCTTAAGTCTTTCACCGACATTAATTTACACTCAACAAATTAAATACTTAGAGTGCACCAGTATACAAAGTCAGTACTGTTAATATGCACCGTTCCACTGATTAATTATACAAGCGATCCGAATCCCTGCCTAAAAAAAAGCATGACCCAAAGGATCATGCTTTCAGCGTTTTGAATGTGACCACAGCCAGGCTGTGGCATCCATCAGAAAATATTCAGTGTAATGCTGCGAGTGCCATGCTCAGCCACCGGTTGCCCCTGAGGCCCCATATTATGGGCGGCATGAAACTTGGTGCCGATGGCATTTATGCGATGCAGGAAGCTAATTTCACCTTCGTAGGTTAAACCCACGGTATTATCCGGACGAACGCCGTCTTCCGGTTGCATTACCCGAGCAAAAAGGTTCGGCGTAGCTGTTGAGAAATGGATTGCCTGTTCCTCTGCGCCCAGTGTTAACCACTGAATATCAGAAAAATACCCCTTAAACTCGGGTAATTCCCAATGTTCACCGGCAACACCTTCGTTATACTCGTTCTCCCACACAGAGTAAGACACCCCTTCCAGACGGTTTGCCCAAACCCGGTAAGGACCATCTCCTAACCAGCGCTTGTGAGCAATGCGTTGCGGCGGGTAATTAAACGCAATGCCATGCAGAATATAGTCGCCGTTAAGCTCGTATTCCACATCCAGCGATAAGTAGCCTTCTGCGCGCACAATCCATTGCAGCTTAGTAAGCCCGGCTGGCGGGTTAGCCACTGAAACCAGCAGGTCATCACCTTCATAACGGGTAGTTAACGTAGTATCTGAGGTTTGTTCGGCGGTATTTGGATCATGCAGCATCCAGGTGCCCATTCCGTTGTATTGCCCTGCGTAGCGACTGTTATCTGAGCGCAATAGCCGTGGGCCATTTGACAGTGCCGCCTTGCCTGGTCTGGCGTAAGATTTAAGTAAGCCGGTGGTGGCGTCGAGGGCCAGAAATTTATCAGCGACTTTGATCACCAGTTCATTATCGTTTTGCACAATGATTTCAGGGCGCTCTTTCTCGGCATGGCTGGCAAACTCGGCAGTGGTCAGCTTATCGTTTGCGGCAGCATCCTGTACCGGCCATGCATCCGTCCAGATAGACTCATCCTGTTTGTTAAAAATTTCCACTTCCAGCCAGCCTTGCTCAGCCCAGTTTGCCGGTAGATCCAATGCTACGGTACCTGTAGCATTAGGTTTAATATCCGGTAAGCTGCGACTACCACTGGCAATCAGTTTTTTAGCTGGCGCAAACGCCGTTGCAGGCGCATACAGCCGCCATTCCAGGCTGGTTTCTGCCAGATTTGTAAAGTCGTAAAGGTTGCTGACCTGCAGCTCGCCAGTAAAGTTTGCTGGTAACACCTCACCATTTGGCAGGTTTTCAACTTGTACCGGTGCCCATATTTCCCGAATGGTAAAGAAGCTGCCTTCTTTTTCGCCGTGCGGGCCAACAATGCCATCCGGTGCATGATTTCCGTCGGTATCAATCCGGCCATTCTCATCGGTACGCACTACCCCTTCATCGGCAAGCACCCACAGGAAACCACCCGCCCCGAACGCCTGCGAAGTAATGAAGTTCCAGAAGTCGCGTAAACCGGCACCATGGCCACCGTCGTATAACCCGTGTAAAAACTCAGTGGGGAAGAATACTTCGTTTTGTGGACCTTTCGATAACAGCTCAGCGTAGGTTGGGTAATGATCGGTATCGATATTACGGAACAGCTCCCAGGGATGCAGAACCGGGCGGTTTTGCAGATCGTAGATAGCGTAGTCGTCATCAACTTCGGTATTCCAGCCGCCTTCGTTTCCATTGGCCCACATCAGAATACTGGGGTGCGCCTGATCGCGTTTGACTAACTGTGCTACCAGGCGACGAGCCGGCTCGGTATCCAGAATAGGCTGCTGCCAGGTGGTCAGTTCGTTGATCACATAAATCCCCATACGGTCAGCAGCTTCTAAGAAGTGCACATCCGGCGGGTAGTGCGACATACGCACCGCATTCATATTCATGCTTTTGATCAGTTCAATATCATCGACACTGACTTGTTTAGACGTTGTACGGCCAGTTTCCGGACGGAAACTGTGACGGTTAACCCCTTTTAAAATGATTTTTTCACCATTCAGATACAAACCATCGTGAGGGCGCAATTCAAACGTTCTGAAACCGAAGGTCTTATCCAGTGTATGCAGGGTATCGGTTCCCGCTTTGAGGGTAAAGCGAACCTGATAAAGATTAGGATATTCAGCAGACCATAACTTTGGATTAGCAATGGCTGTGCTCACCACGGCCTTACTCTCTTGCAATGGTGCACTAAATGGTTTGCCTACTGGCTTACCATTCATGTCCAGAATCTGTGCTTCGACGCCGGTTTCTGCACCGGTCAGCCCTTCAAAATAGACTTCAGCGTCGAACTGGCCGCTGGCTTTGGCATCCAGGCTTATCCAGTCGATATGTGATGATGGCAGTGCCTGCAGGAAAACCTGACGGAAAATACCACCAAACACCCAGTAATCAGCCTGACGCTCCGCGGCTTCGATGCTCTTATCCGCCGAAATCTTATCGACGACAACTTTAATCTGGTTCGACTCGCCAAAATTAAGATACGGCGTGATGTCGTAGCTAAAACGATAGAACCCGCCCTGGTGAGTAGGGCCAACCTGCTGGTCGTTCACAAACACCGTGGTATCGGTCATTACGCCATCGAACACCACTTTAACGGTGCGGTCCTGCCAGCTGGCTGGCACTTCAAAATCGCGACGGTAGGTGCCTTGTTCATCGTGTTTTTCACGAATATGGCCGTAGTCGTAACCACCAAACCCTTCGAGTTCCCAGTTAGACGGCACGGCGATTTTGCTCCACTCGCCACAGTTGCGACCTTTGTCACAATAGAAATCCCATTCTACGGCGTCATCGCTGCCGGTACCGCTGAGCATTATGGTTTCGGTTGCTGCGGTGTCAGAAGCTAACTCTGACTGACTGGAACAGGCGCCCATAATAAGCGCCAGCGCGCCGACCATACCGGCCCGCCAAAGGCTGGTCCTGACCGGTGTGTCCGTGCTGATATCCTTTTTACCAGTCGGCGCAAAAAGGGTATTCAGGCCGCTAAAATAGCCATTTATCATCCCGTTATTCCTCCACGAGTTTGAAAATTTTTCGATAACACCAATTGCCACCGGTGGCATCGACTGCGGTTTTGCCGGTATATTAATACAATATTACTTATTAATGTAGCAAATTCGTTAATGAGCTTGTAAATAGTTTTTATACTCTATGGCTATCAGCACTAATAACAGCATAGTGCTTACAAAGACGCAGAGGGTGGTTTTTAATGCTATGGGAATATGGCAGGGAGTCACTCTGAATGAATGACTCCCTGATAGTTAAACCTGCGACATAAAACGGTCAATCACCGCCAGCGGGTATTTAAACTCTTACCCCAGCGGACTATCATTCGCTTCTTAGCTATTTAGGAAGGATATTTTTGGTGAGTCAGGCAACTGTTAAGTTACTTCAGGATTACTACGCTGCTTTTAACAAGCAGGATATGGACACCTTTTTGTCGCTGCTCACTGATGATGTTATACATGACATCAATCAGGGCGCTCGCGAAGTGGGTAAAGATGCCTTTGCGGCGTTTATGGCGCGCATGAGCAAAAACTATAAAGAAACCATTGTAGATATTGAAGTAATGACCAATACCGCGGGCGATCGCGCTGCAGTAGAGTTCACCGTATTAGGCGAATACCTTGCCACCGATGAAGGATTACCCGAAGCCAACGGGCAGACTTATAAACTGCCGGCCGGTGCGTTTTTTGATATTCGTGATGGCCTGGTTGCCCGGGTAACCAACTATTACAACCTTGAAGACTGGATAGCACAGGTTTCGGCCTGATTGCTACACAACACCCAATATGCTTACTTTTAAATGTTTATCCGGTACAGCTCTACATCAATATATAGATGAACTCGCCCAGCTTCGCATGCAGGTGTTTCGCGACTTTCCCTATTTATATGATGGCGATGCCGCATACGAAGCCCGTTATCTGAGCACCTATATTGAAGCGCCCGACAGTATTATTGTGCTGGCATTCGATGGCGCTAAAGCCGTAGGCGCGTCTACCGGCGTACCGCTGAAACATGAAACGGCGGAAGTAAAGCAGCCTTTTGTGAATGCAGGATTTGATACTGAGTGTATTTTTTATTGTGGCGAGTCGGTGCTGCTGCCGCAATATCGTGGTAAGGGGGCAGGTGTTGCCTTTTTTGAATATCGAGAGACGCACGCCAAAGCCATCGCCGGAATGACTCACTCATGCTTTTGTGCGGTTCAGCGCCCGGCTGATCACCCGGCCCGCCCAGCCGATTTTCAGCCACTTGATACATTCTGGCAGCATCGCGGCTATCAGAAATGTGCCGACCTGACGACCACCTTCAGCTGGCAGGAAGTCGGAGAGTCTGAGGAGTCTGCCAAACCCATGACATTCTGGATGAAAGCACTCACTTAGGAGTAGCAATGCACACATTTAAACTGGCCTCGGCGCAGTATGACATCGGTTTTTTTGAACACTGGGATGAGTTTGCCACAAAGCTTGATGACTGGGTAAGCCGCGCGGCCAGACAAGACGCCAGGCTGCTGGTTTTTCCTGAGTATGGCAGCATGGAGCTCGCTTCTCTGTTTGGCGAAGCAGTGTATAGCGATTTAGCTCAGCAACTGCATGCTATGCAAAGTCTGTTGCCGCGATGGGTTGCTCTGCATAAAGCGTTAGCGGCTCAATACAATGTGCATATTCTGGCCAGCTCATTTCCTACCGCGCAAGAGGATGGCCGTTTTGTGAATCGCGCCAACCTGTTCGGCCCAGAGGGCTTGCTGGGCTATCAGGATAAGCTCATCATGACCCGGTTTGAAAACGAACAATGGCACATCAGCCCGGGCACCGACATTAAAGTAATTGATACAACGCTTGGCCAAATCGGCATTCACATTTGTTACGACTCAGAATTTCCCCTGATCGCCAATCATCAGGTAGCGGCAGGCGCCGATTTGTTGCTGGTACCCAGTTGCACCGATACCCAGGCGGGTTTTCATCGCGTACGCATCGGTTGTCAGGCTCGCGCATTGGAAAATCAATGTTATGTGGTTCAGTCTCCCACGGTTGGCGATGCCAGTTGGTCACCAGCCGTCGACGCCAACACTGGCCGCGCCAGTGTTTATAGCCCGGTTGATTATGGTTTTCCGGCGAACGGTATTTTAGCCGAGGGGGAAAACAGCGATCCAGCCTGGGTGTATGCCACCGTAGACCTGGGGGAAATTGCCCGTATTCGCAATGAGGGGCAGGTATTTAATTATCGCGACTGGCCTAAACAATTCGATTTAAAGGCTCCCCGGTAAGAAGAAGCGGGAAACATTGCCCGGCTACCAGTAGTTGAGCAACTCAAAGTCCTGCTCTGCGGCATCGATGAAAGCCTGATAAATACGTTTACGCTGCGAACTTTCCGGCACAAAGATGTAGCAAGGCGGACGAGGAACGGACTCCTGCAACTCAAACCACAATTTATCCAGCGATTCTTTTCCGGGCACCACGTAAGTCTCTCCCCACGTGGTGGTATAGATAACGGTTACTTCATCCACCGTAGGTTTGAGACGGCTGGAGGTGAAATTGACCACCGCCATGCAGGCCTTTATTTGCATCGGGCTTAACAGGGCTTCCCGTGGAATGGCATTAACCCGCACCGGGCCGAATATCTTACCAAAATGCTTAATCAGGGCATGTATGTCGCTGTCGGTAACCGGGTCGGTATCGTAATCCAGTAACACTGTGGTACTGATATCGATGACGCGATTACACACGCACCACAATATGAGTCTCACTGGCGATTCGGCCACACTAATGCGGGCTTTTTCCTGATTTTTCCCCAGCACGCCAAGCTGATCGTCATAATAGGCAGCCCAGACCTGCTGACCATTTTTACGCCGGTGCTGTTTAATAGTAATCACCGGGCAAAATACTTTGTCATCAAAGCCGATGCGTAAGAATTCCAGCTTGTGCTCTTTTTTGGAATAAAACGTGTCGAGGCGACGACCCAATACGGCCATATCTTCCCGGCTCACCGACTGATTATCCATTTGCAACTGGGAGGACATGCGCCGGTAGCAATAAATTAAAAAACGGTGAATTTTACGGCTCAGTTGGACTAACTCGGTGAGCGACCAGTTATGCGAATTATCCAGGTGGCGGATGTCACTTTTGGTCCAGCCCCACTGTTTAACCAGCCCAGCAATAATGCGCCGTTTAAAGGTAATATCACTCTCTGCCACGGGCTGGCTGAGCTGGCAATTGCACTTAATATAAAGACACTGCTGTAGCAGCAATACGGTTTCCGGTTCGTTGACCGCCTGATAATGGCTCAGCAGTTGATCAAACATCAGAGCGTAGGGGTCGATATTGGCCACGTTGCCCGGCGCTTCATCGCCGTGATGAACCCGTTTTTTCAGCAGGTTACACAACGGCTGCTCTTGCTCCAGATTCTCCAGAAACACTTCCAGCTTGGCCATTTTTAAAACTGATTTAAATGGCGAGTCGATAGCTTTACCCAACTGCCAGATTGCCGCGCCAAACAATTCCTTGATATCCAGCTTGTCGAGATGGCCCAGATCCATAAACCAGTTGGGATCCGGTGAGCCGCCCTCTTCCAGGGCATTAAGCAGGGAGTAATACTGCTGTTCTGTAGTTGCGTCAGGCGTTAACCACCAGAACGGCGCCTTACCCGCCACCACAATATTGGTGGTATAAAATTCGGATTTTAAGAACACGGCCTGAGCCGATCCGGCACTTTCTCCTTCGGCTACGCCAAAATCATTGTTTCTGACTTTTTCGATATCCGACAGAAAAAAATGCACTTCGATGTCGTAACAACTCATCGCCCAGTCTTCGACAGCGTGGAGTTTGCGCTGCATGGCATCCAGTGAAGCTTCATTCAGCTTATCGCCATCCACGCAAACCCAGTAATCAAAGTCAGACTTCTCCGATTGCGCGATGGTGCCAATACTGCCCATTAACACCAAAGCGTCGATGGCTCGCTGGCGGGGCCAGACAGACTTGATGTCGTCAAATAAGTCATGATGCTGAGGAAAAATAGTAAACAACGCGTCTTTTATTTCGTCACGAAAACTGAAGTTATTAAGGCCATAAAAGAGCTCTGCATCGGCATCGACATAACCGGGAAGATCAGGATGATTAACGTGCAATAAAAATGGGATGACATGAAACAATGGCCGGCGCTCTGGCGGCAATAACGCCTGTGCCCGCTCGATACGGGCCTTGTTATAGCGCAGCACCCGCAGTAATCGAATGGTCAGGTTTTGCTGAATTGTAAGCGACGGCTGTGAACTCATTGCACCACATTTATCCTTAAATACCCGTTAAAGGATAGTCATTTTATTTCAGTCTGCTAAGACTCTGCCAACATTGTGCAGGAAAGCCCGTGTTCTGGCCACCACTGCCATCTGCCAACAGCGGGAACAACCGCCCCCGATACTTCAATGACACACTAACGAAAACAAACGTTATTAAAAAACGCCTACCGTATAATGTAACGGTTATTACTCAATTCACCCAGCATTAGTATCGCGCAAAATGGCATTTATTGGTTTTGATCAAACCTGCACCTGCACTGGCCTCCCCCCTGCTTAACCCGACATTATTTATGTGAGGATCGCTGCAAGCAGCGCAATTAAAAAATAGAAATCCAGTATCAGATAGCGCTTTAAGAAGGTTTTTGATTGCAGAAAAGGTAACTGCCGCTAACAGAAGCGGCAGCTTTGAAGGCGTTTAGTAGAGTTCAAACACCGGTTTGCCCTCGTCATCAAACTTAACTTCCATCACACGGGCGTGACGGTTGGGATCGTACAGTGGATCCTGTTTGATTTCTTCCAGCGGGCGAGTGTCGGTTTTCGGTACCACGGACGGATCGCCAACGGCATGCTCGTAATCCCGGGCATGATAAATACACAAAGGCGTTACGTTATCTTCGGCTACGGTAAAACAGTTATGGCCGGGGCCATAGATTTTCTTGTCGTAGTCGGTTTGCAGTACTGGCATGCGGGTTTTGGTCCATGAATTGCGATCCAGCAGATCGGCGTTTTCATCGGCTTCCATATAGCCCATGCAATAGCAGGCACCGGTAGCACTGGCCGAGAACGCGATAAAGATTTTGCCATTATGCTTAAGCACAGCCGGGCCTTCGTTTACCCAAAAATCAACCCGCTCCCAGTCATAGTCAGGCGTAGTGAGCATAAACTGCGTGGTTTTCAATTTTATGGGCGATTCCATTTCCGCCAGGTACAGGTTAGATGCGGCGAACTGTCCGCCGGTTTTCTCGGCCCAACAAAAATAACGCTTGCCGTTATTTTCAAATACCGTGGCGTCGAGAGAGAAGTCGATAAAGGACTTCTCGTCACCATCGGCTGGTTGCATCATGCCGAGCTCTACCCACTCATCATTAAGCGGATCCTGGCCTGTACATTCGAGCACATAAGGACGTAACGCCCAGATATCTTCTTCTTCGCTGGCGGCGAAATAGATGTACCACTTACCGTCCAGATAGTGGATTTCAGGCGCCCAGATGTGGCGGCTCATGGGGCCACTTTGATGCTTAAACCACACATCAAATGTTTCGGCATCCTGCAAGCCTTCAATGGTTGCAGACTTTCTTAATTCAATGCGATCGTAGGTAGGCACTGAGCCGGTAAAATAATAAAAACCGTCGCTGTGTTTGTACACAAAAGGATCGGCACGCTGGGCAACTAACGGGTCATTTGTTTTTGCTGTCATCATTTATTTCTCAAGTTAGATCGAGGCATTTGTCATACAAATGAATTTAAGCGCCAAAGATAACACTTTTTTTACCGTGAGCGCTACCGTTGGGTAACATCATGTAAAGAGAAATTAAAGAAGTTTTAAAGCAGTGGGCAGAAGGATAAACAGGAGGCGCTAGTGCACCTCCGGTAAACCAGGCGAATCAGAGCGCGCTCTTCCAGGCATGTTCGGGAAGTAAGTACAGGCCTTTTTCTGCTGATGCTCCTGCGCCGACGATGTGGCCAATTCCGGCCGCCATTACCGCCAGGGTTACATCGAAGGCGTTTAAACTGTCGCCGTAGCCGGCGGTAAGGTTAAACATAGAACCATCGGCCAGTAAAAACAGCGTTTTGTCGCCCAGCTGATAGGCATTCACATAAGGCATCGGCTCGCTGTGGGAGGCATGCTGTTTAAGGTAAGGCACATCGATTTCCTGCGCGACGTGGCCCACGTTTAAAATAAAGGTGCCGTCTTTCATGCTATCAAGGTGCGCGGCACTGACTACGCCATAAGCGCCGGTAGCCGTGGCAATTACATCTGCCGTTTTCACCGCCTCGCTCAAATCGACCACCGGCCAGCCATCATATTTAGCCTGTAATGCGCGGGCCGGATCCAGCTCTGCAACCTGCACCTGCGCGCCAAATGCCTTTGCTGAGGCCGCTACGCCCTGACCAACCAGGCCATAGCCAATCACCACCACAACCTTTTCGTGCAAGGTAAGATGCGTGGTCTGAAAAAAGGTTTGCCAGGCACTCAGTCCCACCATATGGCGGTTATGCAGCCCCTCTTTTACCGGCAGGTCATCCCAGTTAAAAATGGGGTAACGAGGTGTAACCTTGCCCAACCGGTTAATGCCCGAGCCGGTTGCTTCCAGGCCAGCGATAATATCTGGCTGAAGATTGCCTTCATGTAAGCGTGTGGTCAGGTCGGCGCCCATTTCGCACAAGTGGGTTGGCCCCCAGGCCAGCGCCTTATCGAATGAATCAGACCAGTCCTGGTCACTCATATCGCGCCAGGCATGGGCAATTGCGCCTTTACTAACCAGATGAGCCACCACATCATCCTGCACGGTAGTAGGATTACAGGTGGTCAGAAATATTTCACACCCTGCATCGAGTAAACCGGCCACCAGCGGTGCCATTTTTAAATCCAGATGCATATTACAGGCGAGTTTTACGCCCCTGAGGTCTGGTAGAGCGTTTATAGCAGCGCGAGTGCGCGGCATATGGAGCGTGGCCCAGGCCAGCTCAGCTTGAAAATTTTGATACATTGAGAATTCTTGTTGGCGAAAAATCACAATAATAAGCGCATCCGACCGCTTACCACAACTGATGGTTACAATCCTCAAGGTATCTGGTTGCAACGGGTTGTATACCCTGCATTCTTCCTTTTTGCTGGCATAAACTTATCCGCTCTGCCGAATTGAGCACCTTAATTGATCAAAGAAAGCAGTGATGTATTAAAAATAAAGAAATAGAGGTATCTTACCTACAGAACCTGCTAACCAAGGACGATTAATGTACATCACGCTGCTCATCGCCAGCTTGTTTATGCTGTTTACTACCCTGGCACCGCACCTGCCCGGTAAGCACTGGCTCATCAGAGTGTGGGAATTTCCCCGCATACAATTGCTTGTATTAATTGTAATGTGCATTTCAGGCTGGGCTTTTCAGGTGATGGATTACCCGGTTACAGCAACAGTGATGATAACCTCCCTCACACTTGCAGGTATCTATCAGGCAATTTGGATCGTCCCTTACACTGTGCTGTGGCCTAAGCAGGTAAAGCAAATAAGCCAGGCTGATGACAACCGCACTGTGAGTATTCTTACCAGTAACGTATATATGTATAACGATAACTACGATGGACTGAAGCAACTGGTGAGGCAATATCAGCCTGATATGCTGATATTGCTGGAAAGTAACCATGACTGGCAGGACGCCATGTCATCGATTCACGCCGGGTATCCGCACCGCTTAGCCTGCCCGCTGGAAAACCTGTATGGTATGCACTTATACAGCAAGCTGCCTTTTAAAGGCGAACAGGTCCGCTACGTGGTGGAAGATGACGTGCCTTCCATGGAAGTACAAATAGATATTGATGGCACTCAGGTAACCGTTTATTTTCTGCATCCTAAACCACCAAGCCCAACCGAAAATGAGTCTGCCGCGCCGCGTGATACTGAGTTAGCCATTATTGGCAAAGAAATGGCCGAACATGACGATCCGGTGATTGTATCGGGCGATTTAAATGACGTGGCCTGGTCACCGAGTACGCGACGCTTCCGCAAGCTTAGCAAAGCCCAGGATCCCCGAATTGGGCGCGGCTTTTATAATACCTTTCACGCAAAATACCCTCTGGTACGCTGGCCGCTGGATCACATTTTTCACTCGAAGGATTTCGAGTTGGTAAGGCTAGAAAGGCTACCGGGGTACGGCTCCGATCACTTCCCGCTTTTCACCCAGCTACAACTGATGCGCTAAAAATAATATTCTGGTAACGTCACAAAATCAGGGTAGCCCCAAAATGAGGGGGCTCTTCTTTTGATCTAATTCAGCGCTGTCTCATTAAAGGGGAAGTGGACACAACCATCCCCCAGGAAAAATTAGTAATGGGACATAATGCTCACGTAGTTCTTGCTGATTTAACAAATGACGCAATACCAGAGATTATTGTTGCCGGCGATTCTTATTTGTTCGTCTACACATATAGACAGAATCGATATCAAATATTGGATGGTTGGCCCCAAAGATATAATCTTTTGGGAGGATTTTCACATCTTGGTATTTATCCTGTAGTAGGTGATATTGATGGTGATGGAGAGCAAGATATCGTTATTTACTATAAAAATCATGAACCTGGGGCAACTATAGGGAATGACGCTACACAATATGGTTTTAGACCAATCGAAGGTAGAGGACGTCTTCTAGCCTTCGATAGTCATGGTAAGCTTTTATCGGGGTTCCCCAAAATAATAGATGACTTTGCGAGTGCCCACGGAATTCCAATGACACCAGCTATCGGTGATATTGATTTGGATGGACGCAATGAAATAGTTCTATCTGGTAGTTCTGAAACTAAAGCACCAGTCGTTTTTGTTTATGACCTCGGTGGCGATAATCACGGTGATGTCCAATGGGGACATTATGGAAAAGATGAAAAGCGCTCTAATACTTTCCAATAAATAACTCTACTTTTAAACTCACCTCGCCCCTATATTAAAAGTGAACTCAACGGTTCACTTTTAATTTTCACTTTTAACAAGAAGGACTTCAAGCTCTCGGGCTGGCATAGGCTTAGCGTACAAAAAGCCCTGAGCGAACTCGACTTTGAGCTCCTGACAATAGCGAGACTGCTCTGCGGTTTCTACGCCCTCGGCCACAATAAATAAATCCAGCTTGTGACCCACATTTACGATTGCTTCCATCAGTGCACCATCGTAAGCACTTTCAGGGGCATCTTTGAGGAAGGTACGGTCGATTTTAAGATGACTCACCGGGAAGTGTTTCAGATAACTCAGCGATGAATAGCCCACACCAAAATCGTCTACTGAGATTTCAACGCCTTTTTCACGCTGCTTTTTAAGCTCTTCAAGAGCCTCGCTACCCGCTTTAATAAGAATATTCTCGGTGAGTTCGATTCCAATATCCTGAGGTTCGAGCCCGTAACGCGCGCGGCAATCATCGAGCCCGGCAAAGTAGCCAGGCTCAACCAATTCCCGACCCGACACGTTGATGTCGACCCGAATTTTAATGCCTTGTTTACGCCATGCTTTAACCTGCCGGCAGGCTTGCTCCATCACCCAGCGACCAATTTGCAGGATAAGATCGGTACGCTCAGCAACCGGAATAAATACCCCCGGTGAAACACTGGCCACTTCCTGAGTGGGCCGCCAGCGCAATAAGGCTTCACAGGCGGCAATTCTGCCCGTGGTTAAATCAAACTGCGGCTGATACACCAATTCAAACTCGTGGTTATTCAGCGACTCGTGTAACTGCGCGGCCAGGGTGCGCTGCTCTTGCAGTTGCAAAGCCAGAGTTTCACTGAAAAACTCGTAACGATTTCGCCCTTTGGCTTTCGCATCGTACATAGCCAGATCGGCGTTTTTAAGCAGATCGCCGGCTTTATCGCCATCTCTCGGAAACAAGCTAATGCCCACACTAAGGGTAATGCGCACACTTTCACCGCTCAACTCAAACGCCTGCTGAAAGCAATCGGTGAGCTTGCCGGCAAGCTCGCTGGCACCGGTTTCATTCAGCGCATCGCTCAGCACCACAAACTCATCGCCGCCAAACCGGGTAATCAGCCCTTTACCATCGAGGCACTCTTGCAAGCGTTGCGAGACAGCTTGTAATAGCTCATCTCCCCAAGCGTGCCCGAGCGTATCATTGACCTCCTTGAACATGTCCAAATCGAGAAACAGGACGGCAAACTGTTCGCCAGTTTGATGAGCCTGCTCAATGTGGCTCTGCAGGGTATTTTCGAGATGACGACGATTGGGCAAGCCAGTAAGTATGTCAGTAGACGCCATCTGTTCCAGCTTTTCACGCGCTGCATGCTGTTCGCTCAAATCAATATCGATACAAAACATTTCTGGCGAATCGGTATTGGCCTTGAGCATGACATGCGAAGAAAATACATGAACGGTACTGCCGTCCTTACGCTGTAAGGGCAGCTGAGCAGAAGGAATTGGCACCCCTTTATCGAGCCACTGCTGATGCAGATTCAGTACTTCTTCACGCATGGGCGGCGGAATAATCAGCTCTTCAAGCTTCTTACCGAGTGCCTCGTCGCGAGGATAACCGTAGATATCTTCACTGGATTCATTCCAGTAAATAACATTCCGATGCTTGTCGTAGCCTTGAATAGATACCTTGGTCAGTGAACAGATAAGATCTAAAAATCTCAGCTCTGCCTCATCATAGGAGTCACCGAAGTCTGTCTTTTGCCATTTATCTGAACACATTGTCTTCCTATACAAGTACTTAACGGTGTTATGTAAATTTCTTTCATAATCGTACACTTATAGAAAGTTTAGCTCAATTCCAAATATTCACTGACAAAATTCAGCTCGCATATCTGCTTACACGGTTACAGGTATTTACAGCCTGGCAGACAGGCTTACCCTGCTTTATTTGCCTCAGTGATGCCATGCAACAACAACCTGGCGCTCTCAACGCCCCGATGACGCAGAATAGGCCAGCTTTGCACAATTCCCTCGTGAATCAGCAGCAACTGCTCAGCCTTACCGGTTAGTTCTGAGACTTGCTCCATGCGGTCGGCCAGTTCGCCTTTATGCTTTTCATACATAGCTTTGATCCGATGGCTACCAGGATGTGACAACACCGCATCATGGAACAAACAGCCCTGCGAATTATTTTCCAGCATCCATTCCCCGACCCGCTCAAACATCGCGGCGGTAACGTTGCCTCTTTCTGCCTGTAAATTGCTAAACAGAAAAGACAAATACCGATTGTGACGGTGTTCAAGCGCGAGCAGGATCATCTCTTCCTTGGAAGAGCAATATTTGTATAACGTACGCAGGCTCACCTGCGCGGCATCGCGCAGGCCATCAACGCCCATTTCGGTAAACCCCTGCTGTGCAAAAGCGGTTTCGAGCCCGGCGGCAATTTTTTGTTGTGTTTTGTTCATAGATTGACAATGTAAAACGTTCGCTCTACCATTTCAAGTAGAGAGAACGTTCTACCTTTTGAGTTTTCGCGCCAGTTAGCAGCCTCACGAGGTTGAACTGGCATCCCTCATCATCAATACCTACCTTTACAGGAAATATATGAACATTCTGACCGTTTACGCCCATCCAGTTCGCAACAGCTACCCGGGCGCAGTGATGGACGCCTTTCATCAGCCCGCGATTGCAGCCGGGCATTCAGTAGACATTCTGGATTTGCATGCTGAAAACTTTGATCCACGTTTTACCCGTGCCGATCATGCCTGTTTCTGGGGCGGTGAATTGCCGGAGGACATCACGCCTATGCATAAAAGAGTAGAAAGGGCCGACCAGCTGGCATTTATTTTTCCGGTTTACTGGTGGAGCATGCCAGCGTTAATGAAAGGCTGGATTGACCGGGTCTTTACCGGCGGCTGGGCATATCAGTACGGCAACGGCGTTGAGGATCGCGGCAAAGCCGAGCTGCACGGACGCTTAACTAACCAGCCAACCGTGCTGATTGGCGTGGGCGGCTCCAAAAAAGCCACCTACGACAAATACGATTACGCTAAAGCCATGCGGATACAGCTTGACCTGGGTACCTTCGCCTACTGCGGCGTAACCGATGTGCAAAGCCACCTGATTTATGATGTGGAAGGTGATCATAATGCCGCGAACCGGGAACAGGGGTTACAAACAGCCAGAGACATCAGCAATGCCTTTATTTCTCCCTCGCGTACGCCGGTCAATGCCAAAGACGTGTTTTTAGCCTCACGCTCCGCCTCGCAAAGAACCGAAGTGGACTGACGTTAATTGGCTACTTTCATAAAATCAATAAACACTCTGAGGGCGGCGGGGATATGCCGTCGACCTGAAAAGTACAGATAATTTCGCGCCACTTCCGTACAGTAGGTATGGAGGACTTCCTGAAGCCGGCCAGAGGCAAGGTGTTCATTGGCCTGCTGCCGGGTAATACAGGCAATACCGAAACCGTTAACCGCCGCGGTTATCAATAATTCGGTATCGTTCAGAACCAGGTTAGAATTCGGGCTGAACGCAGAGGTTTCACCGCCCTGATTCAGTGGCCAGGGAAACACGGCGCCGCTGGTCACATACCGATAGCTGATGGTGTGATGCCGGCTGAGTTCCTCTGGATGCGCCGGTTCACCGTGGTTCTGCAGGTATTGTGGTGATGCCACAAAAATGAGCTGATCATTGTTATCCAGTGGCACCGCAATCATATCCTGTTCAAGGGACTCGCCCCGCCTTATCCCGGCATCAAAGCCGGCGGCGATAAAGTCAATCAGGCCATCGTTAATATCCAGCTCAACCGTTACCTGTGGAAAGGCCACGCGAAAGGCTGTCATTCTGGGCATTATGGCGTGCTCTGCGGCGACCCGGTGGCTGGTAATTTTTATTCTGCCGGAGACTTCGTCTTTGCACTCCAGCAAACCGTTGATGGTTTCATCTAGAGTAACGATGCTGGGATCCAGCTTATCCAGCAAACTCGCGCCCTCCTGGGTAAGCGATAAACTGCGCGTAGAACGGTGTAAAAGGCGGGTATCAAGTTTGGCTTCCAGCTTTCTGATCACATGGCTGATGGCCGACGGGCTAATCCCCAGTTCGCGAGACGCTTTGGTAAAACTGCCCTGGCGGCTCACTTCAGCGAAGATGATCAGATTATTCCAGATTTCTCTGTCCATGGTGCCCTCATTGATGAATCAAATTAACAAGCCCGTTAAATATACACCTCATTATACTCATCAATCATCCTCTGTAGACTACTTTGCAATGATTAAAAACACATAGAGGACATCAGATGCAGTTAAATGACTTTCGTACCTTTGGCCAATCGGGCCTGGTGGTCAGCTCACTTGCACTGGGCACCATGACATTTGGCACCCAGCGCTGGGGCTGTGATAAAGCGCAGGCTTTGGAGATTTTTAAGTATTATTACGAACAGGGTGGCAATTTTATAGATACCGCCAACGTGTATTCCGGCGGCACCAGCGAAACCTTAACCTGCGAATTTATTCGTGACTTAGGCATCAGGGACGAGGTGGTGCTGGCCACCAAAGCGGGATTTAGCAGCGGTAAATATCCCCATGCCGGCGGTAACGGCAGCAAACATATACATAGCTCACTGCATCAGTCTTTAAGGCGTCTCGACACCGACTACATTGATATTTTCTGGATCCACATGTGGGATATGGTCACGCCACCGGAAGAAGTATTACTTACGGTGGCGGGGTTAATTCAGAGCGGTAAAATTCGCTACTGGGGGCTTTCCAACGTACCAGCCTGGTATGCAGCCAAAGTTGTTACCCTCGCTCGCAGCGCAAACCTGCCTGCCCCCATTGCCATGCAGTTGGAGTACTCACTGGTAGAGCGTAGTACCGAGCAGGAGCACCTGCCGCTGGCTCAACACGAACATCTCGCCCTGCAACCCTGGAGCCCGCTGGGCGGCGGTTTCTTAACCGGTAAATATGACAGGACAGATGCTAATAACGTGGCAGGCAAACGCGGCTCCGCGCTGCCAGATGGTACCCCGGATAAAGGTACCAAAAAAGAACGACTGTCCGGCGACAATCCCTTTGGCGACAGCAAATTTACCGACCAGAATTGGGCGGTGCTGGATGTGTTAGTGCAGATAGCCGATGAATGTAACTGCTCGCCAGCGCAAGTTGCGCTTAACTGGCTGACCACCATGCCAGGCATTCAGGCCCCGATCATTGGTGCAAGCAAACCTGAACAACTGAAGAATAATATTGCCGCACTGTCGTTAACGCTCAGCGCAGAGCAGCAAGCTGCACTCCTTGAAATAAGTCAGCCAAGGCTGGCCTATCCTTCTTCGCTGTTTAATGCCCGGGTACAAAAGTTTGTGTTTGGCGGTGTCAATGTGTCAGCCTGACCATCAGCCATTAAACACGATTGAAAAGACGCGGGTTAAGGGCAATTAATCCGCGCTTAGTTATAAATCATTAAAGATGCAATAAAGACAGCAGGCTTTGCGCTTGCTTAATCTCAACTCACTGCAACTAGCCCCGGGCTCGGCGAATAACAACCTGATCGTTATGCAATAAATCTGCTATCGGTGGCAGCGTAGTAGCATCGTTAAACAGCATTGGGTCCCGGGCAGATTCAACGCCAATCCAATTATTTTTACCGGCCGCTTTGGCGGCATAAAGACAACTGTCGGCAATCGCCATCAGCGATTTAAAGCTGGTTTTCTGGCTGGTTGCCTGCGGAACCAGAGGAAAACACACATAGCCAATAGAACAGGTCTGTCTGCGCGCTTCACTGTTACCTAAATTAAAGGGGTCAGAGTTAATTATTTCGAGCATCCGCTGCGCCAGCAGTGCCGCTTCCTCCCGGTTAATAAAGCGAGCAACGGCCACAAACTCTTCTCCCCCCCAACGCACCACATAGTCAGACTGGCGAAACACCGGTTTCATACGCTCGGCGAGTTGAACCAGAATACTGTCACCGGCATTATGGCCAAAGGAATCGTTAACCTTTTTAAAGTCATCCAGGTCGAGAATAAACATAACCACGTCGGCCTGGGCAGGCTTATCCGTCTTGCCCGCATGCCAATCGCAGTAAAGCCTGAGCGAGTGCTCCAAGTCAGTTTCGATCTGGTTTTCCAGAAACCGGCGATTATGTAATCCGGTAAGCTTATCGGTGAGGCTTATAGCCTCTACTTCCTGATATGCTGCCGACAACTGCTGGTTCTTTACTTCCAGTTCCCGCGTACGCTGCTCAACTTTTTGTTCCAGCTGATTATTCACCCGGCGCTGAACAAACCGCCCGTAAAGTAACAACACCATGAGTAACACGCAGATAACCGCGATTGTTGCGGTCATCCACACAATGCGTGATGCCTGCTCCAGCGCCTGTTCTTTTTTAAGCAGTTCGATTTGATGAGCGCGGCGAACAAATTCGGCCTGTGCCTGCACTTTAGCAATGCCCTCAACACGTTCGTCGTTCAAGCGCTGATCGTCGAGGCGCTTTTGCCTTTGCAGAGCTTCAAACGCCTGTTCCAGTGAATTGTTCGCTAAGTGGACCTTGACCTGCAACGCCTCAAAATCAGACTCCTGAGCGCGCTCTTTGTTTTGCCGGGCTTGTTCCAGGCCTGCGTTTATGAACGACAATGCTAAGACATAATTTTGTTGCCGGTATTCGAGCTCAGCTGCAACCTCATAGGCATCAACCAACAGGCTGCGATAGTCATTGGCAAGGGCACGCTCTATTACGCCGTCGATGAGAACTTTAGCCCTCGCAAAGTTGCCGGTGTCCATTTCTAACTGGGCCAGTGATGATAAGGCCCAGTCGATATCGCGTGGAGCCTGAATTTTACGAAATAATTCCAGTGCTTTAAGAATATGGGTGCGTGCCTGCTCATGTTGTCCCATAGAATTAAGTAGATAACCTATTTTATTATTGCTGTAGGCAATGTTTTTAGGGTCGCCTGAGGCAATATCCAGCTGCAGCGCATCCTCAAAATAGCGCAATGCGGTGTCCAGATCACCCATCACCCGGCGCAGATCACCGATGTTATACAACGCACTGGCCACCCCTGATTTATCATTAAGCACGGTATTCATTTCCAGTGCTTGCTGGTGAGCTTCAAGTGCTTCCTCGAAATACCCCATCTTTTCCAACACCACACCAATGCTGTTGTACGCCGAACTCATAGCATCCTTATCGTCTAACTGCTGAAAGATCTGCAACGACAAGTAGACATATTGAAGCGCCTGAGAGTAATTGGACTGATAGCGATAGATTAACCCCATGCGGCGGTATGCTTCGCCCAGTCGTGTCTGATCGTCAACTCGTTTAAAGCGTTCAATCGCTTCGCTCAGTTTACTTTGTGCCAGATCGTAACGGTTTCGCTCCATGGCATTGCGCGCCTGCTGATAAAGGGCCTGCCCTTCAAGACTGGCATTATTCTGTGCCTGAGCGAAGTGAATAAACTGCTCAGCAAGTTCATCGGCACGTTGCATTTTTCCCGCAACACGCGCCTCTATAATCTGCGAAGTCAAAGCTTCGACTGACTGCGTCTGTTCGGGTAAGGATTGAGCCTGTGCAGGAGCTATTACAGCGACACTCATAACGCATCCAAGCCACCATAGGACATACCGTAGTAACATCAAAAACCTTTATGAAAGGGTAAAAATACCACACCATTGTATACACGCAGTTTATCTTTCGAACAACCTTCCGGGCGTATTGTTTCATACCGACAGGTATTAAAAACGCGAAGTTACAGAGGTTTAGGTAACGCTTTCCCACTGTGCAGTGGTCATAATTGTGGATATAGGAGGGGAGCTGGTAAAGCCTGGTTTGACGCAGAGCTAATAAGGGTGAGCATAGCCAACGCTTTGCTCACCCGGGATAGGAATAAACCGTTTTACTGTAACTTTATTAAGCGGCCGCCCTCTTGATCTTCCAGCACATAGATGTTGCCTTTACTGTCCTGTTCGACTTCGCGCACGCGTTTACCCCACTCATAACGCTCTGCTTCTTCAACCTGCCATGCACCGTTGTTCCCCTGGTTAAAGGTCACCCGCACTAAAGCCTTTGAGGACAGGCCGCCGATAAACCCATTGCCGGCCCACTGACTGAACAGATTACCTTTATAGATAATAAACCCAGCCGGACTGATGGCGGGAACCCAGGCCTTTTCCGGCGCTTTGAAAATTGGGAAATCTTCATGGTTGGGAATTTTTACGCCCGAATAATGATCGCCTTGCGACACCATGGGATACCCATAGTTACGACCCCGCTCAATGATATTCAATTCATCGCCATGACGCGGCCCCATTTCGTGTGCCCACAAGTTGCCTTCGGCATCAAAATCAATACCCAGCGGGTTGCGATGACCAAGGGTCCAGATTTGCCCGGTGACTTCGCCATTGCCGACAAACGGATTATCTTCCGGCACACTGCCATCTGCGTTCAGACGCAGGATTTTACCCAGATTCATTGCCATATTTTGCGCCGGGGTAAATTTTTGTCTTTCACCTGAGGTAATAAACAAGTAACCGTCGGGCGAGAACACCATGCGATGAGAATAGTGCCCGTTACCGGTCACCTTAGGTGACTGGCGCCAGATGATCTCGCGGCCTGCCAAGCTTGCGCTGTTATTAGTTATATTTAGCGTGGCGCGCTCAATCACAGCGCCGCTGAATGCATCGTTTTCCGGATCGCGCTCTATGTACGACACATAAATGGTATTGTTAGTGGCGAACTCCGGATGAATAATCACATCGCCAAGGCCGCCCTGCCCACGGGCAGTTACGCTGGGTACGTTTTCAACTGAAAACCGTTTTTGCTGATTTTTATCGAGCAGCCAGATAACACCTTCTTTTTCAGTCACCAGGCTGTGGCCATCCGGTAGAAACGTCATTGCCCAGGGTTGATCAAAGGACGCCATTACCTGGCCGGTAAGGGTGGTGCCGTCGCTGCCTTCCATCTTAACTTGTGCTGACGAAGCGCTCTGCGCCAACGCCACAAATGACGAGGTGATCAGCGTAATAAAAAACAGCAGCTTTTTCCGCGCGGGTAATTTTTGCATAAAGAGGCTCCCTACCTAATTTGTTGTTAGCGCAATACTCGTCACACATTTATGCGACACGCTATTCATAATCATCAGGTTACCTACGTGATTTATCAGGGATAAGCTCAACTTGTTGCCAATTCAGCGAGTTAATCACCATCAGCGCCACGCTAAATTGTATTATCTATTCTCATCTTCGCGCCACCGGGCAAAATACTGCATCAGAAAATCAATGGCCATGCGGGTACGCAGTGGCATAAAGCGCCTGTTCTGATAAACAATCCAGCTACTTGAGCCGCTCCCCCAATAGGGTTGGAGTATCGGGATCAGGCGGCCACATTCAACTGCATCGGTAAACGTACTTTTGGGCATATACGCTATGCCCAGGCCCTGTTCACAAGCTTGCAGTACGGCATTGGCGTTATTGCTGCGCCAGCGACCTTTTACTTTTACACTTTCCGGCGCGCCGTTATGGATGAATTTCCAGGTATCATTATTAGTAACAATACAACTATGGTTTTTTAAATCGCCCGGCTGCTTCGGCTCGCCATAGCGTTGCAGGTAATCAGTGGTGGCCACTGCCATCATCGGCCGGTTAACCAACTTGCGAGCGATCAGGCTTGAATCGGGAAGCTCACCATATCGAATGGCGAAATCAATGCCGTCTTCAACAAAGTTAACCATGCGACTGTTAAAATCCATATCAATGGTTAATTCAGGGTGCGCTTGAGCAAAACTCATTAGCGCCGGGGCCACATAATGTTCGGCAAAGCCACCTGCCGCACTCACTCGCAAGGTACCAGTAAGGTTAATTTGCTGTAGGTTTACCAGTTCATTGGCTTGCTGTAAGCCGGTGAGCAGGTCTTTTACCTGCTGGTAATACACAGCGCCGGTGTCAGTCAAACTCACCAAACGGGTGGTGCGAGAAAGTAAAACACAACCCAGGCGTTCCTCCAGTCTGGCTAACTGACGACTCACGTGGCTGGTGCTGCAGCCAAGCTGTTTGGCCGCAGCTGAAAAGCCTCTGCTCTCGGCCACCGCTATAAATTCGACGATCCCTTCAAAACTGTCCAAAGCCCTGCCCCTATTATTGCTATACAACAACAGTATTTCCAAAAATTAGCATATTATCATTCAATGAGGGACATTTTATAGTGATTGCAAATGAACAATAAAACCGACTACGAGGAGCTTTCATGAAAAAGATTCTTATCCCTGTTACCAACCACGCCACACTAGGCACCACCGACCAGGCCAACGGCACCTTTTCACCCGAGATCACTCATGCAATTCACGTGTTTACCCAACATGGATTTGATTATGACATTGCCTCCATAAAAGGCGGCCAGGTGCCTGTTTACGGCACCGTCATTGAGGGCGACGAGGTTAACCAACAAATATTAGCCAGCGAAGACTTTAAAAACCGTACGAATAATAGCCTTCCAGTTTCCGAGGTAAACATCGACGACTACGATGCCATATTTTATCCCGGTGGTTTTGGCCTGTTGAGCGATTTAGCCCGTAATGAGGAGTTTGCCAGACTGGCGGCAACTCACTACGAAAAAGGTGGATTAATTGGTGCGGTTTGCCATGGCCCTGCAGCTTTATTACCCATTACATTAAGTTCAGGCGACGCGCTTCTGGCGAATAAATCAGTCACAAGCTTTACTCGTGAAGAAGAAGTCGACTACGGCACAATTAATGACATCCCGTTTCTGCTGGAAGAAGCGCTGGCACGCAAAGCGGCGCGATTCAGTAAAGTACAGCCATGGCAGGACTTCGTGGTAGAAGACGACCGTGTGATCACAGGTCAGAACCCGGCAAGTGCTCACAGTGTGGCTAGTGCTATAGTGAAGCAACTCGGCATCTGAACCACCCAAAGTAGCGCGCTTTAATGAGTGCGCGGTGTTGCAGCGGGCGCTCCCGGATGACTCGGGAGCGCTACTTTTTAACCCTGATTTTGTATTAGTGTTCGCATAACCCAAGCCTTAACAAGGGTTTCAGGATATATCGACGTTAAAAAACCAGCACATTAATTATTCAATCGCATGATTTTTATATAAAAATCAAACCCGAATAAAATTCTTATTATTTCCGAAGGTTTTCCTGCCCGGTAGCGTTGTTTAATCCAATTGGAACTTCGACAGCAAAACAACTCACCCCACTGGAGATAACACATGTTGAAAAAATGGAAAGCCGCAACGGCTTTATTATCAGCCACTATACTCTGTTCAGCCCCCGCTCTGGCAGCGCCGATCAGCTTTAATTTCACTATTGATGAGTTCAGGGACGTATGTTCTGACCCGGACTTTGATACTGACCCGAATGATGGCGTTTGTACCAGCGATCAGGATAACTCGGCAGTCAACAGAATAACGGGAAGCTTCACTGGTGAAGACACCAACGGTGACGGTTACCTCAGTTCGTTTTTATTTGCGCCACAATCTGAACTGGCAAACTCTGGCTTTACTGCCGGCTATAATGAAATAAGTACTGCCAGCTTTACGCTATCCGGGCTATTTATTGAAGATGTACCCGGCTATGAAGACGACCCCATTACGTCGTATACCGTGACTCATGATCTGACGGATATCACAGACGAAATGTTCGGCTTTCCCGTGGATTTTTTCTTTTTACTCAATTACGACCTGACTTCTGGAGGCATTCTGGGCGACGGTGAGTACGAAGGCATTTTTATGGGCATGACCACGATTAATTTCGCTCTGGGACAGTTTTTACCCAGTCCTATTGTCGTCAATACTGTAACGGAAAATTTGCTTGTAAATGGCAACGCTACGCCCTGTATAAACGGAGGTGCGTGCGGCGTTGTTCACTCATTAACCCCTGATCTGATGGTTCCATCGGTACAAAGAACGTCAAATTATGCAAGCGTATCTAAGGTGCCGGCGCCGGGCAGTTTTGGCTTACTTGGCGCTTGTTTCATAGGCTTGGCTACGTTGTTTAGAAGACATTCACAACTCCCTTAGTGGGTAAACGTGTCTCCTTGGGCAGTATACACCTCTTGGTCTATGCTGCCTTTTTTTGCTCAGGGTTTTATGTCACTTGCTGTTGCACTTCTAAAGCGACTCTACGTAGGGCAATACGTGGGTCTGAGTTTTGCGTATTTATCCTTTTCGCAATAATCCGGCCATTGGTCATTCTCTTCCCAATAGTCGATGATCCCAATATCAGCTAAAAAGCCGTGCATGTTTTGATGGTTCTTCAAAGCTAACAAGGCGTCTGGATAAAATTTATTTACCGTGGAGGCTTCGTGTAACCATCCATGCAGTAAGCCCAGATCACGAATATTTCCCTTGCTGACATTATTGACTAATCGTTCGTACACAGCATCTATTTTGCCCGAGGCTAAACCTAAATTAAAATCCAGATAAGGCAGTTCATTTATAAGGCGTCTCATTTCTTCATACCTGCCGTTGACTTTTGCTTCGAAAATATTAAGCAGATGCTTTGTATTAGGGTGTTTGTCGACAAAATCATTCAGAAGTTGCCGGACTTTCTCAACATCTCCTGTTTGCGAATAAACATTGATATCAATTGCCAGCGAATCAGTTGCCGTTCCGGACCCTAAAGCCTTTAAAATTTCACTTTGCTCTCTGGCCTTACTTACACTCCCTTGTCTGATGTATACCTCTCCAAGCAAAGCGTGCATTTGTCTTGATAATGGGAAGTAATTAAGACTTTCCTCAATGAAATTTGCAGCTTTCTCATAGTAACCAATATTGACGTAAAATTCGGCGAGAGAGCGCACGCACAAGTAGCAAGTGGGTGCTTGTGCAACGGCATTTTGTAAACTGAGCTCGTACTCGTGCCAGTTTTTCTGGTTGATATCAAACCTGGCATTTACTGCTTTAACAATTGGGTGAGTCGGATTAATCGAGGCAGCCTGTTTCAGCAATAAATCATATTGAATTTTTCTTTGTTTCCTGGCTTCTAAGCCTGGTCTGTAGAAGTTTAGGCTTCGGATAGCGGCTGCTTTATTAATGATCGCTTCAACGAAGTCAGGCGAGTGATTGATCACTTCGTCAAACAACGCGATGGCGATATCAAGATTTTCAGCCCCCCGCATATCTAAACGGTACAGAGCCTGTTGATACTTTTGTTGAATATCCCCGGGCAGATTTGCATTGACTTGATACAGATAAGAAGTCTGCATCGACTCCAGGACAAACAATACATCGTCTATGGCGTTAGTTTTCTCTCGTTGATTAGAGACTCCGCGCGTTAATTCCCATAATTCTTGCTGGTCGTTGCCCAGAATAACATACCGTGTGAGGCCAGAGTTTTTGCTTTCAATGCTGTTCATCTCAACGGTATAGGACAGTGAATTATTAACATCACTTATTAACCTTATAATCACGCTTTCACTATTTGAACGAAACAAATTTTGACGCAACGTGGATAAATCCGATGTTGTGAAGGTATCGGCGTTTATTGATTGGTTTTGTACCGGAGGGTTTACTGGCGACGGTGCAAGGTAATAGATCCCAAGCAAGACAACTAGTATTGCTAAGCTAATAACCGAAACTAATAATTCACGAGAGTGCTTTTTTCTTACTGCGTTTTCATTGGTATGGTCACTGGGTGTATCAACAGCTTCAGACACATCGTTATCTAACCTAGCCACGTCTATCACCTGTGGCTGGATCAACAGTTTATAGCCCTTTTTATGCACCGTCTGTATGTAGTCAGGAGATGTCGCTTTATCACCGAGGATCTTACGAAGTAATGAAATGCACCTCGATAAACTCTCTTCTACTACCACAGAATCTCCCCAAACTTCATCGAGAAACTCTTGTCTGCTAATCACTTTTAGAGGATTTTTTACCATCAACAACAAAACGTCCATGGTTCGGGGTTCGACATGAAACTGTTGCCCGGTATTCAAATCAGAGAGAGTGTTTTCTTCAGTATTAATATGCCAGGACAAAATTCTATACTGCATTTTCAAAATCCTTGATAACTCAGTGATAAAATGTAGCGACGGTATAAGCAGACTTAACAGTGGCTACTAACCATGATAGCAGCCTAATTTTTGAGCTGGAATATCTCTGGTGTCACAAGTTCCTGTGAGTTGATTAAATCGTCAGAATCGCCTGTGTCCACTTCCTTTCTGCAGGGACAACTCTAAAGTAGAGTTTGACAACGTCATCGAGCACATAAAAAAGGCGAATCCTGAAAAGATTCGCCTTTTACGTATATCAATCAAATTTCAGTCAATTACTAACTTAATTCCCGACTGAAAAACTCATCACTCTTCAATATAACTTTCCAGCGGTGGGCAGCTGCACATAAGGTTACGGTCGCCATATACGTCGTCGATACGGTTTACGCTTGGCCAGAACTTGTTGCGGGCAACGGTAGGTACCGGGTACGCCGCAGTGGTGCGGTCGTAACTGCGGTTCCAGTCGTTATCGCAGATATCGGCCAGTGTATGTGGTGCGTTGTGCAGTGGGTTGTCGGTGGCATCCCACTCGCCGCTTTCCACTTTGGCAATCTCTTCGCGTATGTGGATCATTGCTTCTACAAAACGGTCGAGCTCAAACTTCGATTCTGACTCGGTTGGCTCAATCATCAGCGTGCCCGCTACCGGGAAGCTCATGGTTGGTGCGTGGAATCCATAGTCATTCAGGCGCTTGGCGATGTCCAGCTCGGTTACCCCAGAGGCTTCTTTAAGCGGACGCAAGTCGATAATACATTCGTGTGCCACGTGGCCGTTACGGCCTTTATAAAGTACCGGGTAATGGCCTTCCAGTGAACGCGCTACATAGTTGGCGTTCAGAATGGCCACTTCGGTGGCTTTACGTAAGCCAGCACTGCCCATCATTTTAATGTACATGTAGCTGATAGGCAGAATCGATGCGCTGCCCCATGGTGCTGCGGATACCGCACCACAGTCTTTGCCCGCGCCTGCAATGTCTACCACAGTGTGGTTAGACAGGAATGGCGCTAGATGCGCTTTTACGCCAATCGGGCCCATGCCCGGGCCACCGCCACCATGTGGAATGCAGAAGGTTTTGTGCAGGTTTAAGTGCGATACGTCGGAGCCGATAAAGCCAGGCGCAGTAATGCCCACCTGTGCATTCATGTTAGCGCCGTCCATGTATACCTGGCCGCCGTGCTGATGCACGATATCGCAAATTTCACGCACGGTTTCTTCGTATACACCGTGGGTAGAAGGATACGTGATCATGGCACAAGAGAGGTTATCACCCACTTCTTCGGCTTTAGCACGCAAGTCGTTAAGGTCTACGTTACCGTTCTTATCACAGGCAACCACTACCACTTTCAGGCTTACCATTTGCGCTGAGGCCGGGTTGGTGCCGTGAGCAGAGCTTGGGATCAGGCACACATTACGATGCCCTTCACCACGACTCTCGTGGTAACGCTGAATGGCCAGCAAGCCGGCGTACTCACCCTGTGCCCCTGAGTTAGGTTGCATAGAAAGCGCATCATAACCGGTAATGCTGATGAGCCAGTCGCTGAGTTCGCTGATCATTTCCTGATAGCCAGCAGCCTGATCAAGCGGTGCGAACGGGTGTAACTGACCAAATTCCGGCCAGGTTACCGGGATCATCTCAGCCGTTGCGTTAAGTTTCATGGTGCACGAGCCCAGCGAAATCATCGAGTGATTAAGCGCTAAGTCTTTGTCTTCCAGGCTCTTAATGTAGCGCAGCATCTCAGTTTCTGAGTGATAGCTGTTAAACACCTCGTGCGTGAGGTAGTCACTGGTACGCACCAAATCACCCGGAATAGACTGGCTACCCTGAGTGGTTATCTGGGCATCGAGGTCGTCAATGCTCAAGCCGTGATCGTCACCAATTAATACGTTGAACAGGTTTAGAATGTCGTCGCGGGTTGTGGTTTCATCCAGCGCAATACCCACTGCGCCTTCAAGGTCTGCACGCAGGTTAAGACCCAGTGCCAACGCTTTTTCAATCACGCTGTCTTTGTTATCCACCAGCACGGTGAGCGTATCAAAGTAAGTGCAGTGCTTAAGTGCCAAACCTTTTTTGGTTAAACCGGCAGCCAGAATATCAGCAAGGCGGTGAATACGGCTTGCGATGGTTTTTATGCCTTCAGGGCCGTGGTAAACCGCGTAAAACGAGGCCATGTTGGCCAGTAATACCTGGGCTGTACAAATGTTTGAGTTGGCTTTCTCGCGGCGAATGTGTTGCTCGCGGGTTTGCAGCGCCATACGCAGTGCCTGACGACCACGGGTATCTTTACTTACACCAATAATACGGCCTGGTAGTGAGCGCTTGTAAGCATCACGGGTGGCAAAAAAGGCGGCGTGTGGACCACCGTACCCCATGGGTACACCAAAACGTTGGGCACTGCCTAAGGCAACATCTGCACCTAATTCCCCTGGCGATTTCAACAGCGCCAGGCTCATTAAATCAGTAGCAACCGCTACAATACCTTTTTTGGCCTGTACCGCGGCAATGATATCGGTGAGATCTTTCACTTCACCGGTAGTGCCGGGGTATTGCAGTAACGCACCAAACACATCGTGATCGGCGGCCTGCTCGGCAGGGCCGGTAATTATACCAAAACCAAACATTTCAGCGCGGGTTTCTACCACGTCAAGGGTTTGTGGGTGCACATCATCGGCCACGAAGAACAGGTTAGCTTTTTTGTTTTTCGATACCCGTTTGGCCAGTGCCATGGCTTCGGCCGCTGCGGTACCTTCGTCCAGCAAAGAAGCTGAGGCCAGCTCAAGTCCGGTTAAATCGATAGTCAGTTGCTGGAAGTTAAGGATGGCCTCCAAACGGCCCTGGGCAATTTCTGGCTGATACGGTGTATAGGCGGTATACCAGCCTGGATTTTCCAACACGTTACGTAAAATGACGTTCGGCACGTGGGTATCGTAATAGCCCATGCCAATAAACGAGCGGTTAATTTTATTCTTTGCAGCGGTGGCTTTGAGGGCTGCCAGCGCTTCAACTTCGGTGGCGCCTTCGCCAGTTTCGATAGGTTTATCCAGACAAATGCTGTTGGGCACAGTCTGATCGATAAGGTCATCCAGTGAGCTGGCGCCCACTTTGTCCAGCATTTGCTGGATTTCTTCTTCGCTGGGGCCAATATGACGACCAACGAAGGCATTTTTTTGCTCTAACTGAGCCAGTGAAATTGAAGCGTTTGACATAATTCGTTAAGCATCTGCAATAGAGTAAAAAGAATAAACAAAGGGGCCAATACCGCCCCTTTATTATCAATGTTGTAACGTCAGACTTATTCGTCGTCCTCGATGCTGGCAGCGTAGCCTTCAGCGTCGAGCAGCTCGTCTACTTCAGCCACATCGTCGGCCTTGATTTTAAATAACCAGCCGTCACCGAATGGGTCTGAGTTAACCAGCTCCGGTGAGTCTTCAAGCTCTTCGTTTACTGCCAGCACTTCGCCGGTAATTGGGGTGTAAACGTCTGATGCGGCTTTTACCGATTCGGCTACTGCCACGTCGTCGCCGGCATTCACCTGATCACCCACATCCGGTAAATCAACAAATACCATATCACCTAATAAATCCTGCGCGTGTTCTGTGATACCAATGGTAAAAACTCCGTCACCTTCCGGGCGAACCCACTCGTGTGACGCCGCGTATCGTAAATCATTTGGGATAGTACTCATGTGTATTCCTGCTCTTCGTTAAATTGTTATAAAACACTTTTTCCATTGCGGACAAAACTGGGCTTAACCACTTCTACTTTAACCCACTTTTTACGCAT
>Ga0213831_1000128_pt1 | contig 111021 bp, 115 predicted proteins | sample SWATP12_FD_163421 | JGI IMG/M metagenome (GOLD analysis project Ga0213831, IMG submission 163421) | Coastal seawater microbial communities from Marineland, Florida, United States - SWA TP1 #2 | ecosystem: Environmental > Aquatic > Marine > Coastal | place: USA: Florida | collected 2016-08-06 | reverse complement strand
TGATTCCCTAAATAAATAGGGTGAGGCTCAATGAATACTGACTTCAAAACTACTGTGTAATTTTAAAGCTATTATCGTTCCAACAGAACGATAATGAATTGACTGTGCCAAATAACCCCTCTCTATAAAGAAAGTAATTATTTGTATTGGTCACTTCGTTTCATTGAAACCTAATTTGAAGCCTAAGCTTCTAATTGGATTATCATCAACGAGTGCCCACACAGATTGATAGGTCTATATTTTTAAAGAGCTTCTCTTCTTTGTGATTCACATCACTTCGGAAGAGGCGGCCATTCTAGCGTTTTAAGTTTCAGTGTCAACCACTTTCTTAAAGTTTTTTCTCAAGCGTTTCCGCTTAGCTAGATAACCTGCCGACTTCGCTTGAACCCTTGTGAGCTCTTGCCCTGTCGACGAGGAGGCATTATAGAGATCGCGCTCACATTGGCAAGCGTTATTTTGAAAAAATTGCAAAAATAGCGATTAACAGGCCAACTTTCGTTCAAAGCTTTATTTATCCAACTTTACCCCACTAGAGCAAACAATATATTCACAGAGTTATCCACATTTCCTATTTTTCATGTAAAAAGAAAGGTCGCAAACGCGACCCTTCTAACTATATATAGAGGGAAAAACTAAATTCCCGAACCATCTTGTTCACTATCATCTTCATGAAGGCCACATTCACGTTTCAATCCAAAGAAACGGGTTTCTTCTTCACTCATACCCGGCTGCCATTTTTTGCTTGTGTGAGTATCACCAACAGATAGATAGCCTTCATCTCTCAGTGGGTGGTAAGAAAGGCCATTCTGCTCTAAGTAGTAATGAACATCTTTATTTGACCAATCGATAACAGGCAAGAACTTAAACACGCCATTTTGAATCGATAGGATTGGTAGACTTGCTCGTGACTTTGATTGCTCGCGGCGAAGACCTGAGAACCACGTACCGACTTCTAGCTCATCTAACGCTCGCCTCATCGGCTCGACTTTATTTAGTTTGTTGTATTTCTCTATTCCCTCTATACCTTGTTCCCAAAGTTTTCCATAACGCGCTTCTTGCCAGTTGGCACTTTCTTGTGCGCGATAGATTTTAAGGTTTAGTGTCAGTTGTTCACTCAGTTGATCAATAAAACGGTATGTCTCTGGGAACAGATAGCCTGTATCAGTCAGGATAACCGGAATATCCGGCCTTTGCTCTGTTACCAGATGCAACATAACCGCAGCCTGAATTCCAAAACTAGACGATACTGCAAACTGACCTTCAAGATTTTCTAACGCCCAGGCAACTCGTTGCTGTGCGGTTAGCTGTTCTAACTCTGCATTGATTTGACCAAGCTGCAATATCTGCTCAGTTTTAGTCAATGAGAGTAGCTGCGCTAACTTTGGTTTAGAAGCGACAGAATCAAGCATGTAAATCCCTCTTCGATACTTTTACCTCTGAGATGATTCCAGTACGGATAGTGAAATCTCCGAAACCTTCACCCATTTCACGCTCTTGCGCCCAGCGTCCAACAAGTTGATCGATCTCTTCAAGAATCTGCTTATCGGTGATGTTCTCTTTATACATCTTTGGAATACGCGTTCCTGCTCGGTTACCACCTAAATGAAGGTTGTAACGGCCTGGTGCTTTACCTACTAGACCAATTTCGGCCAGCATGGCACGACCGCATCCATTCGGACAGCCCGTCACACGCAAGATAATATTGTCTTCTACCGGTAAGCCATGTTTTTCAAGGATGTCTTCTACATCAGTAACAAACTGAGGAAGAAAACGTTCGGCCTCAGCCATTGCAAGTGGGCAGGTTGGGAAGGCAACACACGCCATAGAGTTCTTACGTTGCTCACTCACGCTGTCATCAATCAAGCCATGTTCGCGTGCTATCTTCTCAATTTTGGCTTTTTGATTTTTCGAGACTCCCGCAACAATTAAGTTTTGGTTAGCCGTCATACGGAAATCACCTTTGTGAATCTTGGCAATTTCCGCCACGCCAGTCTTAAGTGGCTTACCTGGGAAATCTAGTAAACGTCCATTCTCTATAAATAGTGCTAAGTGATATTTGCCATCAATACCTTCAACCCAACCAATGCGATCACCGCGGTCAGTAAACTCGTATGGTCTGCTTTCAGCAAATTTAACACCAGCGCGCTTTTCCACTTCTGCTTTAAATACATCAATACCAACACGGTCTAGGGTGTACTTGGTTTTGGCATTCTTACGATTTGAACGATTACCCCAGTCACGCTGAGTGGTCACCACTGCCGCTGCAACATCAAGTGTTTTCTCTAATGGAACAAAACCAAAGTCATCGGCACGACGCGCATAAGTAGAAGTATCACCGTGGGTCATTGCTAGACCACCACCGACAAGGACATTAAAGCCCACCAGCTTGCCGTTCTCACCGATCGCCACAAAGTTAAGATCATTGGCATGAACATCAACATCATTTTGCGGCGGAATCACTACTGTAGTTTTAAACTTACGAGGAAGATAAGTCTTACCTAAGATTGGCTCGTCATCTTCTGTTGTCTCGACTTTCTCGCCATCTAACCAGATCTCTGCGTATGCTTTGGTTTTGGGTAGTAGGTGCTCACTGATTTTCTTCGCCCACTGGTAAGCTTCCTGATGTAGCTCTGATTCGATTGGGTTAGTGGTACACAGGACGTTACGGTTAACATCACCCGCTGTTGCAATTGAATCAATACCAATGCTATTGAGGGTTTGGTGCATTAACTTGATATTCGGCTTAAGTACTCCGTGAAACTGGAACGTTTGACGCGTCGTAAGACGAATACTGCCATATAGCGAGTGGTCTGTTGCAAACTTGTCGATTGCTAACCACTGCTCTGGACTGATTATGCCGCCTGGCATACGCGCACGCAGCATAACATTGTGTAGCGGTTCCAATTTTTGCTTAGCACGTTCGTTGCGAATATCACGGTCATCTTGCTGATACATGCCGTGGAAACGAATCAGCTGAAAGTTGTCGGCCGTGAAGCCACCTGTAATTCTGTCTTGCAGATCTTGTTCAATCGTACCGCGCAGGAAGTTACTTTGCGTTTTTAGACGTTCGTTATCAGAAAGCTTTCCTAACTCTTCACCTAATACAAGCTGCTTATTATTCTCAGTAGAAAAAGTCATTAGTACACATCCCTTTGATAACGTTTCGCTTTACGTAGTTCGTTGATAAATTCTTCTGCATCATCGCGTGACAGTTTGCCTTGTTGCTCGGTAACGTGAATCAAGGCTTCATGGACATCTTTTGCCATGCGAGTTGCATCACCACAGACATAGATGAAGGCACCTTCTTGAATCCACTGCCAAACTTGTTCGGCATTTTCGAGAATGCGGTGTTGGACGTAGACTTTCTCTGCTTGATCACGGCTAAATGCCACATCAAGACGATTTAGTAATCCAGACTTAAGATACTTTTGCCACTCTACTTGGTAGAGGAAATCTTGAGTAAAGGTACGGTCACCAAAGAACAACCAGTTTTTGCCTTCTGCATCTCGATTATCACGTTCCTGAATAAAGCTGCGGAAAGGCGCAATACCCGTACCAGGGCCGATCATGATTACTGGTGTATTGTCATCTTGAGGCAGCTTGAAATTGTTGTTATTTTCAACAAACACTTTCACTTCCCCACCTTCTTCCAAGCGCTGTGACAAGAAGCTTGATGCGCCTCCGTAACGCTTTTCATCTCCCTTATCGTACTCAACTAAACCAACCGTCAAGTGAACTTCTTCATCCACTTCACTTTGGCTAGATGCAATAGAGTACAGACGCGGAGTTAGACGACGTAACAAACCAACAAGCTCTTCAGCCGATAGCTTAGATTTCTTCTCTGCGAGTACATCAACAACCTGCGTGTTACCAGCGTACTCACGTAACTTGTCTTTAACTTCCACCAGCTTTTGTAGCTTTTTACTACCAGACAGCTCTGCAAATTTGGTGACTAATTGAGGGTTAGCCGCTGTAATCTCGAACTTGCTGACCAATGCGCTATGAATCGAGAGGCTCTCACCATCGACTTCAACACTTTCCACACCTGATAGACCGACCTTGGCTAAAATGGCATTAGCGAGATCGCTGCTGTTTTCAAACCATACACCGAGTGCATCACCTGGCTGGTAAGTTAAACCAGACTCGTCGAGATCAATCTCTACATGACGAACATCTTTACCTGAATCACGACCTGTGATTTTTTGGCTAGTCAGTAACGTCGCGGTATAAGGGTTTTGCTTGTTATATGGAGAATGTCCAGGTGCTGCTTGACCCACTGGAAGCTGAACGACTTCGGCTTCTGCACCAGAAGATAGCGCTTCTTTTACTTTTTCAAGCGCTGACGCACGCCATTCTGCTGCTGGCGCTTCATAGTCAACATCAAGATCAACACGATCGATAAACGGTGTCGCACCTAATTTAGACAAAAAAGCATCAAAGTCTTTACCTGTTTGACAGAAGAACTCGTAACTCGAATCCCCTAAACCAATCACTCCATATTGGAGGTTCGGCAGTTTTGGTGCTTTCTTCGACTGTAAAAATTCATGCAGTTCAATAGCGTTATCTGGCGCTTCACCTTCACCATTTGTGGACGCCACGAAAATAACATGCGTCTCTTTAGCGAGGTTTTTACCTTTGTAGTCACTGGCATCGAATAGCTCTACAGCAATGCCTTGAGCTTTAGCTTCTTGTTCTAGCGCTTCAGCGACACCTTTGGCGTTACCCGTTTGCGAAGCAAAGATAATTGATAACTTTCCAGCAGGTTTAGCTGCAACTGCGGCAGCCGCTTGATTAATTGGTGCTGAAGCTGCAGCCGGTTGCGCCTGAGCTAAGCCCCAAAAATAACCGCTCACCCAAGCTAGTTGCTGCGCTGACAGATCTGTTACTGTCTGTTGGAGCGAGCTAAGCTGTTGATCGTTAAGAGGAGCAGCGATTGATGGTAATTCTTGTGGTGTGTTTCCTTGAGAGGACACGTTCTTGTTCAAAGACATGGTCTCGACATCCCTATTCATTGCGTGATGATAGATTAACCACTCTCCTTAATAACAAGAAAGAATAGAAGTGAATGTTTTATAACTTTTAGAATTAAAGAAAGGAGAAGAATTGGCCTAACTCTATTATTTGGCTTCTACTCGGACTTGCTTGAAACCTACCGCCATTGCAGACTTCGACGCGAGGTCTAAGTTCATATAGTGACACTCTTCACCATGAGAATCCGTTAACAAAACGAAGCCTCCACGTGCATGACGAAACTCAACGATCCAGCAGCCTTCTTGGGCTGATGGCTCTATGATGGCTTCAATCAGTTGCTGCTCACGATAAAGATGTCTAAGTTCATTGATAGTCATGAGATTCCTTTCTCTGGCTAAAAACACTATTCCTTGTTAAGCATGGTCAATCGACAAGAAAGTGCTAAATGAAAAGCCTAAATATAAGCAATAGATATAAAAAAACGCCGCGTTATAAGGCGACGTTTTAAAAAACTCTTTTGGGAAACTTAGAATGAGAACTCAGCTCCGGCAAAGAATCCATTCGCAAAAATAAATGGCTTACCAAGTTTTGAATCTTCACCCGGTTTAAAAATCTCTTCAGCTTCAAGGTCAATCACTCGATAACCACCACGCAACGCAAGAGTGCTACTGCCAAGCGGCAATCGATACTGCAACCCAGCCATCAGATCAGTACTCTTAATGCCACTATTGTTACCAAAGTTCATCTCACCAATCACATCAAGGTGGGTGTTAGGGACCGTTAGCTCTGCATAGCCATACCAGGCCCAAATCATTTCATCAAAGCTCTTAACCGCATTGGTATCTGCGTTCACATACTTAGTATTGCTCAAATCACTAAATGTCATACCCGCATCAAAGTGCATTAAATCATGCTCAAGAATGCGGTAATACAAAGTAAGGTCCAACTTATTAAACGCCATATAGTCGGCATCGACCGTTGAATAGCGAACTCGCGCATCAGGAACATAGCGAACATCATGTTCGATCGCGGCATAAAAGCTGGGCGTAGTATCACTTTCCCGGTTGACTTCATTCACCTCAGTTTTTGGGAACCACATTTCAGCGCCAAACTTAGTGGTTAAAGATGACTCTGCCAACGCAGACGTAGAAACAACAGCCGCCAGTGCAATTGCGGTTTTTAAACCCATAGATGTGACTCTCCGAGTATTCGCGATGGGCAGCTTACCACTTTACTGCCCAGCATAGATAATGATGGTATCTGTCAAATACTAAAGCATATTTGTACGGCTAGCCATTAAGTATTCTGCGTTCAATTGCAATTACCTAGGTTGAGCCACATAAGATTTAAAGAACCAAATACCAATTGCAATAACAATGAGCCAAGGCAACAATTTAAGTACCGCACCTACCATACCAAGTAGCACCATGACCACCAACGAAAATGCTACACCTGCGAGTACCGTCACCATAGTCACACCAGTGACCAACAGTGTCGCAGCAAATACCATGATAAAAATCAGTTCAAACATATGATTCTCCTTAGTTTACATAAACTATCTATCACAATACGTGCCAAATACGCTCAGGAACTTAAAGCATTGAAAAACAACAAATAAAAAAGAGCACCCTATTTGAGCGCTCTTTTTTATTTAGCGGTGAGGTAAAATTAACCAAGCCTGTAGGTATTTTTTACACATCCAATTCTTGGGGGATTTTCGCCAATGCCGCTTTAACCACTTCGATCCCCGAGCCTGGTTTATGCGCGTTTTCGCTAATATAGCGACGCCACTGACGAGCCCCTGGCATATTTTGGAACAAGCCCAACATATGACGCGTAATGTGACCAAGATACGCCCCTTGCGATAGCTGACTTTCAATGTATGGATACATCTCTTCAACGACTTGGGTGCGCTTCTTTACTGGTTTATCCAAACCAAAGATTTCTTGATCAACATTAGCTAAGATATATGGGTTTTGATACGCTTCGCGCCCAACCATCACACCATCAAGATGTTGAAGGTGCTCTTTGGTCTCTTCCAGTGTCTTAACCCCACCATTAATGGCAATCGTTAAGTGCGAGAAATCTTTTTTAAGTTGATAAGCTCGTGGATAATCAAGCGGTGGGATCTCGCGGTTTTCTTTTGGACTTAATCCAGAGAGCCAAGCTTTACGCGCATGGATAGTGAACTGCTCACAACCGCCCTTCTCAGATACAATAGAAACAAAGTCCGTCAGAAACTCATAAGAATCTTGGTCATCGATACCGATACGCGTTTTGACCGTGACTGGAACATCAACCACATCGCGCATAGCCGTAACACACTCAGCCACCAATTCAGGCTCTGCCATCAAGCATGCACCAAAACGACCATTTTGCACTCGGTCTGAAGGGCAGCCCACATTAAGGTTGATCTCATCATAACCACGCTCTGCCGCTAACTTAGCACACGTAGCCAAATCCTGAGGGTTCGAACCTCCAAGCTGAAGCGCTAGCGGGTGCTCTTGTTGGTTATAGGCCAAGAAGTCCCCTTTACCGTGAATGATTGCCCCTGTTGTCACCATTTCGGTGTACAGCAGAGTTTCACTAGTTAGTAAACGATGGAAGTATCGACAATGGCGATCTGTCCAATCGAGCATGGGCGCAATTGAAAAGCGGTTAGCCGCGTATTTACTAGTATTGTCAGGTTTCATAAGGTGTTACTCGAAATCTATATACTGTATAAATATACAGCAATCTGATAGAATTGCCCTTAGTTTACTCATTCAGTACGGATATAGTACGTATCAAGGAGTAGGACAGATGGCGTCATTCAGCATTAAAAAACGCACACTAAAAAGCGGAGAAACTCGCTTCACAGTGGACATCATCGTAAAAAATAATTCGGCGATTATACACAGAGAATCAAAAACATTCAGGAAAAAAGAACTCGCCCGAAGCTACGGATACAAACGCGTCCAGGAACTAGAAGACCCTGAAACGTTTAGCCAAAAATCCGTACCAATATACGTACTACTCGACCGATTTATGGAAGAGCCTGATTTATGGGATAAAACAGGCCGAACAAAAAAATATGTGATCCAACTTCTACGAGATTGCGATATATCCAATATCGAGAGCAATCGACTTCGAACCAGTGATTTGATTACTCATTGTAAGAATCGCAAGGCAGCTGGTGCAGGAAGCGCAACTATCTATCACGACATCGCGTATCTGCGCTCCGTAATGAAAAAAGCTAAACCCGTTTTCAATATCGCGGCTAATTATCAAATTTTCGAAGAGGCGGTTCCTGTTCTCTCCGATATGGGATTGATAGGAAAAGCCAAAAGCGAACCCGTCGCCCTACTTCACAAGAGCTGGTTAGGCTCAGAGATGGTCTTAGTAAAAGAGAAAGCTATCGCCCAAACGGTACCACACGTATCCCATTTACCGACATTCTAGAATTTAGCATTCTGACTTGTATGAGAATTGGTGAAGTTTGTTCCATTCGTTGGGAAGACTTAAATCTGAAAAATAAAACCGTAGTGGTAAGAGATAGAAAAGATCCAAGAAAAAAAACGGGAATCATATGCTTGTTCCTTTACTAGGAGAGTCTTTCGATATCGCCATTCGACAACCTCAAAAAGGAGAGCGAATTTTCCCTTATAACTCGAGAAACGTCACCGCTGGTTTTCAAAAGGTTCGCAATGATTTAGGCATCGAAGATTTACGATATCACGACCTAAGGAGAGAAGGGGCCAGCAGGTTATTTGAACAAGGTTATTCGATAGAGGAGGTGGCTCAAGTAACGGGCCACCGAAATCTAAATGTACTTTGGCAAGTGTACACTCAATTGTTCCCTCATCAATTGCATAAAAAAGATTGCGATGAAAAGCTAGGCAGATGAGTCTGACTCTCGCTCATACCTTTCTTTTAGCTCTTCAAGCATATCTTTTGCGTCTTCCTGCTTCTCCTCCATTTCACGATTAATTCGGTACATCGAATAACGTAAATACAATTGACCGGAAAATAGAATCAGAAGTATCGGAAGGCAAGACAATGATACAAAAAGGCTAGCATAGAAAAAGGTCACTTCAAAATTTGGAGCATAGCCAATAAACGCCAATAGTCCCATCAGAAGGGCACACGTTCCTAAACCGACTTTCTGTCCGAATTGAGCAGCTTTGATCAGTCTCCGTTTATGTCTATCTGATCGCCTCTCTAACTTGGCACACATCCGTTCGGGAGTTATGCCATCCAAAGCAGAAGTTAGTTCGATTCGATAGTCATTCATGCGGCTATCGAAGGAATTAATAGCATTGTTTTTTAGACCATCCCAAAGAGATGAGGCAAGGTTGATACCTACAGCAACTTCAAATAGAGAACTGAAACCACTTAGTTCATACATTGTTTCAGGCAATGACATATCATCCCCCCAACGCACTAATTCTAGACATAAAGAATCGTTTCAGCGCATTAAAGAAACTCGTGTCATGAAAGTTCATGAATGATCGTTTAGAGTCTACTCTTCCTTTTGAGCTAAACTTTCCAAAGAAAATCAATGCCATATCACAGTCAGTGTATACAAACTCATTGGTAGCTTGCTTTTCTTCTAAATCCCTAAACATTCCATCAGATAAAGACCTTACTTTGACTCTTCTAGCCAAGTGGTTGTTTTCAACAAACTTGTAAAACTTTGTCTTTCTTACTTTTTTCTGATCATTCGTTAAAATCTGAATGAGACACGTCGTGTCGTTCAAATAACTTAAGATGGTAGTTAGCATTTCATCGGTATTTAGGTACCTCATCAAGTCACTATCCGGATCTGAAGAGTCTACGAACATAAAAATATCAGAAGCACTACTATTGAATAAGTAACTTATAGCATAATTAACGTCAGAACTATCACTCAACCAAACGGGAGCATCGATAGCTTCGGTTTTATGTTTTTTTATTAGATAAATCAGCTCATTATTACTCATAATATACAGCTATAGCCTCAATAACATGACCATGTAGATAAGTTATCATATCGTTACCACATATGATAATAATTGTGTATTCCTGCCGTTTTTAGTTGATGTATCTAGTCGCCTTCAATCCATAACTTTTGCTGCTAGATAGTCGAATATTGCCTTCATAAGAACGTGTTGATTTTTAAAACCAACACTAGCAACCCTAAAGAGAAAGTTATTGTCAAAGGTGTGACTTAAAGATGGATAGAGAAAATGTAGATTGTACAATTGTAAAAAAGGAGGCTAACTAGCCTCCTTTTCCACTATTCAAATCAAGTCACGCACACTCTGCATCTTCGCAAATGTGAGTAGTGTACTCTGGAATACTATCTTCCATTTCAGACATTTCGTCCCAAGACATGCCAAATTGCTCACATGGCTTATTACCATCCTCATAAAGACTAGTAACAAAAACAGAAACGTCTTCGTAGTCGAAGGTTATTGGTTGTGAGTAATTCATATAAACCTCTCAGGTTCTATTTAGATGACATCCTATGTCACGAGAAATTGCCCTACTTCTTGAAGCGGGCATTATACATATTGGCGGTGATAAAACAATCAGATCTGTGTCAAATATTTCACAGCTGCTCTACAATCAGGTAGATAGTCGTTAACTATCTCATAGCCTCTTTTTTTGTAGAAATCGATCTTGTTCTCGACTGGGTTCACAAAGGCAAACTTATCTATTTTGAACCCTAAATCCTTACTATTTAGGTATAATGCATAAGCTGCATATGCGTCAACAATAATAGGAAGAAACTTTGACCTTAACTCATCAGGGGCGTCTGCTCGCTTTTCAATAAAGTCAATTTCTACTGAGCCATTCTCTTCGTTGATACACCCTAGTGCATACCCAAGACATTTATAATGGCCTGACAAAGGACCGTAATAAGCCACGCACCTTACCATATGCTTCGGATTGCTAACGCTTTTCATGAAAAGCGCCGACTTTAGATTGAAATCCCATTTGATGAGACCGCTATCTAATAAATCGTAAATGTCCTGCTGTGCTACAGTGTCTGGGGCTGCCCGCAAACTAATTTCACACTTTAGGTTTTCACTATTTCTGCGCCCTGAGGCAGAAAAGATCGCTACCTGTATTTTTTCTAGCTCTGACCGTTCATGGGGTAACGTTGACATGAATTCGCTGCTCATCCCTATATGCAAACAAACACGTTCAACTAATCTAACATAAAGACTAGGGATTCCCCAATAGACTTAAGTTCAACTTTTTGTACGCTTAAAGCATAAAACACGATCAAAGCCGCACTACAATCACTACTGAATTAGTTACATGGTTCTAAAGAGTAAAAATCACCTACCCCTTACAACTCGCCCTTTCCTAATGGTGTAGCCTTTCTTCAACTGCCCATTCGCTTTACGGCCCTTGCATTTGCAGCACTTGCTTGTGCGTTTGCGTCGTCTAACCATGACTGTCCTCCAGTTTTCGGATCCGTTGTTCCTGGTCTTGTTGGACTTTCTTAATCCAATTAATGTCCGTTTTCAGCGCCGCAATCGTACCGGCACTCGAGACCAGGCCTGTGACGAGGGAAATGACCAGTGCTTCCACTAACCCCATCATTTCCCCCTGAATCTGAATGAAAAGAACTCCAGTAAGTAGCGCACCATAGAGCGAAAGCCAAAGGTATCAATGACCACTGCCCCAACGATGTACCAATAGTATTCCGGTACGAACTCGAGCGCTTTGAATCCATCCTGGACGTAACCAACATAGTCAGGAATGAAAGATAAAATGAGTGGAATGAACACCACCAGCATAATGAACTCGTCTTTCAAACCACGCTCACGAATCGAGACTTCGTCCAGGGACGTCGATTTGGCTAAAGTGTTAAGAGTTTCGACTTCAACAATCCAAACGTGGCGTTATAGAGAAAAAATTCCTGATGATATTTACCTAAAAGCACAACAAGTTGCTCAGCACGGGAGCGTTACACCTCGTGGTTATGTTTTCATCAAACTTTAAGATGTGGAAGTAAGCGCAGGCTCAGGCTCAGGCTCAGGCTCAGGCTCTCTAGTCTAGAATGAAGACCTTTCCAATTCTTTACTTTTTAGTGAGAAAGACATCCGTAAAGATCTCGGTTACAACCCAGAGAATGTTTTCCTGTTGTCAGTCCGTGGCGACAGTATGGAGCCCACGCTCAAGAACCAAAGCATAGTAATGGTCAACAAAATCGATGATTTTGCCTCGGATGGAATCTATGTATTTCGGTTTGAAGGCGCGCTGTTGGTTAAGCGGTTGCAATTCCTTGCAGGAATAATACAAGTCACAAGTGACAGCCCAACGTACCAACCTTGGCGCATAAAAAAGAAAGGTATAGAATACAATGACTTCCAGATAATAAGGGAAGTCGTTTGGTCAGGAAAAAGGATTTGAAGTAGTTGTTGAATTTAAAAATACTTATATATAAGTGGTCGTTGTATGTCAGACGAGTATCTAGGGAGTTCAATTACTCTCCAAGAGTAGAATCTTTTGTTAGAGGTATGGTCACAACATTCTATTCAATGCTATTGGTTGGGGGGATGTTTTATATTTTACACCTCGATCAGCAATCAGATACAAAATGGAATGCAATGCTCTCTTGGAACTCAGACTGCCACTATACGAGTATGGAGAACATAGCCGCCCCCACAACGAAAGAGCTAAGAGAGATAAGGTGTTTGTTAAAAAAAGTTACAGACAAAGAGGAAAAACGTTCTTCTTCTATTTTCTCGTCAATTCCTCATCTATTTCCATTTGTCATGTTGCTCATCGCAAGTATTGCCTTAACCTACAACGTCGGAATGAAACTAAGTGAGCTAAGGCGATACGTGACGTATCAGATCAAAATAAAGAAGCTCAATGGACAGGAAAAATGGGAACTGGAGCTCTGCAATGAAGGTATGCAGAATGAACAATTTTACGAAATTTGGTTCCTTGACCTTACATTCAAAACAACATTACAGAACGTCATTTTTGGCAAAAAGGGAAAACTTCCACATAAAACGCTAGTGACTGGAAAACGAGGAGTTTTGAACTGCTTTGAACCAGTTAGCTATGAGTTGACTTCGAAACAAATAAAAGCCTTCAAATCGAACAATAAACATACATATATAGTTATAACAAACCCTAGAGGTAAGATTTTCGCCATCAGTAGAAAAGCAAAACGAAAAGGCCTTCTCTTATAATTCTGCTTTAAAGAACATAGCTCAAATGCTTCCTTTATTTACGAAAAAACCACCATCTGGTGGTTTTTCTATATATTAGGTTTATGTCACTCTAGCTATTATTGGGGATACCAGCCTTGCTCTTCAATAACATATCGAAGACTAAATGGTTCACTAAAGCGCTTCTGCAAGTCCATCAGTTTGACCATATCAATATTTTTCATTCTTTCAGCTGCCTGCTCTTCAAGTGGTATTAGATCGACAGCGTGTCTTTCATACACCTCTTTTGCATTTTCCTCATCGATAGCTTCCAGTAAAGCGTCAGTTTCGGCTTTAGAACACTGCCTATCGTTGTAGTTCGCTAGATAGCCTGCCACATTCTTTTGTTCTTCAAGCGATAACGATTCAAACCATGCAGAGTCAGGAAAAGGTACTTCATTACTGCGGGCTAAATCCACGCAGAAATCGATACGATCTAACCATTGTTTTTCCAGTTGCTCGATACTGGCTTGGCTAGAAGCGCAACCAGACAATAACGTGATAGCGATTAAGACTTTACTTCGATAGTTCAACGACACACCCCCAAAATTTTTGCTCTTCCCCATTAGTAAAGATTTGGCGCTCCATAGCGATTTTTAAAATTGCACTTCGAGTAAATGAAGACGACCCTAGCATGGCCTTACCAAAGGTATCCCAGTCATTTTCCCGGATAGTAATCATCGTTTCAAATGGACTTTTGGTCACACTTGGCGTCCCAAAAATAAAGTAAAACGGGGTCGCTGCTAAGACTCCTGACAAAAGATTTCCGGACTCCATGATGGATTTTATATCCGCTACATCTCTTTTACTTCTTTTACTGAGCTGCATGTTTCTTATTTCACAAACGCCAATACTCGCCATCACTGATACCATTCTAGTTGCATAAAATCTTGTGCTGGTTATACCGTTAGAGATCAACTCTGTCATCCATCAAACCGTGACGATCAGCCAATAAATGTGACAACTTGCAATTTGACTATCAGAAACCTCACAGTCACTAACGAAAATCAGAGCGAGTATTAATATGGTATTAAGCGTGGGAGTATTAAAAAGTACGTATATAGTACGTATGGAGGGCTTGCGAGTTTAGGTATAGCTTAAAAGTGAGTCCAATCGAGCATGGGCGCATTGGAAATTGTTGTTTCGTTTCAGTGTTAGACACGAAGCTACCTCTAAACAGTCAGTACCGCTTTCAAATAACGATTATTCAAACGTGGGTCACGTTATCTAGGACTAGTTATACAGTCACTCAATTATTGAGTGCCAATATTAATAAAAAATAACTATTCTATGGATTAATAAGTCAATGATTCTGCAGTAAAGGATTTACCGCAATGCCAATTGAACAGCATGATAAACCTGTGATTCTGGTTGTCGATGACATCCCAGACAACATCCATACTTTGTCAGGGATTCTTTCTGATAACTTCCGAATAAAAGCCGCGACTAATGGAACTAAAGCGCTACAAATTGCCAGTACCAAACCTTACCCGCATTTAATCCTGCTCGATATTATGATGCCTGACATGGATGGCTACCAAGTATGCGAAAAACTCAAAAGTAATCCTATCACCTCTGAGATACCGATCATTTTCGTTACCGCCAAAGCAGAAGTCGTCGATGAACAAAAAGGATTTGCAATGGGGGCCGTCGATTACATCACCAAACCGGTGAGTCCGCCAATTGTACAAGCTCGGGTGAAAACACATATTGCGCTTTATGATCAAAACCTCTCTTTGGCAAATAAGGTTAAAGAGCGTACAGCTCTACTAGAAAAAACGCGCCTTGAGGTGATTCAGCGCCTTGGTCGAGCGGCGGAATACAAAGATAACGAGACAGGAATGCACGTTATCCGTATGAGCCACTATTCGAAAATTCTTGCCCAGCAACTGGATGTCAGTGAACGTTGGATAGAGTTAGTGTTTCAAGCCTCCCCTATGCATGACATTGGCAAGATAGGCATTCCCGACGCAATTCTACGTAAACCCGGCAAACTGGATGTCGATGAGTGGGAAGTAATGCAAACCCATGTAAAAATCGGTGCTGACATCATCGCTGACAGTGACTCACAACTGATGCAAATGGCACAAGAGATCGCACTTTACCACCATGAGAAATGGGATGGCAGCGGCTATCCACATGGATTAGTCGGTGAAGCAATTCCACTCAGCGCTAGAATTGTCGCGATTGCTGATGTATTTGATGCCTTAACCAGTGAACGACCCTATAAAAAAGCTTGGCCAATAGAGAAAGCCATCTCTTTGCTAGAAGAGGAAGCGGGAGCCCATTTTGATCCTGCGTTAGTCCCTCTTTTTATTCAGCAACTCGACGAAATCTTAAAAATAAAAGAATCTTTTAAAGATGAATTCTAATTTCACTTCTGAGGCTTGAATGGACTCTGTAAAAAACTACGCGCTCGATTCTAAACGCATTCTCATCGGCTTTGTTATCGCCTCAGCCTTGCTACTTATCGCAGGAATTACAGGTTGGATTAGCTTAAATGAGCGGTTTAACACCGTGAACCAATACGCGAATAACGCACAATTGCTCTCTACTCTTGATGGTATTAAGGTCATTGAACAAAGCTACATTCGTCAACCTAACGAAGCGTTACGCGATCAGCTATCTGGCGCAGTAGGTAAAGCCCAATTACTCGCGAGTGACTCCATCAGCAATGGTGCTGACTCTCAAATTCAAAGTACACTTGCCCACTATCACCAACAGTTTGAATACTACGTTGAACTAAGTGAAAAGTCGGGGCAAACACGCACGCAGCTATCAGAAACCGGCGATTATGTCGAAAGCTTAGTCCAAGAAATTCAACTGGAGCACGAGCAGTTTATTGAATCAGGAATCGTATCCATTGATGAACTCAGAGACAAAGTCGATCGCGAATCCGATCTTGCTATTCAAGCACACTGGTTAGTCAGTTTGATCGCCAACTCTCAAGCTGAGCAAAAAACCTATCTCGTCACCAATCAGCAAGAGTCCCTAAACCTAGCGCAACTCGAATTAAAGAAAGCTGCGCAGCTAATCAGCAAGCTCGAACGCGAGGCGACTGACACTCAGAGCCAACAAATTATCGCGTTAATCAACAATGCGAAAAATCGTTACCACTCCGCTTTAGTGCAATTGCGTAGTTGGACTAAGTTGTCTAAACCTCTTCAAGCGAATATCTCTTCACAGATAGAGAGATCGGTGACAGAGCTGGCTCGTGTATCAATCGAACTGCGTTCACATTTGCAACAACGCCTTAAGCTTGCCCAACAAGCTGTCACCAGCGTGCAGCTCTCTATCAGTGATAAACTTTCTATCAGCACCAATTTGTTGGTGTTACATACAGAGATTAGCAATGCTCAGCAAAGCGACAAAGACTATGCCATTACGCAACGTACCGAGCGACAACTGCAACTGAAAACAGAAGTTGAGAGCAACCTCAATGCGGCCATAGTGTTGTTAGAAAACCTTTATGAACAAGTCGTCACTGAGGATGAACAAATCCAAATCAGTGCACTACAAGAGGCAACGCAGAACTACCTCGATCTGTTTAACCAGCTTACAGAGTTACGTAGCAACAAGAATCGTCAAATCCAAGCTCTCAAACAGCAGCACCAAGCCATCATCGATTTAATTTTACCTGGGTATAACGTGCAACTAGCCACGGTAGAGGACTCCGCTAGCATCGCACGTAATCTAGCGATCGGTGGTGCAATCTTCTTAGTCACCTTATTGCTGCTTGGCTTCCTGGCGAATAAATCTCACTCTGCATTAGAGCGCTTTGCAGAAAAGCTCGCTATAGCTCGCGATGAAGCAGATTCTGCCAACAGCGCTAAATCGGATTTTCTAGCCAATATGAGCCACGAAATACGTACCCCTATGAATGCAATTATTGGGATGAGTTACTTGGCACTCAAAACAGATCTGACTAAAGCGCAACGCAATTATATTCACAAAGTGAAGCTGTCTGCTGATTCTCTACTTGGTCTTATCAATGACATTCTCGATTTTTCAAAAATTGAAGCGGGCAAGCTAGATATAGAAAACGTCGACTTCCGTCTAGAAAATGTGCTCGACAACATTTCTAATTTAGTTGGCTTGCGCGCTTCCGAACGCGGCCTGGAACTCTTAATCCACATTGATCGTGACGTACCAACGGCCTTAGTTGGTGATCCGCTTCGTCTGGGGCAGATACTAATTAATCTCGCCAACAACGCAGTGAAGTTCACCGAAAAGGGAGAGATCAAAATATCCATCCGCGTTGCAGAACGTCATGGCGACAAGCTTGTGCTTGAGTTTAGCGTCGAAGACAGTGGAATCGGGATGACCGCTGAACAAACGGCTAAGTTATTTGGCAAGTTCACTCAAGCAGATAGCTCTACCACTCGTAAATATGGCGGTACAGGTTTAGGTTTAGCGATCAGTAAAGAGCTGAGCCAGTTGATGGGCGGGGATATTCGTGTAGAAAGTGAAGCGGGCAAAGGCTCATGCTTTACCTTTACCGTTGCCTCTACAGTCAGTCATGCACTGAAACAGGAAGAAATTACCTTGCCTGTCGAGCTAGGTAGGCTCAAAGTCCTAGTAGTGGATGATAACGCCAGCGCAAGAATCATCGTCGAAGATATTCTTGAATCGTTAAAGTTTGACGCGCACAGCGTGAGTAGTGCAGATGACGCCCTTGACAAGATCAAGCAAGCTATCAGCAATAAACAACCATACGACTTACTTGTGACAGACTGGCAAATGCCCGGAAAAGATGGCATTGACTTGCTTGAAATGGTGAGCAGTCAGATTTCTCAAGTAGAGCAGCCGAAATCTCTGATGTTAACGGCCTTTGGTCGAGAAGAGTTAACTGACATCATCAAACAGAAAGGGGTGGCTGTTCCAAGTATATTAGATAAGCCCATCACCGCCTCACACTTGTTCGATGCCATTGTTTCTCTCTATGGCGTCAATCATTCACGACTAAGCCGTAGCGAAGCAGAAGAACAGCACCAGTTAGCCAATGTTCAGCAACTGGCGGGGGCTCAACTTCTTTTGGTGGAAGATAATGAGATCAACCAAGAGTTAGCGATAGAGCTACTTGAAGGGCAGCAAATTCATGTCACGGTGGCAGAAAATGGTCAGGTCGCGATTGACCTTTATAAGAGCAATGAATTCGATGGCATCTTGATGGATTGTCAGATGCCGATTATGGATGGCTATGCGGCCACTCAGTTTATTCGAACTCAACTCAAAGACCACTCAATACCGATCATTGCCATGACTGCCAATGTTATGGAACGCGACAAAATTAAAGCGACCAATTCTGGGATGAATGACATTATCGCGAAACCCATTGACGTTGGAACCATGTTCAGCACGCTAGCTAAATGGATTACTCCAAAACACCCTCAGCAGTTTGTTGCTCAGTCCGCGCAATACAACACTGATCTTCCACCAATTGATGGTGTTGACATCCAAGCGGGTCTCATTCGCTCTAGTGGCAACAGTAGTTTGTACAAGAAGCTTCTTGAACGTTTTGCCACTACATATAGCGACACTAACGCTGTATCGCTGGCGCTGTCAGACCAAAACAAAGAGGTGAGAAAGCGCAACATCCACTCTTTAAAAGGGGTATCTGGGAATATTGGTGCTAGCGAAGTCCACCAGCTCAGCGCTTCACTTGAACAAGACCTAGAAAACGACGACTTGCGGGACCAGCTACTCCAACAACTTGCACAATTAATTGGCAAGATAGAAGCGGGGCTAGTAACCTCACAATCAAAAACTATAGCTGTAGACACGGCGACTCAAAACTACGATCAAGAGACGTACGATAAACTCTACTCAGCTGTCGAACAAAACGATACTGAAGCCGTATCTATCATTAATGGCATCGACTCAGGCAACCAGATTGGCTTAACCAACACTCAGCTATCAGAGCTGTCCAGAGTGGTTGAAGAGTTCGATTTTGAGCGCGGATTACAGATCTTGGACACAGCTCAACGATAAGAAAGAGCTAAAACGCTGTTATTGGTATCGTTTTTCCAGTAGATAGGGTAAGTTATAGCACTTTCGTCAAGTTAGACTTTATTCACATTATGAATAAGTAACTTACTGACAAAGCTATAAGATATTACCTACTAGGCGACGATAAACCGCAAGAAATGGTATATTATTAAAATGTCCAATGGTAATGGTGATAGGTTTGGATCAGCATTTAGTGAAGCAAATTGAAGACATATGCTCTGCGCGAGGTGTACGCCTTACAACTCAACGCAAGCGTGTATTCGAGCTGATATGCGCAAGCTCAAAGGCATCAAGTGCTTACGAGCTTTTAGAAGAGTTGAAACAGAGTGAACCTCAAGCAAAACCACCAACCGTATATAGAGCGTTGGATTTTTTGCTTGAGCAAGGCTTTATTCATAGAGTGGAGTCAACCAATAGCTACATTCAATGCGTTTCATGCAATGCTCACAAGCATTTCTCGCACCTACTGATTTGCGATAAATGTGGCAGCGTTATTGAACTCCAAGATGATAGTTTGGTAGCCTTACTAGCTAACAATGCAGAAACACATGGCTTTACCATCAATAATCACGTAATTGAGTCACACGGTATTTGTCAGACATGTTCCACTGACAATGTGAATTAACGATATAGAAGAAGATTATGCGCGCTGAATTTGTAAACCCGTTTTTAGCTTCATTGATGAACGTATTAAAAACGATGGCTTCGCTGGAATTGAAGCCACAGAAGCCTCGTGTCAAGAAAGATGAAATCGCACGTGGGGATGTATCAGGTTTAATAGGGATGGTTGGCACACAAAGCCGAGGCTCCATGTCTATTACCTTTGATGAAAGCCTCGCGTTAGAAATTATGCAGAACATGCTTGGTGAGCGCCCGAATGGTCTGAACGACGAAGTCACTGATATGGTGGGTGAAATCACCAATATGGTGACAGGTGGTGCAAAACGCATTCTTGCAGAAAGTGGCTTTGATTTTGATATGGCAACACCGGTTGTTGTTTCTGGAAAAGGCCACACAATTCGCCATAAATGTGAAGGTTCTATCATCATCATGCCTTTCACTTCTCAATGGGGTAATGCCTTTATCGAAATTTGTTTCGAGTAATCGCTCAAGCAACATCGATAGATTGAATTAAAAAACGCTTCTCTTGGAAGCGTTTTTTTAGTTTATGCGATAACTTGTCTGGCTCTTAATATTTGAAGACAATCTTCAACTAAGACTTCAATCGTTTTTTCCCCTGCTCGCAGATCGATTTCTGGATCAAGCGGCGCTTCGTATTCAGAATCAATTCCCGTAAAATTGGCAATCTCTCCTGCCCTAGCTTTTTTGTACAAGCCTTTAGGGTCGCGCTGCTCACATACTTCTAGCGAGGTATTAACGTACACTTCAAGGAACTCGCCCTCTGGCAGCATTTCTCTTACCAATTGTCTTTCCACTCGATGTGGAGAAATAAACGCCGACAAAACAATTAAGCCTGCGTCTGCCATCAGCTTTGCCAACTCACCTATACGTCGAATATTCTCTCTGCGATCTTGCTCTGAAAAGCCGAGATCACTACATAATCCATGCCGAACATTATCGCCATCGAGTAGATAGGTATGGTAACCAGCTTGCGCAAGGCGAGTTTCTAATGCGCCCGCCACTGTTGATTTACCCGCACCAGAAAGCCCTGTAAACCAAAGCACCACTGGCTTTTGCTTTTTTAGCTGTGAGCGAAAAGCCTTATCAATAGAGTGTTCGTGCCAGACAACATTTTCATCTTTAGTTGGCGTTTCCGTAGTCATAATTCAGTCCTTTTAAAACGGAAAGAAGAGTGGAATGAGCGTTAACACCAGTACGGAGTAAACAATAGATAGAGGAATTCCCACTCGAACATAATCTGTTAGTTTGTAATTACCTACGCTATAAACCAACAGATTGGTTTGGTAGCCATAGGGGGAAATAAAACTTGCGCTAGCACCAAAAAGTACCGCCATGATAAATGGCATAGGATCGACACCGTAGCCAATCGCCATGCTGTAGCCGATAGGAAATGACAACGCTGCTGCGGCATTGTTGGTCACCAACTCTGTCAAAATAAGGGTCAATAGGTAAGTCGCAACCAGTGCGCCGAACACCCCCCAGCCATTGAAACCTTCAATAAACATCTGACCTAAGCTAACAGACAGGCCACTCGACAACATCAATTGAGCGATAGACAGTGCTGAGCCAACAATCACGACAATATCGACCGGAAAACGTCTGCGCAGCTCTCCCAGTTGAACAACACCAAAAAATAGCGCAGCCAACAGAAAAACCGACAGCCCTTTGATTAACGGCACCACCTCTAACAAGGCAAGAGCGATAACGCTAGCAAACCCAAGCAAAACCAGCGCTGATTTATTCGCATCTAAGCGCGCACTTGAATCTAAATCGTTGACCAGTACGAATTCTTTACGATGGGCACGACGTTCTTGCTCAAAACGTTTGCCGGGTACAAGCACTAGGGTATCTCCAGCATTAAGCGTGATGTTACCTAAACCACCTTGCAAACGTTCATGCCCTCGACGTATTGCCACGACCACAGCATCAAACCGATCACGAAAATGACTCGATTTAAGGGTTTTATTACAAAAGCTCGCCGAAGAACTCACAACCACCTCAACAAAGCCTTGCCCATTGAGATGGTGCTGACCAAATAAGGTAAGGCCCTGGATCTCTTGCAGTGTTGCGACACTTTCAATATCGCCACAAAATAGTAGTCGGTCACGAGCTTGAAGCACAAAGTCAGGTTCAACAGAAGGCATGGTTTCACCATCACGAACGACTTCGGCTAAGAACAATTTACGCAGTGCGCGTAGATTATTCTCGCTAATACTACGTCCGACCAAAGGAGACCCTGGCTCAACCCTTGCTTCTAAAAAGTAAGGTAACTCGTCTTGGTTATGATCATCGTAGTTAGGCAATAAGTAGCTCAGCGGGATCAAGATCAACATCCCCCCAAACAGTACGGACAAGCCGATCATAGTCGGGGCAAAAAAGCCAAGACTTGGCAGTCCTGCATCTTCAACAAAGCTGTTAATGATCAAGTTGGTCGACGTACCGATCAAGGTCAATGTACCGCCTAAGATCGCCGCATAAGAAAGTGGGATCAATAGCTTTGAAGGGGCATGTTGCTGGTTACGTTTAATCGCACCAATCAGTGAAACGACCACCGCGGTATTATTGGTAAAAGAAGAAAGCAATGCGGTTGATACACCAAGCTTGGCGACCACAGTACCTAAGCGCCCATTAGAAAGTGAGCGACTTACCCAACTGATTAATCGGGTCTTTTCTAGTGCTGCTGACGCAAGAATCAGCAGTACTAGAGTAAGCAGAGAAGAGTTTGTAAAGTTCGTCGCAACTTCACCAAGCTCTATCATGCCACCGAGAAAAGCAATGAATGCAGCCCCAGCAAAGATATAGCTTGGTTTAATTCGCGTAGTTAGCAAACAAGCTACTATGCCTAGTAAGATTGCCAACACAAACCCTTGTTGCCACATAACGCTTCCCTACTCGCCAATCCGCTATTTGAGTAGCTGACTAATATCTTTTGCTTCCCAATGTGGGAAGTGTTTACGAACTAAAGCATTCAACTCGAGTTCAAATGCTGAGATGTCAGAGGCTTTAGTTTCTACATGAGACAAGCTTTCGCGCACCAGACCCGCACCAACGGTCACGTTAGTTAAGCGATCAATGATGATAAAACCACCGGTATCTTGACTAGCAAGATAGTCATCAAGCGCCACCGACTCTGTTAACGTCCACTCACACAAGCCGATACCATTAAGAGGTAACTCAACTGCACTGTGGGTTGATAGATTGTTGATGTCATACTGATGACGAATCGCCTCTACATGGCCGACTGTTTTCTTACCAGCAATTTTTACATCGTAATCGCGACCAGGTTGTAGTGGCTGCTCTGTCATCCAAACGACGTCAGCCAATAAATGGTTGCTCGACTCAACCTGCGCACTTTCTAGCACAATCAAATCGCCACGGCTGATATCAATTTCATCTTCGAGTGTTAAGGTAACAGCGAGCCCAGCTTGAGCTTGTTCTAGATCTCCATCAAAGGTCACGATGCGCGCAACTTTTGATGTTTTGCCCGAAGGCAACGCTTTGACCTCGTCACCCACTTTGACACTACCGGAAGCAATTGTGCCGGCAAAACCACGGAAATCTAGATTCGGACGATTAACGTATTGAACAGGGAAACGGAACTCACCAATCTCTTTGTCTTGGTCAACATCAACGCTTTCTAGAATCTCAAGTAATGGCGAACCTTCGAACCAAGCCATTTTCGGGCTAGGCTCTACAACGTTATCACCCTCAAGTGCGGAAAGCGGGATAATTTGAATATCGGTTTCGCCTTGTAGGTTTTTGGAGAACTCAAGATACTCATCGCGAATCTGTTCGAAACGCTGCTGCGAGTAATCAACCAGATCCATTTTGTTGACCGCAACGACAAAATGCTTCAGACCAAGCAAGTTTGAGATAAACGAATGGCGACGAGTTTGATCCAATACGCCTTTACGTGCATCAATCAAGATCACAGCCAGATCACAGGTCGATGCACCTGTTGCCATATTGCGGGTGTACTGTTCATGCCCCGGAGTATCGGCAATGATGAACTTACGCTTCTGCGTAGAGAAGTAACGGTAAGCCACATCAATGGTGATCCCCTGCTCTCGCTCTGCCTGAAGTCCATCAACTAGCAGGGCTAGGTCTGGACGCTCTCCAGTTGTCCCCACACGTTGGCTGTCGTTGTGAACCGCTGCTAGCTGATCTTCATAAATTTGCTTAGAGTCATGCAACAAGCGACCGATCAATGTACTTTTACCATCATCGACTGAACCACAAGTTAGGAATCTAAGTAGTGATTTGTACTGATGTTGTTTTAGGTATCCTTCAATACCAAGCTCTTCGAGTTGAGCTTCAACTGCGCTATTCATTTTCTTTCCTTAGATCCTAATTAGAAGTAACCTTGGCGTTTCTTAAGTTCCATCGATCCAGACTGATCATGGTCGATCGCTCGCCCTTGTCGTTCACTGGATGTTGCGACTAACATCTCTTCAATGATGCCTGTGAGCGTATTAGCCTCAGACTCAATCGCCCCAGTGAGTGGATAACAACCTAGTGTTCTGAATCGAACGCTTTTCTCTTCGATCTTCTCACCAGGTTGAAGCTCCATACGCTCATCGTCTACCATGATCAACATGCCATCACGCTCAACCACAGGGCGTTTATCTGCAAGGTAAAGCGGTACTATTTCAATGTTTTCCAAGTAGATGTATTGCCAGATATCTAACTCAGTCCAGTTTGAAAGTGGGAAGACACGAATACTCTCACCTTTATTGATTTGGCCGTTGTATGTACGCCATAGCTCAGGACGCTGATTCTTCGGATCCCATGTGTGGTTCTTGTCACGGAACGAGTAAACACGCTCTTTGGCACGGGATTTTTCTTCATCGCGGCGCGCACCACCAAAGGCAGCATCAAAACCATACTTGTTGAGTGCCTGCTTTAGACCCTGTGTTTTCATGATGTCAGTGTGCTTTGAAGAGCCGTGGACAAATGGGCTGCACCCCATGGCAAGACCTTCTGGGTTCTTATGTACCAAAAGCTCAAAGCCATACTTCTCAGCAGTACGGTCACGGAACTCAATCATTTCCTTAAACTTCCAGTCGGTATCAACATGCAATAGCGGGAAAGGAATTTTACCTGGGTAAAAAGCCTTGCGTGCCAAATGCAGCATGACCGATGAATCCTTACCAATTGAGTACATCATCACTGGGTTATCGAACTCAGCGGCGACTTCACGAATGATATGAATACTTTCCGCTTCAAGCTGCTTAAGATGGGTTAAACGTTCTTGATCCATGTTAGTTGCTTCCTTTATGGCTCATTGAGCCTATGGCTAATCTAAATAATGGCGTTAGGCTGACTGACGCTGAGCTATGACTTGTTCTACTTGCGGTTCAAACCACGCAAGTTTTTCTGACAGTGCAACCACTTCGCCCACGACAATGAGCGAGGGTGACTGAGCGTCTTTGGCAAGATCAGCAAGCTCGGCAAGCTGACCTTTAAATACTTTCTGTGTGCTATGTGTGCCGCGTTCGATAATCGCGATTGGTGTTTCAGGCTGACGACCATATTCAATCAGCTGACTTTGGATGTATTCCGACTTCATCAGTCCCATATAGATGACCAAAGTTTGGTTACCACGGGCTAGTGTTGACCAATCCAATTCATCGCGTTCCGCTTTGAGGTGACCCGTGATAAACATCGCCGACTGTGCATAATCTCGGTGGGTTAAAGGAATACCCGCATAAGCTGTCGCGCCTGCGGCAGCAGTAATACCTGGCACGACATGGAACGAAACACCTGCGTCTGCAAGTACTTCTAGCTCTTCCCCACCGCGACCGAAGATAAAAGGATCACCTCCTTTTATGCGTACAACACGATGACCTTGCAGAGCGAAGTCGAGTAGCAGTTGATTGGTTTTTTCTTGAGGAACACTGTGGTGACCAGCACGCTTGCCAACGCAGACTAAAATGGTGTCATTTGGCACCAAAGCCATGATGTCGTCTGATACTAAATAGTCATAGAGCACGACATCCGCTTGCTGTAAAAAGCGTATCGCTTTGAGAGTCAGCAGCTCGACATCACCAGGTCCAGCACCGACGAGCGCCACTTCACCTTGACTTAAAACGCTCTGCCCCACTGTATTGAGGTCTGCTTGTTTACTGCGCTGTGCGTGCGGATTGCTCAGAGGAAATTGAGAAATCTTATCCTTGCTCGCCATAATGTCACCTTTACCAAATCTATGAAGGCATTATGGCGTCCTAGTTATATTACCGGAAATTCTAAAATTTCATTTTTTATATCAATTCCTGATAAGCCCAAATATGAAGCTGTTCAACCCTTACTCGATTTTGAGAGATTCGCAGCAGAACGCTATAAAGTAATTGCTCAACATCACACTTTGTCTTTCAATGAAATCATTGTTTCATTTCATTTTGTTACATTATGCAGCGTCTTCCTAAACGCTATCGGAGCATAAAAAATGAAAGTAGCAGTGAAACCCCTATCTCTTGCTGTCCTAGGTGGCATGTTAGCCATGGCTGGCCCAGCAATGGCAGATACGATCAAACTACGTATCGTAGAAACCACTGATATTCACACTAATGTCATGGACTATGACTACTACAAAGACAAACCATCACAAAAAATTGGTCTGACTCGTGCTGCTACTTTAGTAAAACAAGCTCGCGCTGAAGTTGAAAACAGCGTATTGGTTGATAACGGTGACTTAATCCAAGGTAGCCCTATGGGGGACTACATGGCTGCGAAAGGCATCAAGGTGGGTGAAGTTCACCCAGTGTACAAAGCGATGAACCAACTAAACTACGATGTGGGTAACATTGGTAACCACGAATTCAATTACGGTTTAGAGTTCCTAGCAGAAACCATCAACGATGCGGATTTCCCTTACATCAGCGCTAACGTATTTGATAAGAAAACAGGTGAGCACTACTTTAAGCCTTACATCATTAAGTCTCATACATTTAAAGACGTTGACGGCGCTGAGCATGAAATCAAAGTGGGCTATATCGGATTTGTTCCACCACAAATCATGGTATGGGATAAGAAAAACCTCGAAGGCAAAGTCTTCGCTAAAGACATTAAGGAAACAGCACAAAAGCTAGTTCCACAAATGAAAAAAGAGGGTGCGGACGTAATCGTTGCGATTCCTCACTCAGGTGTCGCGGCGGACCCATACAAACATGGTGCAGAAAACTCAACGTACTACCTTGCAGAAGTAGAAGGCATTGATGCGATTGCATTTGGTCACTCACACGCCGTATTCCCAGGTAAAGGCTTTGACAACATTCAAGGCGTTGACAACCAAAAAGGCACTATCAACGGCGTAGCATCAGTCATGCCTGGTCGCTGGGGTAGCCACGTCGGTGTCATCGACCTAGAGCTTAAAGAGAAAGACGGAAAATGGGTTGTGGTTGATGGTCAATCACAAGCGCGCCCTATCTTCGACAAAAAGAACAAAAAGTCACTCGCCAAAGCCGATGAGGATATGGTCAAAGCACTTCAAGCTGACCACAAAGGGACTCGCGATTTTGTTAACCAACCAATCGGTAAAGCTAACGATGTAATGTACAGCTTCTTAGCACTTGTACAAGATGATCCAACAGTTCAGATCGTAAACCTAGCGCAAAAAGACTACGTGGAACGCTTTATTCAGGGTGACCCAGACCTATCTGATATCCCTGTACTTTCTGCAGCAGCACCATTTAAAGCCGGTGGCCGTAAGAATGACCCAGCAAACTTTACTGAGGTTGAATCTGGTCAGCTAACATTCCGTAACGCAGCAGACCTTTACCTGTACCCGAACACATTAGTAGCGATGAAGGTAACCGGTAAAGAAGTCAAAGAGTGGCTAGAGTGTACCGCTGGTCAATTTAAACAAATCGACGTCAACAGCACCGCGCCACAACAGCTTATCGACTGGGATGGCTTCCGCACCTACAACTTCGATGTTATCGACGGTGTGAACTACCAAATCGATGTCACTCAACCAGCGAAATACGACGGCAACTGCAAAGTGGTTAACGAAGACGCTGAGCGTATTGTGGGTCTAACTTACCAAGGTAAACCAATCGACATGAAGCAGGACTTCATCATTGCAACCAACAACTACCGTGCCTACAGCAATAAATTCCCAGGTACAGGTTCAGAGTTTGTTGCCTTTGATTCGCCAGATGAAAACCGCTCAGTTATCGCCGCTTACATTACTCGCGTAAGCCAAGAGAAGGGTGAAGTAACACCAAGCGCCGATAACAACTGGTCATTCGCTCCAATCAAGTCAGATAAGAAACTTGATATTCGCTTTGAAACATCACCAAGTGAAAAAGCGGCGAAATTCATTGAAGAAAAAGGTCAGTACCCAATGAAACGCGTCGCGACAGATGATGTTGGTTTTGGTGTCTACCAAATTGACCTACAGAAGTAATTCTTCGCTGAACTAACTGAAAGCCGCAATGAAAATTGCGGCTTTTTTAATGACCCGCGTTTACCGTAGAATAAACCTATTCAATAGACAAACACTGCTATCTCACTATGCTTGATGCTTTTCACCAACAGCTCGTACAAAATGGCTTTACTCAGCCTGAGATAGAGCAACTGACCGAATCAGCACAACTGATTGAGTTACCAACTCGCCATATTTTGCTCCATCAAGGAGAAGTCGCTGAAGAAATTTTCTTTTTATTAGAAGGAATGTGCCACTCAGCCTATCTAACCGATAAAGGTAAAGAATTCAGTAAAGAGTTCTACTGGGAAAACGACTGGATCATTGGTTTTGAAAGTTTGATCAATCAGCAACCCTCTCCTTATCTGCTTGAGTCTTTAACTCAATGCACCTTACTCTCACTGCCAATTGAAACCCTCAGAACATGGCGAGAGCAAAAGCACAGCATTTATCTTAAATTGCTTGAAACGCAACTGATGTATAAAGAAAACAAAGAACGCTTTATGTTGCTCTATAGCCCAGAAGAGCGCTATGAACTGTTCTGCCAACATTACCCAGATTTATTGGAGCGTCTGACCGATTATCAGATCGCAGCATATCTTGGTATTACTCCAATTAGCCTAAGCCGTATCAAAAAACGTCGCCAAAGTTAACAATTGTTAATGCCGGGCCAAATCTGTCTTGCTACATTGGCTTTCTCAACAAAAACAAGACAGATAAAGCATGATTACTTGGCAACTTAACCCCTTTTCCGAGCTTACCACCGAGCAACTCTATCAGTTGCTCAAATTAAGAGTGGATGTTTTCGTCGTGGAGCAAACCTGCCCCTACCCCGAACTGGATGACAAAGATCATCAACCTGGCGTTCATCACCTTCTCGGTTATCAGGGCGAAGAGCTTGTTGCTTGCGCACGTTTACTACCAAAGGGAATCAGTTATCCATCCGTAAGTTTAGGCCGTGTTGCCACAGCGGAAAGTCATCGAGGTGATGGTTTAGGGCATCAACTATTAGATCAAGCTTTATCTAGCTGCGAATTGCTATGGCCGGGTGAATCGATTGAAATTGGTGCTCAGGAGCATCTCGCTACCTTCTACCAACGACATGGGTTTGTGCAAACATCTGCAATGTACTTAGAAGATGATATCCCGCACATTGATATGAAGTTGGAAAAGTAGCCTTGGCTCCCTCTGCAACCTACATCGCTATTATTCTATTAGTGATTGGCAACTTCGCAGCTTCTCTTTCCGATGTGGCAGTGAAACTGTTAAATGGCGAAGTCTCTACCTTTCAATACATTTTCATCCGCCAATTACTTTCAGCTTTGGTTATTTTCCCTTTATGGTGGAAACAGTCTCAGCCACAAAGAAAAATGTACAGCCCCAAGTTAAATCTGCTTAGAGCCCACCTTATCTTAGTTGGTAGCGGATGTATGGTTGTAGCTATCACGCATTTAACCTTGGCTACGGCAAATGCAGTCTTCTACGCAGCCCCCCTGCTCATGCTACCGTTGGCCATTGTGTTGCTTGGAGAAAAACCAACACTTCAACGTAGTGCAGCAACGATTTTCGGCTTTGCTGGGGTAATAGTAGTACTTAGACCATCAGAGTTTCATTGGGCTGCGCTATTTGCATTAGGAACAACTTTAACTCTTGCCCTGTTTAACTTAAGCGCACGTAAACTACCAACACAACAGACTGTGGTCAGTACTCTATTTTGGACGTCGGTACTGTCACTGCCAGTATCTAGCATACTCGCTTTGCTCTATTGGCAACCGGTCAGTAGCACACACATACTGCTTATACTCGCCAGTGCGGCATTGATTCTGACTTACAATGGCTTAGCGGTGATGGCTTACCAACGCTCACCCGCAAGCTCAATTGCTGTGGCCGAAAACTCTGGGTTAGTGTTTGTCGCTCTATTTGGTGTGATGTGGTTTGATGAAGTGCCGGACTGGCTGACAGCATTAGGAATAGTGATGATCGTACTACCCCTAATGCCATGGAAAAGGCTATTCAAGCTTACGAAAAGTGATTATTTACTACGACCAAACCCACCGTCGGAAAGTCGGAAAAACATCACAGATTGATTGCTTTTCTCAAGCTGCAAAATATCGAGCTGGCCATTTTCAGCCAATTTAAACCGCACAAGCTGACCTTTCTTAATTCGACTCAGTGGCTTATCTGTACCCTCAACTTTAACCAAAGCATTAAGATCAGCCATAGCGAGGCCATTACTGCGGAATACTTTTGCAAGGGTATCGCCACTTTTTACCTCGTACTCGTTCCAAGCTTTAGATACAAGCGAATCTTGTTCGGCACTTTTTTGCTCACTAAGACTACGGGTATTGATATCAACTTGGACACGTTGCGAGTTAGTCGAAACGGCTGGCTTCGTATCGGTTTGAGCCTCAGGAACTGGAATCAAAAGCAACACCAATAGCAACGGAGTGATGATCATAAGCGCACGTTGATGGAGCTTAGGTAGCAAATCCCATTTAGACAACATGGCTTGTTTAATTTGCTGCCAATCAATTTGGTCAAACTTGGCTTTTGCTAGTTCAACGTAATCCACCTGCTGCTGTTTCTTTTTCTTTCTGCGATTCATCGCATCTTGTCTCCAAACGTCCTTCGCTACAAGTATAAAAACCAAGCGCATATGAGTATAGGATTTTTCAGCTTTGAAGGTAATAACCCGGTCAAATTTCGCTAAAAAGTCGTCAAAAGGCGATCTCAATCGCACAACGTGACTAGCGACTATCTAGGGTCAACCGTTTCATAACAAGGCTATAACTGGTATCCTTTAGCCTTTATACACCATATAAAGAGAGACACCATGTCTGAAGTTAAATTTGAGACTGTAGAGCAAAAAGCTAGCTACGGTATCGGTCTACAAATGGGTCAGCAACTTGCTGGTTCTGGTCTTGAAGGTCTAAACGTTGACGCTATCGCTGCGGGTATTGCCACTGCACTAGTAGGTGAACAACCAGCAATCGAGATCGATGAAATCAACAATGCGCTACAAGAGCTACACACTCGCGTTGAAGCAGCTCGTCAAGAAGCGGCTAAAGCTGCGGCGGCTGACGGCGAAGCGTTCCTAACTGACAACGCTCTACGCCCAGAAGTAACGGTTCTTGAGTCTGGTCTACAGTACGAGATCATCACTGAAGGTACTGGTGAAATCCCAACTTCAGACAAGCAAGTTCGTGTTCACTACCACGGTGAGCTAACTGACGGCACTGTTTTCGATAGCTCTGTATCTCGCGGTCAACCTGCTGAGTTCCCTGTAACAGGTGTTATTAAAGGCTGGGTTGAAGCACTTCAATTAATGCCTGTTGGCTCTAAGTGGAAACTATACATCCCACAAGACCTAGCATACGGTGAGCGTGGCGCAGGTGCCGCTATCCCTCCATTTGCTGCACTAGTATTCGAAGTAGAGCTACTAGACATCCTTTAATTTCTCACGAAATCAAAGCATGCACAACGGCGACCATTGGTCGCCGTTTTTTTCTGTTTTTCAGGCACAAAAAAACCGAGCTAATGCTCGGCTTTTTCGTTCTTACGAACCTGATTACTCAGCAGCTTCTTCAGCAGCTGGGCGATCTACAAGCTCAATGTAAGCCATTGGAGCTTTATCACCAGTACGGAAACCAGCTTTTAGGATACGAGTGTAACCGCCCTGACGAGCAGCAAAACGTGGACCTAGTTCGTTAAATAGTTTTGCAACTACTTCGTTGTCACGAGTACGTGCAAATGCTAGACGACGGTTAGCAACGCTGTCAGTCTTAGCTAGTGTAATCAAAGGCTCAACTACGCGACGTAGCTCTTTTGCTTTAGGCAGTGTAGTCTTGATAACTTCATGACGTACTAGAGAGCTAGCCATGTTGCTAAACATCGCTTTACGATGTGAGCTGTTGCGGTTGAGTTGACGACCACTCTTACGATGGCGCATGACCTAATCCTTCTAACTTTATCGATTAATCTTCAGCGATAGACGCTGGTGGCCAGTTTTCTAGGCGCATGCCCAGAGACAGACCACGTGATGCAAGTACGTCTTTGATCTCTGTAAGAGATTTTTTACCAAGGTTAGGCGTTTTAAGTAGCTCAACCTCAGTACGCTGTACAAGATCACCGATGTAGTGAATCGCTTCTGCTTTCAGACAGTTAGCAGAGCGAACTGTTAGTTCAAGATCGTCTACAGGACGCAGTAGGATCGGATCGAATTCTGGCTTCTCTTCCTTCTCCTCAGGTACACGTACATCACGAAGATCTACGAACGCATCCAATTGCTCAGCTAGGATAGTAGCTGCACGACGGATTGCTTCCTCAGGGTCAAGAGTACCGTTCGTTTCCATATCGATAACAAGCTTGTCTAAGTCTGTACGCTGCTCTACACGAGCTGCTTCAACAGAGTAAGCAATCTTGTCTACTGGGCTGTACGTAGCGTCAACCAGTAGGCGACCAATTGGACGCTCATCTTCTTCAGTATGGATACGAGCCGAAGCTGGAACATAACCACGACCACGTTCAACTTTGATACGCATTGCGATCTCAGCGTTGTCATCTGTTAGGTGACAAATAACGTGTTCAGGGTTAGCGATCTCTACATCACCATCATGGGTGATGTCACCTGCAACCACAGGGCCCGAGCCTGATTTGTTCAAAGTAATGAACACTTCATCTTTGCCTTCGGCAACGCGTACAGCTAAACCTTTTAGGTTAAGTAGGATTTCAAGAATATCTTCTTGAACGCCTTCTTTAGTGCTGTACTCATGAAGTACGCCTTCGATTTCTACTTCTGTTACAGCACAACCTGGCATAGAAGATAGAAGAATACGGCGAAGTGCATTACCAAGAGTATGGCCAAAACCACGCTCTAATGGCTCAAGAGTTACTTTTGCGTGAGTCGTGCTAACCTGTTCGATGTCAACAAGACGTGGCTTAAGAAATTCTGTTACAGAACCCTGCATTGTGTCCTCTCTTTAGTTTAAACCTTACTTAGAGTAAAGCTCGACGATCAATTGTTCGTTGATGTCAGCAGATAGATCTGAACGCTCAGGCATACGCTTGAACGTACCTTCCATCTTACCACCATCTACTTCAATCCAAGTTGGTTTTTCACGTTGTTCAGCAACTTCTAGAGCAGCCTTGATACGAGATTGCTGTTTAGCTTTCTCGCGGATAGAAACAACGTCGTTAGCCGCAACTTTGAAAGAAGGAACGTTTACAACTTTACCGTTAACTAAGATAGCTTTGTGGCTAACTAGCTGACGTGCTTCTGCGCGAGTTGCACCAAAGCCCATGCGGTAAACTACGTTATCAAGACGACCTTCAAGAAGCTGAAGTAGGTTTTCACCCGTGTTGCCTTTTAGGCGAGCAGCTTCTTTGTAGTAGTTACGGAATTGTTTTTCTAGAACGCCGTACATACGACGAACTTTTTGCTTCTCACGAAGCTGAACGCCATACTCAGATAGACGACCGCGACGAGCGCCGTGTACACCTGGTGCGTTATCAATTTTACACTTGGTATCGATCGCGCGTACACCAGACTTAAGAAATAAGTCAGTACCTTCGCGACGGCTAAGCTTCAGCTTAGGACCCAAATATCTTGCCATGATCTTTCTCCAGTAATCTAAAAAACGTTATACGCGACGTTTCTTAGGTGGACGACAACCGTTATGAGGGATTGGTGTAGCATCAACAATGTTTGTGATGCGGAAACCAGCAGCGTTCAGTGCGCGAACAGTAGATTCACGACCTGGACCTGGACCCTTAACCATAACTTCCAAGTTCTTTAGACCGTATTCTTTAGCCATTTCAGCACAACGCTCAGCAGCAACCTGTGCAGCGAACGGAGTAGACTTACGAGAACCACGGAAACCTGAACCACCTGCAGTAGCCCATGCAAGAGCATTACCTTGACGGTCAGTGATGGTTACGATTGTGTTATTGAAAGATGCATGGATGTGCGCTACGCCATCTGCAACTTGCTTGCGTACGCGCTTACGAGCGCGAGTTGGTTGTTTAGCCATTGTACTCTACCTTCCCGATTATTTCTTGATCGGCTTACGCGGACCCTTACGGGTGCGAGCATTGGTTTTAGTACGCTGTCCACGTAGTGGTAGACTGCGACGATGACGAAGACCACGGTAACAACCAAGGTCCATAAGACGCTTGATGTTCATTGATACTTCACGACGTAGATCACCTTCTACAGTGTACTTAGCTACACCATCACGCAGTTGATCGATCTGCTCTTCAGTTAGTTCACTGATCTTAACATCTTCAGCAATACCCACTTCAGCTAGAATAGCTTGAGAGCGAGTTTTACCGATGCCGTAGATTGACGTTAGTGCAATCACAGCATGTTTTTGATCAGGAATGTTAATGCCTGCAATACGGGCCATTATTCACTCCTAGTGTTTCATAAAAGAATTAGCCGCAGCAAAGCCCGTTTAGGATACGCTGCGGAATACTACTTCTTTTGCACGCAAAAGGTAGGCCGAGGAATATACTCGACACTACCTTATATTTCAAGTAAAAATTTCTGCTTAATTAGCCTTGGCGCTGCTTGTGCTTTGGCTCACTGCAAATCACGCGAACGACACCGTTACGCTTGATAACTTTACAGTTACGGCAGATTTTTTTAACGGAAGCACGAACTTTCATTGCTAAACTCCGTAAATGAAATCTGAGTCTACCGCCGAATTAACGGCCATAGCCTTTCAGATTCGCTTTCTTCAACACAGAATCATACTGTTGAGACATCAGATGAGTCTGTACCTGTGCCATAAAGTCCATGATAACAACTACTACGATTAGTAGAGATGTACCGCCGAAGTAGAAACGTACGTTCCACGCGACCATCATGAACTCTGGAATCAGACAGATAAAGGTAATGTATAACGCACCTGCTAGGGTTAAACGCGTCATTACTTTATCAATATACTTAGCTGTCTGCTCACCTGGGCGGATGCCGGGTACGAATGCACCGGACTTCTTCAAGTTATCTGCTGTTTCACGCGGGTTGAATACCAACGCCGTGTAGAAGAAACAGAAGAAAATAATCGCTGCTGCATAAAGCATTACATACAGAGGTTGACCTGGGCTAAGAGCCAAAGACACGTCAGTTAACCAACCGAACGCGCTGCTCTCACCATTTTGACCAAACCACTGCGCCAGTGTTCCTGGGAACAGGATAATGCTTGATGCAAAGATTGCTGGAATAACACCTGCCATATTAATCTTAAGTGGCAAGTGAGTGCTTTGCGCAGCAAATACTTTACGACCTTGTTGACGCTTTGCGTAGTTGACAACGATTCGACGTTGACCACGCTCCATGAAAACAACGAAGTAAATTACTGCAAAAGCAAGTACACCAATCAACAGCAGAAGAAGTACATGCAATTCACCTTGACGCGCTTGCTCGATTGTTTGACCGATTGCAGAAGGCAATCCAGCAACAATACCTGCAAAAATAAGTAACGAAATACCGTTACCAATTCCGCGCTCTGTAATTTGTTCACCTAACCACATTAAGAACATGGTACCGGTTACTAAACTTACGGTAGCAATAAGCGTAAACATGGTTTGGTTGATAACAACCAGATTATCGACCATGTTTGGTAAGCCTGTTGCAATACCAATAGCTTGGAATGTTGCAAGTACAAGCGTGCCGTAGCGTGTATATTGGCTGATCTTACGACGGCCTGCTTCACCCTCTTTTTTGAGTTCAGCTAACGCTGGATGAACTACAGTTAGCAGTTGGACAACAATAGATGCCGAAATATACGGCATGATGCCCAACGCTAATATAGATGCACGCTCAAGAGCACCACCGGAGAACATGTTAAACATTTCTACGATGGTACCTTTTTGCTGTTCGAACAATTCGGCAAGTACAGCAGCGTCAATACCAGGAATCGGCACAAAGGAGCCGGCTCGGAATACTAAAAGTGCACCCACTACGAATAACAAGCGCGACTTTAGTTCACTTAAGCCGCTCTGAGCACTACGAAAATCTTGTCCTGGTTTCTTAGCCATCTGTACCTCGTTCCTCGAGATTATTCCTCGATTTTACCGCCTGCAGCTTCGATTGCAGCTTTAGCGCCTTTAGTCACACGTAGACCTTTTACAGTCACTGCTTTGTTAAGCTCACCAGATAGAACAACTTTTACAAATTCGATGTTCTTAGTGATAACGTTAGCAGCTTTAAGGCTGTTTAGATCTACTACGTCACCTGTTACTTTCGCTAGCTCAGCTAGACGAACTTCAGCAGACACTAGGCTCTTACGAGAAGTGAAACCGAATTTTGGTAGACGTTGTTTTAGAGGCATCTGACCGCCTTCAAAACCTGGACGAACGCTGCCGCCAGAACGTGACTTTTGACCTTTGTGGCCACGGCCACCAGTCTTACCTAGGCCAGAACCGATACCACGACCAACGCGCTTAGCAGCAGTCTTAGCACCAGCAGCTGGTGATAGAGTATTCAAACGCATTCTGATTACTCCTCAACTTTAACCATGTAGTAAACCTTGTTGATCATACCGCGCACGCACGGAGTATCTTCAAGTTCTACTGTGTGGTTGATTTTACGAAGGCCTAGACCTTTAAGACACGCTTTGTGCTTAGGTAGACGACCAATTGAGCTTTTAGTTTGAGTTACTTTAATAGTTGCCATGGTGTTCTTACTCCGAAATAGATTCAACAGTTAGACCACGTTTAGCAGCAACCATTTCTGGCGACTTCATGCTACCTAGTGCATCGATCGTTGCACGAACGATGTTGATAGGGTTCGTAGAACCGTATGCTTTAGATAGTACGTTGTGTACACCAGCAACTTCTAGTACTGCACGCATCGCACCACCTGCGATAACACCAGTACCTTCTGCAGCAGGCTGCATGTAAACTTTAGAGCCCGAATGACGACCTTTCACCGGGTGGTGAAGAGTGCCTTCGTTTAGAGCGATCGTAGTCATGTTACGACGCGCTTTTTCCATTGCTTTTTGAATCGCTGCAGGTACTTCACGAGCTTTGCCGTAACCGAAACCTACACGACCGTTACCGTCACCAACTACTGTTAGTGCAGTGAAGCTCATGATTCGACCACCTTTAACCGTCTTAGATACACGGTTAACTGCGATTAGCTTTTCTTGCAAATCATTCGCTTGAACTTGTTGTTCTTTAGCCATCTTCCAACCCTACCTTAGAATTTCAGACCAGCTTCGCGAGCAGATTCTGCTAGCGCCGCCACTCGACCGTGGTATTGGAAACCAGAACGATCAAATGCAACTGACTCAACGCCTTTTTCAAGAGCGCGTTCAGCAACAGCTTTACCTACTGCTTTAGCTGCATCGATGTTACCAGTGTTCTTAACTTGCTCACGGATCGCTTTTTCTACAGTAGAAGCTGATGCGATAACCTCAGAGCCGTTTGATGCGATAACCTGAGCGTACACGTGACGAGGAGTACGGTGTACTACTAGGCGAGTTGCACCCAGTTCTGCAATCTTACGACGTGCGCGTGTAGCACGACGGATGCGAGATGCTTTCTTATCCATAGTGTTACCTTACTTCTTCTTAGCTTCTTTAGTACGCACATTTTCATCTGCGTAACGAACACCTTTACCTTTGTAAGGCTCAGGCTCACGGTAAGAACGAATGTCAGCCGCAACCTGACCAACAAGTTGTTTGTCACAACCAGTGATCACGATTTCAGTTTGGCTTGGACACTCAGCTTTAATACCCGCTGGCAGTTCATGCTCAACTGGGTGAGAGAAGCCAAGAGTTAGGCCTACAGCGTTGCCTTTGATAGCAGCACGGTAACCAACACCCTTAAGAGTTAGCTTCTTAGTAAAGCCTTCAGTAACGCCAACAACCATGTTGTTAACTAGAGCGCGAGCAGTACCTGCTTGTGCCCATGCGTTAGCAACACCTTCGCGTGGACCGAAAGTAAGATTGTTTTCTTCCTGAGCAACAACTACCGCTGCGTTAAGAACGCGTGATAGTTCGCCTTTAGCACCTTTTACAGTGATTTCTTGGCCGTTTAGTTTCACCTCTACGCCAGCTGGAATAGCGACAGGTGCTTTAGCAACACGAGACATAGTCTACTCCTATTAAGCTACGTAGCAGATGATTTCACCACCAAGACCTGCTTTACGTGCAGCGCGGTCTGACATAAGACCCTTGGAAGTTGAAACGATAGCAACACCAAGACCACCCATTACAGAAGGAAGTTGATCTTTCTTCTTGTAAACACGTAGACCTGGTCGAGAAACACGTTTAAGTTGCTCGATTACTGGTTTAGCTTGGAAGTACTTAAGTGTAACTTCTAGCTCAGGTTTAACTTCGCCTTCAACAGCGAAATCAGTGATGTAACCTTCAGCTTTTAGTAGTGCAGCAATTGCAACTTTAAGCTTTGAAGAAGGCATTTTAACAGCAACTTTGTTTGCTGCCTGACCGTTACGAACGCGGGTCAGCATATCCGAAATCGGATCTTGCATGCTCATATGATTTACTCCAAATGATTAAGTGGCAATTACCAGCTAGCCTTACGAAGACCCGGAATCTCGCCTTTCATGCAAGCTTCACGAACCTTAATACGGCTTAGACCGAACTTACGTAGGTAACCGTGTGGACGACCAGTTTGGTTGCAACGGTTGCGCTGACGTGATGCACTTGAATCACGTGGAAGAGATTGCAGTTTAAGAACCGCATTCCAACGATCTTCTTCTGATGCGTTTACATCGCTAATGATAGCTTTAAGCGCAGAACGCTTCTCAGCGAACTTAGCTACTAGCTTCGCACGTTTTGCTTCACGTGCTTTCATTGAATTTTTAGCCATAACAGTAACCCTTCACCTTACTTACGGAATGGGAAGTTAAAGGCAGCCAGCAGAGCACGGCCTTCCTCATCAGTACCAGCAGACGTCGTAATAGTGATGTCTAGACCGCGTACTCTATCAACTTTATCAAAGTCGATTTCCGGGAAGATGATTTGCTCGCGAACGCCCATGCTGTAGTTACCGCGTCCGTCAAAAGACTTAGCGCTAACGCCACGGAAGTCACGTACTCGTGGAAGAGCGATGTTAATTAAACGCTCAAGAAAATCCCACATACGTTCGCCACGCAAGGTTACTTTACAACCGATAGGGTAGCCTTCGCGGATTTTGAAACCTGCAACAGATTTACGCGCTTTAGTGATAAGTGGCTTTTGACCAGAGATCGTTGCCATATCAGCAGCTGCGTTTTCAAGCAGTTTCTTATCGTTGATTGCTTCACCAACACCCATGTTTAGGGTGATTTTCTCGATTCTAGGGACTTGCATGACGCTTGTGTAGCTAAACTGTTTGGTCAGTTCAGCGACTACAGACGACTTGTAGTAATCATGCAGTTTCGCCATAGTAGAACTCCAAATTACTTCTATTAGTTAGAAACGATTTCGTTGTTAGACTTAAAGAAACGTACTTTCTTACCATCTTCAAAACGGAAACCGATACGGTCAGCTTTACCAGTAGCTGCGTTAAAGATTGCAACGTTAGAAGCATCAATAGCTGCTTCTTGTTCAACGATGCCACCTTGTTGACCTAGAGCCGGAACCGGCTTTTGGTGCTTCTTAACAAGGTTGATACCTTCAACGATAACTTTACCAGTTGCTAGAACCTTAGTTACTTTACCTTTCTTGCCTTTGTCTTTACCAGCAAGAACGATTACTTCGTCATTACGACGGATTTTAGCTGCCATTTCTACGTGCTCCTTACAGAACTTCTGGAGCCAGTGAAACGATCTTCATGAACTTATCGCCACGAAGCTCACGTGTCACAGGGCCAAAGATACGTGTACCGATTGGTTGCTCAGTATTGTCATTAAGCAATACACAAGCATTACGGTCGAAGCGAATGACAGAACCGTCTGGACGACGAACGCCTTTGCGAGTGCGCACGACAACCGCCTTCAGAACATCACCTTTCTTAACTTTACCGCGAGGAATTGCTTCCTTAACAGTAACTTTGATGACGTCACCGATATGTGCATAACGGCGGTGTGAGCCACCCAGGACCTTAATACACATTACCTTGCGCGCGCCAGAGTTATCAGCTGCGTCAAGTGTACTTTGCATTTGGATCATTGTTAGTGCTCCGCTAAATATTAATAACTAGACCCATCACGGGTCGGGCTGCCTCTTTAAAAGGGACGCGAATTGTACCACCCTTTTTTGTGATTGGGTAGTCAAAAAATAAACGGCCCCAAAATAATTTTGGAGCCGTTTAATTTCATAGAATTAGCTAAGGATTAGCCTTTAGCTTTTTCTACAACTTTTACCAGTGTCCAAGACTTAGTCTTAGACAGTGGACGACACTCACGAATTTCAACAGTATCGCCTAGGCCACACTCGTTGTTCTCGTCATGTGCGTGAACTTTAGTCGTGCGCTTTACGAACTTGCCGTAAATTGGGTGTTTAACCATGCGCTCGATAGCAACAGTGATAGACTTGTCAGCCTTGTTGCTAACTACACGACCAAATGAAGTACGAATTTTGTCGCTCATTATGCGCCTGCCTTCTCAGTCAATACGGTTTTCACACGTGCGATATCACGACGTACAGCTTTCAGAGTATGAGTTTGCTGTAGTTGACCAGTTGCAGCTTGCATACGCAAGTTGAACTGTTCACGTAGCAAATTCAAAAGCTCAGCGTTAAGCTCTTCAACGCTTTTTTCGCGTAGATCTTGTGCTTTCATCACATCACCTGCTTAGTTACAAATGTAGTTTTGAATGGCAGTTTACGCGCCGCTAGACGGAACGCTTCACGTGCCAATTCTTCAGGTACACCACCCATTTCGTACATAACCTTACCAGGTTGGATTTGGGCTACCCAGTACTCAACGTTACCTTTACCCTTACCTTGACGAACTTCTAGTGGTTTTTCTGTGATAGGCTTGTCTGGGAACACACGGATCCAGATTTTACCTTGACGCTTAACGTGACGTGTCATTGCACGACGTGCCGCTTCGATTTGACGAGCAGTTAGACGGCCACGGCCAGTAGCTTTAAGACCGAATTCGCCGAAGCTTACATCAGTACCTTTAGCTAGACCACGGTTACGACCTGTCTGAACCTTACGGAACTTAGTACGTTTAGGTTGTAGCATCTGTCGACTCCTTACTTACGGCCTTTACGCTGCTTCTTAGGCTTATCGCCTTTAGGCTCTACAGCGTTAGCTGCTGGCATACCGCCTAGAATCTCACCTTTGAAGATCCAAACTTTAATGCCGATCACACCGTATTGAGTGTGAGCCGAAGAAGTTGCGTAATCAATGTCAGCACGTAGAGTGTGTAGAGGCACACGGCCTTCACGGTACCACTCAGAACGTGCAATTTCAGCGCCGCCTAGACGACCGCTTACTTCTACTTTGATACCTTTAGCGCCTAGACGCATAGCGTTTTGTACCGCGCGCTTCATAGCACGACGGAACATAACACGACGCTCTAGCTGAGACGCGATGCTATCACCTACAAGCTGTGCATCAAGTTCAGGCTTACGTACTTCAGCGATGTTAATTTGCGCTGGTACACCTGCAATTTTAGCTACAGCTGTGCGTAGTTTTTCTACGTCTTCACCTTTCTTACCGATAACTACGCCTGGACGAGCAGTGTGAATAGTCACACGGATGCTCTTAGCAGGACGCTCGATAACGATGCGTGAAAGAGATGCTTTTTTCAGTTCACTTGTAAGGAACTGACGTACCTTGAAGTCGCCGTCTAGGTTGTCAGCGAAATCTTTGGTGTTAGCAAACCATGTAGCATTCCAAGGCTTAACGATGCCTAGACGAATACCATTAGGATGTACTTTTTGACCCATTGCTTACTCTCCTAGTCTCAAGCGTCTGCTACAACAACAGTGATGTGGCTTGAACGCTTCAAGATACGATCCGCACGACCTTTAGCACGAGGCATAATACGCTTCATGATAGGGCCTTCATCTACGAAGATTTTTGCGACATTTAGATCGTCAATATCTGCGCCTTCATTGTGCTCCGCGTTAGCGATAGCTGACTCAAGAACTTTCTTGATTAGATCAGCAGCTTTTTTGTTGCTGAACGTTAGAATTTCTAGAGCCTGGTCTACAGATTTACCACGAATTTGATCCGCAACTAAGCGAGCTTTCTGAGGCGAAATGCGAGCAAAGTTATGTTTAGCTAATGCTTCCATCATCTACTCCTTAACGCTTCTTAGCTTTCTTATCCACGACATGGCCGCGGTAAGTACGTGTTGGTGCGAATTCGCCCAGTTTGTGACCGATCATTTCTTCGGTTACGAATACTGGTACGTGCTGACGACCATTATGGACAGCGATGGTCAAACCGATCATCGTAGGGATGATCATTGAACGACGGGACCAAGTCTTAATAGGCTTTTTGTCTCCGCTTTCCACCGCTTTCTCTACCTTCTTCAGCAAGTGTAGGTCAATAAATGGACCTTTCTTGAGAGAACGTGGCATGGCGATTCCTCTTTATATAGATTACTTGTTACGACGACGTACGATGTACTTGTCAGTGCGTTTGTTCTTACGAGTCTTGAAGCCTTTAGTTGGCTGACCCCATGGTGAAACTGGGTGACGGCCACCAGAAGTACGACCTTCACCACCACCGTGTGGGTGGTCTACTGGGTTCATCACAACACCACGAACGGTTGGACGAACACCGCGCCAGCGGTTAGCACCAGCTTTACCAAGTTCACGTAGCATGTGCTCAGAGTTACCAACTTCACCGATTGTTGCACGGCCTTCAGAAAGTACTTTGCGCATTTCGCCAGAACGTAGACGGATAGTTACGTATGCACCGTCGCGAGCAACGATTTGAGCATATGCACCAGCCGAACGAGCTAGCTGACCACCTTTACCAGGCTTAAGTTCAACGTTGTGTACAGTTGAACCTACTGGGATGTTACGCATTGGTAGAGTGTTACCAGCTTTAATTGGTGCATCAACACCTGACTGGATAGCATCACCTGCGTTAACACCTTTAGGTGCTAGGATGTAACGACGCTCACCGTCTGCGTACAGAACTAGAGCGATGTTAGCGCTACGGTTTGGATCATATTCAAGACGCTCAACTTTCGCTGGGATACCGTCTTTAGTACGTTTGAAGTCAATTACACGGTAGTGGTGCTTGTGACCACCGCCGATGTGACGTACTGTGATACGACCGTTGTTGTTACGACCACCGTTCTTAGAGTTTTTCTCTAGAAGAGGTGCGTATGGCTTGCCCTTGTGTAGGTCAGCGTTAACAACTTTAACAACGTGACGACGACCAGGGGAAGTCGGCTTACATTTAACAATAGCCATTCTTAACTACTCCTGTTATTCCGCGCCGCCAACGAAGTCAAGATCTTGACCTTCTTTCAAAGTAACGTACGCTTTCTTAACGTCGCTGCGGCGACCTTGGCGTAGACCTTGACGTTTGGTCTTACCCTTAGTGATAAGAGTATTTACAGACTTAACTTCAACTTCAAATAGCTTTTCTACAGCTGCTTTGATCTCTTTTTTAGTTGCATCTTTAGCTACTTTGAAAACGATAGTGTTCGCTTTCTCAGCTGCCATAGTTGCTTTTTCAGAGATGTGCGGTGCACGTAGAACTTTTAGGATACGCTCTTCAGTGATCATGCTAGCATCTCCTCTACTTGTTTAACTGCGTCAGCAGTAATTACAACTTTGTCAAACGCAATTAGAGATACTGGATCAATACCAGCAACGTCACGAGCGTCAACTTTGTATAGGTTACGAGCAGCTAAGAATAGGTTCTCATCTACTTCGCTAGTCACGATTAAAGCGTCAGTTAGCTCAAGCTCTTTAAGCTTAGCAACTAGTTCTTTAGTCTTTGGTGCTTCTACTGAGAAGTTATCAACAACGATTAGACGCTCTTGACGAACAAGCTCAGAAAGAATGCTCTTCATAGCACCACGGTACATTTTTTTGTTTACTTTTTGGCTGTGATCTTGTGGTTTCGCAGCAAAAGTAACACCACCTGTACGCCAGATTGGGCTACGGATTGTACCAGCACGTGCACGGCCAGTACCTTTTTGGCGCCATGGCTTAGCGCCACCGCCAGAAACTTCTGAACGTGTTTTCTGAGCACGAGTACCTTGACGAGCACCTGCTGCGTACGCAACAACTACTTGGTGTACAAGAGCTTCGTTAAACTCACGTCCGAAAGTAGTTTCGGAAACAGTTAGTGCATCAGCACCTTTAACCATTAGTTCCATTACTTACTCCTGAGACGTTATGCTTTAACAGCTGGTTTAACGATCACGTTACCGCCAGTTGCGCCTGGGACTGCACCTTTAATAAGAAGCAGATTGCGCTCAGCGTCAACACGTACGATCTCTAGGTTTTGAGTCGTTACACGCTCAGCACCCATGTGACCTGCCATTTTCTTGCCTTTAAATACGCGACCTGGAGTCTGACATTGACCGATAGAACCAGGAGCACGGTGAGACAATGAGTTACCGTGAGTCATATCTTGAGTGCGGAAGTTCCAACGCTTAACAGCGCCTTGGAAACCTTTACCCTTAGATGTACCAGTAACGTCTACTTTCTTTGTTTCGTTGAATAGTTCAACTGTTAGCTCAGCGCCAACTGCAAACTCTTCACCGTTTTCCAAACGGAATTCCCAAAGACCACGACCAGCTTCAACACCTGCTTTAGCAAAGTGACCTGCTTCTGGCTTAGATACGCGGTTAGCTTTCTTAGCACCAGTAGTAACCTGGATTGCTGCGTAGCCGTCAGTCTCAAGAGTTTTAACTTGAGAAACACGGTTAGCTTCAACCTCAACAACAGTTACTGGGATAGAAACGCCTTCTTCAGTAAATACGCGGGTCATGCCCACTTTACGACCGATTAGACCAATCATTCTTCTAATCTCCCTTAACCTAGGCTAATTTGAACGTCAACGCCCGCAGCAAGGTCTAGACGCATTAGAGCATCAACAGTTTTGTCTGTTGGCTCAACGATGTCGATTAGACGCTTGTGAGTACGGATTTCGTACTGGTCACGTGCTTTCTTGTTAACGTGTGGAGAGATAAGAACTGTGAAACGCTCTTTACGAGTAGGTAGTGGGATTGGACCACGAACCTGTGCGCCAGTGCGCTTAGCTGTTTCAACGATTTCCGCTGTAGAAGCATCGATTAGTTTGTAATCGAAAGCTTTTAGGCGGATACGGATACGTTGGTTCTGCATGAGACAGAGCTCCAATATTAAAAATTACACAAACAATATCGCCACTCAGACTCGTAAAAACGAGAGAATGCCGATTGATTTATGTGAAACCGTAACTTCCAAGATTAGGAAGTATTGTCAGTTAATTTTCGATTAACTACCCCTACATACCAGAATCACGTCTGGGGATAGTTATTCCGAAGAATAAGTAGCTAATTGTATTAACCGCGAACATAAGCTGAGTCTACATTACCTAATAAATCGATGATTTATTAGCTCCTCTTCGCTCATTGGTTCACAACTGGCTTAACCAGTGCGACGCATTATACAGATCACAGTTTCACTTGCAAGTACTGTTTGAAAAATAAACGCAGAAGAGGGAGTTGGAATTTGGAATCGAGATGTGGGAGCGGACTGAATCAACAACCCGCTCTCTCTTTATATGTATTCTAATGTATTACGCCAGGCGCTGACGAACTGCTTCAAACAGACAAACGCCCGACGCTACCGATACGTTTAGGCTTGATACGCTGCCAGCCATTGGGATTTTGATTAAATCATCGCAAGTTTCACGAGTTAGACGGCGCATGCCGTCACCTTCAGCACCCATAACAATCGCCAAAGAACCTGTTAGTTTTGCTTGGTAGATATCGTGCGTTGCTTCACCAGCAGTACCCACAAACCAAACACCCTGCTCTTGCAACGCTCGCATAGTTCGCGCGAGGTTAGTCACCCGAACTAAAGGCACAGTTTCTGCAGCGCCACAGGCCACTTTACTGACCGTTGCGGTGATATTGGCTGACTTATCTTTTGGAACGATCACGGCGGCGACACCCGCCGCATCAGCGTTACGTAAACAGGCGCCTAGGTTGTGCGGATCGGTGACACCATCAAGTACTAACAATAGTGGCGATTCATGCTTAGCCAGGATGTCATCTAAGTCGTTTTCGTTAAGCTGCTTGGCCGGCTTAACACGAGCCATAATGCCTTGATGGTTTGCACCACGTGCTTTGTCATCTAATGTTTTGCGGGTCATTTGCTGAATCGACACACCGCATACTTGCAGATCGTTTAGGATAGGCATTAGACGGTCATCTTGACGGCCTTTTAGCACAAACGCTTCAATAAAGCGCTCAGGTTCACGCTCTAGTACTGCTTTGACGGCGTGGATACCATAAATAAATTCGTTACTCATTTAAAAACCTGTTTGGTTAAGTTCTTACTGCGCAGCTTTCTTCGTACGCTTAGTTTTCTTTGGCTTAGCACCCGGCTTTTTCTTGCGCGCCTTGGTGACTTTTGGCTTCTTGCCAGATTTCGAATCGGAGTGTTCCGGACGTTTGGTTGGCTCAATTTCAGGCGTTGCTTTGCGCCCAGTTTTGCCACCTTTAGTCGCTGCGCGTTTTTTCTCTTTGGCTTTTCTCTTTGCCTCTGCCGCGCGCTTCTTGGCCGTTTTTCCTTCGCCGCGTAGCTTACGACTTGTTTCGACTAATTCAAAGTCAATTTGGCGATCATCGAGATTGACCGAAAGTACTTTCACTTTCACCGCATCACCAAGTCGGTAGATTGCTCCAAAACTTTCGCCAATAAGTCTTTGACCAATGGGATCAAATTGGTAGTAGTCATTGGCGAGTGCCGAAATATGAACTAGACCGTCGATGTGTAAATCACTCAGGCGAACAAAGAAGCCAAAACCGGTGACATTGGCAATCACGCCATCAAGCTCTTCCCCGACATGATCTTGCATGTATTCACATTTAAGCCAATCAGATACTTCACGGGTAGCATCATCGGCACGGCGTTCAGTCATCGAACACTGCTCACCATAGAAGTCCATATCATCAAATGAGTAATGGTAACCACCTGTTGGTGTCCAGCGATCTTTTAGCGTGCCGTTTTCTTTTGCAATCAGGTACTTAATTGCACGATGAAGCAATAAATCTGGGTAGCGGCGAATTGGCGATGTAAAGTGCGCGTAGCGTTTCAATGCCAGACCAAAGTGACCACAGTTATCTGCGTTGTAAACGGCTTGTTTCATCGAACGCAGCAGCATAGTTTGAATCAGTTCTTTGTCTTGACGCTGTGCAATCTGCTTAACCAGATCGGCATAGTCGGTTGGCGAAGGTTCTAAACCGCCATTTAAATGCAACCCAAGCTCGCCTAAAAAGTCCCGGAAGCCTTGCAAACGTAATTCACCCGGAGATTCATGAATGCGGAACAGTGCTGGTTCTTTGGCTTTCTCAACCAAAGAGGCTGAAGCAATGTTGGCAAGAATCATACATTCTTCAATGATCTTATGCGCATCATTGCGAATCACAGGTTCAATGCTGTCTATCTTGCGTTCTGCGTTAAAGATGAACTTGGTTTCAACCGTTTCAAATTCTATCGCGCCACGATTATCGCGAGCGTGCTTGAGTACCTTGTACATCTTGTGTAGTTCTTCAAGGTGAGGGACGATCGGCTCATATCGCTGACGCAGCTCTTCATTCCCTTCAAGAATATCGTGCACCTTATTGTAAGTTAAGCGAGCATGGGAGTTCATTACTGCTTCATAGTGCTTGTAACCAGATAGCTTACCCGTATCGGAGATGGTCATCTCACATACCATACATAGACGATCCACTTGCGGGTTAAGCGAACACAAGCCGTTAGACAGCACTTCCGGTAGCATTGGAACCACTTGCGATGGGAAGTAGACCGAGTTACCACGGTTTATCGCCTCTTTATCGAGTGCACTATCTGGACGAACGTAGTAACTCACATCTGCGATCGCAACCCATAAGCGCCAGCCACCGCTCTTTTTCTTCTCACAGAAAACCGCATCATCAAAGTCGCGCGCATCTTCGCCATCGATCGTCACTAATGGCAAGTCACGTAGATCTACTCGGCCAAGCTTCGCTTCTTCTGGTACTTCTTCACCTAGCCCTTCGATTTGCTTATCGACTGCTTCAGGCCACTCATGTGGAATTTGGTGGGTACGAATTGCAATTTGGGTCTCCATCCCTGGCGCCATATTTTCACCAAGAACTTCTATCACCTCTCCCATCATTCCGCGCGAGCGTGAACCACGGTCAGTAATCTCGATTACCACCACATTACCCATACGCGCCCCAGCACGTAGGTCATTCGGGATTAAGATATCTTGGCTGATGCGCGAATCATCAGGAACAACGTACGAGTAGCCATACTCCATAAAGAAACGACCAACAATCTGAGTTTGACGCTCTTCTAGTACGCGGACTAAGCGCCCTTCCTTGCGGCCTCGTTTCGAATTCTCAGTGGGTTGTACTAATACATAGTCACCATGGATGATGTTTTTCATCTGGTGGTGAGGTAGGACAATGTCGTTGTCTTTACCTACGCTTCCTTCAGGACGCACCCAGCCATGACCGTCTTTGTGGCCGATCACATAGCCTTTGACCATTTCCAGTTTCTCAGGTAAGGCATAGCATTGACGGCGAGTAAAGACTAACTGGCCATCTCGTTCCATTGCACGCAGTCGACGACGTAAGCCTTCATAATGATCTTCACCTTTGAGCTGAAGCGCTTCAAAGAGATCGTTGCGGTTCATCGGAACACCCGCTTGGCTGAGAAATTCTAAGATAAACTCACGGCTTGGGATCGGGTTGTCATAATTTTCCGATTCACGAGCTGCAAATGGGTCATTATGGATATTGTCTGACATAGGCACGCCTAATTAACAAAGGAAGGGAATTAAAACTAGTATATCTGACTAGCGAGTTAAGCTACAGGTAAGTCGCTTTTATTTCGCGACTTTTCAATATCTTTCACCTGCGAACGGCGTGGTGCCCTTTAAAGCCGATGCAAGAACAAAAAGCTAAAAGCAGCAATGCCCGGTATTTAGCCGGGCATTGTTGTCAGAAAGATCAGAGTGCAGATAAATGATCTTAGTGCTTTACCAGAAAGTATCGCGCTTTTTAGCTCTGGCGATAATGTTTTGTGGCATTCGCCGCTCTAGGCCTTGCCGTAAAACACTAATGCGTTTGTGTACGCGCTGATCAGCCGTGACTGAGTTGTACAACCAACGGTAGGCATCTTCATAATCGAGCGGGCTGCCATAATCACGTAATAGTAGCTCCGCTAAATGAATGCGAGCATTGAGGTTACCCATCGCAGCAGCCTCACGTAAGTAAGGAATCGCGCGCTCTTTATCTTGCTGGACTAAGGTACCACGCGAGTAATAACGACCAATCTGCTCTAGAGCAGCCGGCAAACCTTGGTGGGCAGCGTTTTCCATATAGTAGAGACCAAGCTCTACATCCTGATTGACACACACGCCCCATGCCAACATATCTCCGTATAGAAATTCATACGCAGGTAAGCTGATTCGAGTCGCACGCGCTACAATATCTTCAACAAGTTGACAGTTATCGGCTTTTACACGCTCTAAATGTTGGTTGCTGTTGATGAGTTTAATTAGTTCGGCTTCGGTATAGATAGGTATTGGCTCACCGATATCAGACAACTCGTTTGCCTGCACCCATGAGACACTTAACGCCAACACCATCGAAGCAGCTAATTTTCTTAGCTTCATTTTCTGCACTCTTAACTTCGACCATAGGTATCAACTTTTTCGTCAATACCAGATTTGCCACAAACGCGGCAAGCTTGATACTAGTATCGGCAATCAGCGCTAACTCTTTAATCAAAATTGCCGCTCTATGGCAAATTGTTGCCGTAAGTTATGAGAATCGCAAGGAAAATTGGTTATAAAAAAACCGGCGATAAACGCCGGTTTTTAAAAACACTTGAACAATCAGAGATTAAGCTTCGTATGGGTGAGCTTTAATGATTGTTTCGTTACGGTCTGGACCTGTAGAGATGATATCTACTGGTACACCCGTTAGCTCTTCAATACGCTTGATGTAGTCAAGAGCGGCTTTTGGCAGCGCGTCCAGTGATTTAGCACCAAATGTCGTTTCAGTCCAACCTGGCATTGTTTCGTAGATTGGTGTCGCTTCTTCAAATGACTCAGCCGCCATTGGAGACACCTCTAAGATAGAGCCATCTTTCATCTTGTAACCAGTACAGATCTTGATCTCTTCTAGACCATCAAGTACGTCTAGTTTAGTCAGACAGATACCTGTTAGAGAGTTGATTTGGATTGCGCGGCGCATTGCCACGGCATCGAACCAACCTGTACGACGTAGACGACCTGTTGTTGCGCCGAACTCGTGGCCAACAGTACCTAAGTGCTTACCGATAGGATCTTGCTTGTCTTGACCATCGTATAGCTCAGTTGGGAATGGACCAGAACCAACACGAGTACAGTAAGCCTTAGTAATACCAAGAATGTAGCCGATGTGACGAGGACCGAAACCAGAACCTGCAGCAACACCACCAGCAGTCGTGTTCGAAGAAGTTACGTATGGGTAAGTACCGTGGTCGATATCGAGTAGTGTACCTTGAGCGCCTTCGAACATGATCTTGTCGCCGCGCTTGCGTGCTGCGTCTAGTTCGTCTGTTACGTCCATAACCATAGAAGTTAGTAGATCGGCGTAACCCATGCACTGCTCAAGAACGTCATCATAGCTAACTGTTTCAGCTTTGTAGAAGTGCTCTAGCTGGAAGTTATGGAATTCCATGACTTCTTTTAGTTTCTCAGCGAACATCTCTTTATCGAAAAGATCACCAACGCGTAGACCGCGACGAGCAACTTTGTCTTCGTAAGCTGGACCGATACCACGACCAGTTGTACCAATAGCTTTCGCGCCACGAGCGATTTCACGCGCGTTGTCGATAGCAATGTGGTAAGGAAGAATTAGAGGACAAGCTTCAGAAACGAAAAGACGCTCACGAACCGGGATACCACGCTCTTCTAGAGGCTTCATTTCTTTAAGAAGTGCTTCAGGCGATAGTACAACGCCGTTACCGATAACACATTTTACGTTATCGCGTAGGATGCCTGATGGAATTAAGTGAAGAACGGTTTTTTCACCGTCAATTACAAGAGTGTGACCTGCGTTGTGACCGCCTTGGTAGCGAACCACATACTTTGCATCTTCAGTTAAAAGGTCAACAATTTTACCTTTACCTTCGTCACCCCATTGGGTGCCCAGAACGACTACGTTATTTCCCATCTTTCCAGTATCTGTTGCTAGTTAAAAATGGATTCTAGCACTGAATCACATTTCTTGCAGTCATTTTTTAATCATCTAAGCGTAATACCGCTTAAATAAAGGGGCGATTGGAATAACAGCGAATTATATCAGCGACTTACCATAACCATTGATGGAGTACAAACACTTGCTCACGACTCGTCTGCGTAGATTTTCACGCTAAAATCTCCATTTGCGTCGATGCTTGCTCGATACATACCCGTGCTGTTCATCGCAAAATGAAGCTGACCCTGGCCATCAACCGCAATCAAGCCGCCTTCTCCCCCCATCTCTTTTAACTCACCTTGAATAACAGTCTCGCATGCGGTGTGTATGTCTTCTTTCAGGTAACGCATTCTTGCTGCGACATCACCCGCCACGGTTTGGCGGATAAAGAACTCCCCCATTCCAGTGGTAGAAACAGCAACATTGCCGTTCTCAGCAAATGTTCCTGCACCGATGATCGAAGAGTCACCAACCCTGCCATATTGCTTATTGGTCACCCCACCCGTACTGGTCGCTGCTGCGAGGTTACCTTGCTGATCAAGGGCTACTGCTCCTACTGTGCCGTATTTCTTATCATCAGGGTATTTAGACTCCGACAAAGCAAACAAACCTTTCTCTTTCATCGAGAGAAGTTGATCATAGCGTCGGTCGGTGAAGAAATAGTCCTGCTCGGTAAATTCGTAGCCGTGCTCAAAGGCAAACTCCTCGGCCCCTTCACCAACCAGTAACACATGATTGCTTTTGTTCATTACATCACGGGCAAGCTCGATAGGGTTCTTAATATGACGAACACCTGCCACTGCACCAGCATTTTTGTTTTTGCCATGCATGACAGACGCATCCATTTCAACCATCTCTTTATTGGTTAACACCGAGCCTTTGCCCGCATTAAAGTTAGGCGAGTCTTCGAGCACTTTGACAGCGGCAACCACTGCATCCAGCGCATCACCAGACTGAGCAAGGATGGCGTGCCCTGCGCGTACCGACTTTTCAAGATCTGCCAAGATCGATACTTTAAGCGTTTCGCTCATCTGTTCACGCACAATGGTTCCGGCACCACCATGAATAGCGATTGAAAAAGGTTGAGGCATCGACGGCTCTCCTAACAACGAGTTGACTAATAAGTTAATAACAAAAAAGGCGTTTCCCGTACAGCGGGAAACGCCTTTTACAATCTAGCTCTAAGCTAACGGATTAGTGAGAACCGCAGCTTCCGCCACCGCAGCAGCCGTCTTTTTTCTCTTCGCCGTGATCATGGCCTTCGCCACCACAGCAACCACCTTCGTGATCGTGGTCATGACCACAACCGCCAGCTTGGTGAACGTGACCGTGCTCAACTTCTTCAGCAGTCGCTTCACGTACAGCAACAACTTCCACGTCGAAAGTTAACGTTTGACCTGCAAGCATGTGGTTACCATCAACAACCACTTCATCACCATCAACTTCTGTTACTTCTACAGGGATTGGGCCTTGGTCAGTATCCGCTAGGAAACGCATACCGACTTCGATTTGCTCAACGCCTTGGAATACGTCTGCAGGAACACGTTGTACAAGTGCGTCGTTGTGTTCACCGTATGCTTCTTCTGGAGAAACAGTGACAGAGAACTTAGCGCCTGCTTCCTTACCTTCTAGTGCTGTTTCAAGACCAGTGATTAGGTTGTTGTTGCCATGTAGGTAATCTAGTGGCGCATCAGCAGTAGACTGATCAACAACAACACCGTCTTCCAATTTCACTTGGTAAGCAAGGCTTACAACTACGTTCTTTTCAATTTTCATATTTACTCCAAGGAGAATAAAGGACCTTAACCCAAACTAAGGTCTATAAACTTTCTACCGGAGTATTATGGGGATGATTTATAGAAACTCAATCAATCAGGCTTAAAAATACCGATCATTTCTTGACCGCCATGTTCAGTTTTTTCAACGGATTGAGGTTGGCGTTGGTCTTGGTGACCGCACTCAACACATTCTACTAACTCAATATTGTTCTTTATCCACCAGCGTAACGTATCTTGTGCCGAACAGTTTGGACAGCTGGCGCCTGCGATAAATCTTTTTTTCATTCTACAACTCAGTTATTGGATTAATCCCAGAAGTTTTTGGCTTGCTGATCGCTCTCTAGCTCTCGGCCAAATATCTCTTCCAGTTCTTTACGGGCTTCTTTGGCTCTTTGGGCCAATTGTTTGTCATCATTATGCTGAGGAAGCAGTTCCTTGAGCATAGCATTATCAAGTTTTCTAAAATGAGCCTCAGCTCGTTTTGCTTGATACGGGTGCATACCTAAATTGATCAAGGTTTGACGACCAAGATCCAGCGCCCCCAAAAAGGTTTCTCGCGAATAGTTGTCTACACCATGACTTAAAAGCTGATAAGCCTCGACTCGACTGCGCGCTCGAGCGAGCAATTTTAGATCTGGAAAATGAGTCTGGCACAGCTCGATAATCTTCATGATCTCATCGGGAGAGTCCGTACAGATAACCATGGCCTCGGCTTTATCTGCTCCTGCTGCACGCAGTAAGTCTAGTTGAGTTGCATCACCGTAAAACACCTTATAACCGTACTTACGTAGTAACTTAATCTGACTCGCGTCACTTTCTAACACGGTGACTTTTATTTTGTTGGCGTACATCAAGCGGCCGATAATTTGCCCAAAGCGACCAAATCCGGCAATGATGACGCGTGGTTGTTTGTTAACCACATCACTTTTTAGCGCCTCAACCGACTCTGCGTTCAAGCCACGAGCATACCATTTGTTCTGCGCCATCAGTAATAGCGGTGTCGTCACCATAGACAAGCTGACCACCACCAAGAGAAAAGCGGTCTGATTGTGATTTATCAAGCCTTCGCTGCTTGCCGCAGTAAAGATGACAAAAGCAAATTCACCACCCTGACTTAGTATTGCCGCCATCTTGCTACGTACTTTGGCACTGCTGCCCGCTAGGCGCGCGAGTAAATACAGGATTAATCCTTTTACAATAACTAAACCAACAACAGCGGCTATGACTGCAAAGGGCTCTAAAGCGAGCAAGCCTAGGTCAACGGCCATACCGACAGCAATAAAGAACAAGCCAAGCAGCAGCCCTTTAAAAGGCTCAATGGCGATTTCTAGTTCATGGCGATACTCGCTCTCTGCCAGTAATACGCCCGCCAAAAAGGTGCCAAGTGCCATAGACAAGCCAAGGTGTTTCATTAGTAGTGCAATACCGATAACCAACAACAGAGCCGCGACGGTAAATAACTCTCTTACACCACTTAACACGACGTAACGAAACAGTGGCCTCAATAAGAAATGACCACCAACCAACAAGCCTCCAACACCACCCAACATCCATAACGCGTCAAGCCAGTCCCCTGCGGTATTCCCAGCCAATATAGGCAGAATCGCCAACATGGGAATCACGGCTATATCTTGGAACAGGAGAACCGCAAAACCAGATTGGCCAGTTTCACCGCCCGCTAATCCTTGCTCTTCAATCACACGTAGGGCAATCGCCGTAGAAGAGAGCGCCAAGCCCATTCCTATGACCAAGCTGGTTTGCCATGTTGTACCGGCAATATAGGCGACACTGGCGAGAACGAGAGTTGTCACTACGACCTGAGCGCCGCCCAACCCCAATATTGGCCCTTTCATCTGCAGCAGCTTCTTCGGGTTTAGCTCCAAGCCAATCAGGAACAGCAACAGCACAACGCCAAACTCCGCAAAATGGAGAATCGCTTCCACATCACGGATCAAGCCGAGCCCCCAAGGACCAATCGCAACACCCGCAAGCAAATAACCCAGCACAGAGCCAAGCCCCAGTCGCTGAGCAAGCGGCACTGCAACAACTGCAGCGGTTAGAAAGATTACACTGCTCTGGAGAAAATCACTTTCAAGCGCCATTGCCACCTCCTACTACTTGTTCAGTATAGGTTAGCAATGGATTATTCAGCCATTGACGGTAGGTCTCTGCATGCTGATAGCGCTCCATATCACTGACATTGCGCGCCCAGTAAAGCACTAAGGGTTCTATCCACTCCATCTGACACAAAGCTGCGGTTAACTCGAAAGGCTGAAGAATTTCATCAAGCGGGTAACGATTGTAACCACTCTTACCATAGGCATCTTCTTTTCCCCCAGTGGTAATCACGCTGCGCCAATACTTACCTTTCATTGCCTCCCCTTTTCCAAAGGCAAATCCCTTACCCAACACTCTATCTAGCCACTCTTTAAGTAGCGCAGGACAAGAGTACATATAGAGGGGGTGATGAAAGACAATCACATCATGCTCGATAAGCAGTTTCTGCTCTGCCGGCACATCAATAAAAAAGTCTGGGTAATGTGCATAAAGATCGCGCACGGTGACGTGACCAAGCGATTCAATCTTCTTGAGCATCATTTGGTTAGCCACAGAAGTTTGTGACTCAGGGTGAGCATACAACACTAGCACTTTGGGCTTGTCGGATAATAAAGTCTGCATTCCTTCGACAGCAATCCTTAATATTTAAGACTGTTTTTATTGTCATTTATCGTTATCAGATTGTTATACGTTGTTAGTGGCGATAACGCAATGATCGACATACCTCGCTAACTGCCCTACTATTCGTCGCACTACGAGTAAAGACAAAGCAAAAGATTATGATTACCTTCTCTGGCATTCAGCTTCTTCGCGGTGGTAAGCCACTTCTCGATCAAGCTTCGGCGACCATTCACCCAGGCGATAAAGTTGGTCTAGTTGGCAAAAACGGTTGTGGTAAATCGACCCTTTTCGCCTTAATTAAAGATGAACTCTCTATTGACGCAGGCAACTTTAGTAAACCAGCCCATTGGGAAATGGCTTGGGTGGCACAAGAAACCCCAGCATTAGAACGGAGCGCTATTGAATATGTGATTGATGGTGATCGCGAGTACCGCCGTCTTGAAGCTGAGCTAGTGACAGCAGAAGAGATAGACAACGGGACGTTAGTTGCAGAAATCCACGGCAAGATAGAGACCATTGGCGGTTACAGTATTCGCGCACGTGCCGCAGAATTGCTTGACGGTTTAGGCTTTAGCCAACCGCAGATGAGCTGGAACCTGACTCAGTTCTCGGGTGGTTGGCGCATGCGTCTTAACCTTGCACAAGCATTGCTTTGTCGCTCTGACCTTTTGCTCCTCGATGAACCTACCAACCACCTAGACCTTGATGCTGTGATGTGGCTAGAGCGTTGGCTACAAAACTACCCGGGCACGCTAGTGCTTATTTCGCACGACCGCGATTTCTTAGATCCTATCGTGGGGCGCGTTATTCATGTCGAAAACCAACAGCTCAATGAGTACACTGGCAACTACTCATCATTTGAAGAACAACGTGCCCAAAAGCTGATTCTGCAACAAGCCCAGTTTGAGAAGCAGCAAAAGCAAATGTCGCATATGCAAAGTTATATCGACCGCTTTCGCTACAAGGCTTCCAAAGCTCGCCAAGCACAAAGCCGAATTAAAGCCCTGGAGCGAATGGAGAAAGTGCTTCCTGCTCAGCTTGATAACCCATTTAGCTTTCAGTTTAGACAACCAGATGCGTTACCAAACCCTATTATCATGATGGATGAAGTCTCGGCAGGCTATGGTGATAATCTGATTCTAGACAAAATCCGCCTTAACCTAGTTCCTGGCAGCCGCATCGGTCTGCTAGGTCGTAATGGCGCAGGTAAGTCAACGCTCATCAAATTACTGTCGCGCGAGCTGACTCCACAGGGCGGTGATTTAACGTATTCCCAAGGGGTGAAAATCGGTTACTTTGCTCAGCACCAATTGGAAACTCTGCACCCTGAAGAAACACCACTGCAACATATGATGCAAATCGCCCCAGATAAGAACGAGCTTGAACTGCGTAACTATCTGGGTAGCTTTGGCTTCCAAGGTGAGAAAGCACTAGAGAAAGTGGCACCATTTTCTGGTGGTGAAAAAGCTCGCTTAGTACTGGCGTTGGTTGTATGGCAAAAACCCAATCTGCTGCTGCTCGATGAGCCAACTAACCACCTCGATCTCGATATGCGTCAAGCACTCACGATGGCACTGCAAACCTTTGAAGGGGCAATGGTCATTGTATCGCACGACCGTTACCTATTACGCGCAACCACCGACGATTTGTACTTAGTTCACGACCGCCAAGTAGCACCATTTGATGGTGACCTTAATGATTACTACAAGTGGCTGACAGAACAACAAAAAGCTGAACGTCGAGAGGCACAAGCTCAGCAACCAGAAAAAAGCTCAGAAAACAGTGCGGCGGCGAAGAAAGATCAAAAACGTCGTGAGGCAGAGTTCCGCAAGCAAACGGCACCAATTCGCAAAAACCTGACAAAACTTGAAGCAAAAATGGATAAGTTGGGTACTCAACTTGCGCAAGCAGAAACGCAATTATCAGACAACTCACTTTATGGTGCCGAAAATAAAGCTAAACTTAACGAAGTGTTAGCTATTCAAGCCAATAGCAAAAGTGAGCTAGAAGATGTCGAAATGGAATGGATGGCTCTGCAAGAAGAGCTAGAGAATATGGAGCAGGAGTTCAATAGCCAATGAGTTCAAAGCACGTCGCTATTTCTTTAACACTGGAACGTTTGTGGCAATTCAGCTTGCAGTACTACAGTGTGCGAGAAGTCAAAGAGGCGTGCCTTCACCTACAAAACCATTTCAAAGGTAACGTCAATCTTCTCCTGCTGCTTAAATGGCTTGATGAGCAGCAGGTTTGTTTTCAAGAACAAGACTGGCACAAAGTTGAAGAATGCCTTGGCCGCTCTGAGGCCTTACTGCACAGTTACCGCGAGCTAAGACGCAAACTAAAGCTCCACCTCCCCGATACCTTGTACCGTGAGTCGCTACAATTTGAGCTGCAATTGGAAAAGCAGCAGCAATCTGATCTGGTCGACTGTATCAATAATATTGAATTAGCAGTCAATCATGCAGAGCCCCTCACCTTGCGTTACTGCCGTCAATTAGGTGGTGAGCAACTGTATGAAGCTTTTGCTGAACCGATCGATAATATCGCCAATCTCTAGAGAGCCTCTATGACTCATTTTGTTGCCGCTAAAGGACTCGCCAACCCGCATCTCCAAACGCTTGCTCCGCGCTTTATTCGCAAAAAAGCCCTGTTTGAACCAATTTGGCAGACATTAGATACGCCGGATGGGGATTTTCTCGATATCGCCTGGAGTGAAGATATCAGTGGCAAGTCAGCCAAAGACAAACCCATCTTTGTCTTGTTCCACGGTTTAGAAGGGTGCTTTTACAGTCCTTACGCCAATGGCCTAATGGATGCCTTTGCCAAGCAGGGCTGGCTATCTGTAATGATGCACTTTCGTGGCTGTAGCGGTAAGCCCAACAAGCTTGCGCGCGCTTATCACTCTGGTGAAGTTGAAGATGCACGCTTTTTCCTTGATCACCTTAATACCCTGTTTCCACAACAAACCAAACTAGCAGTTGGGATTTCCCTTGGCGGTAATATGCTGGCCAACTACCTCGCTAAATACAACCAAGAACCTTTGATTGATGCTGCGACCATAGTCTCGGCTCCACTCGATCTTTCAGCTTGCTCTGAGCGTATCGAACAGGGCTTTTCAAAGCTGTACAAAAGCTACCTGCTGTCATCATTGAAAAAAAGTGCCCTGCAAAAACACCATCTGCTGAAAGGCGAGCTTGGCTTAAGCTATCGACACATCAAGCGCGTGACTAAACTCTACGAGTTTGATGATCTGATCACGGCTCCACTACACGGCTTCAAAGATGCAGAAGACTATTATCAACGTTGTTCGGGCATCCATCGTCTCAAGGAAATAACCTTACCAACACAGATCATCCACGCTAAAGATGATCCGTTTATGACCGAGGCTGTGATTCCCAAATATGTCTTGCCAGATAACATTGACTACCGACTGTTTGAACAAGGTGGGCATGTTGGCTTTGTCACTGGTAGCGCATTAAAGCCTAGATTTTGGCTCGAAGAGGCACTACCCGCATACTATGAAAGTTTGGCTCTCTCCGCGTAGCCAATCACCTTAGCCTAAATCATAAAATAAAGAGGTATTTATGATCATTCCATGGCAACAAATCGAGCCAGAGACACTGCAAAATCTCATTCGTGAGTTTGTCCTACGTGAGGGAACAGACTACGGAGATGTTGAAGTGTCACTGCAAGACAAGATCGACCAGATTCATACTCAGTTGGAGTCTGGGGAAGCGGTGGTCGTGTTTTCTGAACTGCACGAGACTGTCGATATCCAACTCAGACGAAAGTTTTAACACTTTAGCGCATTGCATACAGTGACTAGCCACTAAAGCATGCTATAGTGGTTTTCGATTAAAGGATTAGTATTACGACAAGGTTTGTCATGTCAGCAAAACACCCGATTATTGCGGTGACTGGTTCATCAGGCGCCGGTACCACAACCACGTCAGAAGCGTTCCGCAAGATGTTCAATATGATGAACGTCAAACCCGCTTGGGTCGAAGGAGACAGCTTCCACCGCTTTACACGCCCTGAAATGGATGTCGAAATCCGTAAGGCACGAGAGCAAGGTCGCCATATCAGTTATTTCGGCCCCCAAGCGAATGACTTCAATGGACTTGAAGAATTCTTCCGCAAGTACGGTCAAGAAGGTATTGGGCAAATTCGTCGCTACCTGCACACGTTTGATGAAGCCGTTCCATACAACCAAATGCCTGGTACTTTTACACCATGGCAAGATCTGCCAGAAAACTCCGATGTACTGTTTTATGAAGGCTTGCATGGCGGTGTGGTCGATGGCGAAGTCAACGTCTCGCAACACGTCGATTTTCTGATTGGCATGGTGCCGATAGTTAACTTAGAGTGGATTCAGAAGTTCGTCCGCGACACACGTGATCGTGGTCATTCACGCGAAGCAGTAATGGACTCTATCGTCCGCTCTATGGATGACTACCTGAACTACATCACACCGCAGTTCTCTCGTACTCATATTAACTTTCAGCGCGTACCAACTGTAGATACATCTAACCCGCTCAACGCCAAAGGTATTCCGAGCCTAGATGAAAGCTTCGTCGTCATTAGGCTACGAGGAATCAAGAATGTCGATTATCCATATCTACTGGCAATGATTGATGGGGCATTTATGTCGCGTCATAACACGATTGTTGTCCCTGGCGGTAAGATGAGTTTTGCCATGGAGCTAATCGTTAAACCGATACTTCAACAGCTCATCGAAACGGGCAAAATTGGCTAAAACTCACAGCTAGAACACGATTACTTTTCATACCGTGATCATGTGCACAGTTTTGCGTACCAAAACCCCAATTGTACCCGATTAAAATCAAGAAATCGTTTTCGAAAAAGGATACTATTTCTTACCGAAACACAAGTTGGCTTGCAGCATTTGTAAAGTGCTCTTATCCTAGTAAGTCTGATTAAGGCTTAGCTAAAATATGGAAAGCGGCAAGCGTACCCTGCAGAGGAAGTGAGATATTATGGTTCTAGGTAAACCTCAAACCGACCCAACATTAGAGTGGTTTCTGTCACATTGTCATATTCATAAGTACCCTTCAAAAAGCACGCTAATTCACGCGGGCGAGAAGGCTGAAACTTTGTACTACATTGTTAAAGGTTCAGTAGCAGTTCTTATTAAAGACGAAGAAGGTAAGGAAATGATCCTTTCTTACCTAAACCAAGGTGACTTTATCGGTGAACTTGGTCTATTCGAAGAAGACCAAGAGCGTACAGCATGGGTTCGTGCTAAATCTCCTTGTGAAGTTGCGGAGATCTCGTTTAAGAAGTTCCGTCAACTTATCCAAGTAAACCCAGACATCCTAATGCGCCTTTCAGCGCAAATGGCAAGCCGCCTACAAGTGACTAGCCAAAAAGTAGGTGACCTAGCATTCCTAGACGTAACTGGCCGTATTGCACAAACGCTACTAAACCTAGCGAAGCAACCAGATGCGATGACTCACCCAGATGGCATGCAGATTAAGATCACTCGTCAAGAAATCGGCCAGATCGTTGGCTGTTCTCGTGAGACAGTTGGTCGTATCCTGAAGATGCTAGAAGAGCAGAACCTAATTTCTGCCCACGGTAAAACAATCGTTGTTTACGGTACTCGTTAATTTCGATTAATCGCTAAAATTTTAAAAGCCACCAATGGAGACATTGGTGGCTTTTTGTTTATTTGCGCCACCCCCGAGAGGGACAGACGACCAAGTTGGGGATCTCTTCAAACGAACGGGTAAACCTAAAATGATTCCCTACTCCCTCCTTCGTCAGTCTATGGAATGACGGTTTGTCTCTCTCGAGCGAAGCCCGAATCTCGACTCTTATCTCTACCCGTTAGTACTCTCGAAGATTTTATCCGCCGATGCTGCAACAAACCCTGGGTAAAGTTCACCGTTACTCATTGGGTAACGCTTAGCAAACTCATAGAAGCCACCTGGGATAATCTCTGTACCCTCAGTGAAGGTCACTGTAACTTTATCAGCCATGGTTGACGATTGCTCTAGCAGCACATCAGGAGAGCCTTTCACTTCACCACCAAATTCATTGATGGTAAAGCCGGCTTGACGCAGATGATCATTGACCCCTTTTACCTCTTCAAACGCATTGAGCTGATTGACACTAACAGTAAAGTGGTTGGCGCCATAACCGTGTGCCGCCAGCCAAGATGCGTACTCACTCTCTTTAGCTAGCGTCTGGAAATCAGCAAAGCTAATATCCCACAAACGACCACCATACAAGAACTCTTGACCTTTTAGCTTACTGGTGTCCAATTGCTCGACAAGCTTAGCAACGATGGCTTGCAGCTCAGTAGAACACTCTTCAACCTTGAGTTCGCTGATAAACACTTTTGGCTGCTTTGGATCTGGATGCTCAAAGTGTTTAGCTACCAGCTTTTTGCTTTCAAACACATAGTCGCCGCATGGCTTGTAGCCTACGTCTAAGAATGGTTGTGCAAGGGTAGCAATGCCCAGAGGTTCAACATTAAAGGTGCGCAGAGCGATATGGTCATTGATCAACGCTTCATCTTCTTGCAGAAGCTGATGGACTTGTTCAGCAGAGGGACATAAGCGTTGAATATAGTCATTCCATAACTGTTGGAATAAAACATCTGGCGTCATAACGCCTCCTTGTAAGGGTAGTTTACGTAAATAGTTATATGTTTAATTATAAAAAAGGCCATCTAACCAAATGTGTCCAGAAAGTTTGATTAGATAGCCTTCAACCTGTGACGTTTAAAATGCCTCCCGGCTCGGGGAGGCGAGAAGGGAAAACCCTAAAGTTTATATATTTTTTATAGTTCAACACCTGGGCTTAGGGTCGCAGGAAGAATCGTTTCTCCTCCTTCCATCGAAGCCATAGGATAAGCACAATAATCTGCTGCGTAGTAAGCACTTGGACGCAAGTTGCCTGATGCGCCTGGACCACCAAATGGCGCATCACCACTTGCACCCGTTAACTGGCGATTGCGGTTTACGATGCCAGCGCGAATGTGGTCAACAAAGTATTCCCACTCACTGTCATCAGTAGAGACTAAACCTGCAGATAAGCCAAATCGCGTATCGTTGGCTAGCTCTACCGCTTTTTCTAGGCCTTGGTAACGCACCACTTGCAGCAGTGGGCCGAAGTACTCTTCGTCCGGTAGTGCAGCAATCGCGGTGACATCAATGATGCCCGGCGTCACGAACGCTGCTTCTCCTGCTTTAGCTTCAATTAAGCTCTCGCCACCGAGTTTTTGCAAGTTCGCTTGTGCTGCCAAAATAAAGTCAGCGGCTGCTTTAGAGATCTGAGGCCCCATAAATGGTGCTGGCTCCGCAAATGGCTGATCAACACGAATCTTGTTTGTTGCATCTACTAGCTTGCTGACCAGTAAGTCACCTTTGTCACCAACTGGCACATACAGGCGACGGGCACAAGTACAACGTTGACCTGCACTAATAAACGCAGACTGGATGATGGTGTAGACGGTGGCATCCACTTCTCCGTAGTTTTCAGAGATCACCATAGGATTGTTGCCACCCATTTCTAGCGCGAGCATCTTGCCCGGTTGACCTGCAAACTGCTTGTGGAGAATGTGACCCGTGTTGGCACTACCCGTAAATAGCACGCCATCTAAGCCCTTAGAATCAGCTAGCGCGATACCCGTTTCTTTGGCACCTTGCACTAGGTTGATCACCCCTTTCGGTAGACCAACTTGATCCCACAGTTTCATGGCAAACTCACCCGTTAGCGGGGTTTGCTCTGACGGCTTAAATACCACGGTATTGCCTGCAAGCAGCGCCGGTACAATATGTCCGTTTGGTAAATGGCCTGGGAAGTTATATGGACCAAACACCGCCATTACGCCCAATGGGCGATGACGAAGGACGATTTGGTTACCTGCAGCCTCACGCTGAGCTTCACCGGTACGGTCATGGTAAGCTCGAATTGAAATCGCAATCTTACCTGCCATTGCTGCCGCTTCAGTGCGCGTTTCCCAAATTGGTTTACCGGTTTCTTTAGCGATAATTTCTGCAATTTGTTCACTGTTCTCTTTTACCTTTTCAGCAAAAGCGAGAACGATCGCTTCACGCTCAGCAAAGCTTAGTTTTTTCCAGCCAACGAATGCACTGCGCGCCGCTGATACCGCTTGCTCAACTTGCTGCGGTGTTGCGCTTTCGCCTTGCCAGATAACTTCGTTGTTGTATGGGCTTTGTGAGTTCATCGACTCACCTTGACCTGCAACCCATTCGCCAGCAATCCAATGTGTCATAGCTTGTTCCTTCACACTTTTCTTAATACACAGCTCTATTGAGCCAACATGCGAACGAATTCGCCTTCGTTAACTTTAAGGGCATTCGCTACTTCAGGAGACAAAATCACTGACTCAGAAGCTTGGTCGTAAGCTGCCTTCGCTGCAGTTGCGCGGAAATCTTCAAACGACGTGTTTGAAATCAAGTAGTCTTGGGAGCTAGTGTGTTCCGCGACCGTCACTTTCGCTCTAAATGAGTGACGAACTGACTCAATATTACGTACATCACACTCTACCGTTGGGCCGCCATCAAAGATGTCGACGTAGTTACGACAAGTGAAACCTTCTTTTTCCAGCAGACGTAAAGCAGGTTTTGTGTTTTCATGTACTTGACCAATCACCGCTTGAGCCTCTTTGCTCAACAGGTTGATGTAGATTGGCAACTTAGGCATAAGATCCGCGATAAAGCCTTTCTTACCAATACCGGTTAGGTAATCGGCCATGGTGAAGTCAATCGAGAAGAAGTGCTCTTGCAACCATTGCCAGAACGGTGAGTTGCCCTCTTCATCGGATACGCCACGCATCTCGGCAAAAACCGTCTTAGAAAAGCGCTCAGGATGCTCTGCCATCATTAAGAAGCGGCATTTCGACATCAATCGACCATTTAAGCCTTGACGGAAAGTAGGTCTTAAGAACAGGGTGCAAATTTCACTACAGCCAGTGTAGTTATTACCAAATGTCAGCAGCTTAACCACATTGTTAACACCCAGCTTAGCCGATGAGTGAACGATAGTGCTGATATGGTAAGAGTAAAATGGCACATCCCAACCAATTGATGCTTCAATACCCGTACAACCAGCGACTTCGCCAGTTTCACTATCAAAACCAACCATGAGATAGCCTTCATCACCCGGCTGATTTACGTCCGGTTTAGTAAAACTATATTCTGAATGGGTAATGCGATTGGTTAACAGTTCTTCGTTAACCGGTAGAGATGTAAATCCATGACCCGATTCCACTGCGCATGTGTGCAGCGCATCGTAATCCGACATTGCGATAGGGCGAACAACCAGCATCAAAACTCCCTCCTGATACTAAGGGGACTAAGTGCCATGTAAGCCCTTAGCCCCGTTCTTGCTCTTTTAATAGAGCTTTATTAGTTATTTAACTAGCGTCGCTAGAGCTTTATCTAGTCGCGCTAATCCTTCGTTAATTTCTTCCGTGCTGATCACTAGTGATGGTGTGAAACGGACCACGTTTGCCCCTGCCACTAGAACCATTAGACCTTCTTTACCCGCAGCCACTAACACATCACGAGCACGGCCTTGCCACTCATCGTTAAGTGCAGCACCTAAAAGAAGACCTTTGCCGCGAACTTCCGCGAACATGTTGTATTTATCATTAAGTTTAGCTAAACCATCGCGGAACAAGGCTTCACGCTCAGCAACGCCAGCCAATGTTTCTGGAGCACTGACAACGTCGACCACCGCTTCGGCAACTGCACACGCGAGTGGGTTACCACCGTAAGTTGAACCATGAGTACCGACTTTCAAGTGCTTAGATAACTCAGTAGTGGTTAGCATTGCGCCAATAGGGAAACCGCCACCGAGAGACTTAGCTGTGCTTAGAATATCTGGAGTCACACCCAGACCTTGGTATGCGTAGAACTGGCCTGTACGACCGTTACCTGTCTGTACTTCATCAAAGATCAGTAGAGCATTATGCTTGTCACATAGCTCACGAACTGTCTGAACAAATTCGTCAGTTGGAGAAATGATGCCGCCTTCGCCTTGAAGTGGCTCCATCATGATGGCACAAGTGCGATCAGAGATATGCTCACGAAGCGCTTCAACATCATTGTATGGCAAGTGAGTGACATCACCTGGTTTAGGGCCAAAACCGTCAGAGTACGCCGCTTGCCCACCGACGGTTACAGTAAAGAAAGTACGACCGTGGAAACCTTGTTTGAATGCGATAATTTCAGACTTTTCAGGGCCGAACTTATCTACCGCATAACGACGCGCCAGTTTCAGCGCCGCTTCGTTAGCCTCTGCACCCGAGTTTGCAAAGAACACCTTCTCAGCAAAGCTGACTTCAGTGAGCTTTTTCGCTAAGCGAAGTGCTGGCTCGTTAGTCATAACGTTACTTAGGTGCCAAAGCTTCTGACCTTGTTCAGTTAACGCATTTACCATTGCTGGGTGACAATGACCTAGACAGCTCACGGCAATACCACCAGCAAAGTCGATGTATTCCTTACCTTGCTGATCCCAAACGCGAGCACCCTCGCCTTTTACCGGAATCATTTCCATTGGGTTATAACAAGGTACCATCACCTCATCAAACAAACCGCGTTCTACGTTATTTTCTACAGTCATTGCACATTCCCTCTTGATACCGCATGCATAGCGAATATGGTGTCCTTACTTCTACTCAATGAAATAAGATATTGTTTTGCTATAAAGCAACCACGGCATTGTATTTACATTTAATTAACCATTTCAATAGTGATTTATTCTTTTTAGTGCCCACTGTGGAGTCTGATAGTCACTACCTCTGAGTATTTATGCATCACGTCACTCGTTTTATGAAGCAATATATTCTTATAACTAAGATAAGCTAAGGTTAATCATAGTCTGGATAAGGGCTCTAGCGTAGGCGCGACAAACTCTGCGCATACTTTTTCACAAACTATCCGCATGGTGAATTATGAAGGAAATGTTAAAAATAGTGATCTAAGTCAGGCTTTAACCAGACAAAAGACGGTCAAAGAGAGCGTTTTAAAGTGGCTGGCGAGCCAAAAAGTTAGCGAGGATCTGGTGGCCTTGCTCTGTTTTAATCGACTCAGGATGGAACTGCACCGCATCAATCGGCAAGGTTTTATGTTGGTAGCCCATGATCTCATCCATCGAGCCATCTTCAAGCTCAGTCCAGGCGGTAAGCTCAAAACAATCTGGCAAAGAGTCGTTCTTAACCACAAGCGAGTGGTAACGCGTTACCGTCAGCGGATTATTAAGTGTAGAGAACACACTGCGATCATTGTGACGAATTGGGGAGGTTTTGCCATGCATCACCTGACGTGCTCGTACAACCTCTCCACCAAACACCTGCGCAATCGCCTGATGCCCTAAACAAACACCAAGAATCGGCAGCTTCCCCGCAAAATGCTCAATCGCGCTTAACGATATGCCCGCTTCATTGGGTGTACATGGCCCCGGAGAGATAACCAAATGGGTAGGATTTAACGTTTCAATCTGTTCAAGCGTGATTTCATCATTGCGCACTACCTTTACCTCTGCCCCCAGCTCGCAAAAATACTGGTAGAGGTTATAGGTAAAAGAGTCGTAATTATCGATGATTAACAGCATTACTCGAAGACTAGCGTTGATAAATTTCTTGGTTAGGGGCGGTATTGTGCAATACAGGGCAAGAAAGGCAAGCGGTATCGGGAAGATAATTTCAACTTCAACTGTCAAAAATCAACTGATAGAACACACAAATACCATTGTGAGTTATATACAAAAAACACATTTGTAATATAATTCGCACGCTCATTATGGGCTAGGTCTATTCAAATACAATTAGAGATATACATGAAACTAAAAGCATTACTAGTTAGCACCCTTTCAGTGCTAACACTATCGGCTTGCCAAACTTTGTCACCAGAGGTACCTACACCGACAGCGAGCAAGGAAACCATCAATGAAGCCCAAAAGGCTCTAGCTGAATGGGAAGGGTTTAAAGTATCTGAAGAAGGCATAATTTCTGTTATTGCTGAACTTCCCCCTCGACACTATTGGCGAACTAGCACGATAAAAACCTGGGGGCGTTCTGTATCATGCGACAATCTACGCTACTTTGTAGAGAAAGGTATGGTTACAAGTATCCACTTTAAGGGTCCACGCGGTCGCTATGATGCCTACGACGAGCAACGCTGCTTAGAAGAAGATCAGTACCTTTAAAATAAAATCCGCCACATTGAGTGGCGGATTTTGTTGTTTCGCATGCTTCAGCCTCTTAGGTCAAGGGAGTGAAGTTTGCAAAAATGCCCTGTACTACCCTTCCATCTCTCCGCTTCAGAAGAATGTGCATGTACAACCACATGAGTCTTCGCTTGAAGCGCTGCAATGATCATACTTAAATTCGCACTGAAACCGGGATCACCTTTTGTTATCCAATATCCTTGGCATTTAGTTGTTGGGTTTGCTATCCAAAACTGTACATCTCCTGCACCATATTCATTGTATGAGACAACTCTAGTGACTATCGATTCTGCAGAGCCGTCTAACTCCGAAGAGAAAACGTTAGGAGAAAACAGTACTAATAAAAGCAATTTTTTGTAAAATTTCATCTAATTAACCGTCAAACTATCAACATCTTCACCATCACTCCAGCGAATACAAGTATTCATGCCAACGACAGAAACCTGCTTTCCTGAGCACTGAGTAACATAGAGTACTGCAATCTACCTGAATTCGAGTTTTCATCCCGAACCATCCAATATACTCGGATCATTACCTATCCCTGAAAACCCCATACCAAATACCTAAACCAACCCAGAAAAACAGGCAAAAGGAGAGCTAGTCCCATATAGTTGTTGCTATTTTACAAGCATGATTGCAGTAGCCCCATGATATGACCAATTCTCACAGGAATCTGTATACCAGAACCTAATTTTCTTCCCACTAGCTAACGCAGCCATAGCTGTACTGTAGGCACGAGATCGACGGGCATCTGTATCCGATTGAAATATCCATTGATTAGGCAGACACGAGCTAGTATAAGTACCACCACCGCTTGTATTAATAACAATTATATCTGTTTTCCCTTCTGTAAACACTGACTCAACAGTTAATGATTCAGTCCATCCTTGAGCATATAAGTTAGAAGAAAACATAAACAATACGCCAATAAACACTCTTTTTAATAGCATTTAAACCAACCTTATATTTAATTGTCGGGCTCATACCTTACGTTTTGACACAATACGGCTGACCCGTGAATAATGAATTCCAAAGTGGTTCCCAATTTGTTTTTGGGTATAACCACCACTCGTAAATGCAGCGACTATCGCACTGTCTCTATTAGGTTCAGAATGTTCATATTCCTCCAAAGACAGTGGCTTTGCTCGTCGCTGTTTAGCGGGGATTTCTTGCATATCCCCGACTTCTAAGTCTTTATTTGGCAAATGCTGATTGACAAAATCATCGCTGCCTAAATACATTTGCTGTTTCAACTGGTGCCATAACCCCTTACTAACACCATCTAAAACAAACTGCTGATATCTTTGCTTGGCAATAGCCCGCGTATGACCAAACGGTAATAGTGTTTGGTCAATAGCTAACCAGTCGGGTACTTCTTTTTCACCTAGGGTACTGTGCCAACTGCTCCACTCATACTCATCTGGGCTATCGACCATTCCTGCACGAACTGGGTTTATTCATCCAAATAAATCGCTTGCCGAGCGTTTCCACGCGATGTCACATGATACAGCGCACCAGCAAATTCAACCCTTAATGGTCGGCTCATTTTCTCTCCCTGAAAACACCACACCAAATACCTAAATTAGACCGCCCCACCTAACAAACCAAAAAAGCAAAAGGCAAGACCTGACCCCGTTTACATTTGCTTATTTACTTTAACAAACGAATCAGAGAAGCATTTCGACAATCTTCACCTTTGTAGTTGTAAATTACCGCTTTTGCTCCTGTTGTAAATGCAGCTAATGCAGATGAAAAAGCTCGTTTGTGAATCTCCGTAGAGGGACTAGCAGAACGTGGAAAGTCTATGGTCGTGCATTTAGTCTCGCCGCCTTCAATCCAAACAGTGAATGTATCTTCATTGCGATTAGTATTTGAGACGGAAACAATAACAACATCCTGAGCAATGTATCCGGCTATCGCCGAAACTGAATAGACTAGAGAAAATAGTAGTGTCAGCACTGGTATTAATATTAGTTTTTTCATAAAGGTTCTTATAGATCAGTTACTCAGAATATGTAGATAACTCGCTTTACATTCTGTATCGGTTTCTTCAAAGAAAAGGCGAATAGGACTTTGGGAGCTGAGAGCGGCTAAAAGTGTCGAGTATACTGCTTTATTGTTTTCTTCCGTTTTTGACCACTTTATCCATCCACCTTTTACACACTTAGAAGTTGGTTGGTCGATTTGAAATGTAATCAAACCTGGCAAATATGTTGGTTCTAAAGCCGTTACTCTCGCTGTGACATGTTCTAAGGCAAAAGATTGGGAAGAAAACAGAGCCACAAGAATTAGGGTTGCTCTCATAAAAAGTACCAACCTAGTCATTAACGATACCCACATACACAGGGCCTGGCGCTCCGCTGTAGTATGGTAGATTCTGGCAGGTATGTGCATTGCCTGAGTAGTAAGTTGCTATCCTCTTACCAGTAGACTGAGCCGTCAGTAAAACACTCAGCATACCCTTACAAGACTCTGGGCTTACTCCTTTCCAGTGATCTTTAACATTGCACATCACCGTGTAGTCATTGCGGTATGTAGTGAAGACATTCACATTCCCATTGTTGTATTGCAAGACATTCTTAACTTCACCAGAACACTGGATATCAGCCATCGCAACTGGGCTTATCAACAACAAAGCCAGTAGTAATTTTTTCATCTGTTTACCCTTAATCAATTTAATTCTACGTAGGTGTTTATAGCTCGCCTCGAGAATATTCAACCCATACTTGGTCTGTGCCACTGCCTCTGGTTATCACAATGCGACAAAGCAGTTACTCATTATTCAATATAAACATCTTTGATTCTGTACCATCCGCCTTCACACCCCTCAATCACTATTTTGACGTTATCTTGAGTTGCTTTTGCTGAGAGCAATGCCGACTTAAAAATATTTGCTGAATTACCTAACCCTGCCCACCCATTACTATTAGGACATTGATCCGATTTCTTTGCGTTAGGAAAACCGTTTGTCAGGGTGACTGCTATGGCTCCATTCGGGTTTACAAAAACGCTTTTTATCTTTCCCGTATCAACCGAATAGTTAGCAAAACTTGATGATGAAAATAGTAAGAGTAGTAATATTAGTTTTTTCATTTTCATGTTCACCTATCGAGCGCGCTCTTGAACGATGTATTCCAACTGAAAGTGGTGACTGTCTGTACAAACACCACGCGCCTTAATTGGCCTGTTTGTCGCTTGAGAGGCCAAAATAACACTCAGCATTCCTTCTGATGCAGGTACTTGATGTTTTCTATAGAATATAAACGCTGCTTTAGGGCATCCAGGTGCTCCCCAGCCTTCTAACGATTTAAAATAATAGATACCGCCAGCGCCATCTATTTGAATATTGTCCACTAACCTAGCTTCCGTCCACTCAGCTGCCATTACAGGCTGACTAGCAATCAAGCCTATAAATAAAAAAAAACTTCTTCATATATATTCCTATCTCTCTAGCCAATAATCAGTTTTGCTATTTAACAATACCCACATAGACAGGGCGCGGTGCTTGCCAATACGTTGGGATTGTGTCGCATGTATATTGATTACCGCTATAGTAAGCTTCAATCTTCTTACCAGTTGATTGTGCTGTTAAAAGGACGCTCAATACACCGCGACATGTTTCTGGATTGGTGCCTTTATGATGTTGGTCGATATTACACATCACCATATAACCTTTTCGATAAGAGGTTAAAACATTCACGGAGCCATCTGTGTATTGAAGAACATTGTGAACCTCACCTTGACAGGTAATGTCTGCAAGAGTGGTGCTGCTAAATAGCAAAGCGAATAATATAAACAACTTTTTCATTTTAATTCTCGGTTATCAATTACATCGAAATAGATCGAATAAGTGGTGCTCTATGTGCGTATCTCTTATTCATTAATCAATTAGCTCTAACTCGGCACTGCTACAAAATAGTTATATACTGAAGCTTGCAATAAGCTTGGGTTGGAAAAAGCTGTGAGTCATCTACAGTCACCATTACTTTTACTCCACTCATTTTTGCTGATAAAAGCATAGATAATGCAGTGTCATTGCCATCAGGAATAGAGATCGCATAACTTGTAGCAGAATACATACGGCACTTAATCTCTGGAATTGCATCAACATTTGAGATTTCGAACCATAGATGCCGACTCCACTGAGGAGCGTATGAATTGGAAGCTTCGTGATATCTAATTTGGCCTACATCGCCTGTGATATCAAAACGAGCTGCACTTACTGTAAATGACAATAAAACAAACAATACTGATAAAAATCTAATCATCTTCACAAAGCACCCTTATCATTCTCTACACACTTGAACTTAGCCATCAGGGTCAGGTCTTGTGTTTTGACACAATACGGCTGACCCGTGAATAATGAATTCCGAAGTGGTTCCCAATTTGTTTTTGGGTATAACCACCACTCGTAAATGCAGCGACTATCGCACTGTCTCTATTAGGTTCAGAATGTTCATATTCCTCTAAAGACAGTGGCTTTGCTCGTCGCTGTTTAGCGGGGATTTCTTGCATATCCCCGACTTCTAAGTCTTTATTTGGCAAATGCTGATTGACAAAATCATCGCTGCCTAAATACATTTGCTGTTTCAACTGGTGCCATAACCCCTTACCAACACCATCTAAAACAAACTGCTGATATCTTTGCTTGGCAATAGCCCGCGTATGACCAAACGGTAATAGTGTTTGGTCAATAGCTAACCAGTCGGGTACTTCTTTTTCACCTAGAGTACTGTGCCAACTACTCCACTCATACTCATCTGGACTATCGACCATTCCTGCACGAACTGGGTTTAGCAAGATGTAACGCCCTACCTCTAGTAAGTAAGCCTCTTTATCGACCAAAATCGCTTTGTATCGGCCTTGGTATAAGTGCCCAACTCGCCGATGTTTACGATTAAACTTCTGTGTATAAACACCATTGAGTTGGCGCATGCCTTTACTCAAATTGCCATCCGGCGTTTCCAGCAAAATATGGTAATGGTTGGTCATTAAGCAATAGCTATGAACAACCCAATTAAAACGCTGGCAGGTGTCTGCCAGTACCTCGACAAATATTTGGAAGTCTTGTTCATCCAAATAAATCGCTTGCCGAGCGTTTCCACGCGACGTCACATGATACAGCGCACCAGCAAATTCAACCCTTAATGGTCGGCTCATTTTCTCTCCCTGAAAACACCACACCAAACTCCTAAACTAAACCACCCACAATCCCAAAAAGGCAAAAGGCAAGACCTGACCCCATTTACTCGCCATTTACTCAAATTGCCATCCGGCGTTTCTAGCAAAATATGGTAATGGTTGGTCATTAAGCAATAGCTATGAACAACCCAATTAAAACGCTGGCAGGTGTCTGCTAGTACCTCGACAAATATTTGGAAGTCTTGTTCATCCAAATAAATCGCTTGCCGAGCGTTTCCACGTGATGTCACGTGATATAGCGCCCCAGTAAATTCAACCCTTAATGGTCGGCTCATTTTCTCTCCCTGAAAACACCACACCAAACTCCTAAACTAAACCACCTCACAATCCCAAAAAGGCAAAAGGCAAGACCTGACCCCGTTTATTGTTACTGTAGTAATTAGCTTCCTTATCTCAATAGAAAATTAACCAAGACAAGTACAAGGCAAGACCTAGACCCATTACTCTGCGTCTAGTATATATACACCTTCTTTCAAACAGACGGACTTTACACTTTCTTTTGAAAAATCACCAATAAAATAGAAATAATCTGTATAATCGTAACCCGTCTGAATAGCAAAACAACTATCACCAGATACAATCAAGAAATCTTCCGAGTCATTAAAATTTTCATTTAATAGGTTGGTAAACTCATCTTCATCTGAGAAGGCATAATATTGCTTGTCATCTTGATTAAGAAAGTAACATTTTCTGAAGACACTATTAAAAACCTCTCGCCTTCTAGAATTATACTCTTCTGTCATGTTTAAGCTGGCATTTTTTATTTTCGATTCAAATTCTTCTCTATTCAGCCATTTATCAAAAACACTTAAGTATACTTTATCCAAGTTACCGTCAATTTCATCATTAAAAAATAACTCCCTAAAGCTTTCCATAAATGGGCTACATTCTTCTCGTTTAAGTATATGCATTCTATCGTCCTCTATCTTCGCCAGAATCAGCCCAAACAGATGTCTCTCTTTTACCCTTACTTTTTTTCAAAGATTTCATACTTGACCACGAATTGTAAGAATCTCCACCATGCTTAGCTGGGTTTTTTTGCATAACTTCTCCGGTTTCTTTGTTCACTTCAACCTTTACTTTTTTATTTTTTACTACAGTTTGCTTTGTTTCAAATGACTCAGGGCTATTGAAGGGAGTTTTTTTCGCTATACTTTTTTTCGCAACGTCAACTGCCTTATCAATAGCCTCATCTACAGGCTTAGGTGTTCTAGTTTTCGCAATTGCAGCCCCAACAGCAAGGCTTTTTTCGGCAAAAGAAGCATTAGCGTCCAAAGATGTAACTGTATCAACTACATCTTGAACACCGGTAAGAGAATTCATATCTTCCCGTAATTGCTGGTTACGTACTTCTGGGTCCATCTCCCCAGCAAAGTCTTCATTACCCCATTGATGTTTTTGTGGTGGAGCATCTGTCGGTTCGACTTTAGGCTCTTCTTCCTCTTTTACTTTGGGCTTGGTCCGAGGCGGAGTCGCGGGGGTGTTGCGATTTCTGTCTTTACCACTACGTCCATCCCATCGGCCAATTTCCCTTCGACGGAGATCTCTTCTTGCTCCATCCCTATCACAAGTACCACTCCCCTCCCAGAAATACCCAGTGGGATCGGTATACTTCAACGGATTATTCATTACATAGGCATAGCGGTTAAAGCTATTAGTAACATAAGGCGCTTGAATAATGGGATCAGGGCTGATGAATCGACCCAATTCCTGATCGTAAACCCGGCCATTCATATGCACTAGGCCAACTTCGACAATCTCTTCATGGCCGGTGTAACCACGGTTGGTAATCGCTTGTTGCACTACATCGAGCGGGCCTTCTTCACGCCACGCGACTTTACGCTGCTTACCCCAAGTATCGTAACTGCGGCGCTCTACTACTACGCCGTAGCCATCAGTGATCATATCGACTGAATTAAGTGCATCGTAGTGAAGGTAACGCGTTTGCTTGTCTTTAAGCTTGTTCTCGCCGTCATCAGCGTGCGTATTAAGTGCGATCAGCTTACCGTCAGCGTAAATAAAGTGCTTATGCTGAACGACGCCAGTATTGCTATCGGTGACACGCTCATAGCTTTTGCCGAAGTAGAAAGTCTCGATACCGTCGCTATTTTTCTTCAGGTAGCGGTTGTGGTTGGCATCGTAGAAGAACTCAACCGTTTTACCATTACGGGTGATCTTGGTTGGCTTGTTAAACTCTGACCACTCCAATTCACGCTCGTTTTGCTGACTGCCGTCCGCCCAAGCGCGCAACATATTACCGTTGGCATCGTACTGATAGTTTAAGCCGTTGGCTTTAGTCACCGCATGCGGGCCAGCTTGCTGATTACTGTAAACGTAATCCCCAATACCGGTCTTAAACATCAAGTTGCCAAGCTTATCGTACTGATAAACAAACGGACCAGCCAAGTCTGAGTTGTTTTCACCATGCTGAGTCTTACTCGCCAACGAAATACCGTTGCTGATCACGCGATCAATCCCGTCGTATTCCCATGTATCGGTAATACCGAGCTTCTCATCATAACGATAGGTCACATTGTTGTGGTTATCGTAACGGTAATGAATAAAGCGAATATTGCGCCCGTTCGCCGTGCTCCCTGATAGTCGCGGATCAAACAGTACATTAGCCTTGTGGGTAGTGATGTAGCTTGGTCTACCCGTATTGGCATCATGGTTGTACGTGTTAACTAAGCCATTGCCTAAGGTTTCTGACAAGGTGTGGTCATACGCATCTGTCTCTCGGCGCTGCCAGTAGTAAACGTAGGCCGGGTTATCGAGTGACTCTTCAAGCTGAGACTGGGTTAGGATCAGGTTAAGGTGGTCAGCCTGGCTCGACTGCTGCGTGTTAGCACAGTTAGTGCGCTGATTCGCTTGCAGCTGATTGCCCCCTAGCTGGTTAGCATACTCACAGTACAAGCCACTTAGATCGGCTACTTTCTCTGACAGGTTAATCAGTTGGTTAGCCAAGTCAGTGTAGAACTTGTAGCGCGTACTGGCGATGGTCGCCGCCTGAGATAAGTCATCTGCGGCAAACAGTAGCTCGGTTGTGGTCGCGCTATCTGCCTGAGCAATATAGATGTCTTTATTACTCATCAAATCTTTCTGACCGTTGCTGTCGTAGTCAGTCAGAATAAAATCGTGCGATGGGGTGAGAGCTTGTGAAGCAAACTCCGTAGCCGACACGGTATGCAGCGTTGCATTGTAGTTTCGAATCCCCGCACTAGAGCTATTGGCTAATGAGGTAGATAAACGATAGATCACCCCCTCTAACGTAATATCTAGCGGGATAGAAACATCATCATGCAGCAGTACCCAAGTTGCTGGGCGCAAGTAACATTCGCCTTGTGCATTACACCACTGTTTATAACGGTAGCCATTACCGAGCAGCGCCTGAGAAGAGCTGTCTAGGTTATGTACGTTGACGGTTTTACTGTTGTACTCAGTAGCTTTACTGGTGAAGAAGCTCTCTTGAGTCGAATAACGCTCCGCTTTACTTAGGTATTCAGCCGCCTGAGCAATCGCTTGATCAAGCAGTTGTTTGATATCTTCACGGAAACTAGCACTGGTAAAGGCTTTGTCGGCGTAGCTTTTCGGGCTACGTACCGCAGAAACATATCCATTCGGGTTATAAACGTATTCGACTGCCAGTCTATTATCGTTATTCGCACTAGTAAGTAACTTCGCCGCCCCAGCTAATGTGGTATCGACCCCGTTGGGGCGAACCTCTCGGGCAACGCGCTCGTACTTATCGTAGAAGTAGTAAGTACTGAACTTCTCGTTATTAACTTTAACTGCAACCTCTTCGGTTAAACCAGCTTCGTTATAGTAGTAATCGGTCTCGCTACCATTACCTGCGAAGCCAGACAGAGTGCCTAGCGCACCGCGTTCATCGAAGCGCCAAGTAGAAACTTTACCGCCCTCAATCTGTTTTGTCTTACGACCCAAGCGGTCATATTCGATGGTGGTGACGGTACCCTTCGCGTCACGCTTATAAATCAACTCACCTGCCGCATTGTAGGTGTAAGACCACTTGCCCATATCTGGGTCATCTAGGTAGCTGCGGTGGCCTAGGTTGTCGTAACGGATCTGAGTGATGTTACCCGCCGAGTCAGTACTTGCTTTAAGTTTGCCATCTGGGTAGTACTGATAGGTTTGGTATGCGCCATGCGGTTCATCTTTACGTAAGATGTGGCCCATCACGTTAGTCACTGTGCTGTGACTATATCCACGCGCATCTTTGACATTGGTTTTGTAACCGTCATAAGTGGTGACAAAGGTGGCAATCCGACCGCTATTGGCTGGCTCTTGTTTTTTGATCTCGCGGTTTAACGCATCATATTTAAAAGTAACTACAGGGGCAGCTGCTTTGGTGCCAACAAACTGCGGACGTGTCACACTCAGTTTCCGACCATTGCGATCCCAGCGAGTATCGACTACGACTAACTGACCGCTAAAGCCAGTGTGCAGTTTACGAATCTCTCGGCCTGCATAGTCGAAATGCGTCGTCACCTGACCGCCAGAAGCGGGTTTGGTTGTCACACAGCTTACCGTTTGGTTTATGGCATAATCACCACATTGAGAAGCAAGCTGATATTGGGTGAGATTGGTATTACCCGTTCCCGGCAGGGTTTCACTGGTGACGCGGCCAAAGGCATCGTAAGCAAAACTACTGGTACGGCCTTTGAGTGCACTGACTGATTTAGTCAGCAAGCCTTGCGCATTAAACTCTGTCGAAGAACGATGGCCCAATGCGTTGGCTGACGAGGTGACGTATAAACCTTGACTGTCATATAGAGTGGTTGAGGTACGCGCAGCAAGATCTGTCCCTTGTACGCTTTGTGAAACCACATTGCCCCACTGATCATAGCTATAACGGTTAGTCACGCTCTTGCCACCTGAGGCAATATCACTGCTTGACTCGTAATCAGAGCTATTTACTGTGCTAGAGGTTAAGAAACCATTGCCATCATAGCTATAAGTGTTGCTGATAGAGCGTTTTAGGTTGGTGGTATTATCCGTTAAGGTAGAGGTTGAGCTGGCAACCGTACCAATTTTCCAGAAGTTATCCCCCGTTTCGGTGACTAACTCAGTACGGGTTGTTTTTGAGGTGGTGAACTCCATTTTTCCATCACCATCAAAATCACCAATTGCGTAGCTGCCACAAGATTGCGGGTTGGCTGCAATAAAATCTGCTGCCGAAGCGTTAACTAGCTTACCGGTGTATACGGTTAATCCATCTAGGTCGGTGCTTGAGCCCGTGACCTGATATTTAAAGTAAGCATTATAACGTTGAAGAACGAGGGGAATATCGACATCACTGTGGATAAGCACAATATGGTCATTGGCTTTAAAGTACACTTCACCGTTCGCACCGCAGTAACGACCAAGCCCTGCTTTAAAGGAACTCAGCAACGTTGAGAGGTTATCAATATTGCTTACGGTTGAAATATCGTAGATATGGTGATTGTTGTTCAGCCCGGTTGAGAGATATTCAAACTGACTGGTACTTGTGAACTGGCCTGCTCCTTCAATATCACTTGAAACAACAGAAGTTTCATCTAGCAAGTTACCAAAGCGGTCCATCACACGGGTAATGGTCTCTTTTCTTTCCACTACATTGCTATTGCTTAAACCATATTTATTTTTGACGACCTGCTCTGCATACACTTGATAGTATTTGGCATTGTAGCCTTGCCGACTAAGCGCTTTATATTGGTAGCTGATCTCAGAGACTTTTTTACCGTCTTTAGATACTTCGACTGTCAGTGGCTTACCAGTGATTGCTAACCTGTCTTGTTCAAATGTCGTTTTGGTTACAGTGACAACATCAGCCGCTTCTGTTTCGGTAATGGTTTTAAAACCCAAGAAACCGCCACCTTTGAGATGCGTTTTGGCCCCTGCATATTTATAGCTGTAGCTGGTTGCGCCATAGCCTTTTGGCGCTTTAGCCACATTTGCTACTAGATAACGCCTTGGTGTAACTACTTTATATGGATACCTGTTAGTGGCTCCAGTAGTGGTATAAACGCTACTATCCACCGCAGCTTTATAGCTCACCCTGTAGTCAACACCTACTTCAGAAAAGCGTGTGATCTTGTCTTGAATATGCGAGTTGGATAGCTTGATTGAAGCTTTAGTAGTGTCTCCATCGGCACGTGTTAGTACATCTGCCCAACCGTCACCATTAACATCTTGTACTGAATATATTTTTTCTCCAGCATCAAGAAACACGCCAGTAGCAAACTGATTATTTTTGGTATTTTGGTAAAAGTAACGACCGTAACCTAGTTCTGGGTAACCATCATTGTTTAGGTCAGCAAAATAGACCCCATCTTCATGCGAGACACTGTGGTTGTTGATAGGAGACGGGGAAGCAAAAAATTTGCCGTTAAATAGGTGTACATAAAGCAGCCCTTTTGCTGTGGGTGAACCCATTACAGCATCTAGGTAGCCGTCATTGTTGATATCAGTAAACGATTTTAAAACTGTACCAGCAACAGCCGGTAAGTTATGGCTTGCTCCGCCAGTGATTTGATAACTATAACCCCCACTAGGGATATCAAACTTATGTCGATCATCAAGCCCATCGCCATTGATATCAATGGTCGAGTAGCCACTTTGATTTTCGGCTATACCATCACCATCAAAATCACCATAGTTGACACCTTTAGAGCCATACTTACAGCTATCGCCAGAGCAAGTATCAAACTGACAATATGGGACATATTGACCAGAATTATTCACATAAGCACTTGCAGCGGGAACTGTACATTGCTTAGTCGCCACTGACGGAGAAAAGATACTTCCCGATAAGTTAATGGACGTTGCCTTGGAGTACCTCTTACCATGAAAGCCTTGCACTTCCATTGTTTTATCAGAATTGCGACTTATTTCACCGTAGGATTCACTAATACCGTCGCTATTGATGTCCAAATATCTTGGACTACGCAGTCCCGTATCCTTTGCTGCATTCAATGAGACTTTGCTAAGACCTTGCCACTCAAACATGATTTCAGTTGAACACTGACCATTGGCACAATAATTAATCTTGGTTAGCTGGCTACGAGAGGTTGCGGAAGACTTTTGATATGTCAGGTCATAGGTGCCAATTTTATTGCCAATACTGTCAAAGGTTTCAACCTGCTTTAAGCGCTCGCTTCTGTTAAGTAGTTTGCCACCAAGAAACTGTGAGGTGCTGTCTGGGCGAGTCTCATAAACCAGATTAACTTTACCACCCACATAGTTAACTTGCGTCAGCTTGTGCTTACCGGCACTATTTTCTTCACTGTATACAAAGTCAATGTGGTTAGCCTTGCTGGCATCGGTAATCTTATTTAACGCCCACTTGTAGACATCCGCTTGTGTCGGAAGCTCTACACGTGAATCGTCGCTAACACCGTATTCATAAACAGAGCCATCTTTGTACCAAACTTTAAAGCTGGCCGGGCCGTTACCCGCACGGCCAAAGGAAACTATTTTGGCATAGCCGTTGTTTTCAACGCGATACTCGGTCAGGTTTTCACCATCGCGGCCTGAAATGGCGACTAGCCTCTGACCGTCAAGGCAGTAGCGGTCGTTAGCATCAAAATTAACGCCGCCCCAACGTTGATCTTTTTCAAGGTTTTTCCCACAGCGAGAAATTGATGATAACCCACCTAAACTCCACCCCATGCCTAGCATGCCGTTTGGCGAATCACTACGGTACTCAAGACTCAAAGAAGGCTGATGGCCTGCACGACCTGGCGCAACCGAAATAGGCAAGGAATAGCTAGCCTGACCACCAGATACCGAGAAATCACCTGACAACTGAATACTTTTTTCAGCATCAGCAGTTAACGATAACGCTGGCTGAGAAAATAGTGCCAAGAGTAACGAGGCAGAAAAGAGTGCAAAGGAGTGCGTGAAACGGGTTGATTTCATATTAGCCACTGCTGTTTTATTCTGAATTTGGAATATCAGTGCTCCAAGCATTATGTTCAGGCACTGTTTAAATCGTTATTTTTATTGACTGAGCGATTGCAACTTTTTTAAACGTTGCTTTAAATTTTCTAGCTCAGGCGGTGAGGGATATTCCTCACTAATATTTTTTTGTGAGAACTCAGCAAGCTCTCCACTTAATAAGGGTAAATCCACCCTTTCCGCTTCGACTAAACCATGGGCAATGGTCTGCTGAAGCTGAATAACAGGGGTTGGAAAACTCACATCACGACTTAAGAGTTCAGATGGCGCATCAAGGCTAGGCTGCGATAATTGTGTTGATTCAACTGCCTGATTTGATGACGTTAAAGGAGAGACTTTCTCTGGGAATACAAAGAAGGTTACTAACCCAATAGCCAACATAATGGCGAGCAATAAGCTCAGCTTTCTTAACATGACGTTTTCTTACAAGATACTGTTTAATTCGCACTGCCTATCACTATTCAATAATCATGGTGTGCACTTATATTATTTACGCAATAATACATTTACTTACAACAAGCTCAAGATATTATTAACACCGAACAACATACAAAAAGCATACATTTGCGTTACCTCAAACTATTGACCGGATGAATAAATGCCAAACTAGCTACAAATAAAAAGGGCAGATGATTACTCACCTGCCCTTTGGGTTGCTGTTGTTGAGGTATTACTTACGACGACGCCATAGCGCTAGGCCGAACAGAGACATCATTGCGCCAAAGCCGAATGAACCTGCCATGTTTAGCTCTAGAACTGCTGGATCGTGGTCAGAAGAACGGAAGTGATCTTGGTACTTAGGTAGGTCACCTTTGTACTCATCGTTGTAATCAAACAACGTCGATTCACCACCATTGATATGCCAATCTGTTGCGTCAACAAAGTGCTTCTCTAGACTTGGGCTGATCAATAAGTGGTCAAGTGCGCCCACTTCATCATTGAACGAGTAGCTCCAGCTGTTTGGATGCGCTTTTGCTACGGCATTGATGTAGCCGTAGTTGTGATTAATCACCGCACCATCATCACCGTACTGAGCTTCACCACCAATGTATGTGTTACGTGCCGCTTTGATTGTCTTACCGTACTTCTCTTGGCTGTAATCCGTCAGAACAAGCATTGGATCTTCCATGCCGTACGAGTTCATATCACCCAAGATAACTTTGTGGCCTTTAATCTCTTTCAGCGCATCACCTAGTGCCACTGCCGCTGCAACGCGGAAGTTTTCACATGAACCTTGCTTGTCTAGATCTTGGCCACCCTGACCGCCTTGCTCAACTGGTGCTGCATCTTCCCAACACTTAGAACCTTTTGATTTGAAGTGGTTAATCGCCACTGTGATCTTCTCTTTGGTCCCTTTCACCTTAAAGGTTGGTGCTAGAGAATCACGCTGGTAGTTCTTACCGTCTTCAATCACTTTACCGTTTTCATCAACCACTTCAGGCGCTTGCTGACTTGGCATTGCGATAACGCGAGACTCTTTTAGCTTAACCACTTTAGGACGGTAGATAACACCTGTTGTGATAACGTCGGTGCCGATGTAGTCATTTTCATCTGTCACTTTATCGCCATTGCTGTCGATAGCGACGATGTCGTAACGATCTTTCTTGTTTTCAATGCGTGCGTTTAGCTGGTCAACAAGCTGACGAATCGCACCGCTTTCACCAAAGCCATTGTTCTCGATTTCCATCAGGCCGATGATGTCAGCGTCTAGACGTAGAATCGCATTAACGATCTTAGCTTGCTGTACTTCAAACTCTTCAAAGTTGTTCGCTCCACGGTTATTACCATGTGGGTTCGTGTCACCACCAAACGGCGAGTTGAAGTAGTTCAAGACGTTGAAAGTCGCGATTCGTAGATCGCCTTCTTTCATATCAATATCTTGAGTCCGTGGGTCGTTACGTACGAAGCTTTCACTGGTTAGCGTGTTGGTCGGAATTAGACGGTAATCGCCGTAGCTGTAAGTGATCACACCTTCTAGACCAACAATCGTATCGTCAACGCGGATGTAATCTTCTGTCGAGCCATCTTGGTCTGCGTCAGTACGGCCAAAATCTGGGTAGTAAGGGATAGAGCCGTTTGGCGCTTTGGCATCTGATTCTACGTATAGACGACGCTCGGCGTTTTCGATGCTCTGCTGTTTCGCTTGTTCTGAACCTGCGGCAAAGTTTTGGTTTGGCTGCATGCTGATACGACCTTGCGCCAGTACCATGTTGTTACGACGCGCGGCGTAGTCGTAGCCGAAAGTACGCGTCACACGCATATCGAGCGCTTCAGTGGTTCTGACTAGCATACCTTCGTAACGCTCTAACGTGCGATCGAAGTTTTTGTCGCTTGGCAGGATCTCGATATCTGTTGCTGTTGGCGCTGCTTGCTCGCCTTGCTTAACCCAGTTGTTGTTCTCTGCTTTTAGCTGAGTGTGGTTGTAGTATTCTTGAACTTTACCTTTGACACACACGACATCGCCTGGTTTTAGCTCTGAGCTTGACTGGTTAGTGTGAACGAACAAGCCTTCTGATGTTTGTGGGTTGTAGTCATCCGTCAGTGCCTGTAGGTAGAAACCTTTGGTTAGGCCAGTCGTTACTGCACTAACCACACCTTTAACAAAGAAGTCTTCGTCTGTGATGTAAGGGTAACCATTAATTAATGGAGAGGTATCACCTTCACCTTGAATTTCTTGAATAGAGGTAAAGGTCGGTGTTGCGCCGTCTTGAGTACAAGTGAATGGTTCCGGGGCTGTGCCACCATCTAACGTGCCTAGACCTTCAATGCTGTCTTTCGGTAGTGAAGACCACTGTGAAGCATTGTGCGCAGCAGATGGAGTCATCGCATCTGAGTTGCGTACTAAAGTGGTATCTTTTGCAAAATAAGAGCCACCCATGTCACCCAACAGATCATGCACACTGCCATCTTTTAACAGCGCCATTGGGTCATTGCCGTTAAAGCCCGTCACTGAACCATTAAGGATATCCGCGACTGCTTTAATGTCATCGCTAGCGCTAGTATGAGCAACAACCAGTACGCTGTTGGCTGCCAATACCTGGCCATTCAGTGAAAGCTTGCTGCCCCACTCGCCATTGCCATTGGTTGATTTCGCTAGTTCGTAACCGTCAAGAGAGACAGAAGCATCACCAGTGTTCGCAATCTCGATTGCTTTGTTGTTGCTGCCACCTTCTACATACTGAGAAATAATAATGTCTGCCATTGCTGGAGAAGACAGAGCACCTGCTACCACTGCTGCAAGTAGCGTTGGGGTTAGTTTTTGTTTCATGTTATCCACCATGCATCGCTTTCAATGTTGAACCACAACGAGAAAGCGTGTTCCAAATCACTTTTTTCGTGACTACTTATAAATAAATCATGTCCAGTGTTGATGTTTTTTATGAAACTAAAAATTACATTCAGTGACAGTGAGATTTCGATCTCATAGACATGATGAATAATTGAAGCGCCGTCAAATTTTCAATACATGTCGATAACACTCATCTCACTTTTGAGACATAAGTTGTAAATAACTAGAGGAAGAGAGAAGAAGATAGCTGACTGTTGAGCTAGGTGATTACTTTTTCAAGTACAAGAAAGACAATTATAGAAAGACCAGTCAAACTGGCCTTTCTATATAGAGGGATTACTTACGGCGTCTCCACATTGTCAGCCCTGATAGGAACATCAAGAAGCCTAGACCAACACTACCACCGTCGGTATTTGTTGTAGATGAAGCCGATGATTCAGCAATGGTGACATTGCCAGTATATAGCACGGTATCGTTAAGCTTCTGCTCTACTTTATAACTACCCGCCGTTGGCGTTTTATCAAATTTCACAGCAATGCTGCGTTTATCCAAATCAGCCTGAGTTACCTTAGCCGAAGCTGAGTAAGTCGTATCTGCCTGAGTCAGTGCCGCTGACCTTGACGCCGCTGTTGAACTCTCTTGGGTCAATGTCACTGTGACTACGTCATCAACTTTTGCACTAAAGGGTAGAGTCACATTAACCGTTAATTTCTCACCATTCGTAGGCAATTCAATTTTCTTATCCGGTAGATCAATGGCAATGATAACTGGATCGTGATCAGACGCAGAGTAGGCGTCGTTATACTTTGGCATGTCCGCTGTGTACTTACTGCTGTACTCAAACATATTGGTTTCTGCCGAGTTGATATGCCAATCTTCAATTGCAACAACTTTATTAGCAAGACTGGAGTTTGCCAATGCATGATCTAAATTACCCAATTCACCACCATACGTGTATGAGTATGTGTGAGTGCCGTGCAGTGCAGTCGCTAGATTAATATACCCGTACCCTTGGGTAATTTTGGAACCCGTTTGCTCATAAGTAGCATTACTACCATCAGCATTTTTCCCTAGGGTAGTATAAGCCGCAGTAAACACCTCTCGACCATATTTTTCTTGGCTGTAGTCAGTAAGAACTAACAGAGGATCTTCTAGGCCATAGGCATTCATATCTCCCATGACTAGTACATCACCTTGAAGGTTTTTCAGTGCTTCGCCCACGGCTTTGGCAGCTGAGACACGGAATCTATTGCAGTTTCCTTGTAGATCCGTTGGCTCTCTATCTGCTCTATCAATCCACTCTTCAATACAGTTCGAGCCTTTCGATTTAAAGTGATTGACTACGATAGATAGGTCGTCTCCAGTTTCTTTAAGCGTAAAAGTTTGCAGTAAGCTATGACGTTGGTACTTGTCGTAAGCAGGGTTGTTAGTTTCAGTACCTCCATTGCCATCGCTACGCGTGACGGTGCTTTCGGCGACATGCTGTTCAGGAGTAACAATGACCTGTGCTGCCTGTTTAGGCGTCACTTCTGATGCACGATATAAGATAGCAACCATGATTGCATCTGTACCAAAGTACGCTTCTTGATGTTTGTCTGCCTTAGCAATTTCAACGAAGCTGTAATGGTCTTCGGTATTGGCAATCTTTGCGTTTAGTGCATCGGTAAGACTCTTAATCGCACTCCCGTCACCGAAACCATTGTTCTCTACTTCCATCAAACCAATAATGTCAGCATCCATCTTCGTCATCGCAGCCACAATTTTAGCTTGCTGAATTAGAAACTCTTCATTTTGGGTTGCACCTCGGTTCTGTCCCGTCGGGTTAGCATCTCCACTTGCCGCAACTGAAGTAAAGTAATTGAGTACATTAAAGCTAGCAACTCTCAGGTCAGAATTGGCAATGCTTGGAGCGGAAGTTCGAGAAACGTTGAATCCTTCTCCAGAAGTCACAAAGTTGCTATTGGTCACCTCGTTTGTGGCAATGAGACGATATTCATTGAAGCTGTAGTTTACGACTGCTTTTAATCCTTCCAGGCGCGAACCTAAGCGTATGTGATATTCAGAAGAACCATCTTGGTCTATATCCTTGGCAAAATCAGGGTAATAAGGGATCTTTCCACTTGGAGCTTTGGCATCTGACTCAAGGAACACTCGACTATTCTTATTTTGATCCGCCAGCGCTACCGCTTGAGCACTTTCTGCCGCATATAACTGAGTTGGCTTAAATAGTGGTGCTTTATGTGAAAGAAGCATGTTATTGCGTTTACTGTCATAATCGTATGAGAAGTTACGCGTAACAAACAGTTTGCTGTCAGCATCTAGCTCTAGCAACATACCTTCATAGCGCTCTAGAGCCTGACGCAAAGTTTCACCTTCATTCACAACAAATTTCACCCCTTGTGGGGCTTCTGTGGTTCCAGTTTTAATATAACTGTCACCATTCGAAGCCAGTTGGGTATTGTTGTAATCTTCCTGAACTTTACCTTTCACACATACGACATCGCCAGCTTTTAGCTCTGAGGTTCCTTCTCCCGTTGAGATGAATAAACCATCTGAAGTTGCAGGATCGTTGTCTGGAGTTTGGGCATGCAGATAAAAGCCTTTTGTTAGACCAGTGGTGACCGCGGAAACAACACCCTGTACATAAACATCATCTGTACCTATGTAAGTACCATCAGCTAAAAGAGGCGAGCGTTCACCACTCCCCTGAATGGTCTCAATATTAGTAAAGGCTGGTGAATTGCCATTAACTTGACAATTAAATGGTTCTGGTGCGGCGGGAACATCAAGCTGGCCTAAGCCTGTAATGTCATCTTTTGCCAAGCTGTTCCAGTGCTTGTTATTGTATGTTGAACTCGCCGCCTGACCATTAGAGTTGCGAACAAGAGTGATATCTTTCCCCCAATCCACATCACCCATAACACCGATCATATCCACCACTTGATCGCTAGCATCTAGAATTGCTAATGGATCATCACCGTTGTGATTTACAACTGAAGAATCTTGCTTTACTGCTAACGCTTTAATGGCATCACTTGCTCTCGTATTAGCAATGACAATCACTTGATTTGCGGCAATTGAAAGGCCATCAAGAGAGAGTTTGTTGTCCCAGTTGCCACTACCATTGTATGAGTTGGCCAACTTATAACCTGTTAAATCGATCTGGGAGGAGCCCGTGTTCGCGATCTCTACCGCTTTGTTGTAGCTTCCGCCTTCAACGTACTGAGAAATAAAAATATCAGCATTCACGCCACTGGAAATCGCGCTCGCTACACATAAGGCAAGAAGTTTGGGATAAAATTTACTATTCATTGTTTCACCACATATCATTATTCTGTCTACATTCACTTGTTGACGTTTTGTGGCAAATATCACGTTGCAATGTCGAGATGTAAATTTTCATTCATTTCTATTGCGATTCAGATCTCATACATTAACACGATAAATAGAAGTTAATTTATGTTTCAACACCTTCCTTACCTATTGATATTTTTAGCAAAAAAATTATAGAGTAATTACTCAACGATCACAGAATTGAATATCAGAACCCTGTATATGCTAATTCGTAAGTTTGATGCTTAAAAAGAAAAAGGCGCTGTGATAGCGCCTTTAGAAAGAGAGTTAAACGGATTAGTTTAGTCGGTTTTGGTCATCGTCATCTTTACGTTCATATTCCCCTTCAAATGTTGACCCTTGCTTAGAGTCCCCTTTGTGGAAAGGACCTTGTTCAAATGGGTTGTGACCAAACTGCTCGCCATGAAAACCACCTTGGAATCCACCACCAACCGATTTCACTACCATTTTGCTCATCAAGTACTTAGCGATAACCGCCCTAGGAGCTGGAAGTAAAACCAGCATACCGAGTACATCGGTCATAAAACCAGGGGTCAGAAGCAGCACGCCGGCAACCGCCAACATCACGCCCTCAAAGATCTGCTGAGCAGGTAACTCCCCCTGCTGAAGGCGGTTTTGCACTGACATTAGCGTTTGTAACCCTTGGCTACGTACCAAAGAGGCACCGACAAATGCCGTGATCAGAACCAAGCCGATAGTTGGCCATAAACCTAGAAAGCCACCGACTTGAATAAATAAGCCTATTTCAATAATAGGAACGAAGATAAACAGCAATAATAAGATAGGAAACACACGCCCTCCTTTGTTGAGTTCAGTGTACGTGTTCCACGGTTTTAGCTCAAATTGAAGCTGTAAAAAAACGTGATAAAACACTCAATAAACACCTACCACTAAAGGGTTATTAATGCCCTGTTCATATCTTGAAAAACTTTAACTTAATAAAAGCGAAAAAGGTGATCCACTTACTATTTTTATACGCTAGGTACAGTATTATGTGCCACATAAGTCAGGACGGATTATACAGCCAAAAATTCTGTCGAATGGATTCTTAGACTACAGAATGGCTATAAAGCAACTTTATTATCAGAATAAATATCTAAGGATCCTGTATGGCTACCCTAACTGAAACCTCTCAAGTGGCTAACCAAGCAACCCGTATCGAAGAAGACCTACTCGGCGAGCGCCACGTACCTGCTGACGCTTACTACGGCATTCATACTCTTCGTGCAATTGAAAACTTCAATATTTCTAACATGACCATCTCTGACGTACCTGAATTTGTACGCGGAATGGTGATGACTAAGAAGGCCGCAACGTTAGCCAACAATGAATTGGGTGTTATCCCTAAAGATGTGGCGAGCTACATCATCGAAGCGTGTGATTTGATCCTAGAAACAGGTAAGTGCATGGATCAATTCCCATCAGACGTATTCCAAGGTGGTGCAGGTACTTCGGTAAACATGAACACCAACGAGGTGATTGCTAACGTTGCCCTTGAGCTAATGGGTAAAGAAAAAGGTCAATACGAGTTCATTAACCCGAATGACCACGTGAACAAGAGCCAATCTACTAACTGCGCATACCCAACGGGGTTCCGTATTGCGGTATACAACAGTGTAGCGAAACTGATTGAAGCGATTGAGTACCTAAAAGGTGCCTTTGAGCTTAAGAGCCAAGAGTTCAAAGATGTTTTGAAAATGGGTCGTACTCAGCTTCAAGACGCAGTACCAATGACAGTCGGTCAAGAGTTCCACGCTTGGGCAGTAACCCTGAACGAAGAGATTCGTGCTCTTGAGTACACATCAAAGCTACTGCTAGAGATCAACCTAGGCGCAACAGCAATCGGCACTGGCCTGAATGCAGCACAAGGTTACCAAGCAGCAGCGGTGAAACACCTTGCTGAGGTAACAGGTCTAGAAGTGGTTCCTGCTGAAGATTTGATCGAAGCAACATCTGACTGTGGCGCCTACGTAATGACGCACGGCGCACTAAAACGCCTAGCAGTTAAACTGTCTAAGATCTGTAACGATCTGCGTCTACTTTCATCTGGTCCACGTTCAGGTCTTAACGAGCTGAATTTACCAGAGCTGCAAGCTGGCTCTTCTATTATGCCTGCGAAAGTAAACCCTGTGGTTCCTGAAGTAGTCAACCAAGTCTGTTTCAAAGTACTGGGTAACGACAACACTATCTCGTTTGCAGCCGAAGGTGGTCAGCTTCAACTTAACGTGATGGAGCCTGTAATTGCGCAAAGCATGTTTGAGTCCATCTCCATCCTATCTAATGCATGTGTCAACCTACGTGACAAATGTATCGATGGCATCACAGTCAACAAAGAGACTTGTGAAAGCTACGTATACAACTCTATTGGTATCGTCACTTACCTAAACCCGTACATCGGCCACCACGAAGGTGACATCGTCGGTAAGATCTGTGCCGAAACTGGTAAGAGTGTTCGCGAAGTGGTTCTAGAACGCGGTCTGCTAACTGAAGAAGAGCTTGATGAAATTCTTTGTGTTGAGAACTTTATGCACCCAACGTATAAAGCAAAACGCTACGAATAATCACTCTCCGAAAGGGCTCTCCGGAGCCCTTTTTTAGCACTCAATACGGTTAACGAGAGTTTTATCAAACTCTATCTCACCATTCCAATTATCTAACTATTTAGGCACTGAATCGTTAGATAATCAGAATCAAAATAAACAGTATGAGGTATCAATATGGTTGCCGTAGAACTCATTGTCGTTCTGCTCTTTATCTATTTAGGAGCGAGGATTGGTGGTATTGGGATTGGTTTAGCAGGTGGTGCAGGCGTTATCGCCCTTTCCTTGGTGCTCGGTGTGCCCACTAGCCAAGCTTTTATCCCAGTAGACGTAATTCTAATCATTATGTCAGTGATTACCGCGATTGCTGCAATGCAAGTTGCCGGCGGAATGGACTGGCTAGTACAAGTGGCTGAAAACTTTTTGCGTAAACACCCTGAGCGCATCACCTTTTATGCGCCAATTGTTACTTTCTTAATGACGCTGATGGCAGGTACTGGACACACTGCGTTCTCGACCCTGCCTGTTATCGCTGAAGTAGCAAAAGGCCAAGGGGTTCGTCCATCGCGTCCGCTGTCTATTGCTGTCGTTGCTTCTCAAATCGCAATTACCGCTTCACCAATTTCAGCAGCCGTTGTTGCATTTGCGGCAATGCTGTCGCCTATGGGTGTTGATTACCTAACTCTGTTAGCTGTATGTATCCCAACCACATTCGTCGCATGTATGATTGGTGCATTTGTGGCTAACTTTATGGGTAGTGAGTTAAAAGATGATCCTATCTATCAAGAACGTCTAGAAAATGGCCTCATCAAGCTAGCAACAGAAACTAAGCGCGAAATTCTTCCAACTGCAAAAACCGCAACTTACATCTTCCTCGCGGCGATCGGTTTGGTTGTCTGCTACGCAGCAGCAATTTCAGGCTCGGTTGGCTTAATCAAAGATCCTGCACTGGGTCGAAATGAAGCCATCATGACGGTGATGCTAGCAGCCGCAGCCGCGATCGTGTTGGTGACCAAAATTGATGCATCTAAGATTCCTTCAGCGGCGACCTTCCGCTCTGGTATGACTGCTTGTGTATGTGTACTCGGTGTCGCTTGGCTCGGTTCAACTTTTGTTAACGCACACGTAGACGGCATTAAAGAGGTCGCAGGAGCACTGCTTGCAGATTACCCATGGATGCTAGCTATGGTTCTATTCTTTGCTTCAATGCTGCTGTACTCACAAGGCGCAACTACAGTCGCACTAATGCCCGCCGCACTGGCAATTGGTGTTGCACCACTGACTGCTGTCGCCTCTTTTGCGGCGGTAAGTGCTCTGTTCGTGCTGCCAACCTACCCAACACTGCTAGCAGCAGTAGAAATGGATGACACTGGCTCTACACGCATTGGTAAGTATGTCTTCAACCACCCATTCTTTATTCCTGGTGTGGTGACTATCTCTTCTGCGGTCGCGCTAGGCTTTACATTCGGTGGTCTTTTCATCTAATAACCATATTAAAACTAAGGGAGCTTCGGCTCCCTTTTTTATTTTATCTTGTGTAAAAAAACCCAGCTCACATTTTATTTTTGACATTAATCAATAAAGTGTTCAAAAACTCTTTGTGCATTTTAATCCCAACGTTTGAATAAAATTCCGGTCAAATTTTTCCTATCTAATCACAGCCTACATAGTCATTGCTCAAACCTGTTTTTTAAGAATATTAATCCGCCCAATTCAAACAATTAATCGTTCTAATTTAGCGCTAAAAAAATAGTGCTTTTTTTGTCGATTTATTTTGTGAAGATCACCAAAGTTAGTAATGAGAACTGCTTTTAGAATAACGTCATAGGGCAGATTTGACAGTGAAGCCCAGTTTATAAACCAAATACCAATAACTTACCCTACATAAGTTGTTTAATTATTAATAACTATTAGTCGCTGATTCACTTTTATTTATCGGTATATAAATAAAAGTAAGGAGATAGCCATGACAACCCAGACTGTACCGACCGAAGAAAAAAAAGGCGGCTTCTTTGCCAACTTTAAGTTCCCTTCCGCATATACGATTCTTTTTGTTTTAATCGCGCTGGTCGCGATGCTGACCTGGATCATTCCAGCAGGCCAATACGACCGCGTAATGAACGAAGACCTAGGACGTGAAGTTCCTGTCACAGGCACCTACCAAGCTGTTGACGGCAACCCACAAGGTGTTATTGATGTTCTTCTCGCGCCAATTGATGGTTTCTACGACCACAATAGCTACGAAGCAGCGGCTATCGACGTCTCCCTTTTCATTCTAATTATTGGTGGCTTCTTAGGTCTTGTAACCAAAACAGGGGCGATTGATGCCGGTATCGAGCGTGTGACTCATCGCCTCGAAGGACGAGAGGAGATGATGATACCTATCCTGATGGCACTGTTTGCCGCAGGCGGTACTGTCTACGGCATGGCAGAAGAGTCTCTACCATTCTACACCCTACTTGTTCCTGTCATGATGGCAGCGCGCTTTGACCCAGTCGTAGCCGCAGCAACTGTGTTACTTGGTGCAGGTATTGGTTGTTTGGGCTCGACCATCAACCCATTTGCCACTGTCATCGCAGCAAACGCATCAGGCATTCCATTTACAGAGGGCATTGCACTACGCCTTATCATGCTAGTCGCAGGTTGGGCTATCTGTGTTGCTTACGTCATGCGTTATGCTCGCATGGTACGCCAAGACCAATCTAAATCGATTGTTTACGACAAGTACGAAGAAAACAAAGCGCACTTCCTAGGTAACCAATCAGACGAGGGACTTGAGTTCACCACCACTCGCAAAGCAATCCTTGCTATCTTTGGTGCCTCATTTGGCGTGATGATCTACGGTGTATCTGTTGCAGGTTGGTGGATGGCAGAGATCTCTGCGATGTTCCTAGCGGCAACCATCATTGTCGGTATTGTCGCTCGTATGAGTGAAGAAGAGTTTACCAGCAGCTTTATCGACGGTGCACGTGACCTACTCGGTGTTGCGCTAATCATTGGTATCGCACGTGGTATCGTCGTCGTAATGGACCGAGGTATGATCACTGACACCATCTTGTTCTCAGCAGAGCAAATGGTCACTGGTCTATCGTCTGTGGTGTTCATTAACGTAATGTTCTTCCTAGAGATTCTACTGTCGTTCCTAGTACCTTCAACGTCAGGACTTGCGGTTCTTACTATGCCAATCATGGCACCACTTGCTGACTTTGCTGGTGTCGGTCGTGACCTAGTGATTACAGCTTACCAATCAGCTTCAGGCCTAGTGAACTTAATTACTCCAACGTCAGCAGTCGTTATGGGTGGTTTGGCAATAGCTAAAGTCCCATATGTACGCTGGGTGAAATGGGTAGCGCCTTTACTCGCGATTCTGACTCTGTTCTGTGTCGTTGTACTAAGTATTGGTGCGTTAATCTAAACCACAGATTTTCTTTTCCTTACCCTGGCTCATAGGAAGTGAGCCGCCCTCAAAGCCGCCCTAGTGCGGCTTTTCTTGTGTTTGGAGAGCTGGATAAATTTAGAAGGGTTGACACTGGGATCAAACCCCGTTGTTTGAATAGGTTATTCTGTCACCCCAAGAACGAGTTGGGATCCCTTCAAGCGAGTCCAAGCTTAGTGGGATTCCCTACTCACTCCTTCGTCGTTCTATGGAATGACAATAGGTCTCTAATAGCATTCCCCACTGCCGAAGGACGAAGTGCGTTCTCATTTCTCTTATTTAAATTAGAAAAAGTATCCCTACTAATAAAATTTATTTATTAAATAATCCCCTCCAATTAAAACAGTTCAAATATTAATATGTGATCAACACAGCAATTATTACCAAATATTTTGTTATAAAAGATTTAATTCGCACCTCAAAAGCAATTATCTAGAAGGATTCATTGCATATTTCCGCTTTATTCAATTTATTATCATCAAATTTTAAATGCATATTCTTCCTCTTGTTCAATATTTACCTAGCATCTTGGATATTTCTGTGCATAAAGTTCCAACCTTAGTGGCTAATTAGGGCTGTTACAGCGCAATAACAACTGCATAGATATTGTTAAACCCCTTGTAAATCAAGGCCTGAAGCATAAAAAACGAACTGTGATTGACCTCTAAGAATCCCCCACCAACAGGCGTAATATGAGTTCCAGAAACAAAATAAGTGAATAAATAAGTTCACGCTTCTATTCCCTACAAATTAAATATTAGTTTTTAGATATTAAGACTAATTAAAATAAAAGAGAGATACGATCATGAGTAAGTTATACGTAGGTTCTGAAATCGGTCAATTACGTCGCGTTCTTGTTCACCGCCCTAGACGAGCTCTGACTCACCTAACACCTTCTAACTGTCACGATCTGCTATTTGATGACGTATTGGCAGTTGAGCGTGCGGGTAAAGAGCACGACGTATTCACTCAAACATTGCGTGACCAAGGTGTGGAAGTGCTACTTCTTACAGACCTACTGGCAGACACGCTTGCAGTACCAGAAGCAAAAGAGTGGTTACTAAGCCACCAGGTATCAGAATACCGCTTAGGTAAAACTTTCGCTAACGACGTACGCTGCTACTTAGGTGATCTACCGAATCTAGAACTCGCGAAGATTCTCACTGGTGGCCTTTCTTACGCTGAGATGCCAATGAAATCGTCTTCAATGATGCAAGGCCTGCACGCTCCAACTGACTTCATCATTGAACCACTGCCAAACCACCTGTTTACTCGCGACACTTCGTGCTGGGTATACGGCGGTGTTTCAATCAACCCAATGGCAAAACCAGCTCGTCAACGTGAAACCAACCATGTTCGCGCAATCTACCGCTGGCACCCAACATTCGCCGGTCAAGACTTCATTAAATACTTCGGCGATGAAGAGAGCATCAACTACGACAACTCAACCATCGAAGGCGGCGACGTACTGGTTCTTGGTCGTGGCACTGTGCTTATCGGTATGTCTGAGCGCACCACAGCACAAGGTGTTGAGCACCTAGCGTCTGGTCTATTCAAGCACGGTCAAGCGAAACAGATCATTGCGATGGAGCTACCTAAACACCGCTCTTGCATGCACTTAGATACAGTTATGACTCACATGAACGAAGACACCTTCTCTGTTTACCCAGAGGTGGTTCGTAAAGATGTGAAATGTTGGAGCCTAACGGGTGATGAGTCTGGTGCGGTTAACGTCAAAGAAGAAGGCTACTTCGTAACAGCTATCGAGAAAGCACTTGGTGTCGACAAGCTAAACCTAATCACAACCGGCGGTGACAACTTCCACGCAGAACGTGAGCAGTGGAACGACGCAAACAACGTACTGACTGTGAAACCAGGCGTGGTTGTTGGCTACGAAGGCAACACTTACACCAACGAGAAATACGACAAAGCAGGCATCACTGTTCTACCTATCCCAGGTGACGAGCTAGGCCGTGGTCGTGGTGGCGCTCGCTGCATGAGCTGCCCAATCGAGCGTGACGGTATTTAAGTAAGTGATTAGTTGGCAGGAGCGCCTTTGCTCCTGCCCCCTGCAGAGAGATTAAAGCAATGACGAAACAAACAGTAGTTGTAGCACTTGGCGGCAACGCCCTACTTCGCCGCGGCGAGCCATTAGAAGCTGAAGTTCAGCGCCAAAACATTGAGATTGCGGTTAAGACAATTTCTGAAATCGCGCAAGAGTACAACGTAGTACTGGTGCACGGTAACGGCCCACAAGTTGGCCTACTTGCTCTACAAGGTCTGGAATACAAAAAAGTCGCGCCATACCCACTCGATGTACTGGGCAGTGAAACTCAAGGCATGATCGGCTACATGCTGATGCAAGAGTTTAAAAACCAAATGCCTAACGTCAATGCCACTTGCATGTTAACTCAAATGACGGTTGACCCAAGCGATCCTGCATTTGCCGATCCAACCAAGCCTATCGGCCCAATTTACGAAGAAGCAGAAGCGCGTGAATTAGCAGAGAAGTACCGCTGGACAATCAAGCCAGACGGCCAACACTTCCGTCGCGTGGTACCTAGCCCGCAGCCGACCGGCATCATTGAACATGAAGCGATTACCGCGCTTATCGAACAAGGTCACTTAGTTATTTGTACTGGTGGTGGCGGTATTCCAGTCAAACGAGAAAACGGCAAGCTGGTTGGTGTTGAAGCGGTGATTGATAAAGACATGTCTGCTGCATTCCTAGCAAAACAACTAGAAGCAGACGCACTGCTTATCTTGACCGATGCCGATGCCGTCTACCTAGATTGGGGCAAACCAACTCAGCACGCACTACGCAGCACCAACCCAACGGAATTAGATAAGTACCAGTTTGATGCGGGTTCTATGGGACCAAAAATCGAAGCATCATGCGAGTTCATTAAACAAGGCGGAAAAGTGGTTGGTATCGGCTCTCTGGAAGATGGCTTACGTATTCTTCAAGGCACCGCGGGTACCAATATCACTAAAGGCTAACCCATTAGCTACTCCATAGCTGGAGCGAGATTGATAAACCAGACCCTCGTTGAACTTAAGGTTTTCATATCTCGCTCCCCACTGTGGAAGCAAAAATTACACGAACATCACTTATGTACGCGCTTTCTTACCTCTTTCCCTGCAACCAAGAGAGCGCAATCAAAACAAAGAAGGAAAACATCATGGCTTTTAACCTACGCAACCGTAACTTCCTAAAACTATTAGACTTTACTCCACGTGAAATTCAACACATGTTGGATCTATCTGCGGAACTTAAAAAAGCGAAATACAACGGCTATGAACAACCTCGTCTAACAGGCAAAAACATTGCCCTAATTTTCGAGAAAACTTCTACTCGTACTCGTTGTGCATTTGAAGTTGCAGCATTTGACCAAGGCGCTCAAGTTTCTTACTTAGGCCCATCGGGTTCTCAAATCGGTCACAAAGAGTCAATGAAAGATACAGCACGCGTTCTTGGCCGCATGTACGACGGCATCGAGTACCGCGGCTTTGGTCAAGAAATCGTTGAAGAGCTAGGCGCTTACGCTGGTGTTCCAGTATGGAACGGCCTAACAGACGAATTCCACCCAACGCAAATCCTAGCTGACTTCCTAACTATGATGGAACACGGCCGTGGTAAACAACTGCACGAAATGAAGTTTGCTTACCTAGGTGACGCTCGCAACAACATGGGTAACTCGCTAATGGTTGGTGCAGCGAAAATGGGTATGGATATTCGCCTAGTGGCACCTAAAGCATTCTGGCCAGAAGAAGAGTTAGTCGCGACTTGTCGCGAAATCGCTGAAGAAACCGGTGCGAAAATCACTCTGACTGAAGACGTACAAGAAGGCGTTCAAGGCTGTGATTACCTATACACAGACGTTTGGGTATCTATGGGTGAAGCGAAAGAAGCCTGGGCTGAGCGTATCAACCTAATGATGCCTTACCAAGTGAACATGGAAATGCTTAAAGCAACAGGCAACCCACATGTGAAGTTCATGCACTGTCTACCTGCATTCCATGGTGAAGATACCACGGTTGGTAAACAACTCGCGGCGGAGTACCCACAACTTAAAGACGGTGTAGAAGTGACAGACGAAGTGGTTGAATCTAAACACTCAATTGTCTTCGATGAAGCAGAGAACCGTATGCACACCATCAAAGCGGTAATGGTGGCAACACTAGGTGACTAATATCACTCAAAGATATTAATCGTGAACACTCTATATCACGGAGTTAATCCATAGGTATCACGAGTGGTTTGCAGGGAAATGCGGGTGGCATTCACCATGTTCCAAAAAGCATGCTGAATAAAGCCCGCATTTTTTTTCATCTCACTTGCTATAAAAATCACCTCAACCATCCTCCAGACAAGTTCTGCCAACGGCTGCGAAAAGCCAGTCAAAAATGGTCAATTTCGCATAAAAATCCAATTACTGGATACTTTGCGCAAACGCTTGCGTCGCGTGATTTTGTCCGTATAATCCTCCGCAATTTGTCTAAGGAGTACAAAATGTATCAGCTACTAGTAACCCATCGTTGCTACAAAACACGCCCTGAATCAGGGACGTCAGCTGTTTTATTTTTTGTCTCCATCGATCCAGTATCCGCCTCCTATTGTTAGGGGGCTTTTTTTTGTCTGTCATCTATGAGGCGAGGAAATACAGCTATGGCGCATTCGTTATTTAACAAGCACATCATCTCCATCCCTGAGCTCAGCCGCAGCGAGCTTGAACTTATCGTCGATACTGCAGCACGCTTAAAAGCAGAGCCAAACCCAGAGCTACTAAAAAACAAAGTGGTGGCGAGTTGCTTCTTCGAACCATCGACTCGTACCCGCCTGTCGTTTGAAACCGCCGTTGAACGTTTAGGCGGCAGCGTGATTGGCTTCGATAACGGTGGTAACACGTCACTGGCTAAGAAAGGGGAAACACTGGCTGACTCAGTTCAGGTCATTGCCTCGTATGTTGATGCCTTTGTGATGCGCCATCCTCAAGAAGGGGCTGCGCGTTTAGCGTCTGAGTTTTCTAATGGTGTGCCAATCATTAACGGTGGCGACGGCGCAAACCAACATCCAACCCAAACTCTGCTCGACCTATTCTCTATCTACGAGACGCAAGGCACACTCGACAATCTCAATGTTGCTTTCGTTGGTGACCTTAAATACGGCCGCACGGTGCACTCACTGACTCAAGCGCTGGCAAAATTCGACAATGTGCGCTTCTTCTTTATCGCACCCGATGCACTCGCTATGCCGGATTACATCTGTGAAGAGCTAGAAGAAGCTGGCATCAAATTCAGCATGCACAACAACATTGAAGAAGTGGTGCCTGAACTCGACGTGCTTTACATGACGCGAGTACAAAAAGAGCGTTTTGATGAGTCAGAGTACGCGCACATGAAGTCAGCCTTTATCCTGACTGCTGCCACGCTGCAAGGCGCTCGCGATAACCTCAAGGTGCTACACCCACTACCACGCGTTGATGAGATCACTACAGATGTTGATAAAACCAAACACGCTTACTACTTCGAACAAGCTGAAAACGGCGTTTACGCGCGTGAAGCTCTACTAGCCCTTGTCTTGAACGAAACTCTTTAATCTGCAGGAGAACTATCATGGTAAAAGAAACCCAACTACAAGTAGAAGCGATTCGTAACGGCTCTGTCATTGACCATATCCCTGCAAACATTGGCATCAAGGTGTTGAAACTGTTCAAGATGCACAAGTCAAATGAGCGGATTACGATTGGTTTAAACCTGCCTTCATCAGCACTTGGCGCGAAAGACCTGATCAAGATTGAAAACATCTATCTGACTAAAGAGCAAGCTAACCAATTGGCGCTTTATGCACCAAAAGCTACAGTGAATCAGATTGAAGAGTATAAGGTCGTCAACAAGCTTAACCTTGTGCTTCCAGAAAGCATTGAAAGTGTGTTTGAGTGCCCGAACAGCAACTGTATTTCACATGGCGAACCGGTAGAAAGTCGTTTTAATGTTCAGCAAAAGAACGACAATGTGCAGCTAAAATGTCACTACTGTGAAAAAGTATTCTCGCGTGAGATCATGACTGAAGCGCGCTAAGCTCTCACCACTTAATCTCACCCAAGATCTTGCAAAATCAGGCTGGATATTTATTCTCAAGTGAGAATAAATATCCACTTCCCTTCAGAACATATCTCCGAAAAACATCTGATATAGCAGTTATTTATTTGGCGATCGCCCTCACAAAGCCACATATACTTTGGTGGTATTATAATGCAAAAGAGATCAGTTTTATTCACAAGCGACTTAATCGCTACTCGCCTAACATGATCTCGTCTGTATGAGTCACCAACAAGAAGTGACCGCTCAAATAGTACGGCACCTAGATGGAGTTAAGTGCTGATAGTTGCATGGACGAATCATCCCTACGTCATGTTTTTAAGGAGTTCCCATGAGTGAAACTCTAAATCCAACCACGATTGACTACAGTGAAGACAAAACGCTAACCGCAGCATGCAAACGCCTACTGCAACAGCAAAGTTTTAGCACTCAAAATGAGCTCCGTGAAGCCTTAGTTGACATTGGCTTCGAAGGTATAAGCCAATCTACCGTATCAAGATTGCTGTCTCAGTTAGGTGTTGTGAAAGTCCAGAACGCCTGTGGCAAGAAGGTTTACTGCATCACAGTGGAAACCGCACCAGTGCGAGTTGAGTCTTCTATCTCTTCGCAGATAGAGTTCATTACTCATAACCAGGCAATGGTGGTGGTCAAAACCCACCCAGGTAGCGCGCAGCTTGTTGCTCGCCTCGTCGACATTGATCCGCACACGGAAATTTTAGGTACTGTGGGTGGCAATGACACCGTACTCGTGATCCCAAAAGACACCGATAATATTGATGCCTGTGAGCGCGTTGTCCGAGCAAGATTGGGCGTTGCCTAACGCGCACTGTTCTCCTCTTAGAGCATCATCTCTGGGAGGAGATATCGCGAAAAAGTTAGATTAATTAAAGCGAGGTGAAACTTATTCCCCCTTTCCTCTGTCTGATTGAGTTAAAATGATCAAAATTTAACTTAAGTGACTCTTGTATGCGCTTCGCTTTTTCTCTAATTCTGCTGTGTATTTCTATTGTTTCTGCACCTGCTCTGGCGGGTTTTGGTCAGTCAAACTCTACGCCAAGCTTTGGTGCTAGCAACAATACTTTTGTTCCAGTAGATCAAGCTTTCCCATTCAATTCTTTCCAACAAGGGAATCGCGTTTTCCTCGACTGGCAAGTCAAACAAGATTACTACCTCTATCAACATCGCATTTCTGTAAGTGGCGAGAATGTCACCTTAGGCGATATCAAAATGCAAGATGGCGAACCTTACAAAGATGAATTCTTCGGTGAGGTCAATATCTACACCACGCCACTATTTGTTGAAGTTCCGCTCGCGAATTACCAAGATGGGGCGCGCTTGATTGTTCAGTACCAAGGCTGCGCCAAGGCGGGTTTTTGCTATCCACCAGAAACCCGAGTGATCGACGTCACTAGCTTCGATTTCCAAGAGGCGAATGCGGTAATTCCGGCTCAAAAAGAAGCGCTAACTTCAACAGCAACAGCAAGCCAAACACCTGTTTCGAGCGAATCAAACCTTGCCTCTAAGCTCAGTGATAATTGGTGGACACCGCTGCTATTTTTAGCCTTAGGGGTTGGCCTAGCCTTTACACCTTGTGTACTACCAATGTACCCAATTTTGACCAGTATCGTTCTGGGTAGCGGGAAACTCAGCCACAGCCGAGCCCTTGGTTTAGCCTTTATCTACGTGCAAGGTATGGCACTGACCTATACCTTACTCGGTCTAGTTGTTGCGTCAGCGGGTATGCAATTTCAAGCGGCAATGCAACACCCTTATGTCTTGATTGGCTTAAGCGTGCTATTCGTTGCGCTGGCTCTGTCGATGTTTGGCCTTTACAGCCTACAATTACCGAGTAGCGTTCAGACGTGGTTGAACAACTTAAGTAATAGACAACAAGGCGGCAGTTCACTGGGCGTATTTGCCATGGGGGCAATCTCTGGGTTGGTTTGTTCCCCTTGCACCACAGCTCCACTCTCTGGTGCGCTTCTGTACGTTGCACAAAGTGGCGACCTGCTTACAGGTGGTATCGCACTCTATGCTCTCGCGCTAGGAATGGGGATTCCATTGATGCTAGTAGCAGTGTTTGGCAACAAATTACTGCCTAAAGCCGGCGGATGGATGGATCGTGTCAAGACTCTATTCGGTTTTGTTCTACTGGCTGCGCCTATTTTCCTACTTGAGCGCATCTTGCCTGAGGTGTGGGCGACTGGATTATGGTCAGCACTTGGCCTAGTCGCATTTGGTTGGCTGTACCATGTGAAAAACTCATTGTCCTTCGGGGGCTGGAAACAAAGTGTGGTGGGCATTGTTGCCGTACTTGGTTTATTTGCCTCTGCCCAGCCAGCGTTGAATCACTACTTTGGTAAGAGCGCGATCAGCACAGAGCAAAAACAAAATCAGATAGCATTTATCCGGATCGCCAATGTTGAACAGCTCAATACACAACTTGCTAAAGCAAAAGCAGATGGAAAAGCTGTGATGCTCGATTTCTACGCAGACTGGTGTGTCGCCTGTAAAGAGTTCGAGAAATACACCTTCCACCAGCCTGATGTTGAGTCGCGGCTAAAGGATTTTGTTCTGCTGCAAGCGGACGTGACTCGAAACCAACCACAAGACATTGCTTTACTGAAACAAATGAATGTTCTAGGGCTACCAACCATTGAGTTTTGGAACACGAAAGGGGAGCCTGTTTCAAACGCACGCATTACCGGCTTTATGAACGCGGAGAACTTCTTAGAGCATTTGGACACCCATAACCTATAAGCAATTCAAACAGCGCCAGTCACTCATTGGCGCTCTTATAGTCAGCAACCAAATCCCATCCAAAGTGAGTAAATGTCTATAAACAGCTTAGTAAACGGGCATTTGTTTGCTTTGGCTGGTATCTATATGCAATTTTACTAATAAAACCCGATACAGTTCAGACTTTTAGCGGATAAACATTGTCCACAATCGCAAAGATGACAATAATTCTATTAACTAAACCGTCATAAGTAGTTAACGTCATGGATTCGACCTACACCATTATCATTGCGGATGATCACCCGCTATTTCGTAATGCTCTGTTTCAATCAGTGCACATGGCGGTGAGTGGTGCGAACCTGCTCGAAGCCGACTCACTCGATGCCCTTCTAACACTACTTGCCAAAGAAGACGAACCAGACCTACTTCTGCTTGACTTAAAGATGCCTGGAGCAAACGGCATGTCGGGTTTGATTCAACTGCGCGCCGAATACCCAGACCTACCGATCGTGGTCGTCTCAGCCAGTGAAGAATCTTCCGTGGTCACTCAAGTCAAGAGCCATGGCGCATTTGGTTTTATTCCTAAGTCGAGTGATATGCGCGAGCTTGTCAGCGCGCTTAATCAGGTGCTTAACGGCGAACCTTTCTTCCCAGAGGGCTCGATTACTAATAATGCAGCTTGCAATGATTTAGCTGAGAAAATAGCAACCTTAACTCCACAACAATATAAAGTCTTAGGAATGCTATCTGATGGTTTGCTAAATAAGCAGATTGCTTATGAATTAAATGTTTCAGAAGCAACTATAAAGGCGCATATGACGGCGATATTTCGCAAGTTAGGCGTAAAAAATCGCACTCAAGCCGTAATTTTGCTTCAACAACTAGAATCAGAAACTTAACTCACTCATTTCTGACACAAATATTCCTAGAAATTTGCTACACTGGGTAAATCAGGCAACAATCTGATTTACCCCTCTGTTCACAAACTCTGGGAGTACTTCTCTTGCTCAGCATTTTAATCACTCAGTTCGTCGTCCTTTGGGCGGTCATCGACCCTATTGGTTCGGTGCCTGTTTATCTCTCTCAAACTCAACACCTCACCGCCAAGCAGCGCCGTTTGGTTGCGTTAAAAGCCGTCGCCATTGCAACGGGTGTACTGCTGTTTTTCCTTGTCGCCGGCCAGTTACTCCTAGAGGCAATGCAGATTCCTCTTCCTGCTTTTCAAGCGGCAGGGGGCTTAGTGCTACTGCTGTTTGCTTTAACTATGATCTTTGGCGAATCTAAGCCTGAGCAAGAAACCAAACTGTCTGAAGAGATGAGCCACTCAGATCTGGCAGATTTGGCGGTTTATCCACTTGCAATTCCTTCTATTGCCTCACCGGGAGCAATGATGGCGATTGTGATGCTGACAGATAACCACAGATACGCCATTATCGATCAGGGCATTACCGCCGCCGTCATGGTAACGGTCTTGCTTATCACCCTGCTGTTACTTCTAGGCGCGACACATATTCAAAAGTGGATAGGCAATGTCGGCGCCGCCATTATTAGCCGCGTAATGGGGCTTATTCTTGCTGCTGTAGCAGTGAGTAACCTGCTGATGGGGATCAAAGATTTCTACGTCGGATAGTTAAAATCGACAAAAATAACAATAAAACGTTAGACTTTAGGCTAATTTAACACGCCGTTAACATCACACAAATCAATCGTTCAAACCTTAAGCGCCTTATTTATGGGCGCTTTTTGTTTTTCTCACCGCGACTAAAGTTGAAAAGAGTTCTTGCCCCACCCTTGCTAGTGTAGATATTGAAACATTTTCTTAACAACGAACAACACGTAAGGAGACGGCAATGGCGTTTGAAAGTCAGGATAAAGCCAAAGCCTACTGGGATAAGAACGTAAAACTAATGATTAGCCTAATGGTGATCTGGTTTGTCGTTTCTTTCGGCTGCGGCATTTTATTTGTAGATGAACTCAATCAATTTCAACTAGGTGGGTACAAACTTGGTTTCTGGTTTGCTCAACAAGGCTCAATCTATGCCTTCCTGGGTATTATTTTCTACTACGCGTGGAAAATGCGCCAAATCGACCGTGAATTCGGCGTAGATGAGTAAGGAGACACTCAGATGGATTTGAAAACTATCACTTACCTCGTTGTTGGTGCGACCTTTATCCTTTACATCGGTATTGCGATTTGGGCCCGTGCTGGATCAACTAAAGAGTTTTATGTTGCCGGCGGTGGTGTAAACCCTATCGCTAACGGCATGGCAACCGCAGCAGACTGGATGTCAGCCGCATCATTTATCTCGATGGCAGGTCTGATCGCCTTTATGGGTTACGGCGGCTCCGTATTCCTAATGGGTTGGACTGGCGGTTACGTACTTCTCGCACTACTACTTGCACCTTACCTACGTAAGTTCGGCAAGTTTACCGTACCAGAGTTCGTAGGTGAGCGTTTCTACTCAAACGCAGCTCGTATTGTAGCGGTTGTGTGTCTTATCATCGCGTCGGTCACTTATGTAATCGGTCAGATGAAAGGCGTTGGCGTTGCGTTCGGTCGTTTCCTAGAAGTTGACTACTCTACAGGTCTACTGATCGGTATGTGTATCGTATTCATGTACGCTGTAATGGGTGGCATGAAAGGGATCACTTACACGCAGATTGCTCAGTATTGCGTACTCATTTTAGCTTACACTATTCCTGCAATCTTTATCTCTCTGCAACTAACAGGTCACCCTCTACCTCAAATTGGTCTAGGGAGTACCATACAAGGCACCGATGTCTATCTACTCGATCGGCTCGACCAAGTGGTGACCGAACTCGGCTTCAGTGAATACACCACTCAAGTCCGTGGCGATACATTGAACATGTTTGTATACACTATGTCGCTTATGATCGGTACTGCGGGTCTGCCACATGTAATCATCCGTTTCTTCACTGTACCTAAAGTACGTGATGCGCGTACATCGGCAGGTTGGGCACTCGTCTTCATCGCTATCCTATACACAACGGCACCAGCGGTATCAGCGATGGCTCGTCTAAACCTAATGGATACCGTAAACCCAGCACCAGGTCAGCACCTTGCTTATGATGAGCGCCCAGACTGGTTCAAAAACTGGGAGAAAACAGGTCTACTAGGCTTTGATGATAAGAACGGCGATGGTCTGATTGAGTACACGTCAAACCCAGCAACTAACGAGCTGAAAGTTGACCGTGACATCATGGTACTGGCTAACCCTGAAATTGCTAAGCTACCAAACTGGGTCATTGCCTTGGTGGCAGCAGGTGGTCTAGCCGCGGCGCTATCAACCGCTGCAGGTCTGTTGCTCGCGATATCCTCCGCGATATCCCATGACTTAATCAAAGGCGTAATAAATCCCAATATCTCCGAGAAGAAAGAACTGCTCGCCAGTCGGATTTCCATGGCGGTAGCAATAGCGGTGGCAGGTTATCTCGGTCTCAACCCGCCAGGCTTTGCGGCAGGTACTGTAGCACTGGCCTTTGGTCTCGCCGCCTCCTCCATCTTCCCGGCATTGATGATGGGGATCTTCAGCAAAGGCATCAACAAGGAAGGCGCAATCGCAGGTATGGTTGCAGGCATCAGTATCACCCTATTCTACGTATTCCAGCACAAAGGCATCCTATTTGTTGCTGATTGGAAATACCTAGAAAGCTGGGGCAGTAACTGGTTCCTAGGCATCGAACCTAATGCATTTGGTGCAATTGGTGCACTATTTAACTTCGCTGTAGCGTTCGCTGTATCGAAAGTAACGGCTGAAACACCACAAGAAGTGAAAGATTTGGTTGAACACGTACGTGTACCAGCAGGCGCTGGCGGTGCAGTGGACCACTAAAATCAAACCTAAACCACAAAAGCCCCGATTGGGGCTTTTTTATTCGCCTAACTTACTCTAATAATTAGGATCTCTGATCTTTTACAAGGACGTCATGCTATTAATTAGATGTTCAGGGATCACACAAGAAAAATGAACAAATAACGGATGGAACTGGTATTTTATGTTCAAAAATAAGCACTTTCTTATCGCATTACTCATCGCCCCGATACTTTCTCTGATTGCCTATTTCGGTACAGATATGGCACTAAGTGAAAAGCCTCATGCCGCGAAGGAAGGCGAGACATACAAGCTAGCCGCCAAGTCAAACTGTCGTTACACCAGCGGGCTGTGTGACATGACCAACGGTGACTTTAAAGTACAGTTTCGTTCAGAGAAATTAACGGCGAACGGCCTAGATTTATCATTAAAAGCCGCTTTCCCTCTAGAGGGTGTCAAACTCTCGATTGTCGACAGCCAAGATCAAAGCGCCCAGCCCTTAGCGATGCAACCAACCGACAGCAGCGGTCAGCACTGGGCAATCTCTTTGGCTAAACCAGCATCGGCCGAAAGTTGGTTACGGGTCGCGATTCAGTCTGAAGGCACACTGTATTACGGCGAAACCCAAACCGCATTTGTGAAATACGAAACTTTGTTTACGGAGTAACTGAAGAGCTATCCATAGGGCGCAGCCCGCTCCCGATTTTTGACATCCTAAACCCGATTCAATACCGCCCTAAGTTTTAACGGTTTGACGGGCTTGGGAATAAAGCTAAATCCATTCGATTTGATGCCATCAAGCATATCGTCAGTGCGGTCGGCGCTAATAATAACGCCGATGAAGCTATCGCCTAAGCGCAAGCGACACTGCTGAAGCACTTCCAATCCAGTACGGCCATGATCCAATCGATAATCAGACAGAATCACATCTGGCACCCAGGTCTCTTCAATGGCTTGCAAGCTGTTAACTAAATCTACCGCGGTACGCACATCACAACCCCATCGGCCGAGCAAGGTTTCCATGCCAACCAAGATATCGGTTTCGTTATCCACACAGAGAACTTTCAAATGACTTAAGTCTGAAGTGGAACTTGCAGGTACAGCTTTTACAGGCTCAAGGGCTTTTTCGCTGCGTGCAAGGGTAATCGAGAACACACTGCCTTTGCCCGGCCATGAACGCATTGTGATTTGGTGACCAAGCACATGGGCAATCCCTTTCGATATTGCTAGACCAAGCCCTAGGCCTTGATCAGAGCGTACTTGAGTCCCACGGTTAAACTCTTCGAATATCTCTTGCTGCTTATCTTCGTCTATGCCCATACCGTTGTCCCACACATCGATACGCGCTTTGCCTGCCACTCGTCTGACACCCAGAACCACTTTACCTTTTGGGCAATAGCGGAAAGCATTGGTTAAAAAGTTCTGCACTACGCGACGCAGGAGTTTTGGATCCGACTGAACCAACAATTGGCTAGGTATCATAGTGAACTCAATACCTTGCTGTTTAGCCAGCGCACTAAACTCTGCATTCAGGTTGGATAAAACGTCGTTGATTGCAAAGCCATGGACGTTGATATCGAGCTTGCCAGACTCAAGGCGAGAGATATCCAATAAATCACCAATCAAATCTTCGGCAGCCCCTAAAGCGCTTTCGATATGCCGTGAAAGCTGCTTGGTTTCTGGTTCGTTCGCCACCTCAGATAAAGAGGAAGCAAACAGGCGAGCAGCGTTGAGCGGCTGCATTAAGTCATGGCTTACTGCGGCTAAAAAACGCGATTTTGATTGGGATTCATGCTCTGACTTCTGAGTTGCAGAAACGAGCATCTTATTCAACTGCTCCAACTCTTGGGTACGCTCTTGAACGCGCTCTTCAAGAGATTCATTGGCGTCTTTTAGTGCCTGTTCGGCATCTCGGAAGACGGTAATGTCGGTAAAGCTCATAACAAACCCGCCACCTGGCATTGGGTTACCCTGCACTTCAATCACTCTTCCATCAGGTCTGACCCGAGAAGAGGTATGGCGCGTCCCTTGCTCTAAGTGATAGACACGACGACGTACATGCTCTTCGGGATCGCCGGGACCGCATAAACCTTGCTCTGCGTTATGTCGGATGACATCGGCGATCGGCCTGCCAACCTGAATCAAACCAACCGGGAAGGTAAACAGCTCTAAGTAGCGCTGATTCCAGGCCACCAAGCGCAACTGCTTGTCCACCACAGCAATACCTTGACCAATATGTTCAATTGCTCCTTGTAACAAACCACGGCTAAAGTCATACAGCTCTGAAGCTTCATCGACAATGGTGGCGACTTCTTCAAGCTGCATGTTTCTGCCTTGCAGCGCAGAAGTAAGGACTAACTTAGCCGATGACGCACCAAACACGCCCGCCAGCACCCTTTCGGTATGACGAATTAAAGTTGAAGGCGCTTGCTGATTAGGCAACAGGGTTTCTCTTTGCTGCTGCCAATATTGTCTGAATGCACTTCGTACCCGCTGTCTGCCAACAAAACGCGACGCCAGCATCTCTAGCTCACCCACAGTAACGCGGCTTTGATACAAGCTCATATTTTCGCTTTCTGGAAGAGGAGTGCCAACAAACGAAGCCGACTGTAAGCGCTCACTTAGGCTAGCACGTGTCAACAGCGATACTACGACATAGCAGAGGGTGTTCAGCACCACACTCAGCACAATGCCCCAGTCAGAGTTTTTTACATTGAGATTTTGTAACCATTGAGGCGGAGTAATCATCCACAACAAAAAGTTGTCTTGCGCGCTGCCCGCCAACATATCGGTTTGGCTCATCAAGGTAATCAACCACAGGGTGAAGCCAACTGCCAAACCGACATAGACACCTTTTCGGTTACCCTGACGCCAGTACATGCCACCAATCAGAGCTGGTGCAAACTGGGTAATAGCCGCAAAAGAGAGGAAACCAATCGCAGAAAGGGAGTGAATGTTACCTAGCGCTTGATAAAAGCCCCATGCGCCAAGCAGTAGTAGCAAGATAAGTCCACGGCGGATTATAAGTAGTAGCCCAGAGAAGTGGCGATGGTTACGCTGCGACAAGCGCATCCGGCGTAACAGCAGTGGCATGACCAAATCATTGGAGACCATGATCGCCAAAGCAATGGTTGAAACAATCACCATGCCACTGGCCGCTGACGTCCCACCAAGGAAAGCCAGCAAGGCAATATCCTGTGCCCCAACCGCCATAGGCAAACTAATCACGTAAGTATCAGGGCTCGCATCCGTAAGCAACGACTGCCCTACCCAAGCTATTGGCAAAACAAAAATGCCCATCAGAATCAGATAGAGGGGGAACAGCCAACGCGCGGTATGCAGATCTTGGGCACGCTCGTTTTCGACCACCATGGTATGGAACTGGCGCGGCAGGCAGACAATCGCCAGCATGGTAAGTACGGTATGGATAACCAAAGTAGGTAGGTTGGGTGATTGGTAGGTTTGGCGTGCGATCTGTGCTAGCTCAACATCATTGCGGTTTAGTGCCAGAAACAGGATAAAAACACCAACGGCAAGAAACGCCACCAGCTTAATTATCGATTCAAACGCAATCGCCATCATCATGCCACGGTGATGCTCGGTATTATCAATATGCCGGGTACCAAACAGCATGGTAAAAATAGCCAGCGCCCCGACCACGAACCAAGACACATCAAGACTTGAGCCTTCAAAACTTCGCGGAAGTTCAGGCGAAATGATCTCTAGCCCCATGGTAATGCCGCGTAGTTGCAGGGCAATGTAAGGCAGTATACCCGCCACCGCGATCAGCGTAACCACCACGGCTAAGCCTTGCGATTTACCATAGCGCGCAGCAATAAAGTCAGCAATAGAGGTAATGTGCTCTCGTTTGGCGGTGATAATCAACCGAGCCAGAATCCGCCATCCAAGAGTAAAGACGAGTATCGGAGCAATATAGATTGGCAGAAATGCCCAAGGGTTGTTACTTGCCTGACCTACCGTGCCATAGAAAGTCCACGACGTGCAGTACACCGCAATAGATAGGCTATAAATCCAAGGTCGCCATTTCGCCAACCAGTTATGTTGTTTATCGCCATACCAAGCAATGAGGAACAATAGTCCGAGATACATCAGTGATACGGTGATCACTAGCCAGCCTTGCATCAGATATCCTTATCATGCACCAAACAAAAACCTCTCCATATTGGAGTAATGCCGATCAGTTAAGAAATTTGTAAGATCATTTGACCGATCCTCAAAAGGCTTCAAAATCCGATATTAAGAAACTAATATCGGATTTTTTTATGTCTTTAGAAAGCCAACTTGCCAATACTTT